>ERZ724527.934-NODE-934-length-13840-cov-4.535147_pt1 | contig 13840 bp, 9 predicted proteins | sample MGYA00376060_ERZ724527 | MGnify/ENA primary metagenome ERZ724527 (study PRJEB28724, sample SAMN07190886) | activated sludge metagenome | isolation source: activated sludge of sewage treatment plant in Hong Hong | place: USA: Christiansburg, Virginia | collected...
GAGGCCCATGCTTCCGCCGTTCCCCCGCGCCAGAGCGAGGGGGTGGAGGGGGAGCCGGAGCGCATGGGCCGCGCTCCCGACATGCCTCATTTCAACAACCCCCACCGCATGGCAAAGAGCACCAGCCCCGTTTTGCTCTTGATCGCGAACTTCTCGAAGAGGGCGATGCGGAAATTGTCCACTGTGCGGCGGTGCACGCCCATGGCGCTGGCGATCTGCTCGTAGGTCGGTTCGGCGTCGGAGCACACGTGCAACAGGAACTCCATTTCACGCGGCGTGATCTGTTCGAGCACGCGTTCACGTTCACGCTCCTCGCGCGTCTTCAGCTCGGGATGCCGCTGCAGCGCTTGGTGCGTGTCGTCGGTGTAGTAGTAGCCGGTGAGCATGAGCGCATCGAGGGCCGTCTTCAGCACGGCGGGGCGTGCGTTCTTCAGCACGAAGCCCCGGGCTCCGGCGCGCACGGCTTTCACCAATGCATCATCCGCGGCATCGAAGGTGAGTGCGAGCGGAAGTATCGTTGGTGAGTGTTCACGGAGCCACGCGATGGTGGCATAGCCGTCCATCACGGGCATGTTCAGGTCCACGATGGCGATGGCGGGTGCATCGGCTTTGGCCAACACGTCGATCAGCTCGCGGCCGTTGCCGGCCTCCAGGGTCACGCGGTAGCCACCCAGGCCATTGACCATCGCGGCAAGGCCGGTGCGTACAAGGTGGTGGTCGTCCACCAGGGCCACGCTATGTTCCATGTGCAGGGAGGGGTTCAAGGGTCCAGGTGCAACCGGCTCCGGGGGCGGTGGTGCACTGCGCACTGAAGCCGACCAAGGCACAACGCCGTTGGATGTTCACCAGGCCACCGTTGCCGTTCGTGTGTTCGTGATCGAAGCCTTTGCCGTTGTCGGCGATGGTGAGGCGGAAGGTGGGCGTTCCGCTCAAGGTGATGGTGATGGTGTCGGCACCGCTGTGCTTCAGGGCATTGTTCACCACCTCCTGGAATACGCGGAACAGGATGGTGCAGGTGTCGGGCGACAGTTCGGGTATCGGGCCTTTCACGATCACATGCGCAGCCACACGGCCCACGCGCTCCACCCGTTCGGCCTCTGCACTGATCGCATCGGCCAGCGAACGTTGCTGCCAGAGGTCGCTGTTGAGCGAATGGCCCAGCCGCCGCACTTCTTCCACCCCTTGGTCCAAGGCATCGCGACTGGCGGCCAGCCGCGGATCTGGAGCAGCTTCCTCCAGCACGGTGTTCAGCCCCATCTGCGCCACGGTGAGCAATTGCCCCACGTTGTCGTGCAGCTCGCGGCCCACTTCGCGCAAGGTGTGCTGCGTGGCCTCGCGTTCGGCCGCCATCACTTCTTGGTCACGCTGCAAGTGCAGTTCGGCCAGCTCGGCGCGGTGGCGGATGCGGCGGTTGGAGTACTTGACCATAAGTAGCACCATCGTTCCGATGAGCATAAGCATCATGAGAAATGCGATGATGATGATCGTGGCCGTCATCACATGGAGTGGTGTTTTGCATTTCCATTGACATCGTTTGGCAGATGGCAGCTTATTCCGATGGACACGTACCTGGCTACACAAACGAGTTGTGAGAAATAGTAGAGGATGCTGCCGAGTTCCGGATCATCCTCCATGAGCAGGATGATGGGTGCCACTAAAGTCGCAGAGGCTGCGAAATAGAGCAGATGTGCAAATGAGATGAAGAAAACGGAATTGGCGAAGGGACTTTGAGTACCTGATTCGGATTCGTGCCAAAGCACTGTCAACGAGGCGCCTACGATGAATAGGGACGAGAGGGAGGAGGTGATCATCAAGAATCTGGATGGGTCATTCCAATACTGGTATTCAACCAGCGCGGAGCAGCAGACCAAAGCGAATAACCCCGCTAGCATTGGGAGATTGAGCGCACCGAACGCCCGGATCATGAGCAAGAGCAGTAAGCACTCCATCACGATGTACAAATCATAGAGCGGTGCATTGTTCAACTTCGACACGGCCATCCAACAGCCTATACTCTCGACCAGTAGCGCAAGCACTAGTTGCATGCCAAGGAACCCCATGCCGGGTCTTCCTGACCCGGCATGGCGTGCCCATTGTAGTAGTGCCCAACCGATACTGGCAAGCACGAGTATGGTCCGAAGCGTGTAGATCGAACGGGTGATTTTCACCCAAGCTAATCACGGAGCTCTTCCGGAAGTACGTAGTAGCTCGGACAGCTTGGTGGGCAGAGGTTCCCGAGGTCACAACCGCGCATGTAGAATCTGCCCTCACCGGCATGGTCCTCGTCATCGATCAGGTCCATGGTGGTGGGAAGTCCAGGTTTCTGGACACGCAGGTGCATGTAGATCACATGGCGCCAACGCTCATCAGGTGCATCGGCCACGCTGGTGAACACCACCCACACCGTGTCGTTCAGGTCGATAAGGTTGCGATTGTCGTATAACATGCGCTCCAGCTCCAGTTTCCACGGAAGGGAGTAACATGAAGTGTTCAGATCTGGAAGGGCATCGAACCAAGGGCCATCATTGTCGGGCATCACTTCAACCTCATTGAAATAGGCGCCGCTGTTTTTCCGGCTCTTGAACTCGTCTTCCCAGGCCTTGATATTGCTCCAACTTGTAAATCGGCCAGCATGCCAGTGCATGACCGGTCCGCCATCCTGGAAATCGAAAATGTAGGACCCAGATGCCCTCCGGCGCATAGGGACGAAGCAAAGACCCAAGCGCATCTCTGGTTCCACCAAGCCATATTGAATGCGCAACAACACATCCTGATCAATGGGATTGCTGAATGTGTCCTCGATCGCCGACGCGATGCGTGCGATGGAGTCATAAGGGATCACGACCTCCGTATTGGTTATCGGCCAGTTGCGATCCTTGCGGAAGTGCCGTGGGAAGTCAAGGCCACCTTGGATAAGTTCCGCCTGCGATACCCAAGGGTGCGCTGATCGGATCTTCACTTTGGCGGTCAAGCTCTTTTGGAAGGAAGTGCTATCCGGAGAAACGTCGGTCACGCCTTTATCGGAAGCCAGAACGAACGGTTGTGCTTGCTCTTGTCGTTTTTCAACCGGTGTTTCCGTACACGCCGTGAATAGGCAAAGGAGCGCCGTCGTGCTCACGATCGCTTTAGAGCGGTAGCTCATACTGCTGTGTTTCATGTCGCAAGTGATTTGGTGCTGCGAAGCAAGGCAACCCCTTGGCAAGCCTGCATGTGAAAAATACGTGGTCTTTTCCTGTGAATAGACCAGTGGTGGGTGATTGGTGATAGGGAGTGCTTTGGGGTCATAAAACCCATCCCCATGCCTACCCTGCCAAATCTACTAGCGTTGTCCTTCGTCGTTTCCATGGCGGCAGGCGCTTACGCCCAGGAAGCAGCAACTCTGGAGCCCATCACGGATCCACATGTTGTCGCGGAACCGGCGAGCAACGCGGTGGTTGAGCAATACCTCGCGGCCAACTCGAATGTTTCACGTGTTGGCGTCACTCTTTCCTTCGATGCGGCTCGGGTAGCCCAGGAGCTGAAAGCGCGCATTCCTGATCCCTGTGCAACGGGCCGTACACCTGAGCTCGGAGTCCTATTGCATGCGGACGAGGCGGTGACGGTCGAAGAGTTGCAGCAGGTATTGGTCACTCCTGCGAGAGAGGCTTATGAGGAGATCCAGCGCATTCCTAGAACCGTGTCGAGAATGGTTAAGACGGGGACGCGTGCCGTCGGCTGCGCCTTAACGCCTTGGCGTTGGGGTACCTGTTGGGAGGATGTGTTTGAAGAAGTGAAAGAGACCGTCTGGGATGAAGTGAAGGTGCGGTTTGAAGCGGTTGCGGCCGTCTATAAAGAGGTCTTGGTGCCCGTGATCCGCATACAGCAGGCCATCGTGCCGATCAAGGGGGACTTCGAATACGCGGCTTCCGTGCGTGAACTATCCACCGAGTTTGAAGGAAGTCACTTCCGTATCGCAGTGGAAGTGGAGGTGAAGGTGCGCGCGAACGTTCATATCGACCACTTACCGGACAACTTAACACCTAGGGGGAACACGGATTTCACGACCAAGTTCCTCATCACCCAGAGCGGTACTCTCTCGATCGGAAATGATGGGGTGATCCGTACCGATGGGATGGGCACCTCCTTCCGGTTGATGGATGTCATGGGGACCGACCTGCTGATCGACCTGGTCAATACTACTGCCGGCACCATTCCCGCAATGGACCTCCTGTTGGACGTGGTTGGCAGGCAGGTGGATGCCGAACTTACCAAACGGGTGAATGAAATGGTGCTCGACAGAACGTCAGCTTTTAATGTTAAGGAGAAGGTGCTGGCTTTCGCGAATGATTTCAACAAACCCGTTTCCCTCGGTGGTGAGGGGTTCCTACACCCCAACATAACCGGTGTCTTCGTTGCTACACCGAACGGCTCCATTACCGCGGACCGGAATCTGGTCAGCACCAAGGTTGGCATCACTTTTCAGCCTTTCGCCACCTTCACTGGCCTTCCGGAACCCCCACCTTCACCGAGCACGCTCATCCAGTTCGGCACCGAGCTCGTTGAGGCCGATCAGTTGGACGTCACCCTACCTTCTTTCATCTCGTATCCCTTCGTTGCGCAGCAATTGAAACCCTTGGTGGAGGAGTTCAATACGAGCATAGCCGATGTCTTCATCGCCAGCAAGTACGTCTTGCAACGCCCCACCGCTGAATACGGTGGCGACAATTCGGTTCGGCTCACTGCGGCGATCGAGAAGCGGAAGAGCGGGCGGCAAGTGGGAGAAGTGGTTCTGCTAGCAAAGATGCGAGTAGAGGCGCAGGATACGAGCCTGTGTGTGGACCTGCTCGATGCGGAAGTGGTCACAAGCAATGTGCTCCTTTGGTTGTTGGAGCCTGTGATGAAGAAAGAGATCCGCGACTATGCCCAGGTAAATGCCTGCCGTTCGGTCGCCAAAGAAGTTCGGGAGGCTGGCCTGAAGATCGATGAGACCTTGGCCGTATCAACAGCGTACGGTCGCGTGGAGTCCACGGGCCGTGAATTGGGGATAAGCGATGTGGCAGCCTTCCCGGACCATTTGCTGCTCAAGGTTTTCCTGAGGGCAGATCTCCGCTTCGTGAGCCGGTGAGAAGGTGCTGGCCATTTTCTCGGCGTTCTCACCGCAGGCAGGGTCTGTGTTGTTCGGCCGCATGGGTTCAAACTATGGCGAGGTCCCTTGGTACAGCACCAGGGGGCCTCGTTCGCCTGCTTTAGTTCCCAGCTAGCACTCAGAGGGAACATGCGTAGCTGTGAAAAATACGTGGTGCTCACCTGTGTATAGACCAGTGGTGGGTGGAGGGTGATCGGGGGTGCTTTGGGGTCATTCAAAACCCCTTCTCATGAGACCCCTTGGAAACCCTCTGCTTACGGCTGCCCTACTTGTGATAGGCTGCCTCTTGATGAACCCTTTGCCTGCTCAATTGCAAAGAGCGGTGATAGACGAAGAACTGCTCTCTGGTCTGGTGCAGGCCAAACAGGACGAGATCAGAGCACGCGTGCTACGGAACTTCGTTCAGAAGACCATTGGATCAAGCAACATTTCAACCTATAACACTGTGAATGATATGCTGGACATTCTGCTTACCGAGAAGAACAAAGTGGCCATGACGCGCGATCTGGTCACCGCTGCTGCAGAGTACAGCATCGCATACGGAATCACCTGGCTTGCCATTACAGACAGACGTGATACTCAGGTCAACACCCTTTCGCACATCGATCCGAATGGGTATGATCGAGGCTTTCACGCTAACCCAGCCCCTTTTGCCGAGTGGCGCGAGTTCAGGGACGCGGTCAAAGCCGAATCAGGCTCATCACGCAATGGAACGGATGCCGGCGATAAGCTTACCCGCACAGCGAACAGCGCAGGAACGTACATTATTCAATACCATGATTGGCTGCTCGACACAACGCTTGCGCTGCTCCGGGACCCGAGCAAGGTCAGTCAACCCTTCGCTGACAGCCTCAGAACACATGGTCTTTTCATACGGAGCAAGCAGCGGCCTTGGCAAGGTACTGTGCGTAGGAAGCATAAAGCGTTCATTGAAGCGAACCGCGAACACCTGGACTCGGTGGTTGTCGCTCTCAAAGAATATTTACAACGGCTTCTTAGTAGGGCTGAACCGTATCGCGAAATAGCTCAAGCAGTAGGAGTTCTTCAAGCGGCCGACCTAGCTGACCTTGATATATCATCTCTCGTTGGTCAGAGCGAGTCTGGACAAGAGGCAAACGGTGGAAAAGCCGTAGGGAACAAGGAGGTAGCTGCCCTGTTCGATCTCTTCCGACACTCCATTGAGATCTACAGGTATACGAATACGGAGAACCGATTCATCGCCAAGCTGGGTGACATGATCAGCAGGTATGTGATCCTCGATGATGAGCAGGCGGATGAGCAGTCACGATTCGGCTTTCGGATCGATGTGGAAGCCATCATCCTGGACATGGAAGATCAGATCGTCGATGGCTTAAGCTCACCAACCAGGAACGGATGGATGAACCTGCGCCCGTATTTTACCATTGGTTTGAACTACGGGGTTTTGAGAGACCCTGGACTCTGGACTGAACAGGGCTCCACCACAGGTATCTCCACAATTGCCTGGGCTGGCGAGAAGTTGGGCGTGAAATGGCGGATCTGGGATTGGAAGTACACGCGTGGTCGTGAGCCCGGTGAAGTGTTCAAGTTCCATGGCCGCAACTATGTGCGCCAAGTGCGAGCGCGGGAACCTCTTGTGAACAACTGGTATGCAAATGTCTTCGCTTCGGGATTGCTATACACAGTGGCTGACCTGAGTTCCGAATCGACTTTCGACGATCCCATTCTTGGGTTTGGAACGGGCATAACTTGGTTCAATGAGCTTGAGTTGAACATCAACTACGTCGTGCCATTGCGAAACACGAGCAACTTCCAGGAGAACCTCGATGCTGGCTTTTGGAATGTGGGCTTTGACATCCCCATATTCGATTACATCAAGGCGGCCCGGGAAAAGAAGAGCAAGTCCTGACAGCGAGAGAAACAGTTGAGTTCAACCCCGGCCCCCGGCCGGGGTTGTTCGTTGGCGCCTTTCCGGTAAGGCCCCAATTTTTGCCAAGACAACAACCCCCACCTCTGGAGGCGGGGGCTGTGCGGCGGAATTGGAAAACACCGGGCCGGCCGCTCGTGCCGGCACGCGGACCTCTATGCCGCCATGCAACGCGCCACGTCGCTGAGCGGACCGGCGCCTGCGCTGCCTACCGCGTTCACGCGGAACCAGTAGAAGCGGCCTGGCGTAAGGCCGTCCACCTGGTGTTTGGCGCGCGAGCTCACGCCCATGAGCTCCCAGCCGTTGGCATCGGCGGGGTCCGTCTCGTTGATGTACACCTGGTAGGTGTAGGCGTTGGGCACCGCCTGCCAGCGCAACAGCACCCGCCCGGTGAACGAGCTGATGCGGGCAAGCACGTCGGTGGGCGGGGTCAGCGGCCCCACGGGTGCGCCCCGGCGTTTCACGCTCCAGCCGGCGCGCCGCATCACCAGCTCATCACCCCCAGCCACGCTCGTCACGTAGCCGGCCAGCCGGTCCAGCATGCCGCGCAAGACCACTTGGTCGCGCCGTTTCTGCGCGTGGGCACTGCGGCCGCCGTCGGTGGCCAGGGTGATCGAGGCTTCCAGCGCCTCGCGGGCCGCGATCACATCCGCGAGCTTGGGCTCGGGTTGTGGCACGTCCGGATTTCCTGTCATCTGGCTTTCGATGAACAGCGACTTGGCCACCAGTTGGGTGGCGTTCAACTTGGATGTACCCTTGATGATGGTACTCATGGTGTTCGGATCCTTTTGGCCACCGCCGATCCAAGCGGGGTTTGGTTTGCGGCCGCGACAAAGATCTGGCGATGGGTCCTTCGCCATAAACACACAGATATTCACACATCGTCAACAACGGTGAAACTCCGGTGCAATCGGATTACATGAACAAATGAGTATTTAGATGCACGAACGAGCGAATGGCGCGCATACACGTAAGTTCGTCGAAGTAGATCAGACCAAGAAAATGAGCCGTTCCGCACCGCCAAAAGGGCTTTCGTGCGCCGATGACGCAGAATAGGATCTAGACGAATGGCCTGAATTCGTCTACGGATCGGACTTCAACGCCGAGATCACCAAAGTCCGCATCCATCAAGGGAATACGGTGGGGTAAACCTGGCCTCCCTTGCAGGCCGTGGCTTGCAGAGGTCGTGCTTTGGGGACCCTTTGCCCTCCTTGGGTGCTGTCATTACGTACCAGCTGGTAGCTTTTTGAACGGGCAGCGTTCCGCAGCACGGATGCGCGCATGGCCATACGTTCCACACGACTTGGTGTACATCCAACGCCCCTTTCCGCACGACGCATCGAGGGTGCTGTGCTGCACACGAGGGTGTCTGTAGATCTTGCGGGCGTTGCTGTGCGGCATCAGCGCATGGCCGTTCAACGCAGATGATCCGCCGTTCGACTAGGGCAGCGCGCTGTTTAACACAAGCGTTGTTCTGTTCAACTTGAGCGCTGAACCGTTCGGTTCGCAGAGCGCGGTGTTCAACTTGTGTCCCGAGCAGTTCAGCGTTCCGAAGCTTCCGTTCAGCACATGCCACTTGCTCATCGGGGCTCACGTGTCGCAACTTCCGAAGCGCTGCTCGACCATATGGATCGAAAGGCTTGGCGATGACCGAGGCGGTCTTGCTTGGTTGCTCCTTGTCGTGCTCCTCGTTGGGGAATGCCCCTGGCTGATCCCCAACCCGCCGACCGATCCGAAGACCCGATCACTTCGCCTCGTTCGAGAACTACCCAGTACCAGGTAGTTTTTGAAGAAGCACCCCCTCGCACCCCCCATAAAACTACCTAGGATCGGGTATTGTGCGCGAGGAGCAGCCCCGGAAGATTTGCCAACGCGATCACCATCGGTCGCAGCAAATCATCCGATGATATGGGCTTCAAGATCATTGTTCGACCAGCACCTGGCACAGCGCCACCTGCGAATGCCGACCGCCACTTGTTGGAGGTCATCTACACCACCGTTCCACCGACCGACGAAGAGGAAATACCGCAACCCGTGCAACGATCGCAACGCACCGCGTTCGATGCGGCCATGGTCGTGACGCTCAACGTTGATGAAGCGGCTGTAGGCGGGGTGGTGGCCAAGGTCCTGAAAGAGGACGGTTCGTTCGCGCTGACCAAGGACCTGGGCACGAACCTCTCGGGCGATGTGGCAGTGACACTGACGGCCGCGGACCTGGATGCGATCGCAGGAGCGGTCCAGCAGGTCCCGACGGATCCGGCCGCGGCCATCTGTGATCGCGCGGTACGCTTGGTGGCGACCACCGCCGTGGTGCTGGACTTCCGCTATTTCAAGGCCTACGTAACACCCGTGGCCGATGCGGCCCTGCTGGCGAGCGAAGAGTGGAACCTGCTCGCTACGGCAGGAGGCACGCGTGTGGCTTCGTTGGAAGTGGGCCCACAGCACTTGGCCGCGTTGGGCTCGCAGACCTGGGCGCCCGCGCACGTGGCCGTGGACGGCCGCATCTCCGCCTCGTTCCCGTCGGTGAAGACGAAGGGATGGCTTTGGTGGCTCAACGGTGATCGACAGCTGATCGGCTTCATACCCGATGACCTGAGCATATCCGGAACGAAGGAGTTCGTTGTGGCCTTGCCTGCGGTGAGCAGCGCGCCTACGGGCCTAACGACCTCCGACGGGTGCGACTGCCGAAGCGCAGTACCTACGGATGTGAGCGAGGCGGAGCTCGCGAACAACCCCGGGGTGTACAGTGAGGATCCGGGTGCGTTCTGCAAGCCCTTCTCGAACCCCGAGCGTGTGTTGAGCGAAAAGAGCTTTCAGGTCATCGCCCGGGTAACGGAACCGGAGATCGGCGCTGAAGCAAGTGCACGTACCAAGACCGTGCAGTTGCTGGACCTCGATGGCGATGGCCGGCCTGATGTGGTTGCCGATCGTGGGTTCTGGGCATACATCCTGTCGGTGGTGAAGGGCAAGCAAGGCAAGCAGGGCGCCAAGACGAAGGACGACCTGGGCAAGTACAGCGAATACCTGAACCCCAAAGCACTGGCCGCTTTCCTCAAAGCACTGCCATCGGGCCGGAGCCCCATGAGCGGCAAGCGACCCTTGCAATGGGAGGATGACATCGCCCAATACCAGGCCACGTCGGTGGCGCTCGGGCACCTGTTGGAATACCGCATCCGTTGGCGTTCCAATGGCTACTCCTTGGGCACCGTGGCCAAGACCCTCACCCTGGCGCCACGCCAGGCCAAGCGGATCCAGAAGGTGGAGTGGGAGCGCAGCGAGCGCGCACGCCGCAACGAGCGCTCCGTGCTGCGCGACGAGGAGAACGACTCCGTAACGCGCGAACGCGACTTTCAGGACAATGTGGCCGCGAACCTCAGCGAGTGGGCCTCCGGCGGGTCGCACAGTGATGTGGCCGGTATCGCGGGCGGCATCGGCTTCTTCGTGGATGGTGTGCTGGGGGGTATCGGCGGTGGTGCCGGATCGGCCAACAGCTCCTCGCACCAGGAAGGCGGGCGGAAGACCAATGCCAGTGAGCACCAGCGCATCCGCGATGCCGTGCGGCGCCACGGCGATGCGCTGCGGAAGTTCGAGAGCACCGTGGTCACCGAGGTCACGCAGGAAGAGACCGTGACGGGCACCACCGAAGTGGTGCGCAACCTCAACTACGCGCACTCGCTCACGGTGATCTACTACCAGATCCTGCGGCACCTGAAGGTGGAGACCGCCTTCGCCGGCATCCGCGAGTGCCTGTTCATTCCCTTCTCCATCAAAGCGTTCGATGTGGTGCGCGCCTATCGCTGGCGCGAGGCCATCCAAGCGGCGCTGCGGAACAAGCGCTACACGCGTGCCTTGCGCTACCTGAAGGACGTGGCCAACAACTTCGCCACATCGGACATTCCGCCTGGCACGCGAGGCGTACAGCGGATCACGTACTTGCGCGGTTCCATCTTCATGGACCTGGCCATTGAGCGGCCCAAGGACAAGGACGATGGCACCTTGGACCCCGGCCCTTGGAGCGCCCTGCAGCATTTGCTCTCCGACCCCATGGGCGCCATCCACTCGCTCATCGGTGGGCATGCTTCCTTGGAGCGCGACTCCGCCTTCCAGAAGCACTTCGCACAAGGCATCGCCGCCAAGTGGGCCAACCGCCTCATGCTCACCGTCAAGGGCAAGAGCATCCGTATTGACAGCACCTTGGCGACCGCCTACCGCTTCAACAAGACCGTACGCGTTGACTTCGTGGTACCGTTGGATGAGCTGGCCGGCCTTACGCGCAACGACCTGGTGTCCGTGGTGCTTGAGCCCAAGGATGATCTTCCGCCCGGTTCCGTGGCCAACCTCAAACACCTTTCCCTCAGCTACAACACGGCCCACTTCAACCGCACCATCACCGGGCAGAGCGGGGTGAACGACCTGATCAGGCCGGGCACGGGCAGCGCGGAGAACGCCTCGGTATCGCTACCCTTGGATGCGTGGGAGCAAGTGGACGAACGCGACGAGATCGCAAAAGCGGTCCGCGACTTCATCGAGCACCTGAACGAACACGTGGAGTACTACCACAAGGCCATCTGGTGGCGCATGGACCGCGATCGGCTCCTGATGATGCTGGACGGGTTCCATGTCCCGTTCTCGAACGGGGTCAGCATCGCTTCGGTGGTGGACCGCGAGCCCTTGGGCATCATCGGCAACTGCATGGTGTACCGCGTGGGTTCCGCATCGTGCCTGGGCCTCGGCGATCTGAAGACGCCTGAGGCGCTCTACGAGCTCTACGCTGAAAAGCAGCCGGTGCGCGACCCGGTGCACCTGAGCCTGCCCACCGATGGGCTGTACGCACAGACCATCATGGACCAGTGCAGCGCGTTGGAAGAGCATTTCGGCAACCGCGATTGGGCGCTCAACGACAAGGACCCCGAACTGGGCAGCATCGACCCCAGCCTGCTCACCAGCCGCCGCAGCGACCCGCAGACCAATGCGAACCCCACGCCGTTCCCGGCCACCATCATCAACCTGCAGAACGCGCCCGAAGCGCCCGCGCCGAACGGACTGGCCGGCGTGCTCAGCGCGGTGACCAACCCCAACGCCTTCCGCGATATGGCGGGCCTGGCCGGTACGCAGGCGAATGCGCTGGCAGGCTTGCAGACCGCCGCCAGCCTGGCCACCAACTTCGGCAACCAGGCCGCCGCGCTCGAACTGGCCAAATTGGCCAAGGCACAGGAGGCCACGCGTACGGCGGATCAGAAGATCGCCAGCATCGACAATGCCGTGAAGAAGGGGCTTACCACCCCACAGGTCGGCGCCGAACAGGCCAAGAACGTGCTGTCCGCCATGAACCCCGATGCGCCCAAGGCCTCCGCACCGCACGAGAACCCCGCCATCAACAACGCCATCGCCGCTGCCAAGGACGTGCCCGGCAGCACGGTGGAAGCAAGCACGGGCGAAGGCGCCGTGAAGGTGACGATGGGCGAGGGAAAGGAGGATGCCAAGAACAAGCCGGTCATCATCGAGGTGGACGTCTCACCGGAACGGCTCACGTTCGGTCCGGTCACCAACTTCAGCGGCAAGACCAAACTGAGCGTTCGCGGTAAGAACCTGCTTGAAGGCACACGGCTGCGTTGGAGCATTCCGCCGGGCGAAGGCGGCAAGTACACGATCACGCAACGCGAAACGGCCGGTGGCATCAGCGAGGTGGAGATCACAGGGGTGCAGCCCGGTAGAACCGCCATCGATGTGGAAGCCGTCGGTGTCGGCAACCCACCGCCCAGCATCAAGTTCCCGCTGTGCATTCCGCAGTTCATCACGGTGGACGACACCACGCCGGAGTTCGACGGCTTCATCGATGCCAACAGCATGCAGGCGATCAAGCAGGCCGTGCTTGCCGAAGCCGAGGCGGTCGCCGATCACTTGCTGTTGAGCAACGCCAATGTGCGCCTGATCTGGAAGAGCAAGGGCCACACGGTGCCGGGGCATGTGCCACCGGGCATGGTCACCACCGTGCGCATCCTGGGCACGGATCCCGGTGCGGACAAGAACTATGCGATCAGCCGTCCGGGCCCAGGGCATCCGGGTGTGGGCGATGCCGCCTTTGCGGAACGCATCGACATGTTCCCCGCCACCTACCTGGACCCCAACGCCAGCGGCGATGACATCAACCAGACCACCAACCAATTGCTCGCGTCCATCCTGGCCGTGCAAGTGAGCGACCCGGTCTACGAGGATGCCTTGATCCGCATCTTCGGTCGGTTGATCGGTGAGACCATGTCGCACGAGATCTACCATTGCTTGTTGCCGGTGCCGTTCACGCACAATGTGGATGGATCGAACAACGAGATCGCCACAACGGACCTGATGGACGGCGGTGGGTTCCGCACCTTCGAGGAGCGCACCGGCATCGTGCCGCCCGGGCAGAGCTTCGTTGATGCGGATGAACTGGTGGCCTCCTTGGTGGACAACGGCATCGCCGCCATCAATAGGCTCACCGGTGCCAGCTTGGCGCACATCCGCACCGCGTTCCCGGTCCCACCAACGGCTCCGTTCAATCCGTAGGCGATCGGTCCATACCCGATGAAGAGCCCCGGCACCTGCCGGGGTTCTTTCATTGGGGGCGGATACCCCCCAAAATCTACCTACCACTGGGTATTTTTTGAAAGCCCGCGAAGTCCTCTCTTTGTTCGGTCCTACATTCCATGCCACGAACAACCGGACAGCAGGCACATGGCCACCGAACCAACCCACCAAACTCTGAGCTTAAAGGCCTTAGGCCCCAGGCTCAGCAACGGCCCTTGGTCAGCGGAGCCAGCCGGGTATTCGGT
>ERZ724527.935-NODE-935-length-13840-cov-3.804643_pt1 | contig 13840 bp, 12 predicted proteins | sample MGYA00376060_ERZ724527 | MGnify/ENA primary metagenome ERZ724527 (study PRJEB28724, sample SAMN07190886) | activated sludge metagenome | isolation source: activated sludge of sewage treatment plant in Hong Hong | place: USA: Christiansburg, Virginia | collected...
CTCATGGCATCCCGTGAGCGTCTGCACATGTCGTCATTGGCTGGCTTTTGGTCAGCGAGCCATGTGTTGATTAACTGCTCTAGTGACCAACCTGCTTCGCCAAACTCATTGAGCCCCACCATGCGGGAACTGCCTTTAAGCGTATGGAAGGCGCGGCGCAGCGTGGTGAGCTCAGCCATATTGCTGGGCTCTGCTTGCAACACGTCGATCGCGGCCAGGCCTGTCTGAACCACTTCGCGCGCTTCTTCAAGGAAAATATCGCGCAGTTCATCTTCTTCGAAGTCGGCTTCAGGTGGCGCCACCGGCGCGGCGACCTCGGCCACACGCACAGATGCAGTCACTTGATTGATGGCAGCAACCGCCTCGCGGGCCGACTGGGCCAACGCAGGTTTGTCGGCCAAAACAGCTTGCGTGGCGATATGGTCCAACTGGCTGGCGATGCGACCATCTGACAGGTTTTCTTGCGGTGCTGAAGCCAACGCACGCAACTCATTGGTCAGGGAATCGCCGTCTGGCGATTGGGCTGCCGCATTGGACTCAGGCGCGGCCTTTTCGACGCGACCCATCAATGGCTTGAGCTCACCCGTTTTGTCGTCATAAGTGAACAGCTTTTTAGCCAACGCAGGCTGGTAGCTCAGCATGTCGATCAAAAAGCCCAGCGCGCCCAAGTTGTTACCCAACTTGTCAAAGGTGCCTGCTGCCCGAGCCTTTTCCTCGTCAACCTCATTCACCAAAATCTCTTCGACCGCCTCGCGCATGCGCATCACCGCTTGTGATGCCTGGTCGAGACCCAGCACGGACAGCACACCTCGCATCTGCGAGAAGTGCGCCGGCGCATCACGCAGCGGTGATTTGTCTGCAGAGTTGCGGAAGAACTGGTCCAGCAACTTCTCGAGCTCGTTCAGCGTGCTGCGCAATTCACCCACCACGCTACCCATGGTCTGGCGATCACTGACGCGACGGTACAACTCCTCCATCCAGGGCTCCAGTGCCTCAGCAGCACCGCCAGAACCCACATTGGTCAGACGTTGCGCCAGGCGACCGGTGCGCATCGCAAGTCGCTCGGTCGACGGGTCCAGATCTTCAAACGCGGCTTCAAGGTAGAGAATGGCCGTGGCCACTTCCATGGCCAATTCAGTGCGGGGTGCTTGCCCAGAGGTCACCGTATCTTGAACGACCTTGCTTAAGGCTTTGGCCAGCGGCGCGCTAGTGGGCTGAAGCTTGACCAGAGAGTCGCATACCAGACCAAATTGATCGGAAACAGATTTGAGCTTGTTGAGGTCACCGCCCGACAGCCCAGACCAGTTTTCTTTCGCCGCATTGATACGTTTGCGTGCCTGCGCCAACAGTGCGGGGTCGTAGCGCCCGAATTGCTCCTTGGCATAGTCCACAACATGTGCGCCAATTAAATTCCAGGACCGCCGAACGGCCATCAAATTGCGGGCATCGGGTGCGTTGGAGAGGTTGACCTGAGAGCAGAAGAACAACAAGTCTTGTGCCAGGCGGTCAGAAACGCCCAAATCACCCTTGGCCAGCGCTGCATACTGCATGAGCACACGTGAAGCTGCACGCTTGACGTACAAATCGTTGGGCAACAAGCCCAGTGCAAGGGCTTCAAAGTACGCCGCGCAAATTTTCCAAAATATGCGAGGTTGACGATGCGTCTGTGCCGCCACAAACCCCAAGCTGATGTTCATCAGCGCATGGGCCGCCTGAGCGTCAATATTCTTAACGATCTTGAGTACGGCATGGTCCATGCGGCCACGCACTTCAGCGTCATAGGCAAGCGCAGGTTGCTCGAGGGCGATTTCGGGCTCCAGCCAACGCCAATCAAGATCCCACAAATCTGCGGGGTGTACACGGTCAGCGCCCGCAACCGCCTGCACCTCACGGTACTGCGGGAACAAGCCGACAGATGACACGGGCTTGCCTTGAAGCACCGCTTCAAGGTATTCGGTCAAGGCAAAACCTGCGCGCTCCACTTTGGACGCCGCGGATTCAGTGCACAGCTCAGGATGCTCGACGAATTTTTGCGTGGCGCCTTCCATGGCACGCAACATGTGCGCGGGCGCGGCCAAGCCCACCATTTCAAGGGCACCCACGGCCTGGTGCAGTTGTTGGCGGGCAATACGCAACTGGCCCGCGTCCATGGATGCCATGTCAGTGCCACGCGCTTTGTCCGCGTCGCGAACAAACCTGCGCAATGCGCTGCCGGCCGTTTCTAGCGATTTCCGCAGTTCATCCAGCACCCAAGCTAATGGGCCAAGGTCATTTACCGCCAGATCAATATCAGTTTCAGTAGATTGCATGGACTCACTCTGGCAAGGGGCAAGGGGTCAGACCCCGAAATCAGGCGATCTTGAACCGCGACACAGACTGACGCAGTTCTTCGGCCATGCGTGACAACTCGCGCACCTGCTGTGCTGTCGAGCGCGTACCTTCTCCGGTTTGCTCTGTCACCGCAAAAATGTGCTGGATGTTGCCAGCCACCACGTTGGCAGATTCGGCTTCCTGTGCGGCTGAGCTGGAAATTTGCTCAATCAGGTCGGCCAGTCGGCGTGACACCTGGTCAATCTCGGTCAGCGCAGTACCTGCGTTATCGGACAACTTGGCCCCTTCCACCACACCCTGCGTAGAGCGCTCCATGGCGGCTACGGCATCTTGTGTGTCGGTCTGAATGGTCTTCACCAACGCCGAGATCTGGCGCGTGGCATCTGCGGAGCGTTCGGCCAGTCGCTGCACCTCTTCGGCCACCACCGAGAAGCCTCGTCCGGCATCACCGGCCGAAGCGGCTTGAATGGCGGCGTTAAGTGCCAGCACGTTCGTCTGTTCGGTAATGTCAGAAATCAGCTCGGTGATTTCGCCAATCTCTTGGGACGACTCACCCAGTCGTTTGATCCGTTTAGAGGTTTCCTGGATCTGGTCCCGGATGGAGTTCATACCGCCGATGGCGTTTTGCACCGCAGCCAAGCCGGACTCGGCAGCCACCAGCGATTGCCGGGCCACCAAGGCAGATTCTTGAGCTTGCCCAGACACCTGGTTGATTCGACCTGCCATGTCGAGCACAGACTGGCCGGTTTCACGAATTTCGCGAAGCTGCTCGGTCGAGGCTGCCAACAGTTCGGTCGATGTGCTCTCCACCTGGGCCGTCGTCTGTGCCACCTGGGTTGCCGTACTTTGCACGCTACCCACCAGCTGTCGCAACTCTTCCACCGTGTAGTTCACCGAGTCGGCAATGGCGCCCGTGATGTCTTCGGTCACCGTGGCTTCTTGCGTCAAATCGCCCTCGGCCACTGTCTGCAATTCGTTCATCAGGCGCAAAATCGCGGCCTGGTTGGCGTCGTTGACGCGCTTGGCTTCCTGCTCTTGTTGCTCGGCTTCGAGTCGCTGCTGTTCTGCAACCACCTGACGCTTGCGGCTGTCTTGCAGTTGCACGTAGGCCAAGCCCACCGCGCAAAGAATAGCGAACAAAGCGGACAGACCCAAGGCTGTCAATGGCCCCGCACCCAGACCTGTTTGCGCAGACAATTTGATTTGCAGCTCTTCGAGCGAGCGGCGCAGCGGCTCGGAGTCCACAATAATCGCGGATTGCGCTTCGCGGGCGGACACCAGGCCCTGCAGGTTGCCCAGAATGGCGCCAGCTTGCGTACGAGTCTGCTCATAGAGCTTCAACAGTGCATCCAGGCGTTCGCGGGTTTGCTCATCCTTAGATCCACCGAGGCGCAGCTCAGGGCTGCCATCGAGCAAGCCTTGGGCAATTTCCTTGAACGAGTTCAAGTCCTTGCCCAGCAGGAACACGGCCTCAGGGCTCACGCCCTCCATGGTCAGGAACTCGTTGGCAGACTTACCAATACGTTGGGTCAACATCACCAACTGGCCTGCCGCGGAAATTTCAGCTGGAGCAGCGTTTTGTTGCAGCTTGAGCGAAGACACTGTTTCTGCGATTTCGAGCAAGTCCGACGACTGGCGGTTAATGGTCCGCAGGGCGTTACCCACTTGTGTCAGAATTTTTTGCTGCTCCATCACTGCACCGGCGTTCTTTTCGGCGCGCTCCATCAGCGGAGTGATTTTGTTCAGCTCTTCCAGCAGCTCGGCCGACACAGGGACCAGCTTGAGAGAGGTATCGCCCTCACGCAAACCTCGAACGGTCTTGGCGAGCGCGCCTGCACTCTCCTTCACTTCGGGGAAGGCCTGCGGGCTCCCCACCAGAGCCTGCGATACGGACTTGGCCAGGCGTTGCGACTGCATCAGCGAGTCGCCGGTGCCGGCCACCTGTTGAGCGGTCCGGTCTGCCTGGTTCAGGGCGAAAAACGTGACACCGCCCAAAACGATCAGCGAGATGGCCAGCAAAATGAACAGGATCCGCTGGTGCTCCACAATGGTTCGACGCCCCAAAAAGGGCACGGCCACCTGCTCCGAAGTGTCTGCCGCAGGGGCTTCATAGCCCCCGTCTGGCGCCAGGCGACTCTGCGCTCCATCATCATTGCGGTCATCCATGGCGACACTCATGGCGGTCGTGGCGTTCATTGCCCCAGTGGCCATGGGATCCATGGATGCATCGGGGGCAGCCAAGCTCAGATCATCTTCCGATTCGGGCGATTTCTTTTTAGAAAAAATATTCTTGAATGAGTCAACGACGGACATGGTGTGCTGCCTTCCAGGAAAACAAAGATGCGCTCAGGCGCTGATGCTCAGAAAATGGGTTTGCTGCGACAAGGCTTGCAGGTTGAGCTCTTGCCAATGCGCGCCGCTTGAATCGGTGAAGCGACTGCCGAAATAGCCCGGCGACCCCTCTGGTGGATCGCTCGACTCGGTAAAAGCGTCCAGGTTGCGCAAGCCAGCCAAACGGTCAATCAACAAGGCGCTGTTGATATCCAGCAAGGCATTCAACGCAATCAGCCGCGATTCGGTACGTGCCAGATCAGTGCGGGCGGAGGGCACCCCACCACCGACAAAACTGGCCAAGTCCACCACCCCATACAAACCACCACGCAGGTTGGCCACGCCCATAAACCAGGCGTGCGTGTAAGGAACAGGCTGCGGCACAGCCCATGGAAAAATCTCGCCCGAGTGACTCAGGGGGAAGAGGTATTTTCCACCCCCCGCCTCTACAGCCAGCCAAGACGCTGCGACACCCTCAGTACGGGCGGCCTGAAGCCGGGTGGCCAATCGGCTCTGCAGCTCACGAAGTGCTTCTCTGTTGGCCATGCGTCAATGCGGCTCAGCTGAGAGCTTTGATCTTGGCCATCAACTCATCGGCGTTGACGGGCTTGGTAATGTAGTCGCTGGCGCCCTGACGCATGCCCCAGACGCGATCAGTTTCCTGATTCTTGCTGGTGCACATGATGATGGGCACGTCGGCGTACAGCGGGTCGCGGGTGATGGCGCGGGTAAGTTGGAAGCCGTTCTGACCGGGCATGACCACGTCCATGAGGATGAGGTCGGGTTTTTCTTCGGCCAGGCGGCGGAAGGCGTCTTCAGCGTTCTCGGCGGTTTTGACCGAGAACCCGTTTTTCTGAAGCAAATCAGTCATGAACATCAATTCGGTTTTGGAATCATCCACAACCAGCACTTTTTGTATCGGCATTACGCTACTCCTTGTTGCGCTGCACCAAACTGCAGCACGGTTTGCAGCAGTTGGTCTTTGGTAAATGGTTTGGTCAGATAGTCCTGCGACCCGACCATACGGCCTCGGGCCTTATCAAACACGCCGTCTTTGGACGACAGCATGACCACAGGAACACCTGCAAATTTGGCATTGCGCTTGATGATGGCGCAGGTTTGATACCCGTCGAGACGAGGCATCAGGATGTCACAAAAAATGAGGTTGGGCAGGTAATCGTTGACCTTGGCCAGCGCGTCAAAGCCATCTTCGGCCAGCATCACCTCATGCCCGCCCTGCTTGAGAAAAATCTCGGCACTGCGGCGTATGGTGTTGCTGTCGTCAATGACAAGAACCTTGAATCCGGATCCATTCGCGCTCACGTGAGGCTGCTCCTATTGTTATCACCGAGTTCCAGATGATCGCCTGCCAAAATGACGGGCTTAAATCTGGACCATTTCAAAGTCTTCCTTGCGTGCACCACATTCTGGACAAGTCCAGTTCATGGGCACATCCGCCCAAGGTGTTGCAGGCGCAATGCCGTGCTCCGGGGCACCGGTGGCTTCATCGTAAAGCCACCCACAAATCAAACACATCCAAGTTTTTGTCTCAGTCACAGCTTAAAGGGCCTTCGCATAGAATGCAACGATTGTATATAGGCACCGTGATGCCCCGTCGGCTGAACGCTGCCGTCCGTCAGTTTTGGCCTATGACAAACCCCAACTTCCCGGCTTCAGCCCCAGATACAGCGGACGAAACCGATGGCGAAGAGGTCGCGCAGGCCTGCGTCTTGTCGTTTAACGCCAACGACCCCAGCGGCGCCGGAGGCCTCTCGGCCGACGTCACCGCCATGGCTTCAGTCGGCGCGCACCCGCTCAGCATCGTGACCGGCGCGTACGTGCGCGACACAGCAGAAATCGTGGACCATTTCGCCATGGATGAAGACGCCGTGGCAGAGCAGGCGCGGACCATTCTGGAGGATGTGCCCGTGCAGGCGATCAAGGTCGGTTTTGTGGGTAACCCCGACAACCTCAGCACCATTGCCGAGATCGCCACGGACTATGCCGAAGTCCCCTTGATCGCCTACATGCCCGACCTGTCGTGGTGGGAAGAAGACAAAATTGAGACCTACCAAGATGCGTTCCGGGAGCTCATGCTGCCGCAAACGACGGTGTTGGTTGGAAACCACAGCACCTTGTGGCGCTGGCTGCTGCCCGACTGGAGCAGTGAACGCAGCCCCACGCCTCGCGACATAGCCAAGGCCGCTGCAGAAATGGGCACCAGCTACACCCTCGTGACCGGAATTCCGCTTCCAGATCATTTTGTCGAGAACACATTGACGTCGCCACAGGCTGTGCTGTGCAGCGAAAAGTTCGAGCGCTTTGACGCTGTTTTTTCGGGCGCTGGTGACACGTTGTCGGCCGCGCTCACTGCGCTGATCGCCAGCGGCACCGATTTGGCCACAGCCACCACCGAGGCCCTGAGTTACCTGGACCGTTGCCTGGACAATGGGTTCAGGCCCGGCATGGGCCATGTGATTCCGGATCGACTCTTCTGGGCCCAACCCGAGGACGAGGACGCCACAGATGACAGCGTAGACGACGCGCCCAGCTCCATTCTTCATGCATTTGACCTTCCCCCCCATGACACCCAGCACTGACCTCAACCTTGCGCTGTTCGAGCGCGCCAAACAACTCATCCCCGGCGGCGTCAATTCGCCCGTGCGCGCTTTTCGCGCCGTGGGCGGCACGCCGCGCTTCGTCAAGCGCGCCCAAGGCGCCTACTTTTTTTTTTTTTTTTACACCCGCTACATCGACTACATCGGTTACTGGGGCCCGATGATCCTGGGCCATGGCCACCCCGCAGTGGTGGAGGCAGTGCAAAAAGCCGTGCTCGATGGTTTTTCGTTCGGGGCGCCGACCGAGCGCGAAGTAGAGTTGGCCGAAGCCATCTTGAAGCTGGTGCCGTCCATGGACATGGTGCGCCTGGTCAGCTCGGGCACCGAAGCCGCCATGAGCGCCATCCGCCTGGCACGCGGCGCCACGGGGCGCAGCAAGTTCATCAAGTTTGAAGGCTGCTACCACGGCCATGCCGATGCCTTGCTGGTCAAGGCCGGCTCGGGCCTGGCCACTTTTGGCAACCCCACCAGCGCTGGCGTGCCACCCGAGGTGGTGCAGCACACCCTGGTGCTGGAGTACAACAACATTCCCCAGCTGGAAGAAGCCTTTGCCCTGCACGGCAAAGACCTCGCCTGCCTGATGATCGAGCCGATTGCGGGCAACATGAATTTTGTGCGCGCCAGCGTGCCCTTCATGCGGCGCTGCCGCGAACTGTGCACAGCCCACGGCGCACTGCTTGTGTTTGACGAGGTGATGACCGGTTTTCGCGTGGCCCTGGGCGGCGCGCAAAACGTCTACGCTCGTGCCATCCCCGGCTTTGAGCCCGACATCACGGTGATGGGCAAGGTCATCGGCGGCGGCATGCCCTTGGCGGCCTTTGGCGGGCGTCGCGCAGTCATGGAGCATTTGGCGCCCTTGGGTGGCGTCTATCAAGCGGGCACCTTGTCGGGCAACCCGGTGGCCACGGCTTGTGGCCTGGCCACCTTGCATCAAATCAGCCTACCGGGCTTCTTTGACGCCTTGTCAGCGCGCACGCAGCAGTTGGTGGACGGTTTGAGCCAGGCCGCCAAGGCAGCAGGCGTGGCTTTCAGCGCGGACTGCGAAGGCGGCATGTTCGGCTTCTTTCTGCTGGACGCCCTGCCACAGAACTACCCTCAAGTCATGAAGACCGATGGCAGCCGCTTCAACACCTTGTTCCATGGCTTGCTGGACCGCGGCGTGTACATTGCGCCCGCCCTGTACGAGGCAGGCTTCGTCAGCAGTGCCCACACAGCGCAAGACATTACGGACACCGTGGAGGCCGCCAGCGCCATCTTCAAGGCGCTGTAAGCACTGTCAACGCAGCAGGCTCAGTGCCTGAAGTGGCGCACGCCTGAGAACACCATGGCCACGCCGCGCTCGTTGGCGGCGTCAATGACTTCTTGGTCGCGCATGGAGCCGCCGGGCTGAATGACGCAGGTCGCACCGGCGTCCACCACCACATCCAAGCCATCACGGAACGGGAAGAAGGCGTCACTGGCCACTACCGTGCCTGTCAGCGACAGCTTGGCATGACCTGCCTTGATGCTGGCAATGCGCGCCGAATCCAGGCGGCTCATTTGCCCTGCCCCCACGCCCATGGTCATGCCGCCCTTGCAGAACACAATGGCGTTGGATTTGACGTACTTGGCCACCGTCCAGGCAAAAAGCAAATCATTCAACTCGTCGGCCGTGGGCTGGCGGGTGGTCACCACTTTGAGGTCGGCCAGCGTCAGCTCATGGTTGTCTGCGGTCTGCAACAGAATGCCCGAGCCAATGCGCTTCATGTCCATGAGGTTGCGCCCCTGGTCCCAGGGGCGGTCGCCCCCTTGGGGCAAGTCAATCTGCAGGATGCGCACGTTCACCTTGGTCTTGAACACCTCCAGGGCCTCGGCCGTAAAGCCGGGCGCCATCAGCACTTCGACAAACTGTTTGGAAATTTGCAGCGCTGCGGCTTCGTCCAGCACGGTATTTAGGGCAATGATGCCGCCGAAGGCCGAGGTGGGGTCGGTCTGGAAGGCCTTGCTGTAAGCCTCTAATGCGTGCGCGCCCACGGCCACGCCGCAGGGGTTGGCGTGCTTGACGATCACGCACGCCGGGGTGTTGAAACTCTTCACGCATTCCCACGCGGCATCGGCGTCGGCAATGTTGTTGTAGCTCAGCTCCTTGCCCTGCAACTGCTTGGCCGTGACCAGCGAGCCGGGTGCAGGATGAAGGTCGCGGTACAGCGCGGCCTGCTGGTGGCTGTTTTCGCCATAGCGCAGGTCTTGCACCTTCACAAAGCGGCCGTTACTTTGGCCAGGGAACATGTCGAGCGTGGGCGCGGCATCGCCTGCAGGCACGTCATCACCCAGCGCAATGGCCGAGAGGTAGTCGCTGATCGCACCGTCGTACTGGCTGATGCGGTTGAATGCGGCGATGGACAGCGCCAGCTTGGTTTTGTCAGACACCTTGCCTGCGGCCTGCAGTTCGGCAATGACGCCTGCGTACTGCGAAGCATCGGTGAGCACGGCCACGTCTTTCCAGTTCTTGGCCGCGCTGCGCACCATGGCCGGACCGCCAATGTCGATGTTCTCAATGGCGTCTTCCAGCGTGCAACCCGCCTTGGCCACGGTGCTTTCAAACGGGTAGAGGTTGACCACCAACACGTCGATGGTGTCGATTTGATGTTCGGCCAAGGCGGCCATGTGGGCAGGCAGGTCGCGGCGTGCCAGAAGGCCACCGTGTACGCGTGGATGCAAGGTTTTGACGCGCCCATCCAGCATTTCAGGGAAGCCAGTCATCTCGGCCACCTCGGTCACGGGCAGGCCGTTGTCGGCCAACAGCTTGGCGGTGCCGCCCGTAGACAGCAACTTGAGCCCCCGCGCATGCAGGGCCTGTGCGAGTTCAACGATGCCGGTTTTGTCGGAAACTGAAAGAAGTGCGTTCATGAGGGTGCGTTCATTTATTTGAGCAGATTGTGCTCAACGAGTTTTTTGCGAAGGGTGTTGCGGTTCAGGCCCAGCCACTCGGCCGCCTTGGACTGGTTTTGTTCGGCCTTGGCCATCACCACGTCCAGCAGGGGTTTCTCGACAGTCTTGACCATCATTTCGTACAGCCGATCAGGCTCGGTGCCGCGCAAGTCCTTGAAATAGCCCTCCAGGCTCAAACGCACACATTCTTCTATTTGCTTTTTGCTCATGCAGCTTCCTCCAATTCGTCATTCTTGTACTGTGTGGCCAACGGGTCGGGCATGCGGTCTGACTCAGCGGCCAACGCGTCCATAAAATTCCCCACGGCCTGCCACTGCGCCCCGCTGTCCTCCAGCGCGTTCATGCGATTGCGAAAATCTTCGCCGCCCGGCAAGTGGCGCAAGTACCAGCCAATGTGCTTGCGCGCGCTGCGCACACCGGTGAACTCGCCATACAGGGCGTAATGGTCCAGCAAATGGTCCAGCAAGTGGCGGCGCACATCGGCCACCAGGGGCGGCGCCAAATGGGTGCCGGTGGACAGGTAGTGCGCAATCTCGCGGAATATCCACGGCCGCCCTTGCGCGGCGCGCCCAATCATGATGGCGTCGGCACCCGTCAGGGCCAGCACCTCGCGCGCTTTTTCGGGGGTGGAGATGTCGCCATTGGCCACCACCGGAATACGTACCGCCGCTTTGACCGCCGTGATGGTGTCGTACTCGGCATGGCCCTTGTAGCCCTGCTCGCGGGTGCGGCCATGCACGGTGAGCATCTGTACGCCCACCTGCTCAAACACCTTGGCCAGCGCCACGGCATTGCGGTGCGCTTGGCACCAGCCGGTGCGCATCTTGAGCGTGACGGGCACACCGTGCGGCGCGCAGGCTTGCACCACGGCCTGCACGATGGCTGTGGCCAGCGCTTCGTCCTGCATCAAGGCAGAGCCCGCCCACTTGTTGCAGACCTTCTTGGCCGGGCAGCCCATGTTGATGTCGATGATTTGCGCGCCGCGCTCTATGTTGTAGACGGCCGCGTCGGCCATCATGGCGGCGTCGGTCCCGGCGATCTGCACGGCAATCGGCCCGGCCTCGCCTTGGTGGTCGGCGCGCCGCGAGGTCTTGAGGCTGGCCCAGAGGTCGCGCCGCGAGGTCACCATTTCGCTCACGGCATAGCCCGCACCCAGGGCCTTGCACAACTGGCGGAAGGGACGATCGGTCACCCCCGCCATCGGCGCCACGAACAAATTGTTCGCAAGAGTGTAGGGGCCGATGTTCATGGGTAAGCGGGGTCCAGGCTGCTGAAAAATGAGGCACGATTGTAAGCCGCCGCCATTTCAGCCATTGAAACGCGGCGCGCTGCCTTGTGCCCACCCCTCTGCCTATACTCCCCCACCCATGGACGCCTGGCTTGAACACCTCCTGCACCTGCTTGCTTTGCCCCAATACGGCCTGAGCAGCATTTTTGTTGTGTCCTTCGTGTCCGCGACGCTGCTGCCCCTGGGGTCAGAGCCCGCCGTGTTTGGCCTGATCAAGCTCAACCCCGCGCTATTTTGGCCAGCGGTACTGGTGGCCACTGCGGGCAACACCTTGGGGGGTGCAGTGGACTGGTGGATGGGCTATGGCGCCCACAAGGTGGTCGACAAATACAAACACTCGTCCACCCATGTGAAAGCCCTGGCCTGGCTGGAGCGGCTGGGCCCCAAAGCCTGCCTGCTGGCCTGGCTGCCCGTCGTGGGCGACCCGCTGTGCGCGGTGGCGGGATGGCTCAAGTTGCCGTTTTGGCCCTGCGTGTTCTACATGGCGATTGGCAAGTTTTTGCGGTACCTGACCATGACCGTGGCGCTGCTGTATGTGTTTGCGAGCTAAGTGGGGCAGTGATTGAGGTCACAAAGGCATTTCCGTTGCCGAGTCTCACGCGCTAGTGCCGGTGGTTGACCGCAAAAAGCCGCTCAATACGACTTCGGCAGTCCCAACACCTTCTCGGCAATGAAGCACAAAATCAGTTGCGGACTCACTGGTGCCAGCCGCGGTATCCACGCCTCGCGCAGGTAACGCTCCACGTGGTATTCCTTGGCGTAACCCATACCACCATGGGTGAAGATGGCGTTCTCACAGGCGTGGTAGCACGCCTCCGCCGCCAGGTACTTGGCACTGTTGGCCTCCGCGGCGCAAGGCAAGTGCTGGTCATACAGCCATGCGGCCTTTTGCACCATCAGGTCTGCAGCCTCCAGCTCCATCCATGACTTGGCCAAGGGGTGCTGAACACCTTGGTTCTGCCCAATCGGGCGGCCAAACACTTCGCGCTCCCTGGCATAGCCCGACGCGCGCTGCAACGCGGCGTGGCCAAGCCCAACGGCTTCACTCGCAATCAAGATGCGCTCAGGGTTGAGGCCGTGCAGGATGTAGCTGAATCCTTTGCCCTCTTCGCCGATGCGATCTTCAACCGGAATACGCAAACCATCAATGAACACCTGGTTCGAATCCACACACTTGCGTCCCAGTTTTTCGATTTCTCGCACCTCGACCTTGCTGCGGTCAAGGTCGGTATAAAACAGGCTCAGGCCCTCTGTGCCTTTGCACGCTTCTATCGACGTGGTGCGGGCCAGCAACAGCATCTTGTTGGCGACTTGCGCCGTACTTATCCAGACCTTTTGCCCATGCACGACATAGTGATCACCCTCGCGCACCGCCATGGTCTTGAGCTTCAAGGTGTTGAGCCCGGTGTTGGGCTCGGTCACACCAAAGCAAGCCTTGTCTTGCCCCGCAATGAGCGGTGGCAACCAGCGCTTTCGCTGCCCATCAGACCCGAACACCACAACCGGGTGCAAGCCGAAGATGTTCATGTGCACCGCAGACGCGCCCGACAAACCCGCGCCTGTCGCAGAGATGGTGCGCATCATGAGCGCGGCTTCGGTGATGCCCAGCCCCGCGCCGCCATATTCCTCAGGCATCGCGATCCCGAGCCAGCCGGAATCAGCCAAGGCGCGATGAAAGTCGATCGGGAACCCGCCCTCTTGATCTTTTTTCAGCCAGTAGTCGGCATCAAAGGGCTTGCATACGCGCTCTATCGCGTCGCGGATCTGCTCTTGATCGGATGTCAGCGCGAAATTCATGACCCGATGTTGCCGACCGTCGTCAGGGCAGCGCGTATGACCTTGTCGGGCGATTCGCCATAGGGCGGGCTGTAAATGACCAGAAGCTTCACAGGCGTGTCGCTGGTCACCGTAAACAGATGCATTTGATCGGCGGGGAAAAAACAGGTCTCCCCAGGCACCATCTCAAACGACTGCCCTGCGACCTCAACATGTGCTGTGCCTTCAAGCAAATAGCAAGCCTGCTCGATGCCCGGATGCGCATGAGGCAAGGCGCCACCGCCTTTGTGCAAGGTGCCAAGCAACACCTCCATTTGTGTCGCCCCCACCGTTTCGGGCCCAATCAACCGCTGATTGCTGGTGTGGTGGTGATTGGCCGGCTGGTAGGCGGGCACATCCGCAGTGCGGACCAGGTAAGAGGGGTTCATCAATGGGTCCTTTTTAGGGTTCAGCTTGACACGCGCCCAGCGCAATCAAGGCTTCGATTCGCGCCGGGTCATAACCTGCTTGCGCAAGCAGTTCGCGGGTGTTCTCACCCAATCGGGGCGCGGGCGAAAACTGGCGT
>ERZ724527.936-NODE-936-length-13833-cov-9.073668_pt1 | contig 13833 bp, 8 predicted proteins | sample MGYA00376060_ERZ724527 | MGnify/ENA primary metagenome ERZ724527 (study PRJEB28724, sample SAMN07190886) | activated sludge metagenome | isolation source: activated sludge of sewage treatment plant in Hong Hong | place: USA: Christiansburg, Virginia | collected...
GCTCGGAAAGACTTTATGTCGATGGGATTGGTGTATAAAATGGGGTGGCGCAGCCACCCCATTTTATACCCCCTTAAAACAAATGTTTTGTCATTCCGACTGAGGGAGGAATCTGCCAAAATAATGGATGAGCCATCAAAGCTTGATCTTAATTAATTGCATGACTTCTACGAAATGGAATTATATATTTGGTCTTGTTTATATTTGCGTTTCGTATTAATTGATATTATAATGCAGGTATGTTTAAAATAAAATGGAGATTATGTATGGACAGGTCGCGACCTGTCCATACATAATCTCCATTTTATTTTATGAGAATATGTGCTTAAGTATTTCAGTTGCCGAGCCATAATTCTACCCAGACTTACGTATTAACTAAACAGTGCACTAGTTAATTGTAAAATGAAAACTACGTATGCTTCCCAAGCACAGTTTTCTTCATATGAGCCAGCAATCCATTGACAGTGGCCGGGCCGCGATTGTGCAATTCGTAATCGTTCATTGGCTTTTTATCTATACCATCTTTCAGCTCATTGGTTTGATCAAAGATTTTATTGATGGATTCCAAATTAGATTGATGCATAGCATCTGCATATTTTTTTGCTTCGCTGTATTTCTTTTCAAAAACTTCTCTGTCTAAATTTAATAAATATCCTTCTTCGAGGACCAATCTTTGATTATAAACAGTAGTATTAAGCAATAGCTTACTCAATATTGGAGCCAGTTCGATTAACATTATAATGGAAAGCAGGAGGAAGTACCTCCACCTCAACGCCACATTTGCTTCGATTAAGTGCTGTAATGCCTCTATTCTCGCTAAAAATCCATCACCAGCTTGTTTGTCAAAAGCTGCGATTTTATTATTCTGGATTTTTGTGAGCGTATCCAACTCTGTATTGATCTTAATAAGTAGTGGGGTAGAGGAGGACTTAAATAGGGTGGATTGCTGCAATGCAAGATCGTATTCAGTTTTTTTTGCTTTTGCAATGGCTGCTATACCTACCTTTCCTGTTCCTCCGGAGCCATCCGTTTCAGCTAAAAAGGAAGATCTTAATTTTAGTGTTTGCGTGTCAAGCGCATTCTGAATACCGGCCAAAGAGTCACGTTGGGCCAATAAAGGAGCCATTTGAGGTAATAATGAACGCTTTACTTCTGCCACTGTCTGCTGCTTCTTTACTTCCTGATCAAAAGTCAACTGTACATCAATGTCTTTCTTAAAAAGATACAATAGAGCTGGTTGAGCCATAAATGCTCCTAAACACAAAGCTAGGGCAACTCTAAATATGATGGGTCCAGTTTTTTTATTCTGTCCCGTACCCTGCATTCCTGCGATCAAAACTCTGTCAATAGTAAGTACAATTCCTCCCATGAGGAGTCCTCCAAGTAAGACAATCAATACATTATCAACCACAGTGCTAAAGAAATATGCCCAAACAGCAGTTGCAAAGATCCATGTAAATAATATTGAAAGACCTATCAAACTAAATTTTCTTTGTTCCGATCTGTTTCCATCTAATAGTTCAGCGTCAGCTGAAGAAAGCCACCACAGAATTTTATCTGTGGTGGTGTGTTTTTGTTCGTCCATTTATAGATTTTAGTTACAGTTGATACATTTTAGACCCTTTGGACCCATGAGTAGCAACTCATTTTTTACAAAACGCCAATTACCTGGTATTTCGTCTCTATCGTACTTTATTTGTGAATCAAAACCATTAACATTATCATCAAACCTGATTTTTGCTCCTACAGGCAACAATAAAGTTACTTCCATTGAAGGATTTATTGCTTTGAGATCTCTATTAATAAATGCTGCGTTCGAAAATATAAATTCATTGCCACTTTGCTTGAAAGCATAGTATTGGTCGAAATTTTCACTGGAAACATTACGTGTTCCATAGAATTTTAATTTTTTCAAAATATGAATCATGGAATCACTGCTTTGGTCAACATTAAAATCAATCTTTTCAAATTTCATTTTATCTCCACCTGCACCTATGATCTTATCAAAACTTATTAATAATTCACGATTTTTGTCAAAGTTGATATCTGCTTTATTGTCAATGCTTTGTAAAAGAGCATCTTGTGGAATATCTTCATTTGAAATGTAGTCCTCATAACTTTCCTGTTCTACCATAGATCTAAGCTCAGACTCAGTACAGTTGGCACATTGAAGGCCGGAAGCTGTCATTCTGTATTGTTTACCTTCTATATATTTCCAACCGTCTTTCATTTGGTTTTTGTCATACGCAATGCTTCCAAGTTTCCACTCCAGCTCTCTTGATATAGTAATAATTTTGCCTATCGGAACGAAAAGGTCCACTTCTACTTGTTGAAATCTATATTTACAATCTTTGTCAATTGTATAAAAACTAGGTATTTCCAATTCGTGATCGTTCAAAGGAACAATTACATATTCTACACAGTCTGCATTGATCTTAGCCTGTTTACTGTTACTGCCTCGTGATTTAATTCTTTTGGTCACAGACCATTGCTGAGACTCAGCAGGAAATATATTCAATTTGAGTTCATGGTTGATCTGCAGTTTGTCATCATTGGCTATTTTAAGATCGCCAAATTGGATGTGCGCATTATCATCATTTCCATCTATCGTTTTGAGGGCAACGATCTCACTTTTCAAACCTCCCAAATCTTGCTTAACTTCCTGCGTGTCAGCATTGCTGTATTCCTTGAAAGTAGTGGCTCCTAATATTACGAAACAAACCAGATTCGATAACCAGAAAACCAACAAGCTTTGCTTTAGATTCCTGCTAATGCGTGTTTTGAAAACCAATTTAAGTGCTGAAAAAACTATGAAAGCAAGTGGTACTCCCAGAATTATAAAGCTGTTGACGCTAGCAATGAAATTAACGACAGGTGAGGAGGAGCTGATAAATTGTAGAATTGGCGAAGCTAAAACAAATCCAACAATCATTGAGATCCATACTCCTGCAAAAATCAACAATAATAAAGCGCCTATTATAACTACTAATGGTCTAAAAAAACCAACAATTTTGGCAGCACCAATTTTGATATTTCGTTCCAGATCAATATTTGGACCTGCGGCCCTGAAAGACTTTTTTCCGCTACCCCCCAATCTTTCAGAGATATCATCAGTAAACTCAGTTAAATTTGAAGAAAAATTGTTGATCTCTTTTTCAAGATATTCTGCAATATTACTCACAGTGATTTTTTCACCTTTCATAGCAAGATAATCTGCTGATGTCTTAGCTTCCGGAATAAATATCCACATGATAATGTATAATGGCACGGCAAATCCTCCTGTCACAGTAAATGCTATAAAAGCAAGCCTTACCCACATCACGTTTTGTATGCCGAAGTAAGCAGCTATTCCTGCACATACACCTCCAATTTTTTTCTCGGCAATATTTCTGTAAAGTTTTCTGGTCGAGCTTGTTTTTCGTCCGGATTGTTTACTTTGATTACTTGTATCGAAATCTTCACCAGGGAGATCTATGGATTCCGCACCAAATTCTTCAGGTCTACCCATTGTTTTTATGGCAAATTCTACATCAGCAGTCGTAACTATGGATTTTGTTTCAGTTTTTTCCTGCAATAATTCACCCAACCTTATTTCGATATCAGTAATGATCTCCTGATAACTATCTGAGTATGCAAAATGATTTTTGATAGAAGAAATATAACGTTCTAGTAGGTCGAATGCCATTTCGTCCATTGTAAATGGGAAGCCTCCGAGATTAATATTTATGGTCTTATTCATGATCTTTAATGTTTTTTGTAGTTTGAGAGACGACTTTTACTAATTGATTCCAGCTTTCGAGTAATTCTGTCAGAAGTGTTTCACCTGCAGCAGTGATTTTATAATATTTTCTTGGTGGCCCACTATTGCTTTCCTTCCATGAATATTCTAGTAATCCTCCATTTTTGAGTCTAGTAAGAAGTGGATATACCGTTCCTTCAACTACAAGCAGTTCATTTTCTTTGAGTTTATTGATAATATCGGTGGTGTATAATTCCTCTCCCGAAATTATTCCTAAGATACACATCTCTAATACGCCCTTGCGCATTTGAGCCTTTGTGTTCTCGACTTTTAAAGTTTCTTTTTCATGCATTTCATTGGTACTCATATCATGATTTTTGATTTTGTTGTTTAATATTAAATATCACCTTAAATCTTGCTTAATTTAATTTCTTATCCGTGATGGTACAAAGATAATACAAAGATATAGTATTATGTATTACTTAGTACTATCTTTACGATAATATATTGTAAAAAACAGATGTATGCAATGGATTGTCCGATGAAAACATAGAGTGATGGGATGATCAGTAATCAGTAATCAGTAATCAGTAATCTGTAATCAGTGATCAGTAATCAGCATTTGAGTGCTGAATTAAGACTATATGTGCCTAGTTACCGCATAATAAATCTGTGCCATCCGTGTAATCATCATAATCCCTGCCTTTAATGTCAGGCAAGCGTGATTCAGAAATAAGTAATCAGTAATCAGCAATTGAGTGCTGAATTAAAACTATATCTACCTATTTACAACATATAAATCTCTGCCATCCGTGTAATCTTCATAATCCCTGCCTTTAATGGCAGGCAAGCGAGATTCAGAAAAAAGTAATCAGTAATCAGCAATTGAGTGCTGAATTAAAACTATATCTACCTATTTACCACATATAAATCAGTGCCATCCGTATAATCATCATAATCCATGCCTTTAATGGCAGACAAGCGTGATTCAGAGGTTCTAACCTTCTGTCCTTCTCACCTTCTTACCTTCTCACCTTCTCACCTCCTCACCTTCTCACCATAATTCATAATAGCAAAACCAATATTTTAATCATAATATGATGTTAAGTTTACATAGAATTTTAAAATTTGGAACTTTAATATAATTTAGAACATTTAAGAAGTATGTAACATTTATGTTTGTATGCACTGCAATAATTAAATAATCAATCCGTTTAATTTGGCATTGCATATAGATCAAATTATAAAATCAAATAAATAATTATCATGAGTAACGACAATGGAAAAACAGTATTGGCACTTTTTGCTGGAATAGCAGCAGGAGTTGCTTTAGGAGTTTTGCTTGCACCTGAAAAAGGAGAAGAAACCCGCACAAAAATTACGGATTCTGCAAACAAGATTTCTAATGACTTAAGAGAAAAAGTTTTAGAAGGAATTAATAAAATTCGTGCAAAGAAAGATGAATATGCTCAGTCAACATCTGATCTTGCTGACGAAATCCTATCTTAAGTTTAGAATCCAACTAAAAAGATAATAAGTATCGGAAATAATTTTTTCCGGTACTTTTTATGTTTTTATTTAAGCTAAATATTTACTTTAAATAATCCAGTCTAAAAACTTGTTAACCAACAGTTTATAATCCTTATTTTAATATTTTTAATATGAATTCTACACTTGTGTTAAAACCGGAAGAATCTGCAGAAAAGCAAAAAAATGATATTGATTTAATTGCTATTGCAGTCGATGTATTAGTGCCATTTGTTCTTGATAACTTTCTGTTCAAAGGTACAAAAGGACGTCTTATGAAGCTTGTAGGGACTGTAGCCGCTCAGCAATTAATCAAAATGCTGGCTAAATCGAAAACAGTAGACGATATCCTTGATCAATTAGAAGCCTGGTTGCAGCACCCTTCCAAAAAACCTGCTAAACCATTTCCAACTATTGGTGATGCTGTTCGTCAAAATAGTAAGAAGTATAGAACACGTTCTAAACCCGAAGACTACTATGACCCTGAAAGAGAGATGTTCTATTAACTGATTGATTGATTATTATGTGCAAAACCTTTTTTCTCACTGTTTCAGTGATATTAATTTGTGTATGCGCTCTTAGTGCAGAGACACAATTTTTTTGGGGTGCTTTTCAGTTCAAATTAGTTGAAACAGGTACAGACAATTATACTGCTTTTGCAGATATCAGATTATCTGAAGCAAGAAATCTTGGAAAAATCGAATTCCAGTTGTTCGAAAATGATAAACAGTTGGGATCATTTTCTGAAAGGCATTTATTCTTAAGAAAAGGGGAAGATAATTTCAATAGAGATTTGGCCTTGGAAAAACTTCACGATCGCCTTACTGATACTGAATTCATCAACATTGCTTCTAACCTGGCAGCCAGGGACAAACTAATTTGCTATTTAAAGACTTCCAACAATAAAATGTATAGTCTCATTCTGACGATTAAAGCGGATGCACCTGCTTATCGACCACCTGTCGTGGTGCCATCATTTAGCAAAATCACACATTTTAAATATCAATTGGTAACGAAAGGTGATGGAAACCAAGTGCTTAAGTTGGACACAACATTGGCGGAAAATAAATCTATACTTAACGCTTATCGTAATATATCCAAAGTTAAGATCTCGCACATACCTAAATATCAGACCTCAACGAATTTTATAGAAGAATTGGATTCTGTTATATTTTTAGGGAAAAGGAATCTTTTTATACATCCGGTTAATAAACCAAAATACGAATATCTCGCAGCTGCAATAGAGCCTATTGAGCTTACCGAGACTATTAATCCATCGATCAATTGGAATAAAATGATCGCTCAGCCAGACAGTCCGGTATTTTCAATGGAATATTTGAAAGGTATTTTAGAGCATAAAATATCTTATTTTGATGGTCCAAAGAAGTATGATATTTTATGTATGAGGTTTACGTATTTTGATGGTAAAAAATTAAATAAATCTTATTATTGGGATGAGACAAGTGAATACCCATTTGAAGAAATTAAGGATCGGATAGAACCTTTTTCTATGATCATTGATAAAATTATCATCAAGGACGCCAGGCAAAACACGGTTTATATTCCTCAATCTTTCTTATTCAACTTCGAATAAAGCTTCCGGATAATTGACTTTTCAAAATTTATTTATTGACTTCTTACAATAAGTTGATATTATTTCAGTTTTTTTGCACTTTATTCCGTGTAAAAACACAGAGTTTCTCTGCAAATGAAAAAACAAACCAACGTATTTAAGTTCGGTGGAGCGTCTATAAAAGACGTCGATGGCATCAAAAATGTTGCCGGTATTTTGGCTTCACGTCTGGAAGAACGAATAGTCATCGTCATTTCTGCTTCAGGCAAGACTACCAATCATTTGGAAGATGTGATGAATGCTTATTTCAACAAACAGGCTGATGTCCGTGAGAAGATCGAAGTGGTCAGAAGACATCATTTCGGTTTGATAGATGGATTATTCGAACCTGGAGATGAGGTGTATGCGCTTGTCAACGACCTTTTTGTGGAGATCGACTGGATTGTCGAAGAAGAGCCCAAGCATGACTATGATTACATCTATGATCAAATGGTCAGTGTCGGAGAGTTGCTTTCCACTAGAATCGTTGCCTCCTATCTTAATAAAATAGGAATTCCAACAGCATGGGTTGACGCGCGAGATATCATCAGGACTGACGCCACGTATCGTGAATCTCAAATTTTGTGGGAAGACACAGAAAGATTAGTAGAAACTACGCTAACTCCTTTATTGGATGCAGGAAAGTTTGTCATCACGCAAGGCTTTATTGGATCTACGGATGATAACCAGACGACGACGTTGGGTAGAGAAGGGTCAGATTTTACAGCTGCGATCCTTTCTTACTGCCTTGATGCTACCAAAATGATCATCTGGAAAGATGTAGAGGGCGTGTTGACTGCTGATCCGCGCTTGTTTAAAAACGTCCAGAAATTATCCAGGCTGTCCTATAAGGAAGCCATTGAAATGACATACTACGGTGCATCTGTCATACACCCGAAGACTATCAAGCCACTTCAGAATAAGAATATTCCACTTTACGTGCAAAGTTTTATTGATCCGACTATCGAAGGAACATACATCGGCCCTGACGTGGATGATCACTATCCTCCCATTGTTGTATTGGAAAGAAATCAAACATTGTTACACATTGCGACACGTGACTTTTCCTTCGTGGTAGAGCATCACATGGCATATTTGTTCAAGACCTTTGCAGAGTTGAGGATTTTCATCAACATGATGCGGAATACGGCCATCAGTTTTACGGTATGTGTTCCAGACCTTCCAGAAAAGATCGAAAAACTTAAAGCCATACTTGACAAAGAATATTCTGTCACTGTAGAAAATGACATGGAACTCATTACTATTCGCCATTATCAGGAGGAAGTACTGAAGAGTTTGACGAAGGGTAAAATTGTCTTATTGGAAGAAAGATTAAGAAATACCGTTCAAATGGTCGTAAAAAACATACCTTTAATCGAACGTATATAATACGAGGGGGATTAGCTCAGTTGGCTAGAGCGCTTGCCTGGCAGGCAAGAGGTCACCGGTTCGAGCCCGGTATTCTCCACTACTCTCACAAGGGTTTTGGGCTTATTGTCTTGAAACCCTTTTTTATTTGCATACTATTTGCATACAAATTCATTTTTATTTATAAAAACTGAAATTGCAATAGTGAATGACCTAATCCTTTCTCATAGGTTTACCCTTAACGATTTTATATTGATTTATTCATTAAACTGAAGTATCAATATTAGATGATATCTATCTCTAGGATTATTACTTTAAAGTGTCCCGAAATTGGAGAAAATGTTTTTGCAAAATCGATGCAGGGGGGGTAGGAAAAAAATACGACCCGTTCCGAGAATGCCGGGGATGGTATATCGTGAGTTGAATAATATTCACAATTTTATAATTTTAAATGAGAGACTGATAAATTCTTATTGTATGCATTACGTATAATAGAGCAAATTAATGATTAATAATAAATTTAGGTTGAAAGGATATTCACGGATGTATTGTGAATTATGAAACTAAGAATGTCCAATCATTCAATACACACTTATAAGGTTAATTCATAAATTAACTTTTCATTTCTCAAACTCTATCGTATCTTTGCAACTCATGAGGTTATTTACATTCATATTTTCGATTTATCTGATGGCATTAGCCATGATACCATGTCACGACATTTACAATGAATGTAATGATAAGGATCAAAGTGAAGTTACTGCTGATCATGACCACCAAACCGATGAAAACGATTTCTGCAGCCCTTTCTGCACTTGTAGTTGTTGCAATACAGCGATTTCAGATTTAATTAGTTTTAATGGAGTTAACACATCAATTGCACCTATATTAAATGAAACCTCCACGGTTTCGATTTATGATTTTTCATACATTTCCAGCTTTGATGGAAAGATCTGGCAGCCGCCCAAGTCAACGATTAATTGTTAGTGTACAACAGTTAATACTCACAAGCTTTTAATATTTATTCTTATTTGAAGGAGATTATTCTCTGTTGTCATTAATGACTTTAGTCACACGTATTATGTATGATTGCCGGCCCGTCTGACATTTACATAATGCATTTGCTCACATTAATAGACAAATACATTGTTAGATAACATAATAAAATTTAGTATAAAGAACAAACTCATCATAGGTATGATGACGCTGTTCCTCATCCTTTGGGGTATCTGGAGTGTTTCCAGGCTGCCAATAGATGCCTTGCCTGATATTACAAATAATCAGGTTCAGATTTTGACCACATCTCCTACACTTGCTGCTCAGGAAGTAGAAACATTTATAACCTACCCAATAGAGCAGGCAGTAAAGGCAATACCAAAAGTAGTTGAGTTAAGATCGATCAGCCGCTTTGGACTTTCCAACATAACAGTGGTGTTTGATGAAGATGTTGATATCTATTGGGCGAGGGCTCAAATATCTGAGAGGCTTGCCGAGGCAAAAGACAATATCCCCGAAGGGCTTGGTACTCCGGAAATGGCGCCAATAAGTACCGGACTAGGAGAAATATATCAGTATGCCGTTTCAGCAAAACCGGGTTTTGAAGATAAATTTCATGCGATGGAATTACGTACCGTTCAGGACTGGATCATCAAACCCCAAATCCTGGGCTTAGCCGGAGTGGCTGAGGTCAATACTCTCGGCGGGCTTTTGAAACAATATGAAATAGCCGTCAAACCTGACAAATTACGAAGCATGAATACCACTATTGTGGAAATATTCGATGCGCTGCGTAAGAATAATGAAAATACTGGAGGTGCATACATAGATAAAATCCCAAATGCTTATTTCATACGAGGGATAGGTATGGTCAGCTCTTTAGATGATATAAAAAAGATCGTCATAAAAAACCAGAATGGGATTCCGATTTTGATCAGGGATGTGGCAGAAGTAGGTTTTGGAGGCGCTATACGATATGGAGCAACAACTAAAAATGGCAAAGGAGAGGTCGTAAATGGTATGGTATTGATGCTGAAGGGCGAAAACAGTGCCGATGTTGTTAATAGGGTAAAAGAGCGCATGGAGCAGATCAAAAAAACACTGCCCGATGGAGTCGTAGTGGAGTCCTACTTGGACCGGACACGCCTGGTAGACAATGCTATATCCACTGTAGAAAAAAACCTGCTGGAAGGTGCTCTGATTGTCATCTTTATCCTAGTTTTACTAATAGGAAACTGGCGCGCCGGTCTTATTGTAGCATCAGTCATACCATTGGCATTGTTGTTTGCTGTAAGCATGATGAAGCTTTTCGGAGTCAGTGGAAACCTCATGAGCCTTGGTGCAATTGACTTTGGTCTTATAGTAGATGGGGCGGTCATCATAGTTGAGGCGATTGTGCACCGGCTTCAAATCGGCAAAAAAGGAAAACTCACTGCAGCCCAAATGGATGAAGAGGTTTATCAGGCTTCTTCTAAAATCAGAAACAGTGCGGCTTTCGGTGAGATCATAATACTCATTGTTTATTTGCCGATCTTAGCATTAGTAGGCATTGAAGGTAAAATGTTTAAACCAATGGCTCAAACCGTGGGCTTTGCAATACTTGGCGCTTTTATTTTATCATTGACTTATGTTCCTATGGTTAGTGCACTTTTTCTGAAAAAAAATACAGGTCATGAGCCAAATTTTTCTGACAGGATTATCAGCTTTTGTTACAGGGTCTATCAGCCAATATTAAATGGCGCCATGCAAATGAAAGGATTGGTGTTGGGCTCAGCAATTATTCTTTTTGTGCTGTCTTTGTTCATATTTAATAAGCTGGGTGGAGAATTCATTCCAACACTTGAAGAAGGAGACATAGCTACGCATATTATTTTACCTCCGGGCAGCTCATTGTCACAGGAAATATTGACTACAACTAAAGCCGAACAAATCCTTAAATCAAAATTTCCTGAAGTAGTTCAGGTAATCTCTAAAATCGGTAGTGCTGAGATCCCAACTGACCCGATGCCTATGGAAGTAGCCGATGTAATGATCATTCTCAAAGATAAATCTGAATGGACCTCAGCCAAAACGAAGGAAGAGATGATGGAAAAAATGGAACACGCATTGGATGACCTTCCCGGCGTAACTACTGAATTTACACAACCCATTCAGATGAGATTCAATGAGTTGATGACTGGCGTAAGAAGTGATGTCGCCATTAAGATATTTGGAGAAGATCTTGATCTGCTTGCCGGGTTTGGTGATGAAGTAGTTTCAATGATACAGGGAATCAATGGTGTGGAAGACGCAAGGGCTGAGGCTGTTTCCGGACTTCCTCAGATCACTGTTAAATACAATAAAGACAAACTTGCGTTATATGGATTGAATGTAGGTGAGTTAAATCAGGTCATCAGGACAGGATTTGCAGGAGAAAAAGCAGGTGTGGTCTATGAAGGAGAAAAAAGATTTGATCTGGTAGTCCGTTTACAGCAGGATGAACGTCAGGATATTTCCAATCTGAAGTCTTTGTATATTTCATTGCCTTCAGGAAGTCAGATACCTTTGGAACAGGTAGCGGATATTGCTGTGGAGAGAGGATTTTCTCAGATCAGTAGAGAAGAAGGTAAGCGCCGTATTGTCATTGGATTCAATGTAAGGGGAAGGGATGTTCAAACTATTGTAACAGAGATCCAGGCTAAACTTGATAAAAATTTAAAAATGCCACCCGGTTATTACACCACTTATGGAGGGCAGTTTCAAAATCTGGTGGAAGCGAACAAAAGACTTTCAGTAGCATTGCCTATTGCTTTAGGTCTAATTTTTATGCTATTATTCTTCACATTTAAAAGTATCAAACAATCTGTTTTGATTTTTACAGCGATTCCGTTGTCAGCCATTGGAGGAATTTTTGCCTTATGGTTGCGTGGAATGCCATTCAGCATTTCTGCGGGCATTGGATTTATTGCACTCTTTGGAGTGGCTGTATTAAATGGTATTGTTTTGATCGGATATTTTAATCAGTTAAAAAAAGAGGGTATGAAAGATGTTTGGGAAAGAATTCAGGAAGGAACAAAAGTGAGGCTCCGTCCTGTCATCATGACTGCCTCAGTAGCTTCACTGGGATTTTTACCTATGGCTTTAAGTACAGGATCAGGAGCTGAGGTGCAGAAACCGTTGGCTACTGTGGTCATCGGTGGGTTGATCACTGCTACTTTACTTACATTGATAATCCTCCCGATATTGTACTACTTTTTAGAACAAAAATTTAAGGGGAAAAAGAAAAATCTGCTGAGTATAGTTCCAGTATTACTTATTCTTCTGATATGCGGAACGAAGGTAAATGCACAGAGTTATTCATTGCCGCAGATCTTAGAAATTGCTCAAAAGAACAATCCGGAGCTTAAGACTGATATGTTTGAAATTCAGATGCAGCAAGCTTTGAGAAATTCATCAGGAATTATACCGAAGACAGCATTGAAGGTTCAATTGGGACAGAATAATTCAAAATTGTTTGATGAAAATTTTTCTATTTCTCAGGATATTCCCAACCCCGGATTGATCAAAGCAAAGAAAAATCTCGGGGATCAATATGTCAGATCGGGTGAACTCCGGCTGGCCACCACAAGGCAGGAATTGAATTATCAGGTCAGGCAAAGTTGGTATAGGGTCATGCAACTAATGGAATTGAACGATGTACTCATCAGAGAAGATAGTTTATTAAATGAATTTGTAAAGATTGCCAGTTTAAAATTTAAAACAGGCGAAAGTAATTTGCTTGAAAAAACAAGTGCTGAAAATAAAAAACAGGCTTTGTTACAGGAGATCAATCAAAACCGGGTATTCATCGAATCTGAAAAGAATACAATTCAATTGCTAATGAATACACCAACGGGATTTGAATTTAATAGGGAGGCATATGACGCACTGGAACTTACCAGTGTGATGGACTCGGTTTTACTCAGAAACAACCCTGCCTGGCAACAGTCAATACAGGCCATATCAATAGCAGAAGCAGAAAAGCGTCTGAGTCGGGCTGAAAGACTACCTGATTTCTCCATTGGATATTTTATCCAATCAATTGCAGGAAACCAGGAAGTGGATGGTCAAGTGATCAATTACAACAATGTCCCCAGATTTCAGGGCTTCCAGGTTGGGATCAATCTTCCTATATTCAGTGGAAGTGCCTATAATTCTAAAGCTTTAGCAGCTCAATATCAGCAGGATATGAGAAAAACTGAAAGTGATTATTATTTTCAGCAGATACAAAGCAGGTTGAGGCAGCTTACGAAAAACTATCTTTTCTATAAAGATCATTTGGAATATTACAAAAATACTGCAATTCCGAATACTGCATCCATTCTTAAAAATTCCACAAGAGCTTATCAGAGTGGAGATATAGGATATGTAGAATATATGTACGCCATACAGACTAGTTTAGATACACGCAAATCATATCTGGAAGCAATTAATGAGCTGAATCAAACAGTTATTTCCATCCAGTATCTCATCAATCAATAAATAATCCTAATGAATAATAAAAAATTAATTTTCATCATATCGACAGTAATTCTTGTCGCGGTAATTTCATATTTCGCTTTTTTTAGACACA
>ERZ724527.939-NODE-939-length-13819-cov-6.197108_pt1 | contig 13819 bp, 14 predicted proteins | sample MGYA00376060_ERZ724527 | MGnify/ENA primary metagenome ERZ724527 (study PRJEB28724, sample SAMN07190886) | activated sludge metagenome | isolation source: activated sludge of sewage treatment plant in Hong Hong | place: USA: Christiansburg, Virginia | collected...
CCATGGACCTGGTTGAGATACACCGGGCGCGCAGGCGCCAGCCTTTCCTGCAACTTTGTCCGATTCCGCAGCACATCGGCGGCTTTATCACCGACATGTGAACCAAGATTCAGACTGTTATAGGGCGGTGCTGAATACCCCCCGTTGCGTGTGGTGCACAGCGCGCCGACACTTGCTGGTGCGGGCCAGTCCGGCTGTAGCCAGTCGGTGTCCGAGGCGATGGGTGAGGTCATGCAAACAAGGATAAACCAAGACCGTTACCATTGACACTCTGCACAAGCCACTACCCCCAAACGAACCCAACACCATGATCCTTGAACTTGCCGACATCCGTATCCAGCCCGGTCAAAACGCGGCCTTTGAAGAAGCCATCCAGCGCGGCCTCGCCACCGTCATTGGCAGCGTCAAGGGTTTCCAAGGCTATAAGGTCAACCGTGGACTGGAGAGCCCTGAGCGTTACATTCTGCAAATTTTCTGGGAAACGCTGGAAGACCACACCATCGGATTTCGGCAATCGGACGCATTCACGCAATGGCGTGCCATCGTCGGACCATTCTTTGCGGCCCCACCGGTTGTTGAACACTTTGATCTGATAGCCAAGTCCGCCTGAACCGATTTCTTTTCTTCCTCGCCCCCCAACACCCATGTCGTACGTCTTCCCCCCTGCCCCCCCGGTTTGTGTGCCCGTTGTCGGTTCGACCAATACCTTTGCCGTGCACCGCATCTATTGCGTTGGCCGCAACTATGTGGAGCATGCCCAGGAAATGGGCCACAGCGGACGCGAGGCACCATTTTTCTTCATGAAACCCGCTGATGCGGTGCTGGTCGCAGCCCCTGGCGTGACTGCGGTCATGCCCTACCCCTCGCTCACCCACAATTTGCACCACGAAGTGGAACTTGTGGTGGCCATCGGTGTTGGTGGCTCGAACATCCGCGCGGCTGACGCTGCCGCCCATATCTTCGGTTATGCAGTAGGCCTGGACATGACACGGCGCGACCTGCAAAACGACATGAAAAAACAGGGGCGCCCGTGGTGCATTGGAAAGGGTTTCGACCATTCCGCGCCCATCGGTGCCATCACCCCGGCCAACCAGGTACCCGGCATTGCCGATGCGGCGATACGCCTTCAGGTTAATGGCCAGGACCGCCAGCGCAGCACCATCAACAAGCTGATCTGGAACATTGCAGAGACCATAGAGCAACTGTCGATGGCCTGGACCTTGCAGCCTGGCGACGTGATTTACACCGGCACACCCGAAGGTGTGGCCGCCGTGTTGCGTGGCGACACACTCGCAGCGGACATTGACGGCCTGCAATCCCTGCACATCCGGGTGGAGTAATCTGAAAACACGTGATGACCCACCCTAACGCCGCCCACCCGCACTGCGCCTACACCGCCCTGGCCGATGGAAGCTTCCTATCCAGTGGCCTGACTCGGGGGCCCTGGCACCCGGACCACCAGCATGCGGGTCCACCCATTGCCCTGGTATGCCGTGCCTTTGAAGCAACTGCGCAAGAACATGGCCTGACCCATCTTGCACGTCTGACGGCCAACCTGTTGCGCCCGGTACCGATCAGCAATCTGTCGGTGGACGTTGCCACCAACTACGTGGGACGCAATGCCGGCCATTTCTCTGCCCGCCTGCTCGCGAACGGCAAGGAAGTCGGCGTCTTTACTGCGCTGGCACAGCGAGAAAACCCCTTTGCACTGCCCGACGGCCTGCCGGGACATCCCCTGAGCCTGGCGCCTGGCGCTGTAGACACAGCTCCGGTGGTTAGATTCCCGTTTGCCGGGCGACATGTGGGTTATTCGGATCTGGTGGAAACCCGTGCCGCGCGTGGCACCATGTTTGGTGGCCCTTGTGCGATCTGGTTTCGCCTGAACCACCCCCTGGTGGCGGGTGAGGCACCCAGCGCCTACCAGCGTGTGGCCGTGGCGGCCGATTCGGGCAATGGCATCAGCGCCATCCTGGACTACCAGGCCTACAGTTTTGTCAACTCGGACCTGACCATCAACCTGCTGCGTCAACCGGTCGGCGAATGGATTTGCCTGGACGCCCGCACCCACCTGGGCTCCAACGGCTGCGGGATGGCCGAGTCGGCCCTGTACGACGAGCAGGGTTTGATCGGTCGGGCCACCCAGAGCCTGGCCGTGCGCTCACGCTAACATGGCTCCCATGCTTCGCAACCCCATCAAACATTGCAAACAGTGCGGCACCCCTGTGGTTTACCGCCTGCCGGATGACGGCGACACCAAAGAGCGCGCGATTTGTACGGCCTGCCATACCGTGCACTACGAGAATCCGCTGAACGTGGTGGGCACCGTGCCCTATTGGGGCGACCAGGTTCTGCTGTGCAAGCGCAACATCGAGCCGCGCTGGGGCAAATGGACCTTGCCGGCCGGATTCATGGAGCTCGGCGAGACGACCGCCGAAGGGGCGGCGCGCGAAACGGATGAGGAGGCCGGCGCGCAAATCGAAATGCAAGACCTGTTTACGCTGCTCAACGTCGCCCGTGTCGGGCAGGTGCATCTGTTCTACCGGGCGCGCCTGCTCAGTGACCAGTTCAGCCCCGGCTTTGAAACCATCGAGGCCCAGTTATTTGCCGAACATGAGATTCCCTGGGATGAAATCGCCTTTCGAACCGTCAAGGAAACACTAGAGCGCTACTTTTCAGACCGACGGGCCGGACGTTACGGATTCCATGTTGTCGACATTGCCTGACGACCGCCACGCCATGAATTCTTTTCGGCAGCCTCTGAGATCCGGCCATGGCACGCGCCCCCACTGAAAAAGCCTTGACCGATGCGGTCATGGATCTTGTGCTGCACGTGCCGGACAGCGCGGAGGCAGCCGTCGCACACCCGGCCAAGCGTGCCCACGCCATCGCCAGAACCGCAGCACGCACCGCCAGTGTGGTATCGGGTTCCATGGCCCTGCCTCCCGGGATATTGGGATGGTTGACCGTGGTTCCGGAACTGGTGGGCATCTGGAAGCTGCAGGCCCAAATGGTCTCGGACATTGCCGCAGTCTACGGCAAGACCAAGACTCTGGGCCGGGAGCAAATGGTGTACTGCCTGTTTAAACATGTAACGGCCCAGGTGTTTCGGGATGTGGTGGTGCGCGTGGGTGAGCGGGTGGTTGTGCGGGAAGCGTCTTTGAAGGTCATGCAAAATGTGGCGCAGCAGGTCGGCGTTCAGGTTTCCAAAGCGGTCTTGAGCAAAGGAGCCTCCCGCTTTGTGCCCATTTTGGGTGCAGTGGGTGTCGGCACGTATGCGTACTTTGACACGCTACAAGTTGCAAAGACCGCAGTTGAATTGTTTGAAAGGGACCTGGTGGTCGAGGCCGATGTTTCCGCTTCTGACGATCTTGCAAAGGCTGGTTTCACGCGGGTACCACGCGACACGGCTGGCGATACCATATCCGCCAAAACTAAACGTAAAAAGAGCCTCTAGCCCCCGAGAATAAAGCGCAAGGCGCTACATAAACAGGAGCACTTCATTTGAACTTCCTGCATGATCTGCAGTGGATCCTGCCGTTGCGCAGCCCTGAGCTGATCCGCTTGGCCTTTGGTCTTTCCTGGCTGGGTTACACCACTTTCATCATGTTTTTTATGGCCATCGGTTACTGGACCTGGAGCAAGACCATTTTTTTCCGTCTGCTGATCCTGGTGGCCATCAATGCCATGCTCAACGCCTATATCAAGGACCTGTTTCAGGACCCGCGCCCGCCTCTTGTGCTGCGCCTGGATGACCTGGTGGGAGCCAGCTATGGCTTGCCCAGCGGCCATGCCCAGCTGGCAGTTGTGATGTGGATGTGGCTGGCCTGGGAGTTGCGCCGCACCTGGACCTGGGTGCTGGGCTCGGTGATCACGCTGGGTGTGATCACCAGCCGAATGGTTCTGGGAGTGCACGACTTGGAAGACGTATTGGTAGGTGCCGCGTTGGGAGGCGCCAGCCTGCTTATTTTTGAACGGGTGCGGCATTGGCAGTTTGCCTTTCAAACCCAGTGGGGCTGGAGTGTGTTGGCGATTGCCGCAGGCACCGCTCTCGCCCTGTTAACCTGGCCGGGCACTGCCCCGGAATACATACCCACGTTGGCCGGTTGGCTGGCCATTGCCACCTGGAGCCTGCAATTTGACAACCGGCACCTTGGCTACACCGCCCCCAAGGCGTTCTGGCGCAAGCTGGCGGTGGGCCTGTTGGGCGCGGCATGTTTTTTGGGAGAACAAGAGCTGCTAAAACTCTTGGGCAACTCTGTCGCCATGCAGCCCATGCTCTGGGCGCTAACCAAGGGCTTGGTCAGTGGCGCGTTTGTGTCGTTGCTGATGCCCTTAGTTTTTGCCAAGCTCAGACTGGCGCCCTCGTCACCCGCCCCTTCCTACATCACATCCCATTGATATGGCCAAACTTTTCTTTCGATACTCGGCCATGAACGCCGGTAAATCTACGGCCTTGCTGCAGATTGCTTACAACTACGAGGAGCAAGGCCAGCGCATACTGCTGTACACGGCAGCCATTGACGACCGTAGCGGGGCGGGCTGCATCGCCTCCCGCTTGGGGTTACAACGCCAGGCCCGGGTATTTGACGCGAATACCGACTTTTTTGCCATGCTCAACGCTGAAGTCGACTTGGCCTGTGTGCTGATCGATGAAGCGCAATTCCTGTCCGGCGAACAGGCGCGTCAATTGCATCGGCTGGCTAATGTTCGCAACCTGCCGGTCATTTGTTTTGGATTGCGCTCCGACTTCCAGGGCAATGCCTTTCCTGGATCAGCCCAGTTGTTAACCCTGGCCGACGATATCGAGGAAATCAAGACGATCTGCGCCTGCGGTCGCAAGGCCACCATGAACATTCGCATGGATGACAATGGCCGACGGGTTCACGCTGGCGAGCAGGTGGAGATTGGCGGCAACAATCGCTACCAGCAAGTCTGCGCCCGCTGTTTCTATCGTGGAGAGGCGAGCCCACGCTAGCCTGACCACCCCGCGACCCCAGCGCCCAAGCGGCAGGGCGCTGGAGCGTTCTGCGCAGGTAAAAGGAGGAGGCCGCAGGCCGGGGGACACGGAGCAGAACACTCCGGCGCCCTGCCGCTTACGCCAACAAATCCCGGATCTGCTGCAGCGCGGCGGGGTCGTCCATCGTAGTCAGGTCGCCCACATCGCGGCCTTCACACACCGCCTGGATGGCGCGGCGCAGCAGCTTGCCGCTGCGGGTCTTGGGCAACACGGTCACAAAACGCACGCGGGCCGGACGACCCACCGCGCCAATGGTGTTGTCCACCACCTTCATGACTTCGGCTTCCAGCTTGGCACGGGCAGCATCATCCACCAATCCACTGGCGTCCTTGACCACGGCAAAGGCCACGGCGACCTGGCCTTTAAGGGCATCGGCAATACCCACCACCGCCACTTCAGAGATGTTGGGGTGGCTGGAAATGCTCTCTTCGATCTCACGGGTGCCCAGGCGGTGGCCGGCCACGTTGATCACGTCGTCGGTGCGGCCCAGGATGAAGAAGTAGCCGTCCTTGTCCCGCACACCCCAGTCAAAGGTGCTGTAGACCAGCTTGCCGGGGATGCTCTGCCAGTAGGTTTTGACAAAGCGCGCGTCGTCGCGCCAGATGGTTTGCATGCAGCCGGGAGGCAGCGGACCTTCGATCGCCACTACGCCCTTCTGGTCGGCACCCAGCAATTCCTCGCCGGTGTTTTCGTCGATCAGCTTGACGTTGTAGCCGTACATCGCCACACCGGGGCTGCCAAAGCGGCTAGCCTTTTTCTCCACGCCGTTGGCAATGCCCAGGATCGGCCAGCCGGTTTCGGTTTGCCAGTAATTGTCGATGATGGGCTTGTCCAGGCCTTCGTTGATCCACTGCGCAGTGGGTTCGTCCAGCGGCTCGCCGGCCAGGAACAAAGCCCGCAGGCTTGACAGGTCGTATTTGGACAGCAGCGCCGGATCCTGCTTCTTGAGCACACGCACCGCAGTGGGGGCGCTGAACATGACGGTGACCTTGTATTTCTCAACCAGGCTCCACCAGATGCCGCCGTCGGGTCGTGTGGGCAGGCCTTCGTACATGATGGTGGCCATACCGGCAATCAACGGGCCATAGATGATGTAACTGTGACCCACCACCCAACCGATATCGCTGGTGGAGAAATAGGTTTCGCCGGCGTTGCCGCAGTAGATGTGCTTCATCGACGCGGCCAGCGCCACGGCGTAGCCGCCAGTGTCGCGTTGCACACCTTTGGGCTTGCCGGTAGTGCCGCTGGTGTACAAGGTGTAGCTGGGGTGGGTAGAGTCCAGCCACTCGCAGGGAACAACGGCATTCAAGTGTTTCTCGCGCAGAGCCCCCCAGAAATGGTCACGTCCCGCTACGATATTCATAGCGGCCAGCTTGCGGTCTGCCAACAGCACGGCGCTTGGTTTATGGCTGGACTGTGTAATCGCATCATCCAGCAGGGGCTTGTATTCCACCACCTTGCCGCCACGCGAACCACCATCCGAGCTGACAATGACCTTGGGGCTGGAGTCTTCAATGCGCGAGGCCAGCGCACCCGCCGCAAAACCGCCAAACACCACCGAGTGGATGGCGCCTATGCGCGCACATGCCAGCATGGCAAACGCGGCTTCCGCAATCATGGGCATGTAGATCAGCACACGGTCGCCCTTTTGCACGTCCAAGTCCTTCAAAGCGGCTGCCATGCGCTGCACTTCGGCGTGCAATTGGGTGAAGGTGTAAACCTGCTCGGTATTGGTCTCAGTCGAGACGGCAATCAGGGCGGCCTGGTCGGGGCGGTTCTGGAGGTGGCGGTCCACCGCGTTGTGGCACAAATTGGTGGTGCCGCCGACAAACCAGCGTGCAAAAGGCGGGTTGCTGTAATCGCAAATTTGCTGCGGTGGGGTTTGCCAGGCTATGGCCTTGGCCTCTTCAGCCCAAAAACCGTCCCGGTCGTCAATGGAGCGGCGATAAAAATCTGCGTAAGCGGTCATGGTATGTCCCTCGGTGCCGTTGAAACTGAATTCATAATTATGAATATTCAGCTTGCTAGCACCTGACTGACACGGGTCAATTCACCTAACGACCGCCTGCAGTCTGATTACCCACCCCGATTATTTGATCAGGGCTTGTAGCGCTTTGAAGTCAGCGTGCTCGGCGCTGCGAATCCATTCAAACGCAACCATCTCGGTGGTCACCAGCTCCACGCCAGCGCCCGCCAGGCGGTCAAAGGCCGCGTCACGGTTGCGTTCGCTGCGCGAACTGCAGGCATCGGTAACGACCCAGACGTCAAATTCGTCTTCCAGCAGGTCCAGCGCGGTCTGCAACAGGCACACATGCGCTTCACACCCTGCCAGCACAATCGTGCCTCGCTCAGCGCCCGCAGGTGCCTTTTGTAAATGCTTGGGCAGGCTGCGGGCATTGCCTTGCACTGGCCTGGATGCTGGCCGCAACCATTCGCCCAGGCCTTCCTCCACCGCGCTGAACTGCATCTTTGCCAGTACCCGGGCATTGCCATGCTTCAGCGCGTCTACCAACTCGGGAACACTGCCCCCCAGTCTGGTTGGGTTCTGTTCGGTTGCAAACACCGGCACGTGTAACAGTGCGGCCATCTGCGCCAGCCGTACGGCATTTGCCACAGCGAAAGCGCCGTCCACCATGGCTGGCATCAGGCGGATCTGGTAATCCACCAACACCAGCTGGGATTCGTCAAGGTCAAGCAACACGGTCAACGCTCTGAGGCAGCGGCGGCAGTTGCCTCATCCAAGGCCTTGCAGGAAGGTGCGCACACGGCCTGGGATTTGCCGAGCACTTTGCGAGTGGTCATCAATGAACGCGCCCTGTGTTTTCCACACAAAAAACACGACATAGTGGCACCGCCAAAAGACGCGGCCGCCATAAAGGGCGAGCCTGATACTTTGGATTTGTACCGCAATCCGTCGGGTAGAACAGTCGTTTTCGATTCTGCTTTTGCCATATTTATGCCCTTATAAGCCTGGCTTGACGCCGTGAACACCACGGGTTAAGCTCGTTTGATGCGAATTATCCTCGTTCTAGCCGCGCTTTTGCTGATTAATGCGGCCCATGCCGATCCCGCCCCCTCACAGGATGAGGTGTTACCCCGAGTGTCAGACCGCAGTTTCTTGGCACGAATGGGTGAAATGGGGGAGAAAGTCGAGGAAAAAACCTCTCATTTGGTTTCCAACGCCATGGGCTTTCTGGGGGTGCGTTACCGCCGAGGCGGCACCAATAGTGACACAGGTTTCGATTGCAGCGGATTTGTGCGTGCCATTTTTGAGCAGACCGCCGGGTTGGTCTTGCCCCGGCGAGCCAATGAACAGGCGGCTGCATCCGAAAAGATTGAACGCGCAGACCTGCAACCCGGTGATCTGGTGTTTTTCAACACCATGCGCAAGGCATTCAGCCATGTCGGCATCTATGTCGGTGAAGGAAAGTTCATCCATTCCCCTAAACCGGGCGCAAAAGTCCGCGTCGAAAGCATGGCAATCAGTTATTGGGCCCGCCGCTTTGACGGTGCGCGCCGCATTTCGGTGGAACCTACCGACGCCAGCCATCCATAAGTCCTTGCCCGGGCATTCTTTTTTGTTTCACGCATGACTATTGACGCGTTTGCACGCCACGGTGTGGCGTTGGCCGCGATATTGTGTTGCCTGCCACTCAGTGCACAAACCATTCCCCCGCCGGACCCGCAGCCTGAAAATTTAGCGCCTGACCCGGCAGCTGCGGAATCCAATTCGACCGAGCAACCGGTTCGAAAGCCAGGTACCCGGCCATCACCCGCCCCTGCTGCCAAAGAAACAACAAAAGAGCCAAGTGCAGCTTCATTAGGCAGAGTGGAAATTACCGGAACGGTCAGTGACACCGACCAGCGCCGCGCCTCGACGGCTGCCAAAATCATCATCGGCAAAGACGAAATTGAACGTTTTGGTGACAGTTCGGTCAGTGAGATTCTGAAGCGCCTTCCAGGCGTTACAACCGGCGGTCGCCCGGGACGTGGTGGCGATGTGCGCATGCGGGGCATGGGCGGAGGGTATACACAGTTGCTGGTCAATGGTGAGCGTATGCCGCCCGGCTTCTCGCTGGACAACCTGCCGCCAGAACAGGTTGAACGCATTGAAGTGCTGCGCGCACCCACCGCCGAATACGGCGCACGCGCGGTGGCAGGCACCATCAATATTGTCTTGAAAGAGGCTCTTAAAAAGACACTCAATGAGTTCCGGGGTGGTCTGGCGTTGGAAGAAAATCGCGTTTCACCCGGAGGCGCCTGGACGCGCAATGACAAGTTTGGCGAGAACGTGTCTTACACGCTTACGCTGTCGGCCAACCGAACGGACAACCGGGACGAAAACGATGCCCGCACCCAGTGGTTTGACCGAAACACGGGCGCCACCCTATTGGACCAGCATGAAACCGGCTACAGCGCCAATCAGCGGGACGGAATCAACCTCAATGGGCGTATTCAAATCGCGTTGAGACAAGGAGAATCCTTGCTGCTAACGCCCTTTGTGGTGATCTCCCAGAACAGCACACATGGCCAAAGCCAATTGGATCAGGCCAGCGGTGGCATCATCCCTGCACCTTACGCCAGCTACACAAGCCAGGGTGACGGGCGTTTCTCGCAAATTCGGACCAATACCCAGTGGCAAAAAAACCTGGGCGACGGCACCCGGCTTGAAGTACGTTATGGCGTGGGCAACGGTACGTTTGAAACCCGCAGTGCGCGTGATGAATTCAACTTTGCAGGACAACCAACTCGCACGACCCACGATGATTCGAGCACGCGTGAACGGAGTTGGAGCCTGACCGGCAAGGCTTCCCAGCAATTGGAAACTGAGCACAGTCTGGTGGGAGGGGTGGAGTTTGACAGCAATTCACGCCGCCAAAGCCGCACCACGCTCCAAAACGGCACCCCCATCCTGACGGAGTTTGGTGACGACCTCAAGGCCTCGTCCCTGCGTGTTGCCACCTATGTGCAAGACGAATGGAACCCGACCAAACAAATTGCCGCCTATGCCGGTTTACGCTGGGAAGGAATCGAGTCCCGCAGTGACAGCGAAATCTACCAGGTGCTCAATCGCAGCAGTGTATTGACCCCGCTTTTGCATGCCACATGGCAACCAGACGAAAAGAGCCGCAATCAGTTTCGCACCAGCCTGACACGCAGCTACAAGGCCGCAACGCTGCAAGAACTGATTGCCCGCCCTTCCATATCTCAACGTTTTCCCAATGGCACAAATGAAGTGGGAAGCCCTGACCGTGCGGGCAACCCCGATTTACAGCCGGAACTGGCGCGCGGATTTGAAATCGCCTACGAACACTACCTGGACAAAGGTGGTTTGATCAGTGCCAACCTTTTCTACCGCCACATCAACGACCTGATTCGCAACGTGGTGGCGCTGGAAGACGTGTCGTGGTCGACAGACCGGCGCTGGGTCTCGCGCCCACAAAACGTGGGCAATGCAGTCGCCCAGGGGCTCGAACTCGAAGCCAAATTCCGAATGGACGAAATCTGGCCGGATGCGCTGCCGATTGCCTTGCGTACCAATGTCAGTTTTTTTGATTCCAGCGTGGAAAAGGTGCCAGGCCCCAACAACCGTCTGGAAGGCCAACCCAAGGGAACGGCCAATCTGGGTGCAGACTACAAGATGCGAGGTTTGCCGCTGAGCTTTGGTGGCAGCATCAATGTCACCCCCGGCTTTGACCTGCAACTCAGTGACATTCAGCGCAACTTCGTTGGAACCAAGGTCGTTGCCGACGCGTTTTTGGTCTGGTTCATCAACACCAATGCGCAATTGCGGGTCAGCGCCAACAACTTCTTGCCACGAGACTATCTCAGCAGCCGCAGTGTATTGGACAACACGCAGCGCCAGGAAGTCGAAAACTCCAACCCATCGAAAATCCGCTGGGGATTTAGATTGGAGTTGAAGTTGTAATAACTCAGGCCTTCTTGGAGCGTTTGTCGAATGCTCCTGTGCAGGCGGCACGGGCGGGATCGGCCTCCGGTAATTTTTCACACACGCCTTTGAGCTGGGTGCTGAGCTTTTGCACAACCGCGGTATATTTCCCATCCGCATTCCAGGTGTGGATCTGAGCACCCATTTTTTCCAGACTACGACGATTGCGCTCGTAAAAAGTTTCAGGCGCCGCTTCTAGTTCACCAATCACCTGGGAGGCGGCTTTTTCGATGCGAGCGCTGTCTTGAGGCGCCATTTCGATCAGCTTGGCAACATAACCGCTGCCCCATTGCAGGCGAGTGGCAGGGCCAACCGAGCCGGCGTAGGCTTTCTCCGACCAGTCCAAAGCAGCCAGCTTGTCGCCACGGCGCTTGGCATTGGAAGATAAAACCAGCATGTGGTAGTAAGATGAAACCGCCTTGGGCAGTTCTGCTTTCAACATCGCGTCCGAGGCGTCGACAAGTCCGACTTCACTCAAGAGATGCGCAGCAGACGGAATGACCGCTTGGCGTTCATACCGATCGGTCGCCGTCTGGTCTGCCTTGAGGGCAGCGGCTTGTGCCTGCGCCACCAGATCAGCGGACCACGTGGGCTTGGCGTCCTTGGTCTTTTCGATCTGGGCCAGCCCCACTTTTGCCTGCACGGCACCCAGTTGATCGGCCTTGGACAAAGACGAGTCCCCCGACAACCGGTCCAGCGCAGTGTTCAGGGCCGTGACCAACTGCGTACGTTCAGGACTACCCGCCGTTGTCAGACCATTGACGAGTTCATTGGTGTAGTAAGCCAAAATATCAGCGTTCTGCCGGGCGCGCGGCTCATCACCCAAGATTTTCATCAGCATGGCTTGGCCAGCAATCTTGTCGACGCTCGCGGCCTTATCTCCCGCCGCCAAAACCAATGCGCGCAAACCGAGGCGCGTGGCCGCTTCCTCGTACTGGGTTGGACATTTTTTCGCCAGTTGCACCAGCGTTGGAACAAGCTCACTCTTGGGTAGAAGTTGTGCTTCATCGGTGTCCCAGGAATAAAATGCCAACAGACGCCATGCGTCAGCGGACAAGAGCGACTGCCCGCCCGCTGGTTCCGCCATGGCGGCCAACAAAGTTTCCTTGATGGGTTGGGTTGAGGCTAGCCCAAGCTTGAGCACTTGCATAAACTGCGCTGCGTCCACTTCACCCGGTAAACGTGTCAATTCCGTACCATCCGGCTTGAACAAAATGGTCGTTGGATAACCTCGTACCTTGAATTGCGTACCCAGTTTTTGTGCGCCAGGCGTATCACCATCCAAATAAACAGGAATGAAGGCTTTGCTGCCCGCGACAAAATCCGGTCTGTTGAATACCGTGGCTTTGATCTGGTTGCATGGCGGGCACCAAACGGCGCCCCAGTAAAGAAATACCGGTTTGTTGTCGGCCTTAGCCTTGGCAAAAACGGCATCAAGACTGGCACCGTCCGGCTTCACCCATTCGATGCTGCTGGTGTGTGCCACTGCATTGGATTGGGTCTGCGCAGCGCTTGGCGCTGTCTCCGGTGCTTTGGAACATGCCACGAACAATGCGGGCAAAGCTATGAACACGGCGATATGTTTCATCGAAGCAAACCTTCCATTGGAAAAAACAGAATTGTGCGCCATTTTGGGGCGGTAGAGCTCTGCAACCCATTCAAGTCGACCCGTTTTTCACAAAGGAAAAAAATCCCCCAAGCCTTTGCAGGTTTGGGGGATAAAGCAAAGTCTAAAGTCAACCTCGCCATGAGAAGCGACCCTCAGTCGCAATCCGGTAAAGCAATAACGATGCCAACCAAGTCCGTACATCAAATGCTGCTTTACATTACGGAGTTTTTCTACAAGCCCCTACAAGACCATTTGGGAATGCGTTCTTCACAATTCGGTAAAATGTAGGGCTTATCCCTTGGAGCCTACTGTTCATGCGTTCAGGCGCCGCGCGCAAAAACGCGTCGCCCCAAACGCGTTTTGAACGACGCCTGCCGTGAAAGACCATTACGCATCGTTGGGTATCAGCAGCGGCGCAAGCTTGGCTGATATCAAAAAAGCATTCAGGCAGCAGGCCTCGCTTCATCACCCGGACAGAAACGCCGACCCCGACGCTCCGGCGCGTTTTAGAGCCGTGCAAGAAGCATACGACGTGTTGTCGGACGAGACAAAGCGGCAGGCCTATGACGACAACCGTCGCCGAAGTTTGCTGGACAGCCCGATCGACACGGCCCGCGAAATCTGGAACAACTACTTCAACCGCATCCTGGAAAACTGAAACTGCATGACCATCTCCCCTTACTTTCGCCACCTTCGTTCGGCTTACGCGTCTGAGCTCGATGACCTGACATTTGACTCTGAAGGAGCGCACGTGCTGGACAAACGCCTGGTACAGCGGCGCAAGGAAATGGAGTTCTTGGTCCACATGATGGAGATCAGCCCAGAAATGGTGGCAACGGTTTTTCACAAAGGCTTTCGATTTACCTCACCGGCAACGATGGACCACCTGTTGTCGCTGGAGGCGGACGAGTTTCCCGACTGGCACGATTTGACCCATGCCGTGCACATGGAACCTTGGACCCGCCCCCTGGTTGCCATCGTGCAAAAACATGACATGGGCGAATGGTTTTTGACCGTAGCAGCGGCTCTGGAATATTTGAACCAAAAGCCTGAAGCGCCTCAATCGACTGAAACCGATGCGTCAGACGACGCGGATGAACCGATGGACGAAGAAGAACGCGAAGCCAAAGCCCGCGAAGATGCCGGTGCCGACTGGATGGTCGAGCAAGGTTTTGACCGCAAGGAGTCGTAAGCATGAGCAACCTCGCCCTGATCGCCAAAACGCAAAGCCTGATTGCTGCGG
>ERZ724527.941-NODE-941-length-13809-cov-6.494692_pt1 | contig 13809 bp, 17 predicted proteins | sample MGYA00376060_ERZ724527 | MGnify/ENA primary metagenome ERZ724527 (study PRJEB28724, sample SAMN07190886) | activated sludge metagenome | isolation source: activated sludge of sewage treatment plant in Hong Hong | place: USA: Christiansburg, Virginia | collected...
AATACGAACGCAACCTTCTTTTACAAAATAAATAGTTTTACACGTATGTCCTATCAATTGCACATCCGTTCCTTTTTGAAATTGAACTTCAGTACTAATTTCTAACAAAGCCTTTTCGGCCTCTATTGAAATAGGGTAAATTGATTGAATATGTTTTAAAAGAGATTTCAATTTTAATAATAACTAAAAGTAAGCTATTTATTGATTATACAAAACAACAAAGCCTCTAATATTAGAGGCTTTGTTGTTTAATTAAAAATGTAATCTTATTTATCTTTAGGACACGTATTTACTCCAACTAAGGTGTAAAGAGGACAAAAACTAATTAAACTAGTTAATACAAACACACCAGCTAATACTAAAAGTATAATTCCTAGTGTTCCTGAAATAACGTTTGTAAAGAATAATACAGCAATTACAATTGCAACAAGTATTCTAATAATCTTGTCGATGTTACCCATGTTTTTTTTCATAATATGTATGTTTTTTAATTTGACATAAAATTACAATCTTAAAACAACTCGTACTGTAACATTTGTCACATATTAGAATTTTCTTTCTGACTATTATCAGTTGGCTTAATCAAATTAACGATTAAACCTCCTAAAATAGCAAAATACAAGGTACTATTAATAGGACTGGAAGTAATACCACAAGTTCCACTAGCACATCCCACAAAATAGTAATATAGGTACCCTCCTATCGCTCCTGCAATGGCACCTATTACTGTCAATTTATTACTTAGCAACCACTTCTTCATATTCAACATCTGTTATTTGTTTGGTAGTATCATCCTTCTTGTAATTTGTTTCGCAGCCATTAGAAGCACAGCAACCAACATTAAAAAATGCCATGCCACCTACTACTAATCCTAATATTCCTAAAACAATATCTAAGGTTATTATTGCTTGAACTAAAGCAAATGCTCCGAAAACAAATCGAAGCACTCGCATAAAACCCCATGATTTTAATAAATTCATGTTATTTAGTTTTACATGTTACATTTTGCCAAGGTCCTAAGTTTTCAATTTCCTTAGTATACCCTGCACTTTGTAATTGTCCTTTAGCAATACCCGCTCTATTTCCACTGCGGCATACTAAAATTACTTTATCATACTTTTTTAATTCTTCTATTTTACTAGCAAATTGATCTAATGGGTAATTTACTGAACAATCAGCATGACCATCTTCATTCCATTCTTCTACTGATCTTACATCTACAATAATTTCTTTAGTAGCTGTTTGTGTTGTATTTGTTGTTTCCATTGTTGTTGTTTTTTTAGTTTGAGAATTACATTGTGTTAACGTGAACACTAACATTATTGATGCAATAATTGATTTTATTTTTATCATGTTTTATTTTTAATAAACTGCCACAGCCAGTTTCACCAACTATGGCAGTTAATTTATTTATGCTTTTTGTAATTTGCTTTGGCAAACAAAATCTGTTTTTGCTACGCCAGCTTCTGCAATTGCTTTAAATCCACCTTCAATTTCTTTAAAGTTATGCACTCCACGAGATTTTAAAATACTAGCTGCTATCATACTTCTATAACCGCCCGCACAATGAATATAAAATGGTTTTTCATCGTTCATCTCTGCAAACCAACCATTAATTTGATCTAAAGGTTTATTGTAAGATTCTTCAACATGCTCTGCTCTATATTCGCTTTCTCTTCTTGCATCAATCACAGTATCTGCTTTTACATCAACTTCTTTAGAAAATTGTGCAGCAGTAATTCTATTTACTGTATCAATTTCTTTTCCAGCTTGTTTCCAACTAGCAAAACTTCCTTGCAAATGTCCAATCACATTATCAAATCCAACACGGCTTAAACGTGTAACTGTTTCTTCTTCCATTCCAAGTTCTGTCACTAACAAAATAGATTGTTTAACATCCTTAATCAAAGCACCAACCCAAGGAGCAAAATCTCCGTTGATACCAATGTTAATTGAACGAGGTATAAACCCTTTTGCAAATTCAGCCGCATCTCTTGTGTCAAGCACAATAGCATCCGTTGTTTCTGCCGCTGCTTCAAAAGCTACTGGAGATAAAGCTCTCATTCCGTTATTTAACACAGTTTCAAAACTCTCAATACCCTTTTTATTCATGGCAACATTACTTCCAAAATAACCTGGAGGAGGTAATAATCCATCAGTAACCGCTTTTACAAACTCTTCTTTATTTGGTTGATTTAAAGCATAATTCATTTTCTTTTGATTGCCTAAAGTATCAACCGTTTCTTTCATCATGTTTTTACCGCATGCTGAACCAGCGCCGTGAGCAGGATAAACAATTACATCATCCGCTAAAGGCATAATTTTATTGTTTAACGAGTCATATAATAAACCAGCTAATTCATCTTGAGTCATAGATGCTGCTTTTTGTGCTAAATCTGGGCGACCTACATCTCCTAAAAACAAGGTGTCTCCACTAAATAAAGCATGATCTTTTCCATTTTCGTCAATTAATAAAAAGCACGTGCTCTCCATTGTATGACCTGGTGTATGTAATACTTTAATTTTCACCTTTCCAACTGTAAATACTTCTCCATCTTTAGCAGAGATAAATTCAAACTCTGGTTTTGCACTTGGGCCATAAACAATTGGCGCTCCTGTTTTTTTGCATAAATCCAAATGTCCTGAAACGAAATCAGCATGGAAATGAGTTTCAAATATGTATTTTAATTTCACACCATCTTTTTGAAGTCTCTCCATATAAGGTTGTGTTTCGCGAAGCGGATCAATAATTGCTGCTTCTCCATTAGAAGTAATGTAATAAGCTCCTTGAGCTAAACATCCTGTATAAATTTGTTCTATTTTCATTTGATTTATTTTTTATGGTTAGTTTATGATTTGTTTATTTTTATGAGTCAAAGATACTGTGGTTTTATTTTTCTAATGGTAACATTTATTACACTCAAAACTTGATTTTACTATGTGTAACAATGGTTACATTTTATTTTAAGATCGTTTCTTTTATGATAATATATACACCCATGATTAAAACGAACCATCCAAATATTGGTTTTAATTTTGCGCCATCAATTTTTTTAGATAAATAAATTCCTATAAAAATACCAACTGTTGCAAAAGCCGCTGCGGAGGTTAATAGTGTCCAATCAATCACTGTTTCTCCACCTTCTCCAAAAAATCCTATTAATGATTTAGCAGCAATAATTACTAACGATGTTCCTACAGCTTCTTTCATAGGTAATTTAGATAAAAGAACTAAAGCGGGTATAATTAAGAATCCTCCACCTGCTCCAACTAAGCCAGTTACAATACCAACCACTGCACCTTCTAATAAAATAACAGGGTAGTTAAATTTTTGCGGACCTAAATCTTCTTCTTTTTTCTTCTTATCTTTTTTGATCATACTAAATGATGCCACAACCATTAAAATGGCAAATAGCAACATCATTAAAATACTTTTAGTAACCATAAAATCGCCCACTGAAAACACTTCTTTAGGAATTGCTGGAACGATATACGCTCTCGTTAAAAAAACGGCAACGATAGATGGTGCACCAAAAACCAAAGCGGTTTTGATATTTACTAATCCTTTTTTGAAATAGCCTACCGAGCCAATAGCTGCTGTAAATCCAACAATAAATAAAGAATATGCCGTGGCTGCAACAGCATCAACTGAGAATAAATATACCAATACTGGCACTGTTAAAATACTCCCGCCACTTCCGATAAGGCCTAAAGAGATTCCAATTAAAATAGAAGAGAAGTAACCTATTATTTCCATGATTATGATTTTTAATACAGCACAAAGGTGGCATGATAAAAATCATTTAACGGTTACATTTGTTACAAATCAATTTTTTAAGAAAATAAAAGAAATAGAATAAAATCGAAAACTATCTACGTAAATTGCTTAGTTCCATACCTTCTTGATTTTGCTTTTTCAAAGTCCAACTATCAGTTAATGTAGTTTCTAACCAATTATTACCAGACTTTCGAAACACTTGCACATTGAGGTTAAAATGAAGCTTAAAGAATTGCTCAACTTCCTCTACAGTTTGCTCTTCTGAAATAACCATTACTCCATTCGTATGATTAATGGCTTTCAATTTTGTTGTATTTGGAATCATTTCCTTCTTAGGAGAACCAATGTTTTCTTTATGACAATGCTTAAAAAACTGAATTTTCAGATAAGGAAAAACTGCCATAAAATCATTGTTAATATCCTCAATTGTTCGGTTGTCGTTAATAGTTAATTGCATAATAGAAAAATAAAATGATTATAAATGATTAAAAAATAAATGATCAAGACTAAAGTAATTCCAGCGGTCTGGCATTACAAATAACATCAAGATAAGAATCAATCTTGGAAAAACATGTTTCATGTCCCAAACAGGATTCATATAAGAGAAGGCTATTGCTACAAATATTAAATCAAGTCCAAATAATGCTAAAACAGCAGTTTTAAAAAGACCAACGATTAAAAGAGCACCACCAATAAACTCAACATTAGAGGCAAACACCGCCATACCCTGCAATAAAAACTTTGGCACATAACGATGTTGAGTTTCAAATAAAAAGGTTTCAACAACTCCTTGTATTTTTACTTTAAACAACTTATCATATCCCTGAAAAAGGAAAATGATTCCGCAAAAAACTCTTGGAATAAGTTCTATTAGATAGTATTTATACTCAATATCTGTCATTAATGAAATTTAAACAACAAATTTAATTACTAGTCGCAAGTCCTTTATGACTAAAATCATCTCTAAAAACTGATATTCATCAATTAAATACAGCTCGTCTGTTTCGAAATTTGATTTAGAAAAACATAAAAACCTTAAGACTATGACAGCAATAACAAAATCTTACAATCAATTAATTGAGAAATTAAACTTCAGTTATTTTGGATTAATCAGTATGACTATCCTGATCGGAAGTATATTGGGTGGTATTACAGCTATGATGATTTTACAAAATGATGCTCCTATTTGGGAACTAATTTTGTGTATGAGCGTGGCAATGACAAACAATGTAGTGGCAATTGGCCAAGCACCTACAAAATGGATTTTTAATTTATTTGCTTTGGAAGTAATTGTTTGCGTACTTTTAATATTAGCGAATACAATCTAATTAAAACATTTTCATAAGTAATAAAAACTAAAAGCGTAATCTAATCAGATTACGCTTTTAGTTTTTTCAATTTTTCAAGATTGATGATAGTAATATTACTGCCTTTTACTTCTAGTAATTTTTCTTCTTTAAAATCACTTAAGGTTCTAATTAATGATTCAGTAGCTGTTCCAACAATATTAGCCAAGTCTTCGCGAGAAATAGATATGCTGAAATTCTTACCTTTTTCGTTATCATATCTGCTTTGTAATAATACTAAAGCTTCCGCTACTCTTTTACGAACAGAACTATATGCTAAGTTTACCAATTGATTTTCTTTTTCAACGATATTATCTGAAAGCATCTTAACAAACGTTTTCATCACATTCATGTTATTATACATTAATGAAAAGAAATCTTCTTTAGGAATTAAACAAACTTCCGAATCTTCCATCGCCTCGGCAGTTTCTGCATAAGGCTGCTCTTCTAACAACGCGGTATAACCAAAAAAATCACCTTCTTTGTATAAAGTTGTAATAAGTTCTTTCCCGTACTCATGTGATTTATAATTTTTAATTTTTCCTTTCACCAAAAAATATAAATAAATTGGGCTATTTCCTTCGCTAAAAACACTTTCTTTTTTCTTAAATGTCTTAATCCGTCTATCAGCCGATAACATTTTTAAGTCATCATTCTTCTTTACTTCATCAAAAAACTTATTTAATCCATCAACATTTTTTGAAAATTCGGCTTTCAATATTTCACTTTTCTTAATTCTACTCTCTACTGCTTTTAATAATTCTATATCATCAAAAGGCTTACTGATATAGTCGTCGGCACCCATTTCCATGCCTTTTCTAAAATCCATCCGCTCACTTTTGGCTGTTAAAAAAATAAATGGAATGCTGGCGGTTTCAGAGTTTTTACTTAACAAATGTATAACCCCATAACCATCCAACACTGGCATCATAATGTCGCAAATAATTAAATCTGGCTTTACTTGTTGAGCTAATTCTACTCCTTGTTTACCATTTTCGGCTTGCAAAACTTTATAATTTGCAAGTTCTAATATTTCAGCTGTATTTTCTCGTACATCTAAATTATCTTCAATAATTAAAATTGTCTTCATTTTTATACTATTTATTTGGTATTACTATTTTAAAAGTTGTGCCAATATCAACCTGGCTTTCAAAAGTGATGTTACCATCCATAATTTCTAAATACTTGCCAACAATATTTAAACCTAAACCTGTACCTTGAATATTTGTTACGTTACGAGCTCTGAAAAAGCGTTGAAATAAATGTTCTTGCTCTTCTTTAGGAATTCCCATTCCCTGATCAATAACTGTGATCTTTATAACATCCGAATCAATAGATGTGACAAGTTCAATAACTTTATTTTCAGGCGAAAATTTAATAGCATTAGAAATCAAATTCAACAAAATATTTCTTACCATTTGTTTATCTAAACTAGCTGACGGTAAACCTGAATGAGAATACACTACTTTTTGACCCGACTTTAAAATGCCATTTATTTCATTAATAATTTCCTCAGAAAGTTCTTGAATATTCAAATCTTCATTTCTAAGTGTTACTTTACCTTCTTCCAATTTTTCAGCTGACAAAAAATCATTTAAAATCAAAGTCATATTTGTAACAGCCGACTTAATACGATGAACATGCTTTTGTATTTTCTCATCATTTTCACCGCCACTATATTTGTTAACTAAAGAAATAGATGATAAAATAGTGCTTAATGGTGTACGGAATTCATGAGACGCCATAGTTACAAATCGCGACTTCATATCATTTAATTCCTTTTCGTTTTCTAAAGCTTCGCTCAACTTTTCTTTTGAGTTTTCAAGTTCAATTAATGCTTCATGCAATACTTTTGTTCTCTCATCAACTTTTTGTTCTAAATCCTGATTTAGTTTTTTGATATTTTCTTCCTGACGTTTTCTTTCTGAAACATCAATAATAAAAGCAATCACAAATTGTTCATCATCTTGCTTATAGTAGGATAAACTTATTTCAACAGGGAATTCAGAATCATCCTTTTTTTTAGCATACAAATCCATGTTCTTACCCATTGATCTAGCGTGTGGATGAGCATTATAGTTTTCACGGTGCTTAACATGATTGTCTGAATAACGACGAGGGATTAAGTCTTCGATTCTCTTTCCTAAAAGTTCATTTCTCTCGTATCCAAACAAACGTTCTACACTTGGATTAGCTTTTATAATCAACCCAGATTTATCAGATACAATTATGCCCTCGGTTGCATATTCAAAAAGAGCGTTTAAGCTTTCCATATCCACTTTATTTTTCGTTTCTAATATAGCCATTTTACTCTTAATAAAAACCAAAGATATTTGAGCAAATGCGGAACTTGCTGAGTATTATCAATTTGAAAAATGACTTTTGTCATATTTAGGAATTAAATCATTATAAAACAGTATTTTAGTTATGATGATAATCAATAATAACGTTGATGATACTCATTTAAAAATTAAGCATATCGAAATACCTTTGAGTATTAATATTACAAGTTATGAAATCCGTTATAAATGATAATCGCAAAATTTTCACTATTCAAGAGGTATTCAATAAAGAATTTCCTTATTTAAAAATAGATTTTTACGCAAAATCAAATCGACACGGCGGGCTTGCTTCGGAGAAAATTGTAGAAAAAAGCAGCAAAACAATTGCCGATTGCAGAACAACTCATAAAGAAGGTACGATTACTATTAGCCCAAATATGACCGTTGCGGAGCTAGAAAGTTTATTCAATAATGAATATGGTATAAAAATTAACGTATCAAGAAAAGCAGGGAAGAGTTGGATTGAAACTAATATTACAAATAACTGGACTCTTGAAAAGCAAAATGAACAAGGGCAAATATTAAGCGAAAACTCGGAAAAATAATCTAAAGAAGAAGAATATCCCGTTTACTATATCAATGAATAGTTAGCAATGGTAGCCTAACTTTAAACGCTAACTCCTTAGTAACATTTTCGTTGAATAGATAATGAAACAAATTATGTTTTTTCGGGCTTAGCATTAACACATCTACTGAATGCTTACTTAAATATTCAGTAATTCCGTCTGAAATAGAATCATTATTAACAACAGAAATAGTGTGTTTTATGGTGTGTAATTTTTCGTCAATAAATTTTTCAGTATCTAATTTTTGTTTATTCATTTCTTCATTATCTACATTTACAACTTCTAACTCTGCATCACATATGCTGGCAAAGCATTTTGCAACATATAGCAATGTAGATTCTTCCAGTGTATCATAATCGCAGGCAAATGCAATTTTATGAATGCGATGATAGACAATTTCTTCAGGAATAATAAAACAGGGAACTTTTAAATTTCGAGCTACATGTATAGCATTGCTTCCTATCACTTTTTGAAGACCTCCTGCCTCTCCAACAATACCCATTACAATTAAGTCGGCATTATATTTACTTGCAGCATTCTCAATAACATCATACGGATAACCCATTTCCGAAAAACATTCTATGCGATGTTCCGGATAGTGAGATTTTAAACTCTCTAATGCTTGCTCTGAAGCCTCCTTTAAACTATTAAGTAATTCAAAAGAAGTCCCTGACTCATAGTTAGCTGGAGGAATAGGGTACGCGTTTACAAACACTAACTTCGCATCAAAATACTTAGCTAACTCAACACCATACTTAACGGCATTATTTGCAGCTTCAGAAAAATCGGTAGGTATTAATATAGTTTCCATGATTTAAAGTTATACTTTGTAATACAACCCCAAATTGATTAATCTTAGAAAACAGCATGACAAAAGTCAAGAATAAATATCGACTTTAAAAAACTAATAATGTCAATCTAAATTAAATTCATTAAATTTTTCGGGTATAATCACTTCGTTAAAACCCTTTTCAATTAACTTTCCTTTAAAAGATACTTTAGCTTCATCTTCACCATGTACTAAAAATATCGTCTTAACTTTTGAAGCATCCTGACAAGAAAGGAATCTCAATAATTCGCTGTAATCGGCATGTGCACTGTAGGATAAAATAGATTCAATATCAGCTTTTACATTATAATATTCTCCAAAAATATGTACGCTTTGCTCACCATCCAATAACCTTCTGCCCAAAGTTCCTGGCGCGCAATAACCAGATAAAAGCACCGTATTTTGTGGATTACTGATGGTATTCTTAATATGATGCTTCACTCTACCTGCATCTCCCATACCTGAGGCAGAAATAATAATACAAGGCCCTGAAATTGTGTTAAGCGCTTTAGATTCTTCTGCACTTTGAATGTATTCTAAATTATTAAAACCAAACGGATCTGGATCCGTTAAAATATATTTTTGAAGTGTGCTATTAAAACTAGCCGTATGATGACGCATGATATCTGTAGCACTGGTAGATAATGGACTGTCTACATATATCTTAATGTTAGGCAACAACCTCTCATTCTTCATTTTATCTAGTGCAAATACAATTTCCTGAGTTCTTCCTAAACTAAAAGCAGGAATAATTAATTTCCCTTTTTTCTCTACACACGTATAATTAACTATATCTAACAACTTTGCTTCTGCATTTACAGACACATCGTGTAATCTATCACCATAAGTTGACTCGCATATAATATAATCTGCCTGAGGAAATACATCTGGCGACTTTAATATTAAATCTGTATATCTACCAACATCTCCAGAAAAAGTTAGTTTTGTCTCTTTCCCACTTTCATGTGAAGTTATATGTACCACTGCGCTACCAATAATATGACCTGCATCTGTAAATTGAAAAGATAGTTCTTTATTAATAAAAAAATCTGTTTTATAAGGAATAGCTTTGAAGTGTTTTAAGCATCTTTCAGCATCTTTAATACTATACAAAGGCTTTAATGGCGACAATCCTTTTCTTTCTCTTTTCTTATTTATATACTTAATATCGCTTTCATGAATATGGGCGCTATCTAATAGTAAAATTTTACAAACATCTAACGTAGCTTCTGTGCAATAAATACTGCCAGTAAATCCTTGTTTTACAAGACTTGGTAAATTACCAGAGTGATCAATATGAGCATGAGATAAAATAACAGCTTCAATACTAGAAGGGTCTAAATCCAACTTCCTATTCATTTCATCTGTTTCTTTTCCCATACCTTGGTATAAGCCACAGTCTAACAAAACCTGAGAGCCACTTTCTGTTATAATTAAATGTTTACTGCCTGTTACAGCTTCAGTTGCGCCAATAAATCTAATCTTCATAATACTTAATTATTGTTTAAAGCTATTCAATAGAAAGTGTAATTGCAAGAGAAAGTAAATTAAATAGGATAGAGTCTTACAAATAATATTCCTAAACTGTATCTGGCTTATAATTATTAATGTAAGTCATTTTATAATTCCATACCTCTTTAATGTTTTGAGATTTAAATTTTAGTTCATCTGCAATTGGTCCTTCAAATAAATCATCAATCGTTTTATGAAATAATTGCAGCCATTGATCAAAATGACTTGATGTCAATGTTTCCCTTGCATTTACTTCCAAATGTGGTAAAAATGGTCTGCCTTTATAATTTCCTGTTTGAAATACAATATTTTCCCAAAAATCATACATTTTAGGTAAATGCTTATCCCAATCAACTTTCATCACCTCATCAAAAACTCTTCCTAATAACTCATTGTCTTTTACTCTATCATAAAAGTTATTTACTAAAATTTCAATATCAATTCTATCTTGAATATCTTTCTTCATTTGTTTAATTATTATCGGATGCAAACCATTCTGCATAAGAGGTTGGGGTTTCATCCAATCTCAAATTATGTATACTAATCGTTGAAGGCAAACAATTTCTAATTCGACTTAAGAAATCCAAAATCAAATTTTCGCAAGAGGGTTGATAATCCACATAAATAACCTTTTCAAATGTATCCTTTAATTCGTTCATTTTCGAATGAGGTGAATTGCCATTTAAAACTAAAGCGTGATCAAAAACTTGTATCACCTTTTCAGATACTATTTGTTTTAGTTCTGTAAAATCAATCACCATACCATTTTTTGGATGACAGCTGTTATCAATCGCTACGCCTATCAAAGTAACACTAAAATGATAGGTATGTCCATGAATATTTTTACATGGTCCGTCATAACCATATAAAGCATGTGCCATATCAAAAGTAAACTTTTTTGTAACCCTAATTTTCTGATGTACCATAAAACTATGCTTTTCCTAATTCTCTTAATCGATGAAAGTGAGAAATTAAAGCTGACCTAAATGTTGGTTTAATATTGTATGTAAAACCAAATTCAGCTGCTGTCTCCTGAACAATTGGCGCTAATTTTTTATAGTGCACATGACATATATTTGGGAACAAATGATGTTCGATTTGAAAATTTAAACCTCCAACATACCAGCTTAATATTTTATTATCTCGCGCAAAATCACTGGTTGTTTTTAATTGATGAACATACCAATCTGTCTGCATCTCGTTTTCTTTTTCGGGTTGTTCAGCCCCTTCTACAACATGAGCCATTTGAAATACAAAACTTAAAATAATACTCGCTACCCAATGCATAATCACAAAACCTAATAATACTTGCCAAAAATTAAAACGCGTTAACCATAATGGCAATCCAAAAACAACAGTTAGATAAACCACTTTTCTAAATAACATTTTCCAAAACTCTGTGCTTAGTTTTTTATTCTGACTTTTGATTAATCCCATTTGAGCATACTTATACAAACGAGTAAAATCATTAGTTAACATCACTAAGGTCATTAATCCGTAAAAGAAAAACACATATAAAAATTGATATTTATGAAACTTTCTAAATGGCTTATGTTCTGATAAACGAATCGGTCCTTTTGAATCAATATCCTCATCCAAGCCAGAAATATTGGTATAAGTATGATGCAAAACATTGTGCTGAATTTTCCAATTAAGTACATTACTTCCTAATAAATATAATGACCCCGATAATAACTTATTAACCCATTCCTTTTTTGATTATGCGCCATGGCAGGCATCATGCATAACTCCCATACCTACTCCTGCAATTCCAATGCCCATAACCACAACCGAAGCAAATGCTAACCAGTTATTCATGGGCACTGATAAAATTAAAACAAATGGCAATAAATACATGGATACTAACGCGATAGTTTTAATAACCATTTTAGCGTTGGCTTTATTAGAAATGTTATTTTCTTTAAAATATAAGTTAACTTTTTTTCTTAAAGTGGCTACAAATTGCTGTTCATGCTTGTTGTGGTGGGTAAATTTAATATGGGACATAATGACTATTTTAATGTGTGTTTCAATTCAAATTTTAGTTTGCAAAGGAACTATAGAAGAAGTGGATTAAAAATGACAATAGTCACAACTACACCATGATAAAATACAGTAGCTACCAAAAACGGGAATAATTAGAAAAACATGACAAATGTCAGTATTTCAGAATGAGATTCATCACAAGCAAAAAAGGCACGTCCATATACTTTTGCCCCATGTATTCAAATGCTACACAAACTAAAGTTACCTGCTACCATTGCGGTGAAGACGTAGTTGACAAACATTACCATATTGAAGAAAAAGAATTTTGTTGTAGGGGTTGCCAAACGGTTTACGAAATAATCAATAAAAGTGATTTATGCTCCTATTATGATTTAGAACAAAATCCTGGCATTAATCAAAAACAAGAAATTAGAAAAGGTAAATTCGATTTTTTAGATGACACACAAATCATTAAAAAATTAACTCATTTCCAAGATGATACGCATCAGCACGTTATCTTCTATTTACCTCAAATGCACTGCGCATCTTGTATTTGGATTTTGGAACATCTAAATAAAATCAATTCAGGTATTATTAAATCTCAAGTTAATTTCATCAAGAAAGAAGTAACTATTATCTATAATTTTCACGAAACCTCTCTAAAAAAGGTAGCGGAAGCATTAACCCTTATTGGTTATGAGCCCCATATTAGCTTAAATGATGTAAGTACTGGCAAAGTAAAAAAATATGATACGACAGCCATTGTAAAATTAGGAATTGCTGGTTTTTGTTTTGGTAATATCATGATGTTGAGTTTTCCAGAATATTTTTCGTTAGCAAAATCGGATGATATAGGATTAAAAACATGGTTTAGTTACTTGAATTTATTTTTAGCCCTTCCTGTATTTTTTTATTCTGCCTCTGAGTTTTTCATATCTGGATATAAAGGTCTTCGTCAAAAATTCTTAAACATTGATGCGCCTATAGCATTAGCTGTTTTGATCACATTCGGAAGAAGCTTATATGAAATATTATCTGGTACTGGCGCTGGCTACTTAGATTCGATGAGTGGGATTGTATTCTTTATGTTAATTGGAAGGTATTTTCAAAACAGAACTTACCAAAGTATTTCATTTGATAGAGATTTCACTTCGTATTTTCCATTGGGTGTAAGCGTTATTAATGAAGATGGTACTGAGAAACAAATTTCTGTAGCTGATTTAAAAGTAGGGAACAGAATTAAAATTCATAATGATGAGATTATTCCTGCTGATTCTATTTTATTTTTAGGTAAGGCAACCATCGATTACAGTTTTGTAACAGGCGAATCTTTACCAGTTGAAAAATCCATTGGCGAAATAGCTTATGCTGGCGGTAAACAAACATCTGGCGCCATTGAGTTAGAGGTGGTAAAAGAAGTGTCTCAAAGTTACTTAACTCAATTATGGAA
>ERZ724527.943-NODE-943-length-13780-cov-6.771293_pt1 | contig 13780 bp, 13 predicted proteins | sample MGYA00376060_ERZ724527 | MGnify/ENA primary metagenome ERZ724527 (study PRJEB28724, sample SAMN07190886) | activated sludge metagenome | isolation source: activated sludge of sewage treatment plant in Hong Hong | place: USA: Christiansburg, Virginia | collected...
GGATTTGTTGGCAGCAGCGAATTGCTCGGGGGTCTTGAACATAGTGAATCTCCTAAGAAGTTAAAAGCGAAACCGGGATGAACCGCTGCAGGGCTTTTACATCAATGCTGCACTGCACCATAGCCCTGATTATAACGACGACTTCTACAATGTCAAGAGTTTTTGTGCGTCGCACAAATTTTATTGCCAATACAAATCAGTGGTTTATCGAAAATTGTAGTACATCCGCCAAAACCTTCTGCGGCAGGGAAAAAGAGCGTTTCGGGCCTATTCGCGACCTGCTTGCACGCCCAGGCCACTGGCCCCGCGCAACTCCAGCGAGCCTCCTTTGGCCGCCGGCGCCGTCGGTGCCCCCTTGTTTTTCGGCTGAATGATTGCCCGCACACGAGCGGGGGGAGCTTTCGCATCACGCACCGAGTCGCCGGCAGTCACCAGATACTTCTCGCTGATACCGTCGTACCAAATGTAGTCGCCCCTGACCTCGTCCTCACCACTCTTGACCCAGGCGCGGTGAAACAGTTCGGCCACCTCATTATTGGTGTTGTACTCGATGCGTTCGGCCTCACCCTCAACGTATTCCTCGCGCCCTTCACGTTTCTGACGAATGCGCGCCAAACCATTCTTGCCGCCAAAGGCCGTGCCTTTCTGAAAACCATATTGATCTTCAGTGATGACAACCCGGTCTGCCTTGAGCACCATCGTGCCCTTGATCAGCAGGACGTCACCTTCAAGAATTTGAATCTTTTTCGCGTCGTCAATTGACACGCGGTTGGCTTCAAGTTGCAAAGGCTTGTCGCGATCCGCTCGTTCGGCCAGGGCCGCCGTAGAGATCAGCGAAATCAGAAGGAGGGAAGCGACTCGAAGACTCATTTCGTTGCCTTGCTCGGGTAATACAGGCCAGTAACCTGTGATTGCAGCACAAAGGTGGAGGTATTGTTATCGATGTTCATGCCAACCCCCTTGACCCAGGATCTTTCCTGGGTGATTTCAACCGGGCTGTTGGTAAAGGCGGTGCCGACATTCGGCTGCACCAGCAAATCGGGCATACGCCCGGTGATGGCTGGGCGCTCCGGCATTGCGGCACGGTTAACGACAACATCCTCCCAGAGATAGATCACCTCGCCCTTGGCCGTGACGCGGGCATGACGACCGGAAATCGTTACCGGCGGCGCATCAGGGCGATAGGTAACGAGGGTGGGTGATTGCAGTTCGGACGAGTCATCATCGGCGAAATGCATCATGTAAGGCGCCACCAGACGGTATTTCACCTGTCCGTTTTCATCAAAACGCCGCGCTGAAAGATTCTCCACAATCGCATCCGGATCATGGCGCACCACTTTGGCTTTGGGTGTTTCATCGCGGTCGACCGTCTTTTGCAGCCAAAAACTCAGCCCGGCCAACAGGCTGAGCAGGATGACCGGAAAAAGATGGCTGGGCCAGTTCCTCATTGCGGATCGAGATAGGGGGCGAAGGCCGCCTCCAGTTTTCCCTGAGCCTGCAGTATGAATTCAATAGCTTCGCGTACCGCCCCCTTGCCACCCGCCGCATCGGTCACGGCATGGGCGTACTCCTTGACGATAGGCCGCGCATTGGCTGGCGCGATGGCCAGACCGCACTGGGTCATGACCGGCAGATCAATCAGATCGTCGCCCATAAAAGCACATTCCGGCCAGTACAGACCGAGTTTGGCAAGCAGCTCCTCAACGGCCAAACGCTTGTTGGCGACGCCCTGATAGACGTGGTCTATGCCCAGATCGGCGGCACGCGCCTCAACCACCCCTGAAGTTCGGCCGGTAACGATTGCCAGCTCGAATCCGGCACGGCGCATCAACACCAGGCCGAGGCCATCCTGCACATTGAAGGTCTTCAGTTCGCCTCCATCATCGGTGTAATGCAGGCCGCCATCGGTCATGACGCCATCGATATCGAAAGCAACGAGTTTGATGCGTGAGGCGCGGGTTTTGGCGTCCATCAGATAACCTTGGCGGTGAACAGATCGTGCATATTAAGTGCGCCAACGACGCGACCATCGGCATCGGCAACCAGCAGGGCGTTAATGCGCAGACGCTCCATCATCTCGACCGCTTCAACGGCCAGACGGTCAGGATCTATGGTGTGTGGCGCGTCGTGCATGATGGCATCGATCGTGCCGCTCTGCAGGTCGAGGCGTTTCTCGAAGGCTCGGCGTAAATCGCCATCGGTAAAGATGCCGAGTGCCTTGCCGGCAATATCAGTAATCGCCACCAGGCCCAAGCCACCACGGGACATGGCAATGATCGCTTCCGTGACGCCGGTTCCCGGTGCCACCATCGGCACCTTGTCACCCGCGCGCATCACATCACGGACATGCGTCAGCAGGCGACGGCCAAGCGAACCACCGGGATGCGAACGGGCAAAATCATCGGGACTGAAGCCCCTGGCATCAAGCAAAGCCACGGCCAGAGCATCACCCAGAGCCAGAGCGGCTGTTGTACTGGCGGTTGGCGCCAGGTTATGTGGACAGGCCTCCTGCGCAACACCGGCATCAAGATGCACATCGGCCTCACGGGCCAGTGTTGAGGTTGGCACCCCGGTCATCGAAATCAGGCGCGCTCCAGAGCGTTTGACCAGCGGCACGATACGCAGCAACTCCTCGGACTCGCCGGAATTCGACAAAGCGAGCAGCACATCATCGCGCGTAATCATCCCGAGGTCGCCATGGCTGGCTTCGGCCGGATGCACAAAATAGGCCGGCGTGCCGGTACTGGCCATGGTCGCCGCGATCTTGCGCGCGATGTGACCGGACTTGCCCATGCCGCTAACAATCAAACGGCCATGGCTAAGCAAAATGAGTTCCACTGCCTTGGCAAAATCGCCATTTAATCGGCACTTTAGGGCGTCGACCGCAGCAGCTTCGATGCTGAGCGTCTGGCGACCCAGTTCCAGCGCGCGTTCCGGCGAAAAATGAGGGGCGGATTGGCTTGGGTTCATGGGCTGGCTGCGGTTATGATGACCGAAGTATACCCGACTTCGCGAAACCCTCTTGAGCACACTCTCCCTCGTTCTCCTGCTGCTTGGCGCCTCGGTACTGGCGGTGGTGATCTTCCGCCGCTTCAACCTGCCGCCGGTTTTGGGCTACCTGCTGGTCGGCAGCCTGATTGGCCCGCACGCCCTGAATCTGATGCAGGACATCACCCGGGTTCAGGCCGTGGCCGAATTCGGTGTCGTTTTCCTGATGTTCTCGATTGGCCTGGAATTCTCGTTGCCCAAGCTCTATGCGATGAAACGCATCGTTTTCGGGCTCGGCCTCCTGCAGGTCGCCGTGAGCATGGTCCTGATCACCGGCCTGATCATGCTCTTTGGTGTCAGTTGGCAACTTGGAATCGCACTCGGCGGCGTCTTCGCCATGTCATCGACAGCAGTGCTGACCAAGCTGCTCGCCGAACGCATGCAACTCGACTCTGCCCACGGCCGCGAAATCATGGGCGTCCTGCTCTTCCAGGACCTCGCCGTGGTGCCCTTGCTGGTCCTCATTCCGTCGCTGACCCAGCCGCCGGAAAAGCTGGCCATGCTACTCGGCATCGCTGTTCTCAAGGCCATCGTTGTCCTTGCAGTCATTCTCGTCTTCGGCCAAACGCTGATGCGCAAGTGGTTCCACTTTGTCGCAAAAGCAAAATCGTCCGAAGTTTTTGTCCTCAACGTGCTGCTGATCACCCTCAGCCTCGCCTATTTCACCGAACTCGCCGGCCTTTCGCTGGCCCTAGGCGCTTTTGTGGCCGGCATGCTGATTTCGGAAACGGAATATCGCCTGCAGGTGGAAGAGGACATCAAGCCATTCCGCGATGTGCTGATGGGCCTTTTCTTCGTCACCATCGGCGTCAAGCTCGATCTGCATATTCTCGTCGGACTGTGGTGGCAAGTCCTGCTCGGCCTGGTCGCGCTGCTCGTCATCAAGGCCGTCATTGTCGGACTGCTCTCCTGGCGACTCGGTGCCAGTAGTGGCAACGCCATCCGTTCCGCGCTATGGCTCTGTGCTGGCGGTGAGTTCGGTTTCGTCCTGCTCGGTGAAATCGCTCATTTGCCAAAAAATATCGAACAAATTGCGTTGACCGTACTTGTTCTCTCCATGCTCGTCGCCCCCTTCATCGTTCATTACAGCGAACGGCTGGTCATGCGCTTCGTCGCCAGCGAATGGCTGATGCGCTCGATGCAGCTGACGAGGATCGCCGCCCAGTCGATGGGCACGGAAAAGCATGCCATCCTTTGTGGCTATGCCCGTAACGGTCAATATCTGGCGCGTCTTCTCCTCCAGGAAGGCGTCAACTATATTGCCCTTGATCTCGATCCGGACCTCGTGCGGGAAGCCGCAGGAGCAGGCGAAAACGTGGTTTACGGCGACGCCTCACGCAAGGAGGCCCTCGTCGCTGCCGGCCTGCTGCGGGCCAGTGTCGTCATCATCACGACCAGCGACACCCAACTGGCCGAAAAGGTGTTGCACCACACCCACGAACTACGCCCCGACCTGCCGGTGGTCGTCCGCACCCTGGACGAGCGTGATTTCGACCGTCTATCGAAGGCGGGTGCCGCCGAAGTCGTGCCTGAGTCGCTAGAAGCCAGCCTGATGCTTGCCTCGCATGCGCTGGTATTGGTCGGCATACCAATCAACCGCGTACTTAAACGCGTTCGCCAAGCGCGCGCAGAGCGCTACCGCCTGCTACGCGGCTTCTTCCACGGCATGTCAGACCGTGACGAAGAAGACGAAAACCAACCCCGCCTGCACTCGGTCTGGCTGACGCCGGGCGCCAGCGCGATTGGCAAGACGCTCGCCGAACTTGATCTGGAGGGAATGGGCTGCGAAGTCAGCGCCATCCGCCGTCGTGGTATCCGTGCCGTTGAGCCAGCACCGGAAACACGCCTTGAAATAGGCGACGTCGTAGTGGTACTGGGCGATCCTGAAGCCGTATCGGCGGCGGAGGAACGCCTGCTGCAGAAATGAAAAAGCCCGCCGCAGCGGGCTTAAACAGATTTTCTCAATCCTTAGAATCCAGCGCAAACAATGTACTGCTGACCATCGACAATCGCGGCCGTCAATGTCGCAGCAGTTGCCCGAGCGGAGCCCATGGGCACCGCCTGGACGGAACCACCTGCCGTATTGCCATCATCCATCGTCGTGTCAATTTGGCGAACATAACGCCCTAACACCCCGCTGGAACAGACAAAAAACGAACCACGCATTCCCGCAATAAACGGGGCAGCGGCACCCGCTACACTAATACCGCTCTCAACCCCGATGATGCCACCATCGGCATTTTGTGGAATATAGTTTGGATCATTAGTAGCCGTCGGCCCCGTTGCCAGATTCGCAAACCTCACGTGCTGCCAAAAAACAAAGCTCTCCGAGGTAGTAGCGACAGCGTTCCAGTCACCATCAAGACGGCCATTATTCGGTGCGCAAGTTGCAGCAGCCGCACAAACTGTCGCTACCCCGGCGCCAAACGCAGCATCCAGCTGAACTTGATTCTGGTCGCCCGGAAAACTTTTGAAGCGGTCCTGATATCCATAGACCAAGGCGGAGACAGTCCGAAAATCACCAACCATATTTTTTACTTTGGCACTGTTAATCAACTCCTGCCCCTTCAACACCCCGCCCAACAGCAGACCGATAATCACCAGAACGATGGCGATTTCGACGAGGGTAAAGCCTCCTTGTTTGCTTTTCATGGCATGCTCCGTTTAGATTTTATTACTTATCTCCAGCATTTTTCGTGCCTATGAAAAAAGGCATACAAAGAGGCAAAATCAGGGAAAACAATGCGCAGCACAGTCAAAAACCGGACATCTGTCGAAAAATGAACACCAAGCTCAAAGCTCAGCTCGCTGCCTGGCGCCCCACCCGGCGCCCGCACTTTCTGCTCGCCGGGCATTTGTTGCTGCTGCACGCCCTGGCTTTCGGTGGCTGGCAGATTCCCGCTGTGCGCATTCTTTGGCTGGGCGCTCTCGGTCTTTTCCTGATCTGGCAACCTTTCGTTGCCGGCGAACGCCAGATGAGCCTGCGCCAAACGGTGGCTCTATGCGCCGCAGCAGTCGGCTCCACGGTGTTGCTCAGCCCCTGGCTACTCCTCATCTGGTGTGGTGCATTGGCGGCAGTCATTGGCGGGCGCGTGCTATGGACCGGATCTCGCGCTGAGCGCTCCGGCTATCTCTTCGCCTTTGGCTATCTGGTTTGCCTGACCATTTTTGGGGTTGTCCCGGAAATATCGGCGGTGGTTACGCTAGCCCCCCTGCCGCGTGATGCGATTGCCTACGCGCTGCCTTTTCTGCTCCCGCTGCTCTTGTTTTTCCCTGCCGAAAAAAGGCGCCGGCGCGTTGGCGATGCCTTTGATCTGTTCTACGGCCTGATGGTTTTTCTGGCCCTCAGCGTCTTCGTCCTTGGCAGCCTGGCCTACATGCAGATCGGTCAAGTCAGTTACGTCGAATCGCTGTTTCGGACTTCGCTGGTGATTGCCGGCACCCTGCTGCTGGTGGCTTGGGCGTGGAACCCGCGTGCCGGCGTTTCCGGCGTCAGTTCATTGCTGACCCGCTATTTGCTGTCGCTTGGCTTGCCGCTCGAACAATGGCTGATTCAGCTCGCCGAAATCAGCGAGCGTGAAACGCACCCGACACGTTTTCTTGAACAAATCGTTCGCCAACTCGATCGCCTGCCCTGGGTACTGGGGGCGCGCTGGGAAGCCGGCGGCGAGAGCGGAAGTTTTGGTATAGCCTCGGCCCACCAGCACGTGCTGCAGCGCGAGCAGCTCAGTATCTCGGTGCATTTCCGTTCGCCTCCCGCGCCAGCCATGCAGTGGCACGTCGATTGGCTGCTGCGCCTGGCTGCCGAGTTTTACCTTGTCAAATACCAAACCCATCAGCTCCAGCGCATGAGCTACCTGCAGGCCGTCTACGAAACCGGCGCCCGCGTCACGCACGATGTCAAGAACCTGCTGCAGTCCTTGCAAACGCTCTGTTATGCCGCCGCTCAGCCAGGCGATCCGGATGCCAAGGCTCAGTTTTTTGCGCGTCAGTTGCCGCAAATTACCGAGCGCCTGAAGGCTACCCTTGAAAAATTGCAGCAGCCGCAACGCGACAATGCCGACCTGGTTGCTGCAAAAACCTGGTGGCACAACATTCGGGAACGCCATGCCGGCGACGAGATATCCTGGAACACCCCGCCCGACGATATCCCGCCCGTATTAGCCAGTTTGTTCGATAGTGTGGCCGAAAACCTGCTACAGAACGCACTGAACAAAAAACAACGCGAACCGGGTTTAAAAATTTCGGTTGTTTTTGGCGTCGACCGCAACAGACCCCGCCTGAGCATTAGCGACACTGGCCAGGCGGTTCCCCTCAACCGGGCGGCGACACTACTGCACGAACCAGTGGATTCTGAGGACGGTCTGGGAATCGGCCTATACCACGCGGCCCGTCAGGCGCAGAGCAGCGGCTACGCGCTGAGCCTGGCTGAAAATCGTGATGGCAGGGTTAGTTTCAGCCTGTCAGCCCCAGAGTGACCCCGGCATTCTCCGTGGCCTGCTCCTGACGCGGGCCAATCAGGCGATAGACCACCGTATTGCCCTTGCCTTTAAGGTAAATGACCTGCGGTTCGTGAAAATCGAAATGCTGCACCAGTCGGCGATGCGTCGTTTCATCAACCTGCACCATGCCCGGCACCCCCTCGCTGGTGATCCGGCTGGCCAGATTCACCGTATCACCCCACAGGTCGTAAATGAATTTTTTCTTGCCGACCACCCCGGCGACGACCGGACCAGTACCGATGCCAATACGCACCTCAAGATGCATGTCATTGATCGCAAAATCTCGGCGTAGCAGATCACGCATGGCCAACGCCAGATCAGCGATGGATTTTGAGTAGTTATGCTCGTCGTTATTGAGCCCGCCAGCAACCATGTAGGCATCACCAATGGTCTTGATTTTTTCGGTCCCAAATTTTTCGGCCAGCTCATCGAAGGATGAAAAAATTCGGTTGAGCATCGAAAACACCTGTTGCGGCGACAAACCTTCGGCCACTTTGGTGAAATTGACGATATCGACAAACATCACCGTCACATCGGCAAAACCATCAGCGATGGTTTGCTTGTCGTGCTTCAAACGCTGGGCAATCGGGCCGGGAAGGATATTGAGCAGCAAACGTTCGGAGCGCTCCTGCTCGTCCTGCAACAAGCGGTGCGTTTCCTCAAGCGAGGCCAAAGCCTGAGCTTTTTCCTGAGTTGAATAGCGGAGGAGCAGATAAACAATACTGGAGATGGCTGCGAAATTAAGGGCAAAAAAGAAGACGCTGACCCGAATCGGCACCCCTTGCCCTACCGGTGGCAAAGAATCGGCCAGGTAATAGTCAAAGAACCCAGAGAGCGCCGTCAGAAAAATGAAAGCAAAAAACCAGGCAGCCGATTCGCGCGAGCCAAAACACAGCACCGCACCAATCGGGGCGAGCAAGCCCCACAAACTGACGCCGCTGGCCGTAATAAAATTGCCGATACCCCACTGGATAACGAAGGGCGCAAACAAAAAGAGCGCCAATTGCGAGTAGCGGAAGAAATCAAAATTGCCGCTCTTGAAGTAAACCAGTAAATTGGCCACCAGCAGAATCTGGAAGACAAAGGGCACGGTCGACGAAAACTGCGGCCCCATTTGCCAGTAGAGGAACAACCAGAGCATGGAACCGAGACTGACCAGCCCGGTTGCAAAAACCAGTAGCGATTTCTTCAGGCGCGTCTCGCTGTCGTCCTCTGGACGAAAACCGGCGCTACTGAAGGACTGGAAAAACCCCTGCTGACTCATTAAATCTCCACTGCCTGCAAAGACAGGTCAGTTTCAGTTTGTCAGTCGTTACCGGCGCGGTCAATAAGACTAAGGTCAGAGGGCGCTAAACGAACGATCAGGAAAAAAGCCTGGCCAACTCAACACCGGGTTCAGGTGCTCGCATAAAAGCCTCGCCGACAAGGAAGGTCTCAACCTGACGAGCCCGCATCAGGGCAACATCTTCCGGTGTGATGATGCCGCTTTCGGTAACCACGATACGATCAGCCGGAATGCGCGACAACAGGCCAAGCGTGGTCTCAAGCGTCACCTCAAAGGTGCGCAGGTTACGGTTATTGACGCCGAGCAATGGCGTTTTTAATTGCAACGCAGCATCCAGCTCCTCGCCGTTATGCACCTCGACCAGCACCGCCATGCCGTAACTGTGGGCCAAGGCTTCGAGATCCTGCATTTCCTTCAGATCAAGCGCCGCGGCGATAAGCAGTATGCAATCCGCCCCCATCGCCCGTGCCTCAACGACCTGATAGGGATCAACCATGAAGTCCTTGCGCAACACCGGCAAGGCACAGGCCGCGCGCGCGGCCTGCAGATACTCCGCGGCGCCCTGGAAGTACTCCTTATCGGTCAGAACTGAAAGACAGGCGGCCCCGTGCCGCTCGTAGCTTTGCGCAATTTCGGCCGGCCGAAAATCTGGGCGAATGACACCTTTTGACGGACTGGCTTTCTTTATTTCGGCAATAACCGCGGGTTGACCGCAGGCAATCTTGTGGCGAATGGCACCGACAAAGTCGCGCGTTGCAGACTGAGCCGCCGCCTCAGCCTCGACGACGGCCAACGATTTGACGGCCAGGGCAGCAGCGATTTCGACGCGTTTGGTGGCGATAATTTTGTTGAGAATATCGCTCATGCAAATCTCTTGGTGGCGTTTACAAATTGCTCGACCTTGGCCCGTGCGGCGCCACAGGCTATCGCTTCAAAGGCCTGATCAACGCCATCTGCCAGGGTGTCGGCGGCACCGCAAACGTAGATACTGGCCCCGGCATTGAGCGCAACGATGTCACGAGCAGCCCCCAGCTTATTGTCGAGCGCACCGAGCAGCATCGTCTTTGACTCTTCAACATTGCCGACCTGCAAGGTTTTCGGGTCATGTACCGGCAGATTGAAATGCTCCGGGTGTACTTCGTATTCGGTGACGCGCCCATCCTTCAATTCGCCAACCAGCGTCTGGCCGGAGATAGAGATTTCATCCAGCCCTTCGCGGCCAAAAACCGTCAGCGCGCGGGTGCTGCCCAGACGCTGCAGGACACGTACCTGAATGCCGACCAGATCGGGGTGGAAGACGCCCATCACCTGTTGCGGCGCATTGGCCGGATTAGTCAGCGGACCAAGGATATTGAAGATAGTCCGCACGCCCAACTCGCGGCGCACCGGCGCCGCATGCTTCATGGCACTGTGGTGGTTTGGCGCAAACATGAAACCGACGCCAGTTTCAGCGATACATTGCGCGACCTGTTCAGGATTCAGATTGATATTGGCCCCCAAGGCCTCCAGCACATCGGCACTCCCCGACTGACTGGAAACCGAACGCCCGCCATGTTTGGCGATCTGCGCGCCGACTGCTGCCGCAACAAACATGGCAGCAGTAGATATATTGAAGGTATGGGCACCGTCACCGCCAGTGCCGCAGGTATCAACCAGACGGCTGGTATCGGCAATCGCTACCTTGGTCGACAATTCGCGCATCACCGTTGCTGCTGCGGCAATTTCGCCTATCGTTTCCTTCTTGACGCGCAGCCCGGTGATGATGGCGGCAATCATCACCGGTGTCACTTCGCCACCCATGATCTGGCGCATCAGGGAGACCATTTCGTCATGGAAGATTTCGCGGTGTTCGATGACACGCTGGAGGGCAGCTTGCGGGGTCATTGCTTGTGTTCATCCAGAAAGTTTTTGAGCAGGTCGTGACCGCGTTCGGTCAGGATGGATTCGGGGTGGAACTGCACGCCTTCGACGGCCAGCGTCTTGTGGCGGACTCCCATGATTTCACCATCCTCGGTCCATGCGGTAATTTCCAGGCAGTCCGGCAGCGACTCACGCTCGATAGCCAGCGAGTGGTAACGGGTGCAGGTCAGCGGATTCGGCAAATCCTTGAAAACCCCCACATTCTTGTGATGTACCGGCGACACCTTGCCATGCATCAACTTTTTGGCGTGAATGATCTTGCCACCGAAGGCCTCACCAATCGACTGATGGCCAAGGCAAACGCCAAGCAGCGGAATCTTGCCGGAAAACTCCCGGATCGCCGCCAACGAAATACCCGCCTGCGCCGGCGCACAGGGGCCAGGCGAGATCACCAGATAGTCGGGTTTAAGACGGGCAATATCTGCAATGGTGATCGCATCATTGCGAAAAACCTGCACGTCCTGCCCCAATTCACCAAAATATTGGACGATGTTGTAGGTAAAACTGTCGTAGTTATCGATCATTAGCAACATAACTGATACATATCCCTTTGAATAAAATCCATTAAATTCTATTTTCCTGTGGCGGATACGGGGTTTCTAGCAGCAATTTACCCCCGTTTTTATTTACCGCCGCCGCCACCTCAAATGAGGAAGGGGCTACAAGCTCCGCAGCGCGTATCAGCGCCACCATCGGAGTGAGGATCGCCAGCAGTTAAAGGGGGTTTGTCGCATTCCGACATTTTACTCTGAGCACGGGAGCGATGACCACCGAGGCCGACAACATGGGCGGAAGATCCTTCAGCAGTTTCACGAGTCTGCTCAAGTGCGTATCGCGCTACTCCAATCAAAATCTCCCGCCGATGCGGCTGCACTTGACCTAGGTCAACATAACAACAAAAAGAACAGGGTTATTCCCGACATTTGACCTGAATTAAAACCTTTGCTCTATGCCGAGCGTAGATTGCTCAAGCTGACATTTAACTGACTAAAGGTTATTCAAGCATGCAGGCTTCCAGCGGACTCAACATCACCAGCATCATTCTTGGCGTTGCGCCGAAAGATGCAGCGGAAGTCAGCGCGCTATTGAAAAAAATCGACGGTGTGGAAGTCCACGCCATTGCCGAAGATGGCCGGATGATCGTGACGATCGAATCCGGCGACGAAGATAACACCAGCAATACCTTTGAGATGATCCGCCAGTTGCCGGGAGTGATTTCGGCTGCGCTGGTTTATCACCAGTATGAATCTGATCCAGATGAGGAGGCCTGAGATGATCGAAGTGAAACTTACCCGGCGTGATTTCATCAAGAGCAACGCAGTCGCGGCGGCAGCAACCGTTGCCGGCATCAGCGTGCCGAATGCCGTCATGGCGCAGCAAAAAGGTAAAGACGATGGCGTGCGCTGGGACAAGGGCGTCTGCCGTTATTGCGGCACCGGCTGCGGCGTCTTGGTCGGTGTCAAGGACGATCGCATTGTGGCCACCCAGGGCGACCCGGATGCGCCGGTCAATCGCGGCCTGAACTGCATCAAGGGCTATTTCCTCTCGAAGATTCAATACGGCAAGGACCGCCTGATGTCGCCGATGTTGCGCATGAAGGACGGCAAGTACGACAAGAATGGCGATTTCAAGCCGATCACCTGGACCCAGGCGCTCGACATCATGGAAGAGAAGTGCAAGGCCGCGCTCAAGGAAGGCGGCCCGCGCAATATCGCCATGTTCGGCTCCGGCCAGTGGACGGTGTGGGAAGGCTACGCTGCCGCCAAGCTGATGAAGGCCGGCTTCCGCACCAACAACCTCGATCCCAATGCCCGCCACTGCATGGCCTCGGCTGTGGCCGGCTTCATGCGCACCTTCGGCATCGACGAGCCGATGGGCTGCTATGACGACGCCGAGCACGCCGACGTTTTCGCGCTGTGGGGCTCGAACATGGCCGAGATGCACCCGATCCTGTGGTCGCGCATTACCGACCGCCGCTTGAGTGCCAAGAACGTTAAGGTGCACGTGCTCTCTACCTTCAGCCACCGCTCCTGCGAACTGGCCGACAACACGCTGATCTTCAAGCCGCAGTCCGATCTGGCCATCCTCAACTACATCTGCAACCACATCATCACGACGGGTGCGGTCAACAAGGAATTCGTCGCAAAACACGTCAAGTTCGCCAAGGGCGTCACCGACATTGGCTACGGCCTGCGTCCGAACCACCCGCTCGAAAAGGTGGCCATGAACAACGGCTACCCGGGCGAAGAAGGCAAGCCCAAGGGCAACCCGAACAACTCGACGCCGATGACTTTCGACGAGTTCGCCGCCTTCGTGTCCGAATACACGCTGGACAAGGCGCACGAGATTTCCGGCGTGCCCAAGGAAAACCTAGAAGCGCTGGCCAAGGCCTACGCCGACCCGAAGGTCAAGGTCGTTTCCTACTGGACCATGGGCTTCAACCAGCACACCCGCGGCACCTGGGTGAATAACATGATCTACAACGTGCACCTGCTGGTCGGCAAGATTTCCGAGCCGGGCAACGGGCCGTTCTCGCTGACCGGGCAACCGTCTGCCTGCGGCACGGCGCGCGAAGTGGGCACCTTCGCCCATCGCCTGCCGGCCGACATGGTGGTGATGAATCCAAAACACCGCGAGCTGTCGGAAAAGCTATGGAAGCTGCCGGCCGGCACCATTCCTGACTGGATCGGTTTGCACGCCGTGGCCCAGAGCCGCGCACTGAAGGACGGCAAGCTCGGTTTCTACTGGACGTCGACGACCAACAACATGCAGGCCGGGCCGAACGTCAATGATGAAATCTATCCAGGCTGGCGCAATCCAAAAGCCTTCGTGGTGGTTTCCGACGTCTACCCGACTGTTTCGGCCATGGCCTCCGACCTCATCCTGCCATGCGCGATGTGGATGGAAAAGGAAGGCATGTACGGCAACGCCGAGCGCCGCGGCCAGATGTGGCGCCAGCAAGTCAAGGCACCGGGCGAAGGCAGGTCTGATCTCTGGCAATACCTCGAATTCTCAAAGCGCTTCA
>ERZ724527.944-NODE-944-length-13778-cov-9.670553_pt1 | contig 13778 bp, 11 predicted proteins | sample MGYA00376060_ERZ724527 | MGnify/ENA primary metagenome ERZ724527 (study PRJEB28724, sample SAMN07190886) | activated sludge metagenome | isolation source: activated sludge of sewage treatment plant in Hong Hong | place: USA: Christiansburg, Virginia | collected...
GGTTCATAAAATACTTTACGTCCACCTTTCTTAATTTCTGCAACTTCTTTTTTATCAATTGGTAAAATTAATATTTCAAACAATTTAATTGGACGAAGATTGTACCCCAATGAATTGGTTACATTATTTTTAGTTAATCTATCATCGCTCTTGTTAGCTGCAAAACCAACCAATAACAAAAGTGAAAATGCGAATGAAAGAGATATTTTTTTTAACATACTGCTTAGTTTAATTTTCTATAATAAAATAAGTTCCATAACAGTGCCAAATTTTAAGTTCTAGATTCTAAAAAAAATAGAGTTTAGTAAAAAGCCTAGCTGAATTGAATTGTAGCTATTTTTTAGTTTGTTAAACTTGTTTATTTAGAAACTTAAAGCTACACAAGAATTTCCAGATATGGAGGTAGAATCTCTTCGTGGGAAAAAAATTACCCAATTAAAGCATACTATATTTGCAGTACAAACTATTGTATGCCACACGAATCAATATCGGTTTTCGACATGTTTAAAATAGGAGTGGGTCCTTCTAGTAGTCACACTTTAGGTCCATGGAGGGCAGCATTACAGTGTGTGGAATCTCTTAAACGAAGAGATGTTTTAGATATTGTAACACAAATTGATGTGCTATTGTATGGTTCATTGGCAAAAACTGGCAAAGGTCATGGAACTGATGTTGCTGTGATAATGGGTTTAACTGGAGAAAATCCTGAAACAATTGATGTAAATTCCATCACTCCCAAAATAAACTCCATCAATGCCAATCACCAACTGCAATTGCAAAATGGACTTTCAATTAACTTCAATCCAACAAAAAATATACAATTCTTATTTAAAGAAAGTTTACCATTTCACCCAAATGGGCTATGCTTTTTAATAGCATTGAACAATGGAGAAAATATAAGTGAAACTTATTATTCTATTGGTGGAGGATTTGTGGTGCAAGAAGGAAAAGATGAGAATAAAAAATTTGAAATTGATTTGCCTTTTCCTGTAAATACTGCAGATGATTTATTGCATTGGTGCATGAAAACAGGCATGAGCATTCATGAAGTTGTACTAGAAAATGAAAATACTTGGCGTTTAGAAAGCGAAACTAAAAGTGGAGTTTTGCATATTTGGCAAACTATGAAAGATTGTATGTATAGAGGTTGCCATTCAAAAGGAGAATTGCCAGGAGGTTTGCATGTAAAGCGTAGGGCTTTTGATTTGAATAAAAAATTGATAGGAGATAAGCAGTACAGCGATTACAATTCTTGGTTAGAAAATATTACTAAAGGTGGAAATGGATTTAATTATATACTAGATTGGGTAAGTTGTTTTGCATTGGCAGTAAACGAAGAAAATGCCAGCTTTGGTAGAGTAGTAACAGCTCCTACAAATGGAGCAGCTGGTGTAATACCTGCTGTGCTACAATATTTTATTGCATTTTGTAATGGAAATGATAATGATAAAATCATTCGTTTTTTATTAACCGCTGCCGAAGTAGGAAGCATTTTTAAAAAAGGAGCAACAATTTCTGCTGCAATGGGTGGCTGTCAAGCAGAAATTGGAGTATCATCTGCAATGGCTGCAGCTGCATTAACAGAAAGTTTAGGTGGTACACAAAAGCAAGTTTTAATGGCAGCCGAAATTGCAATGGAACATCATTTAGGGTTAACCTGCGATCCAATTGGAGGTTTAGTACAAGTGCCTTGTATTGAAAGAAATACAATGGGTGCAATTAAAGCCATTACAGCGTCTCAATTGGCGTTGCAAAGTACGCCAGATTTTGCAAAAGTTAGTTTAGATAAAGTTATCAAAACCATGTGGGATACAGCTTTAGACATGAATAGTAAATATAAAGAAACTGCTGATGGAGGTTTGGCTATCAATATTCCGTTGGGCTTAAGTGAGTGTTAATTTATGGCCAATCAATATTTCCAATTTAAAGAATTTATTATTCAGCAAGATGCTTGTGGAATGAAAGTTACAACAGATGGCTGTTTGTTTGGTGCATGGGCTGCTAGTTTAATTCAATCAATCAATCCTCAACAAATTTTAGATATTGGTGCAGGTACAGGTTTATTAAGTTTAATGCTGGCTCAACAAACTACTGCAACTATTGATGCTGTTGAAATAGATGAAGCTGCAGCTCTACAAGCCAATCAAAATGTTGCTTCAAGTAAATGGAAAAAACAAATAACAATACATCAAACCAATATTCTTAATTATTCTAAAAACATTCAATACGATTTTATTGTAACCAATCCACCTTTTTTTGAAAATGATTTGCATAGCAATAACGCTAAACGAAATCTTGCTATGCACAGCAGCCATCTTTCATTAACTGAGTTGATGAATTGTATCAATAACTTGTTATCGCATAAAGGATTTTTGGCTATTTTATTGCCAGCAGCAAGAAGTGATTATTTTGAATCAATCGCCAACAATTTTTATATTCATCAAAAAATATTGGTTCAACAAACCAACCAACATACAGCTTTTAGAGCAATGTATTTATTGAGTAAAACTGTTGTAGAACATTCTCTTGAAGAAACAATTGTTATTAAAAACAGCGAACAAAATTATACTGTTGATTTCATTCAATTGCTAAAAGCCTATTATTTAAAATTATAACTACTGATTTGCTTCAAGCAATTCTATACAAACGGCTACATTTGCCAATATTTTAAAATAGAACTTACTAATTAATTTTTTATATGAAGTACTCACAACAAATTGGCATAGTTGCAGCATTGGCATTAATTGCAGTTTGCTTTATGCCTTGGATCGAAATTCCTACATTAAAAATTGTATTAAGTGGTACAAATGGTAAAGTAAATGATGCCTTAACTTTTGGAAGACAAGTGGTGCCGCATACAGTATATTGTTCTTTATTAATTCTATTCTTCATTGTTCAAAAAGTATGGGCTAAAAGAATTAATTTGTTTTTAGGATTTATAAACTTTAGTTGGGCTATAAAAAATTATATCATTTTTTCAATGTGTCGCCCAGAATGTCCAGAAATTAAACCTGCACTTTATTTATTGGTTTTCTTTGCATTTGTAATTCTATTGGCTACTTTTTTACCTAAAATAAAATTAAAATCGTAAAACTACTCTGCGGTATTGCGTAATAACTGAAATTGAATATTGTTCAGTTACACTTTATTTGATTATCAACACAATAAAATACAAAAAAAAGTGTTTTAAATTGTTGTTATCGAATTATCATCCAATATCCCCAGAAATGAAAAAACATTTTTTCACCCTCATTGCATTTTTTGTAATGTTCATTAATTTGGCATCGGCACAAGTTAATTATACATTCAAATCTTTTAGTACAAACTATACTGCACTAACCAATGCAACAAGACTATCATTAAGTAGTCCAACTCCCAATGGTTATTTTGAAGAAGATGAAGGATTTGTAAATCAACTTCCAATTGGTTTTAATTTTGTATTCGACAATAAAACCTATTCAACCATTAATTTAAATGTAAACGGTTTTGCAAGTTTTGGAACTCCATTTACAATTGATGTGCATGAAAAATACAATAAAAATAGTTTAGCAAGAGGTCCAATACAACAAGCCATTGGGCCAATTATTGCACCACTTTGGGATGATTTATGGATAGTAGATACGTTTTCTTTAAAGTACAAAGTAGATGGTGTTGCACCCAATAGAACCTTTTCTGTAGAGTGGGGCAATGTGCAATGGAATTATAACAATTATTCAGATACCGCTATTTCTTTTCAAATGGTGTTGTTCGAAACAAGCAATCGAATTCAGTTTTTATACAAGCCATTAAATGGACGAATTAGTAATGCAAGTGCATCAATTGGCATAGCTACTTGTTCTAATTGTATCAATAGTTTTTTATCGGTTCCTAGTTTTTCTACAACTACTTCTATCAGTGGTATTAAAGAGTTTAATGAAATAAATGAGAAGCCAACAGGCTCAATCGGTTTTGAATTTATACCTGGTAAATTAAGTATGCCAGAAGCATTAACGATTGATAGTTACAACAGCAATAAAGTTACTTTTTCTTGGAACAGTATTTCTTCGGGCAATTATGATTATGCAATTTCTAAAAGCGAATTACAGCCAGAAATTTTTAATACTACTACTTCAAAAACAGTGAGTGTTGATAATTTAGAATCTGCAACACAATACTATATTCATATTCGAACAAGCAATTCAATTTTTGAAAGAAGTGGATGGTTAACAATTCCATTTAAAACCGCATTTGTTGCAACACTTCCATATAAAGAGAATTTTGAAAAAACAGATTTATACAAAGTACCTAACAACCAAACTGCAATAAACCCCAATGGTGGCAATGCTTGGAGTACAATATCTACAACAACTATACAGCCTTATAACAAAGCCATTGCAGTAAAAAGTGCTTCCAATTTTACAACAGATGCTTGGTTAAGTTTACCTGCAATAAAATTTGAAGGAGGGTTGAGTTACAGATTAAAATTTAGTTTTAAAACAGACGATACAAGCAAAGGCGTACAAAAAATTGAAGTAAGAATTGGCAAGTTATTGTCTTCTGGAATGATGGGTTGGCAAGTGTTGTACAAAAATGTAAAAGTAAATCAACTTAATTTTAGAGATACTTCTTTTCTATTTGCAGCACCAGCAAACGAAGAATACTTTATTGCTTTTAGAAGTATTTCTGACGTGAATACTGCTGCAATAATTATTGATGATATTGAAATTGATAAAATAAAACCATTGCCTATTAAGATAGTTTATTTTAAAGGGGAAAGAAAAGATGGTGATAATTTATTACAATGGAGAACATCGGCTGAATTAAGAAACAAAACTTTTGAACTACAAAGAAGTGCTGATAACAAAAATTTTGTAACCATACAAACTTTAGAATCTAAAGCTGTAAATGGAATTAGCAACAGTGTTTTAGATTATTCATTAACCGATACAAAGCCCAATACTGTTGACTATTATCGCTTGAAAATAATTGATATTGATGGTGGCGATTTCTATACACAAACCATAAAAATAATGGGAAAGTTAGATCCTAAAATTGTGTTGAATAGAATGTATCCAAACCCAGCTACAGATATTGTTACATCAATTATTTATGCTCCTTACAATACGAAAGTAAGCTATCAAATATTTGATAGTTATGGAAAAATGATTTTGAATATTCCTGTAACATTAAACATAGGAGACAATCTAGTGAAAGCCGATATTAGTAAGTTAAACAGGGGCGTTTATTATGCTAAATTGGTTACAGCAATAGGAAGTGGCGTTGAACCCAAAATGTTTATTAAACAATAACCCTACATTTTAAATACTATGAAAAACAAAATTTTACTCTCTGTTTTTTTGCTCACATTGTTGCTAAATGTGCACGCTCAAATGAACTTTTCATTTACACCAAGCATAGGCACTTTTACTGAAATTACAACTGGTACAAGTCCATTTTTTTCTGGCAATGGCAACGATCCATTGGCAGATGAAGGTCATGTAAATGCAGTGCCCATTGGCTTTTCATTTAAATACAACAGCGGTAATAATTATACAGAATTGTCTATTTCAACCAATGGATTTCTTAGTTTTAATGAATTAAGCAATGCGTATGTGATAAATAATTTAAGCAGTGGGGCAGTGGGTGAACGACCAATTATTGCACCACTTTGGGATGATTTAGATCTACAAACAACCAACAATATTACTTACTTAACAACTGGTACAGCTCCCAATAGAGTATTTACTGTACAATGGTTAAATGCCAAATGGGGTTTTGGTGCAAGCAATGCAGCAATATCATTTCAAGTTAAATTGTATGAAACATTAAATTGGATTGAATTTGTTTATAGAGCTGAAGCAGGCTCTTCAGTTTCTCCTGCTGCTTCAGTTGGTTTAACTGCCAATGGAACTGGTAGCAACAACTTTATTTCTTTAGCTACAATTACCAATAGTCCTAATGTAAGTACAAATACAGAAGTTGCAAACATTACTTCTAAGCCTTCTACAGGCCAAGTGTACACATTTAAACCTGGTACATTGCCAACTACATTAAATGGTTTTAGAGTAACAAAAGAAAAAAATGTACACGTTATGAATTGGCAAACTTTACAAGAAATAAACAATGCTGGAGCTTATGTTGAACGATCAGCTGACGGAAATCAATTTTCTTCTCTTGGCTTTGTAGCCTCTAAAGCAATCAACGGCAATAGTGCTATTACTTTGAATTATTTATTTGTAGACAATCAACCTTTAAAAGGAAACAATTATTACAGATTGAAACAAGTTGATAAAGATGAATCAATTCAGTATTCTTCTATTTATGTATTGAAATTTGTTGATGGGGTAGGATTTACGTTAAATTTATTTCCCAACCCTGTAAAAAATAAATTGCAAGTAACATTAACAGGAATGCAACAGGAAGAAGTAAATATTCAAATATCTTCTATCAATGGGTTGTCTATCATGCAAAGTAAAAATTATCTAACATCGGGTTCAGCTTACATCAATTTTGATGTAAGCAATTTGCCAACTGGAGTTTACATTGTTACTGTATTAAATATGGCTACCAATCAAATACAAACAAAAAGATTTATAAAATAAATTACACAACAGTAGTTATAAAAACGGTCTTGCAAATTTGCAAGACCGTTTTTGTTTATTTTCAGCAGCTCGAAAACTCTTATTCTACGATGAGATAATGCTACATGTTTTTAAACATATCTTCAGTCATTTTTTCTAAATCAAATTCAGGTTTCCAGCCCCAATCTCTTCTAGCAACACTATCGTCAATACTGCCAGGCCAGCTATTAGCAATTTTTTGACGATAATCAGGTTTGTAAGAAATAGAAAATTCTGGAATATGTTGTTGAATTGAAGCAGCAATTTCTTTTGGTGAAAAACTCATACCAGCAACATTATACGAATGACGGATACCGATTTTCTCTGCTGAAGCTTCCATCAATTCAATGGTTGCACGAATTGCGTCAGGCATATACATCATGGGCAAATACGTATCTTCTTTTAAAAAGCATTCGTACTTTTTATTTTCCAAAGCCTCTAAATAAATTTCAACAGCATAATCTGTTGTACCACCACCAGGGGCACTTTTATAACTAATTAATCCAGGATAACGCAAGCTTCTTACATCAACTCCATAGCGTTGAAAATAATAATTGCACCAAAATTCACCTGCATATTTACTAATGCCATAAACAGTTGTGGGCTCAATAATAGTTTGTTGTGGACAATTTACCTTCGGACTTGTTGGCCCAAAAACAGCAATGCTACTTGGCCAATACACTTTTTGTATTTGCTCTTCTCTAGCAATATCCAATACATTTAATAAGCCCTGCATATTCAAATGCCATGCAAGGTTGGGGTTCTTTTCTCCAGTTGCACTAAGTATGGCAGCCAGTAAATAAATTTGAGTAATGTTTTGTCTAATTACTTGTACATGCAACATTTCCTTGTTCATCACATCTAAACTTACATAAGGTCCAGTGCCTTCTAACAAAGGATTTTGTTCCCTTAAATCCGATGCAATTACATTGCTATTGCCATAAATTTTCCTAAGTGCTAGTGTTAATTCAACACCAATTTGTCCACTTGCACCAATCACTAAAATTTTATCTTTTGCCATTCTGTTGGGGCTTTATGTTTTTTATTCCCCTCCCTTGATGGGGTTAGGGGTGGTTAATGCTCTACTTCAATCAAACAGCCATTCAACAAAAATAATTGGAATGAACATTAAACGAACAATTGTTAGTAGAGTTTTTAAATTTTTCTAAAATGGAACAGAAATAGTTTTCTAGCAATTTATTTTACTCATACTTAGATTCATAGCAATTGTAATAATTCAGAAAAATAACCTACTTCTTTCTGTAAGTTTGCCACAAATTGTAAATCAATATTTATGTTACCAAACTTTTTAGCAGATTTAGTAAAACAACAATCTTACAATCCTGATAATTTTTTTTTGATTGCTGGTCCTTGTGTGGTAGAAAGTGAAGAAATGGTAATGGAAATTGCCGATAAAGTTTCAGGCATTTGTAAGCGTTTAGAAATTCCTTACATTTTTAAAGCAAGCTATAGAAAAGCCAATCGTACAAGTGCATCATCGTTTACAGGCTTGGGCGATGATTTAGGTTTAGACTTAATTAAAAAAGTAGGAACAACTTTTAATTTACCAACAACAAGCGATGTACATGCACACGACGAATGTGCTATGGCTGCTGAGTATATTGATATTTTACAAATTCCTGCATTCTTGTGCCGACAAACAGATTTATTATTGGCTGCCGCCGATACCAATAAAATTGTAAACGTAAAAAAAGGTCAATTTTTAAGTGGGCCAAGTATGCAATTTGCGGTAGATAAAATTAAAAAAGCTGGTAACGAAAAAATTATGCTTACCGAACGTGGTACTACTTTTGGCTACCAAGATTTAGTTGTTGATTACAGAAATATTACTTGGATGAAGGAACACAACACACCCGTAATTATGGATGTTACACATAGCTTGCAACAACCCAATCAAACAAGTGGAATTACTGGTGGCAATCCTCAATTAATTGAAACCATTGCAAAAGCTGCAATTGCTACAGGTGTAGATGGTTTGTTTATTGAAACGCATCCAAATCCATCAATTGCAAAAAGCGATGGAGCCAATATGTTGCCCCTGCACTTGTTAGAAAACTTGTTAGAAAAGTTGGTTCGTTTAAGAAAAGCTATTATCTAAAATATACATCAATTTAAAAAATTAAGAACCCTTGCACAACAAGGGTTCTTTCGTAAGTTAACAACAACTATGTTGTTTATAACACTACAAACTAATACGAAATGTATTTTTTTTGTAAAATTGTTTTAACAATTCCAATTAACCCAACATTAGAGTTTTTATATTTGAGCTATGAGATGGATATTATTATTGCTAGCAATGCCTTTTGTGCAAACAAAACTATATAGTCAAAATAAAATGAAACATTTATACAATGTTCAAAAAAATACTTTTTTAGATAGCTTGTTAAATAAGAATGAACAATTAAAGCCATTGTTATCAAGAGCCAACGAATTGAATATTCAAATTATTTATACTCGTATAGATAGAGATGAAAACAATATACCCACGTTTACAGATTATACGTATCAATTAAACCACAATTACTTTTATCCTGCAAGTACAGTTAAAATGCCAATTGCTTTTTTGGCATTAGAGAAATTGCAAGAATTGAGTAAGCATGGAATTGATAAAAGCACTACTATGATTACCGATAGTAGTTATCCAAAGCAAACAATGGTATTAACACATCCGTCAGCTCAAAATAGCAATCCAACAATCGAACATTACATTAAGCAAATTTTTTTAGTAAGCGATAACAATGCATTTAATAGGTTATATGAATTTTTAGGGCAAGAATACATTCAAAAAACATTGGCTAAAAAAGGATATAAAGATGTAGCCATTAGGCATAGATTGGAAACTATTTTAACACAAGAACAAAATAAAGCAACCAATGCAATTAGTTTTTTAGATACAAGTGGCAAACTGTTGTACCAACAGCCAGCCCAATATAGTAAAGCCAAGTTTCCAAATTATACCACTTTATTGGGTAAAGGATATTATAAAGGCAATCAACTAATTAACGAGCCATTTAACTTTTCTATTAAGAACAGAATTTATTTAGAAGATTTACATAGCATGTTGCGTTCTGTAATTTTTGCTGAACAAATGCCTGCAAAACAACGTTTCAATATTACAGAAGTCGATAGAGATTTTTTATTGCATTGGATGAGTGCACACCCAAAAGAAAGTACATATCCATACTACGATAGTGTTGCTTATTGGGATAATTATTGTAAATTTTTATTGTTCGGTTCAAATAAAAAATCGCCACCACCCAATATTCGGGTTTTTAATAAAGTTGGCGATGCATATGGTTTTATGTTGGATGTGGCTTATATTATTGACACTGAAAATAAGGTTGAATTTATGTTGAGTGCAACCATTAGTTGTAATACAGATGGTATTTATAACGATGATAAATATGAATACGATACCATTGGTTTTCCCTTTATGAAGAATTTAGGCGAAAGTATTTATCAGTACGAATTAAAACGAACTAAAAAGCATTTACCCGATTTAACAAAGTTTACACTTAACTACTAATATCTTCAATTAAATATTGATGAAAAAATTAGGTTAAATAAATTTTAATATGAAAAAATATATTGGTTTTGTAGTAATTTCTTTTACGTTTTGTATTGCCTGTACAAGAGATTATAGCAACTCACCAAAGGCTCAATTAAAATTAATTAATGGTTCTATTAATGCACCCAAAGTTGAACTGTATGGCGATGGGGCTTTATTAACAACAGATGTTGCTTATCCTGAAGTAAGCAATTATATGTTCTTAAATCCGGGTAAACCAAATATTAAACTTACAGCAACCGATGGTCCTTTTCCTGGATTAACCATTGCAAATGGCAGTTTTACCATGGATGCCTATAATAATTATAGCATGATTATTACAGATTCTTTGGCAAAGCTTAAAGTGAGTTTTGTAAAAGATGATATTGCAACAGCACCAGATGGAAAAAGTAGTATTCGTTTTTTTCATTTAGCTCAAAATACTGGTACGGTAAACCTATATTTTAACAATATTAAAATAGATAGCAACCGTGTATTTAACGATCAAGGAAACAATGCAAACTTTGTAAAATTCAACAACCAAAATTCAGCAACTGTAAATGTTGATGTAAGAGATAGTGTAGGCAATACAATTACTACATTAAGCAACTTTGATTTTCAATCAACAAAAATTTATACCCTAGTTTTAAAAGGTTCTCCATTGGCTTTACCCAATACACCACAAAGCTTGGGCATTTCTGTACTACGTTACAACTAACATTTGTTAGCGATTTTTTTAATTTTTATTTTTTAAAAATCTTTTTTTCGGGGGTAATTTTTCTTGAAGGCTTATCTTTAGCACTTTAAGAAATTTATTTAACAACCGATTTTAATTATCATGCAACTTTCTTCACTACTCAACAAATTTAACGAGCCTGAAACATTAAAAATGGCCAAGCTTGGCCGTGAACTTAGAGCTCAAGGAATTGATGTAATTGACCTTAGTTTAGGTGAACCAGATTTTGATACACCGCAACATATTAAAGATGCTGCTATTAAAGCCATCAACGATAATTGGAGCCATTACACACCCGTTGCTGGTTTCTTAGATTTACGTGAAGCCGTTTGTACAAAACTTAAAAGAGACAACGAATTAGAATATTTGCCAGAAAATATTGTAACATCTACAGGTGCAAAACAAAGTTTAGCAAATGCAATGTTGGCATTGGTAGAAGCAGGCGATGAAGTAATTATTCCAACACCATTTTGGGTAACGTATAGCGAATTGGTGAAAATTACCGGTGGTACAGTTGTGCAAGTACAAACTTCGGCAGAAAGTGGTTTTAAAATTTCTCCAGCTCAATTAGAAGCTGCAATTACACCTGCTACTAAACTATTTTTATTTTCTTCTCCTTGCAATCCAAGTGGAACTTTTTATAGCAAAGATGAATTGGCTGCATTGGCAGAAGTATTTAGAAAGTATCCAAATATTTTTATTATTTCAGATGAAATATATGAGTACATCAACTTTGTTGGAAAACATGAAAGTATTGCTCAGTTCAGCGATTTAAAAGAACGTGTAATTATTGTAAATGGTTTAAGTAAAGGCTTTGCAATGACTGGTTGGCGTTTGGGTTATACTGCATCTAGCGTTGTGCTTGCAAAAGCAATGGAAAAATTACAAGGACAATTTACAAGTGGCACTTGTTCAATTACCCAAAAAGCAGCAGTGGTTGCATTAACAACAGACTTGCGTCCATCTTTTGAAATGACAACAGAATTTACTAAAAGAAGAGCAAGGGTATTGGAAATTGTAAACAATATTACTGGCTTTAAAACAGTTGCTCCCGATGGGGCATTTTATATTTTTCCTGATGTAAGTTATTACTATGGAAAAACCAATGGCACAACAACTATTGCCAATGCATCAGATTTTTGTATGTACTTATTAAATACAGCACATGTAAGCAGTGTAATGGGCGATGCTTTTGGAGAACCTCAATGTGTTCGTTTTTCTTTTGCCAACAGCATAGAAAATATCGAAAAAGCTTGGGTGCGTATTCAAGATGCATTGAGCAAATTAAAATAGTTAAAGATTGTTCGGTATTGAAATAAAGTACAAGTGAGTGACACAACTATAGTTGATAGTAGTACCACTTTATTAAAATAAGCAACAATAAAAGCAACCATTGGTTGCTTTTATTGTTTACACAACATGCACAAAGGCAATAAAAAATACTTACCTCAAAAACTGTGTGTGGTATGTAATAAACCTTTTACATGGCGAAAGAAATGGGAAAAAAATTGGAAAGAAATAAAATATTGTAGTCAAAAATGTAGAAACAACTGCTCAGCCACTATTAAAATATAACAGGTTGTACAATTTATATTCTAGAACAATTATCTTAGTGCCCTATGGCACCTGTAAGGCACATTGATAAAACAGCAGACGACCAAAATTTAATGGTTGCTTTTCAACAAACGCTCGATCAAAATGCGTTGGCAATTCTTTATTTACGCTACAACGATTTAGTTTTTGGTACTTGTATGAAGTATTTTAAAAATGAAGAAGTAAGTAGAGATGCTGTGATGAATATTTATCAAGAATTGGTACAAAAGCTCCCCAACCATAAGGTAGAAAATTTTAAAAGTTGGTTATATGTGGTTACTAAAAACCACTGTTTAATGCAATTGAGAAAAGACAAAAAAACAGTTACTGTAGAATTTGATGGTCAATTTATGCAATTGGAAGACTTTCAGCATCTTGACCATGTACTTGAAAAAGAACAAAATTTACAAAGTCTGGAAAATTGTATTGAAGAACTAAATACCGATCAGAAAAAAAGCATTCAGTTGTTTTATTTAGAAAATAAATGTTACAACGAAATATCGGAAGTAACTGGTATTGAATGGAATAAGGTGAGAAGTCTAATACAAAACGGCAGACGTAATCTTAAAATTTGTATGGAAAGCAATGGCAAATAATAACAAACATATCAATTACGCAAAAGCAGATATTGAAAAATATTTGCAGGGCAAAATGAATGCTGCGGAAATGTATGCTTTAGAAAAAGCAGCATTACAAGATCCGTTTTTGGCCGATGCAATTGAAGGCTTTGAAATAGCCAATATGCAACAAGCCAATGAAGCAATTGCCGATACCAATTTTTTAATTCAAACTTCAACACAACCTAGTTCAAATACTTCCACTTTTACAATTAGCGATTTTGAAAAATATTACACCAATCAATTAAGCAACACAGAAAGATATACAATTGAAAAAGCTGCTTTAACAGATCCGTTGGTAAATGATGCAATGGAAGGGTATGAAAATACCAATTTTGAATTAGCAAATAAGCAATTGGCCACCATTCAACAAAATATACAAGGCACTCAACAAGAAGTAGCAAAAATTATTACAATGGCTACAACCAATAGTAGCAAACAGTGGTTGCGTATTGCAGCTGTTATAATTATTATGGTTGGTGTTGGCAGTACTATTTGGTTGGTAAACAACAACAATAGTATAGTAGAGAAACCAATTGCTTATATATCAAATGAAGTAAAACAAACACCTGCTGATGCAACTACAAAAGAAGTAACAACCAATAACAAAACAACAGCAACTGTTACTATACCAGAAGCTATAGCAACAAAACCATCAACTCAAG
>ERZ724527.947-NODE-947-length-13743-cov-5.345193_pt1 | contig 13743 bp, 12 predicted proteins | sample MGYA00376060_ERZ724527 | MGnify/ENA primary metagenome ERZ724527 (study PRJEB28724, sample SAMN07190886) | activated sludge metagenome | isolation source: activated sludge of sewage treatment plant in Hong Hong | place: USA: Christiansburg, Virginia | collected...
AGTTTAGGTTTTTTTTTTTTTTAAAACATAAGGTTTCAACAGAACATTTTCTAAGCTATTGCTTGTAAAAAAATCCAATTCATGGCTGATTATTTCCTTCAACAAGAATATAATGATCTGAGATATCTCAGAGACGATGTCAACCACAAAGAGTTTGAACAGTGTGTTTTCAAGAATTGTGATTTTTCTCAATGCAATTTTATCGCGGTCGTTTTTATTGATTGTCGCTTTGTGGACTGTAATTTCAATAGCGCGAAAATCAATCATGTCGCGTTGCGAACCGTTTCGTTTGAGCGTTGTCAGATTCAAGATGTCAATTTTGCGATGTGCGACAAACTCATTTTTGAAATTGTTTTTACCGATTGCGTACTCGATTTTTCTAAATTTTATACTTTAAAAATCAAAGGGACTGTTTTTAAAAATTGCAGCTTAATCGCCGTCGATTTTATGAGTACCGATTTGACCGAAGTGGTTTTTGAAAACTGCGATTTATACCGCGCTGAATTTTCCAAGGCTATTGCCAACAAAGCCAATTTTAGCAGCAGCTATAACTACACTATCGATCCTGAACAAACCAAAATTAAAAAAGCTGTCTTTTCGTTACAAGAAGTGAAAGGTTTGTTATTCAAACACGATATTACGATTCAATAATACTGCCGTCTTGCATGGTAATAATGCGGTGCGTGCGGTGCGCAAAATCATTGTCGTGGGTAACAATTAAAAGCGTTTGATTTTTTTCGATGGTCAATTGATTGAAAATATCAAAAACCATATCGCTGTTTTTCTTATCCAAATTTCCTGTAGGTTCATCGCCCATAATAATCAACGGATCATTAATTAAAGCTCTGGCAATGGCCACACGTTGCTTTTGTCCGCCACTCAATTGATTGGGCATTTTAAGTGCTTGGTCTTGCATGTCGAGGGTTTTCAGATGTTCCATCGCGCGGTGTTCGATTTCTTTTGTACTGTATTTTGCCAACTTCAAACCTGGTAACATCACATTTTTAAGCACATTGTATTCATTCAGCAAATAATGAAATTGAAAAACAAAACCAATGTTCTCGCTTCTGATTTTCGCCAATTCAGCATCGGATCTGTTGGTTACCAATTCATTGTGAATGTAAATTTCGCCTTCATAATCGGTGTCCATCGTTGAAAGCAAATACAACAACGTCGATTTTCCGCAGCCTGATTTACCAACAATCGAAACGAATTCACCGTGATTGATGGTCAGCGCAATATTTTTTAAGACCTGAAATCGAATCGGGTCATTAAAATATTTGTTCAGTGCTTTGGTTTCTAATACTATATTGTTCATCTTATTTTCCTCTGATAATTTCAACGGGATCTACCCTACTGGCTTTCAACGCCGGAAAAAGTCCAGCAATCACGGTTGTAAAAAGTGCAAACAAAATTCCGATAATATAAAATACCGGATTGTAGTTGATGGGATAGGTTTTAATCGTAGGCAAAGCAGCCGTTTCAAACGGAATCACATCGATAATGGAAGTAAAAATATAACCAAATACCAACCCGAATAAACCTCCTACAACACCTATTACTAGCGACAATGAGATGAAAATCCATTTCACATCACTGCCCGAAAAACCGGTAGCTTTCAAAATCGCGATGCTATCCATCTTTTCATAAATCATCATGTTTAGAATGTTGTAAATTCCAAATCCAGCAACAATCAACAATACAATTCCAACGGCATACGAAATAATACTTCGTATCGAACTTCCCGTTTCAAACTGAGAATTGGCGGTTTGATAATCAATGGCATCCAATTCAAAAGTTGCAGCCATTTCCTTTGCCACACTTGGCGCCGTGGTCATATCGTAGAGTTTGATTTGAATGTCTGTAATGTAATTCGTGGGTTCTCCCAACAACTTTTGAGCGGTTTCTAAAGAAGTGTAACTGGAAACATCATCGATTTCTGCGATGCCAATTTGCGAAATACCAACAATTTTCAACGAAGCCAAATTGCCTTTAGCAGTTGTGATTTTGATGATATCGCCACGCTCCAATAACATTTTATCTGCCAATCCTTTTCCGATGATGATGCTGTTGTTTTGCGTCAAATCGGTTATTTTGCCATCAATAATGTAATCGCTAAATGCGAACAATTTTTCTTCAGCCATGACGTCCACACCGCTAATAATACCTGAAATTTCAATGGTTCCAGAATTGAAAAATACGGGTGTATTGATTTTGGGAGCCACATCCACTACGCGCAAATCTGCTTTTAAAACTTTGATGATGGTTTTGCTGTTGTATATCGATTTTCCGCGGTCTTTGGGCTTAATCGAATTGATGAAGTTGGCATTTTTTTTATAGGCTTCCGATAAATTAATAGGTTGGTTTTCTGAAGGTTTGATTTCGTTATACAACCTAACATGTGGCGTACGGTTGAGCATGAGTCCGTCGAGCAAATCATTCAGACCATTCATAAAACTAACCAACGAAATAAACATGGCGATTCCAAAAGTAACGCCAATCGCAGCCACAACGGTTTGTTTTAAACGCGCTTGCAAAAGATGGAAGGCAATATTGAGAATGAGTTTAAAATTCATTTTAAGGCAAGTATATTGTTTCATCTGGTTGAAGTCCGGATAGAATTTCCACTTTTTGATAATCGCTCAACCCGACAGTAACTTTTCGTTTTTGATCTTTCGCAATTAAAACCGAATCGCCAGGAAGCAAATAATTTTTAGGAATGGTCAAGCTGTTTTTCTTGGTTTGAATGATAATATTCGCCTCAGCGGTTAGGTTGGGATACAATTTTGAAGGTGGCTTCACGAAGTGTGCTTCTAACATGAAAGTCCGCGAACGTTCGTCCATAATTGGGTAGATTTTGTCAACAACAGCCTCAAATACTTGCTTCTTGTAACTGTCTAAAGTCACCAATACTTTTTGTCCCAAAGCAACGTGTACCATATCGTTTTCGTCTACTTCAAGTTCAAGAAAAAAAGCATCCGTTTTTCCTATAATGGCCAAAGGCGTTTGGGTTGTGATTAACGAGCCGTCTTTCACCAAAATATCAAACAATTGCCCATCAAAAGCGCTTTTCACGTTGAAATCACTTTGTGTTTCTTGGCTGATTTTGAGGTTGATGTTGTTGCGACTTTGATCGTTTTTTAACTGCGCTCTGAGCTGAGCCAATTGTTTTTTTGCTGACTCATAATTGATTTTAGAACTTTTATAGGCCAATTCCACGCGTTCGAAATCTACTTCTGAAATGATTTGGTATTCTTTGATGCGTTTGTTGCGATTGAAGATTGATTCGTCTAAAGCCAGTTTGTCTTTGGCGGCTTGGACTTTTAATTCCATTTCAGCAATTTTATCCTGAATGTAATGATTGTTTTCCTGACTTAATTTGTATGCCAATTGCGCGTTTTCAGTATTTAGTGCCGCTTTGTCTTGATCTAACAAAAACAACAACTGCCCTTTTTTTATTTGTTGACCTACCGTAACTGAAGTTTGTTTTAAAACACCATTAACGGTGGCAAAAACAGTATACTGACCGACTGCTTTTACCGTACCTGAAGCGTAAACACTTTCGGTAATGTCAGTGCGAATAGGTTTTATGGCGGTATTTTTTTTCTTAGAACAAGAAGCAACAGAAAGGAGCAAAAATAGCAACCAGAGCGGGAAACTTTTCATAACAAGATTTTTATTACAAAACAGAAATTAATTCAAAGTGTTAGGTTATTCAAATTTACGACAAACCATCTGTGAATGCGTGTTTTAAATGCAAAATGTCTAAAATAAAATATAACGTAGCCTAATATTCTCTTAAACTCTTTAGTTAGATGTATTCTTACATTATTTTTTTATTAAATTTGAAGCATCTAAATTAAATTTTCATTAACCTTATAACGATGATACCTAAAAAATAACTGATCGTTGTTATCGAAAAATATTTTTAAATACCTCAAAAAAATGCTTAGAATTTACCCTAATGAAGAATTCAAAGAGGTTGTTTTAGATTGGCCTCAAAGAAAACGCTACGCAGTATCAAACAAAGGAAGATTAGCCAGTTTTACCGAAAGAATTGAAGATGGCGACATCTTAAAAGGCGGTAATTCGGACGGTTATATCACCTTAAGATACTTCGAAAGAAACGAAGGAGAGAAACCAAAAAGCCGCCTCAAATTTGTATACAAACTGGTCGCAGAACTTTTTATACCTAGAATTTCAGAAGATCAAAAACATGTCATTCATTTAGATTTTTCTCGTGATAATGATGATGTTAAAAACTTACGCTGGGTGACGCCCGAGGAAAAATTGGCACATTATAAGAAAAGTCCAAAAGTGATTCGCGCCAAACAAGATTTACTCGAGCACAACATCAAATCAGACGGAAGAAAATTATCGGTAACCACGGTGATTCGCATCAAGAAAATGCTGCAAAATCCAAAAGGAAATACGCGTAAAAGTATCATTGCCAAACAATTTGGTATCAGTCATACGCACCTGAACAGAATACTATCAGGAGAAAATTGGGGACACATAAAAGTGTAATACTTACAGCATTTTCTCCATCACAAAATCTTCCATCAAAAAGCCATCGCCAATCGGAATATCAATCTCGCCTATCTTTTCATACCCATTCTTAAGGTAAAAAGTATAGGCGTTGTTGAATTTATTTACGTTGAGAGAAACACTTTTTTGCTGTTGCTCTTGTGCCAATCTTTCGACTTCATCTAGCAACTGCTTCCCTGCTCCTTTTCCTTGCGCTTGTGGCTGCACGTAAAGTTTGTGCAAACGCGTTACTTGATTTTGTTGGTATTGGTGTTCATAAGAAGCAAATCCGAGTACACCGCTTTCATCAGCAATCAATAGAAACTGGTGGTTTTTCTTTTTGAAATTATTTTGTAGGGTTGCATCCGAATAGAAATTACCCAACATATAATTGAGTTGGGTTTCGGATAAAATATTGCCGTAAGTAACCGGCCAAGTTTCGTAGGCTATTTTACGTATGATAGGAAAATCAAATTCAGTAGCGGTAGTTATCGTTAGCATTGGATGTTGACGGTTGTAGGTTGTAGGTTGTAAGTTGTAGGTTGAGACTTATTTTAACCTACAACTTACAACCTACAACATTTCTTACCCATGAATAGTTTCACTTTTTCCATACTTCGCGATAACAGACGCCTCAAAATCTAGCCATTCCCGCCAGCGTTTTTCTACGTCGATACCTGTACCGTACTTTCTGGCGTAAGTAATAAAAGTAGTATAATGAGCGGCTTCACTTTCCATAAGTTCCCAATAAAATTTAGACAATTCCTCGTCTTGAATATTTTGAGACAGTACTTTAAAACGTTCGCAACTTCGGGCCTCGATCATCGCTGAAAACAACATGCGTTCTACAAAACCCGATACGCGACTTCCTGTATTGCTGCGTTTCATATACTGTGCTAGTTCCCCAACGTATTCGTCTTTGCGTTCTCTGCCCAACGTCAAACCGCGCTTTTTGATGATGTCGTGCACCATTTCAAAATGCTCGATTTCTTCTTTAGCCAAAGCCAACATATCGGTAACCAAATCGGGGTATTCCGAATTAATCGTAACAATCGTAATCGCATTCGTGGCTGCTTTTTGCTCGCACCAAGCGTGATCCGTTAAAATTTCTTCAATATTCGTTTCTACGATATTCACCCAACGTGGGTCGGTTGGCAGTTGTAATCTGAAAGTTGACATATTTTTTTTGTTGATGGTTGTTGGTTGATGGTTGTTGGTTATAATATTTTAACCTACAGCATGCAACTTTTTGACCGCCCAAAATTACGACAATTAATCAAAAAAAAAGAAGTCTATCTTATTGATTTAACTCTTCACGCGATTCTTTTCGCTATCGGCGCCTGTTGCATCATGCTGAGATTTGGTTTCAAATGATTTTCCAAAACCATATGTAAAGGTCAATGCTACAAATCTCGAATCGCCTCTATTTCGCCAATTGGCATCGGTAAGTTTGATGTTATTGATAATACCGTTGTTGAGATTCGAAAAGAATATGTCATTGGCAGACAATTTCAAACTGCCTTTCCCTTTGAGGATTTTCTTTTGAATGCCCAAACTGACATTCGATCTTGCCAACAAAACAAATTGTGTAGACGTCACATCGGTGGTGTAGTTGCCACTAAGTTCTGCCGACCAATCGTTTTTAAATTTAAAACTGTTGTTCATCATAAAAAACCAGTAAGTGCCTGAAGTATCGAGATTTTCTGTATACAATTGACTCTGGTAATGGGAATAAGTTACTTCAGAATAAACGTTGGCCGACCACCATTTGTTGAAGTCGATTTTACCATTCACATTCAGACTATAATACTCACTTTTACCAATATTTCCTGGTCGACTGTAATAGATTTCGTCTTTAATTTCAATCGTTTCGTTGATATCGTCTTTGCTGTAAGCGTAACTTAAAGTCGTCGAAAAATACTCTTTGTAACGGTACGATAATTCATAATTGTCTGAAAAATTCGGGTTTAAATAAGGGTTTCCGGAATAGAAAGTAAACTTATCAAGCGGACTCACAAATGGGTTCAAATCCTGAAAATACGGGCGATTAATTCTTTTACCATAATTCACTACCATTTGATTGTTGCCGATAGAATCCAATTTATACATCACATAAACTGTCGGAAAAAGATTGGTGTAATTTCGTTTGAATGTAGAAGCTTGTTTCAGTGGATTTCCAAGTTGGTTTCCTTTAGATTCTGTATTTTCCAATCGCAATCCGGTTTGAAAAGTAAAGCGTTTGTAACTCGTATTGAAGTTCAAATAAACCGCATTGATGATTTCATCATACTTAAAATGATTGCTCGTGTCATAATTCGGGACTTCATTTCCGTTAATAATATCACGGTAATCGGCTATATTATTGGTTTTAGAAAAGCTTCCTTTATAACCCGCTTCTATCGTTCCTTGATTGGGTAACGGATGCGAATAATCTGTTTTTAAAGAATAAATAGCAATGTCGGTTGGCAAAATACCATACAAGGCATCTTGGCTACTCAAAGAATTATCAGGTTGGTAAACAAAATTAGTAAAACGTTGATTGGTTTCCGTATCGTAATTCAAGTAATCCAAATCGACTGTAATTTTTTGTCCTAACGTATCAATATCATGACGAAAATTGAGGTTGATACCTGCGTTTTTAAACTTCTCATTCTCGATATTATTGGCGATGATGGTCGAATCTAAGACTGAAGCTGCATTGGTTAAAGTACTGCGAACATCCGTTTTTTGTCGACTCGATTTGAGGATGCCTGTAAGTCCGATTCCTATTGTAGTTTTGTCGGTCACGTAATAATCCAAACCAACTTTAGCATTACCGGTATTGACTTGTGTTCGAAAAAAACTATTCTGATAAAAAAGGCTTTTCGTGGTTAAATCGGGATTCTTAAACCTACGGAAAATAAACAAATCATTCACCGGATTTTGATAAGCGTATCCAATATTGCCGAACAATCTGACTTTATTATTGAGATAATTGAAATTGAATCCTTGTCGCGTTTGCGGTCTTTGTCCTTGCGAATATCTCGAAGTGAGACTACCGTTAAACCCTTTTGCTTTCGATCTTTTGCTGATGATATTAATGACACCGGCACTTCCGGCTGCGTCGTATTTGGCTGGTGGATTGGTCATCAATTCAATCTTGTCTAACGTACTTGCTGGTAGCGACTTCAAATAGGCTTCTAAATCGGCTCCCGATAAATACGTCGGTTTGTCATCTATAAAAACCTGAACGCCCGATTTGCCTTTGAAAGTAATCGTTCCGTTTTGATCTACACTAATGCCCGGCGATTTCTCAAGCACGTCCATGGCATCGCCACCTGCTGCTGTGATGAAAGCTTCCACATTGACCACCGTTCTATCGATTTTGTTTTCTACAAAAGGCTTCTTTTTCTTAACAACGACCTCATTTAGCGTGTTGGTAGATTGGCTTTCTAAAGTAATTGTTGGTATGGCAATTTCTTGCGCCGATGCCTCGATGGTGAAAGATGTGCTTAGATACATTTGATAACCTGTATTCTCAATCGAAATTTGATAGGTTTCATTATTGAGGTTGGTAAATTCAAAACTCCCGTCGGCTTGGGTGATTTCTGTTTTTACGAGTGTATTGTCTTTGACAAGTGTCAGCGAGACGATGGCTGAATTTAAAGGTTGCTTTAATTGCGTTTGGACTTTCCCACTGATTTTCCCTGTTTGTGCCCCTGCAAATCCGAAGCAAAGCAATAGACAACAGAAGATGGATTTAAAATAAAGATGCATACTGATTCGTTTTTTGATTGATGATTGGTTGATGATAGATTGATTTTGTTTCAGGAATGGCCATAAAATTCCAATCCACGAAAGTGAATGATTCAAATAATTAAAAGAGATTGTTGGTTTATTTTGCGCCTACAGCCACCGTGCTATGATAGTCGTAATTGTAACAGATGTTGTGATACTGCGCTTTGACATATTTCTCGCGAATTTTTCTATGCTTGTTTTCGGGCTGTACTTTTCCGTTGACAATGAGGTTTTCTTTCGAAAGTTTATATGACAGATTTTTGGTGTCTTTGATGATATTTTCTGAAATTAAATCAGAAATGATGTTGCTGGTGAGTTGATCAACATTGAGGTTTTCGGGCAAATCTTCACCTGAAATTCCAGTCCTAATAGACACTTTTTTGCTGCCATTTTCTATGATATCTTTTTCAAAAGTCTTAGCATTCTTGGTATCACTCTGCACCGTTCTTGTTGTAACCGATTTTGATTTGGTAACACTTTTCTTAGCCTGAGCTTCTGCTTTTCTGACTTGCTCATCGTAAAACCAAGCTTCTTGATCTGCTTTTGCGACAGCTTCATCGGCGGCTCTCACATCATCATCCGCTTGTCTGGCAACTTCATCAGCTTTTCTAGCATCGGCATCCGCTTTGGCTACTTCTTGGGCAACTTTTCGAGCCTCAACGGCATCATAATCAGATTTCGTTTGCGGAAAAATTGCCTGCTTATTGCCCGTAGGACAACGAGGATCTTGATCTGCTACTGTAGGCAGGATTTCTACCGGCATGATGGGTATGGCAACATTGCTAATTTTCGGATTGGAACAGGCCAATACAATAACCAAAGTGATCAGTAAACTCGTGGCAAGAAAGGCCTTTTCTACTTTATTGAGCGACTTATTATTGTTGTAAATAATGCGTTTTGCCCGTTGCAACAAATGGTTTTTCGAACCACCAAATCCCATAGCTAGCGAAGTATTTTCTCTGTTGAATGCATCGAAAGTAACCAATGCTTGCACAAAATTGATTCTATTTTCAGTGGCTTCAATAGCAATATCATCGCAACAATTTTCACGCTCTTCTTTCATCAAAGCAGACAACCACAAAACGCCCGGATTGAAGAAAAATAGCGTTTCTACAAAAGCCTGCAACAAATTAATGCCATAATCTTTTCTGCGGATGTGCGCGAGTTCATGCAACAAAATCGCCTCTATTTGATCTTCAGGCAAATTCGTCAACAAACCAAAAGGAACAAGCAATATGGGTTTGAAAAATCCTGTGACCAGAGGCACTTTCACCAAAGTAGATTCTAATAAAACCACTGTTTTTTTAATGTGAATACGACGCGTTAAGGCTTCCATCCTAGTACTCCAATACGCTGACGGCGCATAGGTTTTATAATTTCTGATCTTATAGATATAATGCATGCCGGTGAAGATTCCGAAGCATTTGATACAGAAAATCAAAAACCAAATCCATGCAATCGTATCGGCGTGGCGGTTTAAAAAACTGATCACCGTATCAGAAACCGCAACAACATTTCCGTTGACTACAATATCACCCATCGCTATATTAAATTGACTCACAGGCAAATTAAGACGTGTAGTAGTTTCTGTAGTTTCGGTCTGCAATTCATAATCAAATGTAAATCCTGCAAGAATTATAAAACCTAGAAACAAGCTCGAAAGCAAATTATAACGCAAACGCGCTGACGATTTTCGCGTGGTAAAAATTACCATTCCGGCACACAAAGCCAACAGAAAACCTTGCCAAACTGAATGCACCAAGGTCCAGGAAATGGCGCGCAATAAAGTGTCGTTAAAAATCATAAGCGTTCGTTTTATGAATTATTTCTTTTCAAGCTGGTCGAGCATTTTTCTAATCTCATCTATTTCTTCTTGTGACGTTTTTTTGTTGCCTAACAATTGCATCATCAGGCTGCTGCTCGAACCGTTATACATCGCATCCACAAATTTATCTAGTAAGAATCCTTTGGTTTTTTTCTCTTCGATGGCTGGACTGTAAACATGTTTCATACTCGATTTGTCTGTGAGCAACATGCCTTTCTCGGCCATAATCTGCATCAACTTCAACGTAGAAGTATATTGCACCGCGCGCTTCTGCTCGTTGAGTTGGTCATTGACAAACCGAACGGTCGATGGTCCAAATTGCCACAACACTTGCAATATTTCGAGTTCTGATTTTGTAGGTTCCGATTGCATAATTTTTTTCATTTTTTAATTTCAACAATTCAAAGGTAGGAAAAATTTCGTACGAACAAATTATAATGTAAACTTTAACATTTTTATTTTGAAGTTGTATGTTGCAAGTTCTAGGTTACAATATGGGTAAAAAGAAAAAGCAGTTTCCATTAGAAACTGCTTTTATAATAAATTGAATATATACAAAATCGTCTGGTTAATCAGAAAGTCAACCTACAACCGTCAATTTTTCTAAAAAACAAACATTGCGCGTTCGCTCATCATTTCGTTAACTTCATCGGCGACTTGTTCGATCACTTCTTCATTCGTATGGTTCATCAAAACGCGGTCGATCAATTCGACAATCGTTTCCATATCGCTTTCTACCAAACCTCTTGTAGTAATGGCTGGCGTACCAACGCGGATTCCAGAAGTGATGAATGGCGATTTGTCATCGAAAGGCACCATGTTTTTATTCACGGTTATTTCAGCTTTTACCAAAGCGTTTTCTGCTTCTTTACCGGTGATATTTTTATTTCTTAAATCGATTAACATCATGTGATTGTCAGTACCTCCTGAAATCAAATCATACCCTCTTTTCATAAACGCAGCTGCCATGGCTTTGGCATTTTTCTGCACTTGCATTGAGTAATGGAAAAACTCATCGGTCAAACATTCTCCAAAAGCAACCGCTTTAGCAGCAATGATATGCATCAACGGTCCGCCTTGATTTCCAGGGAAAACAGCCAAATCTAACAACGATGACATCATTCTGATTTCCCCTTTTGGTGTAGTCAATCCCCAAGGGTTTTCAAAATCTTTACCCATTAAAATCATGCCTCCTCTTGGGCCACGCAAGGTTTTATGCGTTGTAGTCGTAACAATATGACAATGCGGAATCGGGTCGTTCATCAATCCTTTAGCAATCAAACCTGCTGGATGTGAAATATCAGCCAACAACAAAGCACCAACACTGTCAGCAATTTGTCTGAATCTAGCAAAATCCATATCACGGCAATAAGCAGAAGCGCCTGCGATAATCATTTTAGGCATTTCGCGTGTAGCGATTTCTTGAATTTTATCGTAATTGAATTGTCCAGTTTCTTTTTCTACACCATAAAAAACGGGTTGGTACAAACGGCCAGAGAAATTCACTGGTGAACCATGGGTTAAGTGACCACCATGCGACAAATCAAAACCTAAAATTTTATCACCTGGTTTCAAGCAGGCAAAGTAAACCGCTGTATTGGCTTGTGAACCAGAATGCGGCTGTACGTTAGCGTATTCGGCTCCAAACAATTCCTTAGCACGGTCTATCGCAATCTGTTCTACAACATCTACCACTTCACAACCACCATAATAGCGTTTGCCCGGATAACCTTCCGCATATTTATTGGTTAAGCAAGAACCTGCAGCTTCCATCACTTGGTCGCTTACAAAGTTTTCTGAAGCAATAAGTTCTATACCGTGAATTTGTCGGTCTTGTTCTTCAAGTATTAAATCGAAAATCTGTTCGTCGTGTCGCATTTTATTTTTTTTCGTTAAAAACTGCCCAAAATTACGAAAACGGTTTGTTAAATTGGCATATAATGATATATTTGATAACTGAATTTTCAACAAACAATCAACACTTACACATGCCCATTACTGCAAACAATCCGAAAAGAAAATCTTGGTTAGACGTACCAAGCGACAGCGATTTCCCCATACAAAACATTCCTTTTGGTGTTTTTATTACCAAAGATGATGTCATCACCATAGGCACCCGAATTGGCGATTATGCCATCGATTTGGGCGCCTTGCAACAACTCAATTATTTCGAAGGTATTGAACTTACCGACGATATGTTTATGCAAGACACGCTCAATGATTTTATTTCTGACGGAAAGAAAACTTGGCGCCTCGTTCGCAACCGCATCGCTGACATTTTCGATACCAACAACCCAAAACTGCGCGACAACGAAGAACACAAAGCCATAGTGGTTTGTAAAGTAGTCGATGTAGAAATGCAATTGCCGGTTTTGATTGGTGATTATACCGATTTCTATTCGAGTAAAGAACACGCTACGAATGTGGGCACCATGTTCCGCGATCCGAATAATGCTTTATTACCGAATTGGTTGCACATTCCAGTAGGCTATCACGGTAGAAGTTCTACGATTGTGCCTTCCGGAATTCCGGTGCACCGACCAATGGGACAAACCTTACCGAATGGCGAGAGCACACCGGTTTTTGGTCCGTCACGTTCTATCGACTTTGAACTTGAAATGGGTTTTATCACGACTGATGCCAATATTATGGGAGAAAATATTCCTGTACACGAAGCGGAAGATTATATTTTTGGAATGGTATTGCTCAACGATTGGAGTGCGCGTGATATTCAGAAATGGGAATACGTGCCGCTTGGACCGTTTTTAGCGAAGAACTTTGCGACCTCTATTTCTCCGTGGATTGTGACTATGGATGCTTTGGAACCTTTTAGAATTAAAGGACCGAAACAAGATCCGAATCCGTTGCCTTATTTGCAACAGAAAGGGAAACATGCTTATGACATCAATTTGGAAGTAGCTATTGAACCTGAAAACGCCGAAGCTACCGTGATTTCTAATTCTAATTTCAAATATATGTATTGGTCGATGAGCCAACAGTTGGCGCACCATACTTCTAATGGTTGTCGCGTAAATTCTGGCGATATGATGGGTTCGGGAACTATATCTGGACCAACACCTAATAGCTATGGTTCTATGTTGGAATTGACATGGAATGGCAAGAATCCTATTGTAATGAAAGACAAGTCTGAACGCAAATTTATCAACGATAATGACACAGTGATTATGAAAGGGTTTTGTAAGAACAATGAAGTGCGTATTGGTTTTGGTGAAGTGAGCAGTAAATTGTTGCCGCCTTTTGTTAGGAAATAATTAAACCGTCCCGCTTTTGAAAAGGTTTGGAGATTGTGGATTATTTACCATATAATGCATTTAAGTTCATTTAAGATTATTGCTTACAGTTTTTGAAAGGCTGGTAGGTTTGGAGATTATGGATTATTTACCATATAAGGCATTTAAGTTCATTTAAGATTAAACCTTTGGGGTTGGAAATAATTTTTTTTTCGATACTGTGTTGGACAAGTACTCGAAATAATAATACAATCAGTTCTTATTGAGACCGTAAAACCCTAGCCCTGATGGCAGCGGTTATCTCCCGATTTTTAGAAAACAAGGCTTTAGCCGTAGCTTTTCTTAATCGGGAATATTAGCGTA
>ERZ724527.954-NODE-954-length-13669-cov-4.401498_pt1 | contig 13669 bp, 15 predicted proteins | sample MGYA00376060_ERZ724527 | MGnify/ENA primary metagenome ERZ724527 (study PRJEB28724, sample SAMN07190886) | activated sludge metagenome | isolation source: activated sludge of sewage treatment plant in Hong Hong | place: USA: Christiansburg, Virginia | collected...
GGAACTTGACTTGCTATCTGCTAGATAATACTTTATCCATAATTATGGATGCAACTGCTGAAGACGACACTTTTCCAACCTTGTCACTCAAGACCATGAACGCCGGCCGGATTGCCCCTCTCGCCCTCTACCAGGAAGTCGCGGAACGCCTGCGCCAGCGTATCTTTGCCCACGAGCTGCCCCCCGGCACCTGGGTGGACGAGCAAGCCCTGGCCACCCAGTACGGCATCTCCCGCACGCCCCTGCGGGAGGCCCTGAAGGTACTCGCGGCCGAAGGCCTCGTCACCCTCAAGCCCCGCCGGGGCTGCTACGTGACCGAAATTTCCGAGCGCGACCTGGACGAGATCTTCTCGGTCATGGCCCTCCTCGAAGGCAAATGTGCGGCCGACACCGCACGCAAGGCCACCGATGCCGACATCAAGCGCCTGCTGGACATCCACAGCGAGCTCGAACAAGCGGCCCGCACCAGCGACATCGACGGCTTCTTTGAAGCCAACCAGGCCTTCCACCAGGAGGTCCAGCTGATCGCCGACAATCGCTGGCTGACCCAGGCCATCACCGACCTGCGCAAGGTCATCAAGCTGTCGCGCCACCACTCCCTGTTCATCGACGGGCGCATCGAACAATCCCTGGCCGAGCACCGCCTCATCCTCGACGCGCTCGGCAAGCGTGACATCAGTGCCACCGAGATGGCGATGCGCGAGCACATCTCCAGCGGTCGCCGGGCCCTGGCCAAGATCGCCGCCAAGCGCGAAGCCACCGCCTGACCCAGCAGCGCCGGCAACCGCCACGCGGCCGCCGCACCCAAGAAAAACCCCCGATCGGGCCGGCCCGTCGGGGGTTTCGTCTTTCTGCCCGCGCCCTTGCGGGCGCTGCGGAGATCAGTGGGAGCTGGCTTCAGCGGCACCGAAACCGGTCTGGGCACGCACGTACTGGTCGTCGAAGGCAGCACGTTCTGCCTGTGCCTCGGCGCTGTTGTCGAGCGAGGACACGATGAACGTGATCAGGAAGGCCAGGGGCATGGAGAACAGGGCCGGCTGGTCGTAGGGGAACAGGGCCTGGGCATTGCCCAGCACCGTGACCCACACCGACTTGGAGAACACCACCAGCAGCACGGCCGCCACCAGGCCGGCGTAACCGCCCGCCACCGCCCCGCGGGTGGTCAGGCCTTTCCAGTACATGGAAAGGATGAGCACCGGGAAGTTGGCGGAAGCCGCGATACCGAAGGCCAGGGCCACCATGAAGGCCACGTTCATCTTCTCGAAGGCGATGCCGAGAACGATGGCCACGAGACCCAGGCCCACGGAAGCGAAGCGGGACACGCGCAGCTCTTCGGTCTCGGTGGCCTTGCCCTTGCGGATCACGCGGGCGTAGATGTCGTGGGAGATGGCCGCCGCACCGGCAAGCGCCAGACCGGACACCACGGCCAGGATGGTGGCGAAGGCCACGGCCGACAGGAAGCCCAGCAGCAGGTTGCCGCCCACCGCCTTGGCCAGGTGCATGGCGATCATGTTTCCGCCGCCAATGACCTTGCCGCCGATCTTGCCGCCTTCAAAGAACTCGGGGTTCTGGCCGACGATGATGATGGCCGCAAAGCCCATCAGCAGGATCACGTTGAAGAAGTAGGCCACGAAGCCGGACGCGTACAGCACGGACTTGCGGGCTTCCTTGGCGTTGGTGACGGTAAAGAAGCGCATCAGGATGTGCGGCAGGCCAGCCGTACCGAACATCAGGCCCAGACCCAGGGACAGGGCGGTGACGGGGTCCGGCAGCAGGGTGCCCGGGAAGAGCAGCTTCTCGCCCAGACTGTGCAGCGAGACGGCCTGGCCCATCATGGTCTCGAAGCTGAAACCGAACTGGGACATGGCCAGCACCATCACCAGCGTGCCACCGGCCAGCAGCATGCAGGCCTTGATGATCTGCACCCAGGTGGTGGCGACCATGCCACCGAAGGTGACGTAGACCATCATCAGGGCGCCGACCACGAACAGGGCGATGTTGTAGTCCAGGCCGAACAGCAGCTTGATCAGCTGGCCGGCACCGACCATCTGGGCCACCAGGTAGAAACACACCACGGTCAGCGAGGACACCGCCGCCATGGTGCGCACCTTGCCCTGGTTGAGCCGGTAGGACGTGATGTCGGCAAAGGTGAACTTGCCCAGGTTGCGCAGGCGCTCGGCCATCAGGAACAGGATGATGGGCCAGCCGGCGAAGAAGGCGATCATGTAGATGTAGCCATCGACGCCCTTGGTGTACACCAGCGCGGTGAGGCCCAGCAGGGTGGCGGCGGACATGTAGTCGCCGGCAATGGCCAGGCCGTTCTGGAAGCCGGTGATGCCACCGCCGGCAGTGTAGAAGTCGGAAGCGGACTTGGTACGGCCGGCCGCCCAGTAGGTGATGCCCAGGGTCATGGACACGAAGAGCACGAACATCCCGATGGCGTGCAGATTGAGGGGCTGCTTCTCGGTGGCGGAGATCGCATCACCGGCGAAGGACAGGGCCGGCACCAGCAGGGCCAGCAGGGCAAGGTTGAGACGGGCCAGCATTACTTCACCTCCTTGGATGCGTCGCGGATGATCTCGGTGGTGATGGCATCGAACTCGCCATTGGCGCGCTTGACATACACCGCGGTGAGCACCCAGAAGAAGATGAACATGAACAGTTCGGCGGCGATCCCGACGGTCACGTAGGACCCTTCGGACAGACGCTGACCGATCAGATTGGGGTTGAAGGCCACCACCATGAAAAAGCCGTAGAAGATCGTCAGAACGATCACCGACAGCAGGGTGGCGAAGCCCTGGCGCTTCGACACCAGTTCGGCGAAGCGGGGATTTTTGCGGATACGGGCGTATACCGCGTTCTGGCTAGCATTGGTCGACATCTTTTCCCTCCCTCGAGAAAGTCAGTGAATTCGGCGCGATCTGCCTGTTGGTATTCTTGGAACGGCGATCAGTGGGTTATTTTTTTGTGGTGCATCCCATGGGCGACGTCGCGCCATTAACGACGCCCGGCCTGATGATATAGCATATAGAAGACCCCATACCACAACTTACGGCGGCTTTCGTGCGCTGCAATAAGCCTGCGCCCGCCGCCTTCTCTCAAGGAAACAGCCCCCCATGCCCGGAGAAATCCTCTTCAGTCAGGACGCTGGCATTGCCACCCTCAGCCTTTCCAATCCCGACAAGCTCAACGCGGTGGATGCCGGCATGTGGCGCGGGCTGCAGGCGCGGATGACGGTCATCAATGCCGATCCGGACGTGCGCTGTGTGGTGCTGCGGGGAGCGGGAGACAAAGCTTTCGCGGCGGGGGGAGACATTGAGGAGTTCCTCACCGTGCGGGCCACGGTCGATGACGCCCTCCACTACCACGAAGGCCTGGTGGCCGCCGCCCTGGACGCCATACGCGCCTGCCCGGTGCCCACCGTGGCGCTGATCCAGGGTGCCTGCGTGGGTGGCGGGCTGGAGATCGCCGGCTGCTGCGACCTGCGCATCGCCGGCGAGTCGAGCCGCTTCGGGGCACCGATCAACAAGCTGGGGTTTTCGATGTATCCCGGCGAAATGGCCGGTCTGCTGGGCCTGGTGGGCCCCGCCGTGCTGCTCGAGATTCTGCTCGAAGGGCGCATCCTGGGTGCCCGGGAAGCCCTGGCCAAGGGTCTCCTGACCCGGGTGGTGGACGACGAGGAGGTGGAGCGGGAAACCCTTGCCACCGTCGGCCGGATCGTCAAGGGCGCACCGCTGGTGGCCCGCTGGCACAAACAATGGGTCCATCGCCTGATGGACGGGCGGCCACTGAGTGCCGACGAGAAGCGCGCCGCCTTCGACTTTCTCGCCACCGACGACTATCGGGAAGGCCTGGATGCCTTCCTCGGCAAGCGTTCGCCGGTATTCAAGGGGCGCTGAGGCCCCCGCGGCTCAACCGGCCTGCCAGCGTGCAAGCAGCACACCCCGGTGGGGCACCAACTGCTTCACGGTGACATCCAGCACGGGCCCCGTCAGGGTATGGCCCGAACATTCCGCCGTCAGCACCACGTCCGTGCCGGCCACCGCCACCCGCAGCGGGCCCTGGGCGTTCTGCAGACGGGTCTGGCGATGGGATGCATCAAGGAAGATATGGCCGTTGGTCAGGTTGAGCTTGCCCTCGATCTGCGAGGGCTTGCCGTTCGAGAGCAGGGCGTCCACCAGGCAGGAGACCAGCCGATATTCATTGACGAGGGCCAGCGCCTGACTACGCAGGTAGCTCGCCTGTTCCGCCTCGCCCTTCGGCAGACGCGCCACCGCACGCATGGCGAGGGTAGCCACCTCGGCGTCGGTCTGATGGGGAGCAGCATCCATAATGCGCGACGGCTCGACGCGGGCGGCCGTCTTCACCTCAGCCTCGAGCCGGTGATGGTGCTTGAGGACCCGCATCTCGGCCTTGGCCAGTTGCTTGCCGGCAATCACCGGCAAGCCCTGGATGACGGTCGGCCCCAGCAGCCCGGCGAGCGTCTTGCAGAGCTGCGCGTGATCCAGGGTGGCCAGGGAATCGGGTACGGCCAGTTCGAGATCGAACTGGAGCTGAAGACGGACATTGGCAACGGACATGGAAGTACCCGGACGGAATGGACCGGGTAATTGACGGCGCATGACCGGCAATTCTGAAGGGTGCATGCCGGCGAAGACACCCCGTCAGCGTTGGCGAGGAAAGCTCGCCGCCCACAAGCGCTTGACGCGCTCTCAGCCCAGTACCGTATGCAGCATCTTTGCCGACAACAGCACCAGCACACCGGCGAAGATCTTCTTCAGGGTGGCCACCGGCAGCCTGTGGGCGAGCCGGGCGCCGACGGGGGCGGTGAGGCTCGAGAGCAGGCTCAGCAGCACCAGCGCCGGCAGATAGACGAAGCCCACCGACCACGCCGGCAGCCCCTGGGCCGACCAGCCGTTGATCAGATAGCCGAGCGCACCGGCCAGGGCGATGGGCAGGCCGATGGCGGCGGAGGTGCCGATGGCGTTATGTACCTTCACGTTGCACCAGGTCATGAAAGGCACCGACAGGGAGCCGCCCCCGATCGCCACCAGTGACGAGATCGCCCCGATCCCCGCACCGACGCCCGCCAGCCCGGCGCGCCCCGGCAGTTCGCGGGAGGGCTTGGGCTTGACGTTGAGGATCATCTGCACCGCCACATAGGCGGTGAAGCAGGCGAAGAAGATGGCCAGGGGCTGGGTGGGCGCCCGGGACGCCACGAAAGTTCCGGCGAAGGTGCCCGCCAGCACGCCGGGGGCGATGCCCCGGACGATGTCCCAGCGCACCGCCCCGTGGGCGTGGTGCGCACGCAGGCTGGAGATGGAAGTGACCACGATACCGGCCATGGAGGTGCCCAGGGCCAGGTGCACCATGTGCTCCTTCGGAAAACCCTGGGCGGCGAACAGGGTGGTCAGCATCGGCACCATGATCGCGCCGCCCCCCACGCCCAGCAGCCCCGCGAAGAAGCCGACGAAGGCGCCGAGGGCGAGATAGGCGACCAGCCATTCGATTCCGATGCTCATTTCCAGTCCTGAAGATGCGTTGCGCCAAGCAGATGCCCGACGATGAAGCGCCACTCGGCCGGCGCCACCGGTGTGATCGACAGCCGGTTGCCGCGGGCGAGGACGCGCATGTTCTCCAGTTCCGGGTGGCTGCGCAATTCGGACAAACCCAGCAGGCGGGTCTTGCGCACGAAGGCCACATCCACATGCAGCCAGCGGGGATGCTCAGGGGTGGCCTTGGGATCGAAGTACTTGCTCGCCGGATCGAACTGGGTGGCGTCCGGGTAGGCCGTGCTTGCCACCCGGGCAATGCCGGCGATGCCCGGCTCGCTACACCCCGAGTGGTAGAACAGCACCCCGTCACCCACCTGCATCCCGTCACGCATGAAATTGCGCGCCTGATAGTTGCGCACGCCATACCAGGGCACGGTCTGATCGGGCCGGCCGGCGAGGTCGTCGATGGATACGTCGTCGGGTTCGGATTTCATCAGCCAATAGTGCATGGAATGCTCCGTTCTCGATGCCAGCCCGGCCGGGGCCGACAGATCCGGATTGAGCCCGCAATTCATTGGGAGGAAGATTCTGTCACACAATGCCGGATACGCCCCGACGCACGCAGACAACGAGAAGGAAGCCCTGCCGAATGCACGCACAGCTCGACCGCCCCCCCCCTTTACCCGCCCCCCAGAGGCACCCGGGGGCCATGCATCTGATCTCCCTCGTCGCGCGCATCATCGTTCTCCTCGGGCTTCTCCTGCCGGGCAGTGTCCCTGCAAACCCCAACGGGGAGCCCGTACAGACGGCTGAAACCCCGCCACCTCGGCCCGAAACCCCGGTCATGGCGACCACAGTGCCGGGCAGCGGCGAGGCCGACCTGATCCTGATGAACCGTCACGTGGTGCGTTTTCGCAGCAGCCTGCTCGGCTCGCCGGCCAGCCAGCGCGCCGAACGCGGCGAGCGCAATCTGACCACCATCCTGGCCCGGGACGAGAGTGATGAGGTCAAGGTCCAGCACAACCAGATGGGCAACATCTTCCTGGTGGGGGGACAGCTTGCCTTCATCCTCACCCACGACGACGTGGACAAGCTCAGCGGCGAAACGCTCGAAGGCCTCACCCACAGCACCCTGGACAAGCTGCGCCGGGTCATCGCCGAGACCCGTGAGAGCCGTGACAGTGAAGCCATGGCCCGGGGTGCCGCGGCGGCGGCGGGCGCAACGGTGGCCGCCCTGCTCCTCACCCTGGCCCTGAACCGGCTGCATGCGGGCATCAGCACGCGCCTGGTCAGCGCCATCGACCAGAAAGCCCGTCACCTCAAGCTTGGCGGCACCGAACTGATCCGCCGCGACCGCATCCTCGCCGCCGTGGGCTGGCTGATGAGCGCGAGCTACTGGCTGCTCACCCTCTTGCTGGGCTATGCCTGGCTCGGCTTCGTGCTGGCGCGCTTCCCCTTCACCCGGGCGTGGGGCGAGCAGCTCAATGGCTATCTGCTCGGCATGCTGTTCGACCTGGCTCGGGGCATCATCACCACCCTGCCCAATCTGCTCATCGCCGCCATCATGTTCCTCCTCGCCCGGGGCGTGGTCGGGCTGCTCAAACCCCTCTTCGACCACGTGTCCGCGGGCGCGTCCGGCATCGGCTGGCTGGACCGGGACACGGTGGAACCCACCCGCAAGATCACCAACATCCTGATCTGGATCTTTGCCCTGGTGATGGCCTATCCCTACCTCCCCGGCGCCCACACGGAGGCCTTCAAGGGCATGTCGGTACTGATCGGCCTGATGGTCTCCCTGGGCGCCTCCAGCATCGTCGGGCAGGGCGCCAGCGGCCTGATCCTGATGTATTCCCGCACGCTGCGTACGGGCGAGTACGTGCGTATCGGCGAGCACGAGGGCACCATCGTCGATATCAGCCTGTTCACCACCCGCCTGCGCACCGGCCGCGGCGCCGAGATCACCCTGCCCAACGCCCTCATCGTCGGGAGCGCCACGCGCAACTACTCGCGCACCGTGACCGGCGCAGGCTTCATGGTGGACACCAGCGTGACCATTGGCTACGACACGCCCTGGCGCCAGGTGGAGGCCATGCTCATTGAGGCGGCGGGGCGCACGCCCGGCATCCTCACCACGCCAAGCCCGCGGGTCTTCCAGACGGCGCTCTCCGATTACTATCCGGAATACTGCCTGGTGGCCCAGGCCCTGCCTGCCGGTGCCTACCCCCGGGCCGAAGTCGTCAGCCGCCTGCACGCCAACATCCAGGATGTGTTCAACGAGCATGGCGTACAGATCATGTCTCCCCACTACATGAGCGACCCGACCAATGACAAGATCGTGCCCCGGGAAAAATGGTACACACCACCCGCCCGGGAGCCCGAGGCCTGATTCCCGTGGGGTATCATCCACGCCTCGCCCACGCCCAAACCGTCCTCAGGAGCCCGCCATGAGCAGCACCCCCGAACGCCGCAAGAACCTCAGCCTGCGTGAGCTGGTGGACAAGGCCTACGTCATCATCGAACCCTTCTTCGATCCCGCCAATGCCTGGAACGGCCAGTCCCTGGAACATCTCGCCTACCGCGTCGTGCGCGAGCAGTTGCCGGACATCGCCCCCCAGGACGCGCAAGTCATCGTCTCCGCCTCGACAAGAATCTACCGCAGCAAGATCAAGACCCCGTAAGCGCTGGTGACCCGTTTCTACCCCCTGCTCTTCGTGCTCCTCTGGAGCACGGGCTTCATCGGTGCCAAGTACGGCCTGCCCTACGCCGAGCCCCTCAGCTTCCTGTCCACCCGCTACGTGCTGGTCATCGCCATCATGGGCATGGTCGCCCTGGTGACCCGTGCCCCGTGGCCAAGCTCGCCACGCCAGTGGCTGCACATCGGCATCACCGGCGTGCTCGTGCATGCGGTGTACCTGGGCGGCGTCTTCACCGCCATCCGCCACGGCCTGCCGGCGGGCATCACCGCCCTGGTGGTGGGGCTGCAGCCGCTGCTCACCGCGCTGGGGGCCGGCGCCATCCTGGGTGAACGTGTGCTGCCGCGCCAGTGGGTCGGGCTGGTGCTGGGCTTCGGTGGTGTCGGGCTGGTGGTCGCCCACAAGGTGGCCGCCGCCGCCAGCACGCCGGAACTCACCGCCATGCTCACGCCCGCCGTGCTGGCGCTCCTCGGCATCACCGCCGGCACCCTCTACCAGAAGCGCTTCTGCCCGGCCTTCGACCTGCGCACCGGCTCGGTCATCCAGTTTCTGCCCACCCTGGCCCTGTCGGCCCTGCTCGCCAGCCAGACCGAAAGCATGGTCATCGAATGGACCGGCCCGTTCATCTTCGCCCTGCTGTGGCTGGTACTGGTGCTGTCGGTGGGCGCCATCAGCCTGCTCAACCTGCTGATCCGCAATGGCAGCGCGGTGAACGTGGCCAGCCTGTTCTATCTCACGCCCCCCACCACCGCCCTGATCGCCTGGGCCGCCTTCGGTGAAACCCTCACCGGTCTGGCCCTGATCGGCATGGGTCTGACGGTGTTCGGGGTATGGCTGGCGCGCAAGTGAAGGTCAATGGCCCGGCGGCCTCGGCCAGCGTTGCCACCCGCATCCTGGGCATCGACCCGGGCCTGCGCAGCACCGGCTTCGGCCTCATCGACAGCCTCGGCAGCCAGCTGCGCTACGTGGCCAGTGGCTGCATCAAGACCGGCGAGGGCAGCCTGCCGGAACGCCTCAAGATCATCCTCGATGGCGTGCGCGAAGTGATCGCCACCTACAAGCCCGATCAGGCCGCGGTGGAAATCGTCTTCGTCAACGTCAATCCCCAGTCCACCCTGCTGCTCGGCCAGGCCCGGGGCGCGGCCATCTGTGGCGCAGTTTCCTGCGACCTCCCGGTAGCCGAATACACCGCCCTGCAGGTCAAGCAGGCAGTGGTCGGCCACGGCAAGGCGGCCAAGGAGCAGGTCAGCCACATGGTGCAGCGCCTGCTGTCCCTTGAAGGCGCGCCATCGGCCGACGCGGCCGACGCCCTGGCCTGCGCCATCTGCCACGCCCACGGCAGCAGCGGCCTCGCCGCCATGGCCGGCATCGGCACCCGCAGGCGGGGCGGCCGCCTGTCGGCCTGAGCGGCCCTCAAGGCGCCCGTTTCAGCACGTGCAGCAAGGCCCGCTGGGAAGGCCCCAGCACCTCTGACAGCGCCACCTTGTCCAGGGACGCGAAGAAAGCTTCCAGCGCTGCCCCCAGCACCCCCTTGAGCTGACAGGTGGAGGTGAGCAGGCAGCGGCTCGTCTCGTGGAAGCACTCCACCAGAGCCAGATCGGTCTCCATCCTGCGCACCACATCCCCCACCGCAATCTGCTGCGGCGGCCGCGCCAGGCGCAGGCCGCCACCCTTGCCGCGCAAGCCTTCCACAAAACCATTGCGGATCAGCTGATTGACGACCTTCATCAAATGGCTGCGGGAGATCTCGAAGCGCTCCGAGATCTCCTGAATAGTCACCAGGCGCTGCTCGTTGGACGCCAGATAGATCAGGACGCGCAGGGCGTAGTCCGTGTGCTGGGTGATGTGCATGGATGACGGATGGCCGGAAAGGAGCTTCAACCCTTCGATTATAAGGGCTTTTCCAAAAGATTCATTTAGATTGACTCTTTTAAAGATGCATTCTAGAGTCCACTTAACCCAGATCCACCCACGGAGAGAACCATGACCACCCACGAAAGCACCCCACTCGAGCACCCCGTCCTGGCCCAGGCCTGCGCCGTCATGCGCGAAGCCTATGAGCGCGGCTGGATCAGCACCCGCGACGGCAACGTGTCGGTGGCCATGAGCGACCGCCGTGGTTTCCTGGTGTCGGCCAGTGGCGTCATCAAGCACGCCCTGATGCCGAGCCAGTTTGTCTTCGTCCCGGCTGACCCGACCGTAGCCGGGGCCGCCAACACCGCCCTCCGCCCCTCGGGCGAGCTGGACCTGCATCGCCGCCTGCAGGCCTTGCTGGCCGGGCGGGCCCTGACGGTGCTGCACCTGCACCCCACCCACATCGTCGCCGCCCTCTACGCCGGGCGGAATCTGGCCGAGCTGTCGGCCGACTTCCCCGAGGTCACCCGCTACACCCGGGTCGGGCCGAACATCCCGGCGCTGCCGGCCACCAGCACGGAGCTGGCCGAAGCCTGCGAGGCCGCCTTCCAGCCAGCTCTCGGCCCGGCCCCCCACATCCTTGGCCTGGATCGCCACGGCGTGGTCGCCGTCGGCAAGACCCCATGGGAGGCCTTCGAGCATGTGGAGCGACTGGAACACATCTGCCGCATCGCCCTCGCCGCAGGTCATCGCCACATCCACCATCCTGACGCCATCGACGAGGAGACCGGTCATGTCACACGCCGCCTCTGACCCGCGTCGGGTCCTCACCACCGGCCGCGCCATGATGGCTCTCGCCGCCATCGGCATGCTCGCCTCGACCCTGGTGGCCTACCCCCTGGCAGAGCGCTTCAGCCTGGGCATGCAGATTGCCGGCCACCTGGCCCTGCCGGTGTCGGCGGCCTTCTTCAAACTCGGCTACGTGGTGCGCCTCGCCGCGCACCACGCCCTGGGCAACCTGCAGGCCGGCTGAGCAGGTGGGCCACTAGAATGGAGCCCTTCTCCCCGACCAGCCCCCTCGCCCATGCCCCGCCTCATCGAACTCGACACCGCCCGCCTGCACCTGCGTCAATGGCGCGAGGATGATCTGAGGCCCTTCGCCGACCTCAATGCCGATCCCGAAGTGATGGCCCATTTTCCAGCCCCCCTCGAATACCCGGCCAGCAATGCCCTGGCCCTGCGCTGTCAGGCCCTGATTGCAGAGCGGGGCTGGGGTTTCTGGGCGGCAGAGCTGAAGGAGAGTGGGCAGTTCATCGGCTTCGTCGGGCTGCACACCCCCATCGCCGAGCTGCCGTTTGCGCCCTGCGTGGAAGTGGGCTGGCGTCTGGCCCGGGCGCATTGGGGGCGTGGCCTGGCCTCGGAGGCAGCACGGGCGGCGCTGAAGGTTGGCTTCGAAAGGCTGGGACTCGCAGAGATCGTATCCTTCACCGCCCTGGGCAACCTGCGCTCCCGGGCGGTGATGGAACGCATCGGCATGCGCCGGACAAACAAGGACTTCGACCATCCCGCCGTGCCGTCAGGCAGCCCCTTGCGGGCGCACTGCCTGTACCGGCTCGACCATAATAGCTGGCAGCAACAGCCGGGCTGAGCAGCCCGACCGACGAGTTCAGGGCTTGGCCGGGTCCATGGCCTTGGCACGCATGCCGCCGCGGCGCCCACCCCGGTGAGCATCGTCAAAGATCTTCTGCTGCTCCGGGCTCAACTGCCCATAGAAGGCCTTGAGCACGACAATGTGCTCGGCCATGGCGGCCTGCTGGGCCTTCATGTGCTCAAGCATGCGCTCGGCCCGCTCGGGGGTGCTCAGGGTGGCAGCGTCTCCGGCCTTGGCCGCATAACGACGGCCCTTGCCCATGGGGTGCTCCGACTCGATCAGTTTCTTCCAGGCCACCTCCTGCTCGGCATTCAGCTTGAGGGCCTCATGCAGCTTGCGGTGATGCTGCTCCATGCGCTCGGCCCCCTGTGCGCGCATGCCTCCCCCCATCGGGCCACAGGGCATGTCGGCCAGGGCCGGCACCGCCGTAACGCCCAGCAACAGGGAAAGAGCAAGCGTGGGAAGGGATTGGCGGAAACGGGTCATGATGGATCTCCTTGAACGAAAACCGGCCGGAAAGCCGTCCGGCACTACGCCATCAGCTTAGTCCATCCAAGGACGACAGTTCGGCATTTCCGAAACGGGGCGGAAGATAATCCGTCTGGATCGGAAGGGCAGGCGGGCATACCATAAAGCTACAGTGCACTTCACCACCTCGGCCCCTCGCTTGCCGCGCCGATCACGCACCGCAAAGCCCGGACCGCCCGCCATGAACGCCCCTCGCCCCCCCCACCCTTGGCACGCCCTCGACGCCAGCGATGCTGCCGGGGCACTCGGCTGTGACCCGGCCCGCGGCCTGGACGGCGCCGATGCGGCAGCCCGTCTGCTGGCCCATGGCCCCAACCGCCTGCGCCAGAAGCCGCCACGGCCCGCCTGGCGGCGCTTCCTCGACCAGTTCGCCAATCTGCTCATCCTGGTCCTGCTGGGTGCGGCCGCGCTGGCCGGTGCCCTCGGCGAGGTGAAGGACGCAGCCGTGATCGGGGTCGTCGTGCTCCTCAACGCGACCCTCGGCTACATCCAGGAGAACCGCGCCGAGCGGGCGCTGGCCGCCCTCCATGACATGCTCGCGCCCACCGCCCGGGTGCGCCGCAACGGTGAAGTGGAGGTGGTTGATGCCGCCACGCTGGTCACCGGCGATCTGCTCCTGCTGGAAGCCGGCGAACGGGTCACGGCCGACGCGCGGGTGCTCGATGCCCATTCCGCCGAAGTGGCCGAGGCGACCCTCACCGGAGAATCCGCCCCCGTCGTCAAGACGCCGGCAGCCGTGGCCGCCGACGCCCCCCTGGCCGAGCACCAGGGCATGATCTTCATGAACACCGTGGTCACCCGGGGCCGCCTGGAAGCGGTGGTCACCGCCACCGGCATGGACACCGAGATGGGCCGCCTGGCCAACCTGCTCGGCGACACCAGCGAGCCGGCCACGCCCCTGCAGGCCCAGCTCGACACCCTGGGCAAGCGCCTGGCCCTGATCGCCGGCGTGGTGGTGGCCCTGATGTTCGGTGCCGGCCTGGCCCGGGGCGACGACCTCATGGACACCGCCCTTACCGCCATCGCCCTGGCGGTCGCGGCCATCCCTGAAGGCCTGCCCGCCGTGGTCACCGTCACCCTGGCGCTGGGCATGCACCGCATGGCCGGGCGCAATGCCATCGTCAAGAAGCTGGCCTCGGTGGAAACCCTGGGCTGCACCACGGTGATCTGCTCCGACAAGACCGGCACCCTGACCCTCAACCAGATGACCGCCCGCGCCCTGATCTTCGGTGGCCGCCAGTACGCGGTGAGCGGCGAAGGCTACAGCGGCGACGGCCGGATCAGTGCGCCCGACGGCTTCGCCCTGCCCGAGCTCTCCGCAGTGCTGCGCCCCGCCGCCCTGTGCGCCGACGCGCGCATCGTCGACGGCCAGCTCATCGGCGACCCCACCGAGGGCGCCCTGCTGGCCCTGGCCGTCCGGGGTGGTGTCGACCCAGGCCCGCTGATGG
>ERZ724527.956-NODE-956-length-13639-cov-5.277680_pt1 | contig 13639 bp, 10 predicted proteins | sample MGYA00376060_ERZ724527 | MGnify/ENA primary metagenome ERZ724527 (study PRJEB28724, sample SAMN07190886) | activated sludge metagenome | isolation source: activated sludge of sewage treatment plant in Hong Hong | place: USA: Christiansburg, Virginia | collected...
AACATGATGGAGGCGAACACGTTCTCGGGGCCGGCGGCCTATACGGACGAACAAAAGTTCCACAAAATCCCCTTTGCTGACATCGAAAAGCAAAAGGCAGAGGTTCCCCCGCCGACCAACAACGGCTGGATTGCCATGGTTCAGCATTACTTTGTCTCTGCCTGGCTGCTCAATGCACCCGACGGTCAAGACCTGCAGCGTGAATTTCGCGTGAAGCGCCTGGGGGACAACCAGTATTCCGTGGCGATGGTCATGTCTTTGGGTAGTCTTGCTCCGGGGGCGAGCAAAACCGTGGACAGCGATTTGTATGCAGGCCCCCAGGAAGAAAAGAAGCTTGAAGCCCTGGCGCCTGGCCTGGAGCTGGTGAAGGACTATGGCGTCTTCACCATCATTTCCAAGCCACTCTACTGGCTGCTCAATCAGTTGCACAGCGTGCTGGGCAACTGGGGCTGGTCGATCGTCGGGCTCGTGTTGCTGCTCAAAATTGCCTTCTACTGGCTCAACGCCAAGGCCTACTCCAGCATGGCCAAAATGAAGGCCATCAACCCCAAGATCACCGAGATGCGCGCGCGACTCAAAGACAAGCCGCAACAGATGCAGCAGGAGATGATGCGCATTTACCGTGAGGAGAAGGTCAATCCCATGGGCGGGTGCTTCCCGATCGTGGTTCAGATTCCGGTGTTCATCTCGCTGTACTGGGTGCTGCTCTCCAGCGTGGAAATGCGCAATGCGCCGTGGATCGGCTGGATTCACGACCTCTCATCGCCCGACCCGTTCTTCATTCTTCCGCTGCTCATGACCCTGAGCTCGCTCCTGCAGACCGCCCTCAACCCGGCGCCTCCAGACCCGATGCAGGCCAAGATGATGTGGATCATGCCGCTGGCGTTCAGCGTGATGTTCTTCTTCTTCCCCGCCGGTCTGGTGCTGTACTGGCTCACCAACAACGTGCTGTCGATTGCGCAGCAGTGGGTCATCAACACCCGCATGGGCGTGCCGCCGCAGTTCAATCTGCCGAAGTTCAAGTAACCTCCCCCGGAGCGGCTGCGCCGCTTTGAGCAACTGCCAGAGGCGGCGGCCCTTGCGCGGCATCTCCCGCCTGGGCCGCGCCGATTTCTCTGGCGCATTGCTCCATCGATTGCCTGACATGCTGCCCCGACACGACGAACCGATCGCCGCCATTGCTACCGCGCCGGGCCGAGGGGCAGTGGGCATCGTGCGCGTTTCGGGGCGCGGGCTGGGCGCCCTCGTGCAAGTGCTTTGTGGCAGGGCGTTGCGGCCGCGCGAGGCCACCTATCTGCCTTTCTGCGAGGCCGACGGCACGCCCATAGACCACGGTCTGGCGCTGTTCTTCCCGGCGCCGCACTCGTACACCGGGGAGGATGTACTTGAATTGCAGGTCCATGGGGGTCCGGTGGTGCTGCAGTTGCTGCTGGCGCGCTGCCTTCAGGCGGCAGCCGAGTGGGAGCCGGCCACCGGCGCGGCGCGCCTGGCGGGGCTGCGGCTGGCACAGCCAGGCGAATTCACCGAGCGCGCCTTTCTGAACGACAAGCTGGATCTGGCGCAGGCCGAGGCCGTCGCCGATCTCATCGACGCATCCACCAGCGCCGCCGCGCGCAGCGCTGCGCGCTCGCTGGGCGGTGCTTTTTCCAATGAAGTCCATCGCCTGCGTGACGCGCTGGTGCATCTGCGCATGTTGGTGGAGGCCACACTGGATTTTCCTGACGAAGAAATCGACTTCTTGCGCAGTTCCGATGCGGCCGGGCAGCTGCAAAATTTGCAGCAACAGCTGGCCGCAGTGGCCGATCAGGCCCAACAGGGTGCATTGCTGCGCGAGGGCATCAAGGTAGTGATTGCCGGCCAGCCCAACGCCGGCAAGAGTTCGCTGCTCAACGCCCTGGCGGGCGCCGAACTGGCCATCGTCACGGCGATTGCCGGAACCACGCGCGACAAAGTGCAGCAGACCATTCAGATCGAAGGCGTGCCACTGCACATCATCGATACTGCGGGCCTGCGCGAGAGCGGCGACGAAGTCGAGCGCATTGGCATTGCGCGCACCTGGGAGGCCATCGCGGACGCAGACGCTGTGCTCTTTCTGCACGATCTCACGCGCAGCAATGCTATTGAATACATAGCTGATGATGCAGTCATAGCAAGCGCTATGGCCAAATTCAAGCCAAAATCTGTGCCCCTGGTTGACGTCTGGACCAAAAGCGACTGCGTCCTGACCCAGCCCGAGGACAGCGTGCCGAGAGTGGGCGTGACACTCTCTTCACGCACCGGAGCGGGCTTGCCGGCCTTGCGGCGCGAATTGCTGGCCATCGCCGGCTGGCACGCAGCGCCCGGTGGTGTCTTCATTGCGCGCGCCCGCCATGTACAGGCCCTGCAGGCGGTGGGCGGACACCTTGCGGTGGCGGCCGATCAGCTCGAAGGCGACAGCCCGGCGCTGGATCTGCTGGCGGAAGAACTGCGCCTGGCACAGAACGCCTTGAACCAGATCACTGGGGCCTTCGGTGCCGATGATTTGCTCGGCGTCATTTTTTCAAGCTTCTGCATTGGCAAATAGAGACCGTGTTTTGTAAGCGACGGTAAAGCCGGCTTGTGCGGTCCTGTCATTCGCGATAGCGTCAGTAGATCATGAATGCACCCTTGCCCTCCTCCATCAAACTTGACCTCCAGGGCTTGATCAACGCCATCGTCCAGGCCAGCGCCGAAGACAGCATGAGCAACCCGCTAAGCGCCGCGCAATGGGACATGCTGTCGGCCTATCTCCAGCCCATGACGCTGGCCGCCGGCCAGACCCTCTTTTCCCAAGGCTCGTCCGAGCGCACTTTGTATTTCGTCGAAAGTGGCAGCCTCAGCGTGCACTATGAAGATGAAAAAGCACGGGTGCGTCTGGCGATCGTCACTGCGGGGTCCGTAGTGGGCGAAGGGGCCTTTTTCTCGCACCGTTCGCGCAGCGCGACGGTTCAGGCGACGGTAGCGAGCAAGCTCTGGAGCCTGACCGCCATGCGCTTTACCGAACTCAGCAACCGACAACCGGCTGTCGCCCTGAACGTCGCCATGGCTGCCGGCGCGGTGCTGGCCAAGCGCATGAGCAATCGGCGCCGCCGCATCGCCACAACCTGAGCGCAGCCCCTGCGCCAGGAGCGTAGGCAGGCGCTTGCTCGGGAGGGCTTACAGCCAAGCTGTTGCGAAGCGGACGATATTTCAAGCGCTCGCCTGCATTTGCCCAAGACTTCGCTGGCGAAAGCGGGGTGGCTTGGCCTAAACTCGCCGGCAGGGCAGTGCGCGCACGAAATTTGCCATTCCGGCACCCATGCTCCATTGCAGCCATGCCGTTCGAACGGTGCATGGCGCGCGCAAAGTCGGTCAGAGCAGCGCGTACAGCGCTTGTCCTAGGTGGAAGAAAGAACAAGATGTCCATTCTCAGCTGGTTCACCCGCAAGAGCGCACCGGTCCCCGCGCGCAACATGGAGCCCTCGGGCTTGCTGAATCCCGAAGCGACCATTCCGCTCGTGCCTGGGCTCTACGGTCGCCAAATGCCGGAACCGGCGGCGCCGGAGCATGCGGCCAACCGCAAGAATGAGCGCATGGAGCGGCGCGAACTGCTGTACACAGTGGTACGCGATGCCATGGTGCGTGCGGGTGTGCTGTCAGCGAGCTACAAATTCAAGGTGCTTTCCCTGGACCAGCGCGGCAGCCAGTTTCTGGTCATGATGGATCTGGCACGCGAGTTCGGGGGAGACACGGCGCGTTTGAGTGAGATCGAAGCCTTGATCGCCCAGACCGCGAAGTCGCGCTATGACATCGCAGTCACCGCCGTGTACTGGCGCTCCAACGAGCATGTTGCAGTGGGCAATCCTCAAAAAACCGCCGCTGCGCCGCGTCCGGCCCCGGCTGCGGGAAGTACCCGACCGGGGCCCATCGCAGCAGCACCCGCCCCGCTGCCGCGCCCGGCCTTGCGGCCCGTGCCGGCAGCTTTTGACCCCATCGAGGCGGACGAGGTTGCCGCCTTCAAGAAGGCGCTCAGTTCATCGGCCACCGGCGATCCCGCCCGTCCGAAGGGGGTTCCTGTGCGCACGGGTCCCTTGCGTCGCCCGCGTGCCGACGATTTCGCCGACACCGAAATGCCACAGACTGGGCCGCGTGGCCCCGACCTGAGCGGAACGCAGTACGGCGATTTGTGATGGGGCGGGCCCTAGGGATGGCCTGCATAACTCCCTGCGGTCTGTGATAGCGCGGCCTCGGGCGGTCTACTGCGTTGCTTTTTTTGCCAATAGCTGGGCTATTGGCTGCAAAAAGACGCCTTGTAGCCCATCCCGATCCGCACTATCACCGCCTCGCGAGGGTTATGCAGGACATCCCTAGCGCCCTGCGAAGTCCACCAGCGTATACAAGTTCAGGCCGGCTGCGCGCAGCCGGGACGAGCCGCCCAGCTCCGGCAGATCGACGATGGCGGCGCCCTCCACCACCTGCGCACCCAGTTTTTCCAATAGCCTTTTGCCAGCCATCATGGTGCCGCCTGTGGCAATCAGGTCGTCCATCAGCAACACCCTGTCGCCAGTGTGTACGGAGTCGGTGTGCAGCTCGACCGTTGCGCTGCCGTATTCCAGTTCGTAGGTTTCCTCCACGGTGGTGAACGGGAGCTTGCCTTTCTTGCGAATCGGCACAAAGCCCACGCCCAGCTCATACGCCACCACCGCGCCCAGGATGAAGCCGCGTGCGTCTATTCCGGCCACGACGTCGGGGCGGCGATCGCGGTCCATGTAGCGGTGCACAAAGGCATCGATCAAAACGCGAAACACCTTTGGATCCTGCAACAGCGGCGTGATGTCGCGAAATTGCACGCCTGGAGCGGGCCAGTCCGGCACGGTGCGAATGTGCTCGCGCAGGTAGTCGGAAAAGCTGGGAGTAGGCATGGAAGGCGGTGGTGGAGGCGCAAGCCGAATGCCGACGGCAAATCGCAGCACGGCTGCACAGTGTAGTGAGTCAAGCGGACCGGACGCTATCGCTCAGGGGCAAAGAGCCCATAATGATTTACCAATCCATACGCCGCCAGTCAGCACCACCCATGACGGTTTCCGTTCTTCTGATGGAAAGCAGTGACGAGCACGCAGATGCCGTGCGGGCTGCGCTGGCGGACTCGTGGCTGGCCTGGGACGTGCACGGCGTTGCTTCGTTGGGCCAGGCGCGAGACGCCCTGACCCAGCGCCCATTCGATGTGGCCTTGGTTTCCTACCGACTCACCGATGGCGCCGCCTACGACGCCTTGAAAGACCTTCGCGCCACGCCAGCGTTGATTCTGGTGCCAATGGGCCTTGAATCGCAGGCGGCGCATGCCCTGCGCCATGGTTTTGCCGATTTCGTGATGCAAGACCAGGCGGGGCAATACCTGCTTTCGCTTCCGGCACAGATCGAGGCAGTCCTGGAGCGCGCACGCGCAGCGCAGTCGCGTGAAGCAGCAGAACAACTGCTGGCGCGCCAACACCGCTTGCTGCAAGCCATCTTTCGGGCGCAAGCCTTGTTCATCGACAGCGCCCCGGCACGCCAAACCTTTGAGACCCTGTTGAACGAATTGCTGGCACTGACCGAGAGTGCGTGGGGTTTCCTCGGCCAGGTGGAGACAGCCGCCGCGGGCACCCGGCTGCTGCGCATCCATGCCATCACCGACATCGCCTGGGACGCCCCTTCGCGCGCGCAGTTCGCTCAGCTCGATTCGGGGGGGCTGGTTTTCGACAACCCGCGCACACTGATCGGTCAGGCGCTCCAAGGCACCACGCCACTGATCAGCAACCATCCGGCGGACGATCCCCGCGCCGCAGGGCTGCCACCCGGCCATCCGCTGCTGTATTCGTTCATGGCCCTGCCCATCGTTGCAGGGGGCGATGTGGTCGCCATGGTCGGCATCGCTAACCGCTCGGGAGGCTATTCGACGGCCGATGTGAGTTTTCTGCAGCCCTTGCTCAACACGGTCGGCCAGTTGGAGCTGGCGCGCCGCAGCGACGCGCATCGCCGCAGCATGGAGTTGGAGCTGGCGCATACCAGCGCGGCGCTGGCAGAGAAAACGCGCGCCCTCGAACTCACACTGGCCAGTGTTTCGCAGGGTATATCCAATGTGGATGAAGACGGATTTGTTCGCGTCTACAACCAACGCTACCTCGAGTTGCTGGATCTGCCGCGCGAGCTGTTGGACCGCCAGCCGCACATGAGTGAGGTGGTGCGACTTCAGACAGAGCGTGGTGATTTCGGGCCGGAGTTTTCGAATATCGATGTGGCTGCGCGCCGCTACGTGGCCTCGGAATCGGCGGCGCAGGCCCGACTTGGGGACATGCCTGAGTACTACCTGCGAAAGACCGCGCAGGGCCGCTATCTGGAGGTTCGCACCCGATCGATTCCCGGCGGCGGCAGGGTGCGCACCTTCGCCGACGTCACCGACTATCTCGCTACGCAACTCGCCCTGGCCCGCAGCGAGGCGCGCTGGCGCAGCCTTACGCAGCTGTCGTCGGACTGGTACTGGGAACAGGACGCGCAAGACCGTCTGGTGCGGCTTGAAGGAAACATGCGTGCGGACTGCGGCGTGTCCGAAGAGCAACTGCGTGGCCGCTCGCTTTGGGATGCCCCGGAAGGCCACGCTGCCAGCGCCGCCCTGGCAGCGCACTGCGCACGTATCCATGCGCGGGAGGTCTTTCACGATTTTGAAGTGCAGCGCACCACGCCGACGGGCGAGCTGCTGTGGATGGGGCTCAGCGGCGAGCCGATCTTTGACGAAGAGGGCGTTTTCACTGGCTACCGCGGGGTCGCACGCGACATCACCGAGCGCAAGCGGGCGGAGGCCGAAATCCAGCGACTCGCTTTTTACGACGACTTGACCGGCCTGCCCAACCGGCGACTGCTGGTCGACCGGCTGAATCAGGTGATGGCGCAGTGCGCCAGGTTCGGCACGCACGGGGCGCTGCTGTTTCTGGATCTGGACAATTTCAAGGATATCAACGACACGCTTGGGCACGAGTGGGGAGACCGCTTGCTGCGCGAAGTGGGCCAGCGCCTGACCGAGGGACTCCGCGCCACGGACACGGTGGCACGGTTGGGTGGCGATGAGTTTGTCGTCGTTCTCCAAGGGCTGGACGGTAGCCAGACACAAGCCGCGCAGGAAGTCGAAACGGTGGCCTTGAAAATTCTGGCGCGACTCAATCAACCGTACGAGATCGAAGAGCGCTCGATCCACAGCACGCCCAGCATCGGCATCACGCTGTTCGAGGCAAGCCCCTGCAGTGCCCAGGAACTGCTCAAGCGGGCGGACATTGCGATGTACGAAGCCAAGGCGCAAGGGCGCAACACAGTGTGTTTCTTCGACCCCCAAATGCAGGCTGCCGCATCGGCACGGTCGTTGCTGGAAGCCGACATCCGCCAGGCGCTGGTGCAGTCGGAATTTTTCGTGCATTACCAGCGTGTCGTGGACCCCGGTGGCGGGCTTCTTGGCGCCGAAGCGCTGGTGCGTTGGCAGCACCCCCAGCGCGGTTTGGTGATGCCGGGGGCGTTCATCAGCGTGGTTGAGCAGACAGGGCTCATTTTGCCGTTGGGGCGGTTTGTGCTGCGAAGCGCCTGCAAGCAACTGGCAGCCTGGGCGCAAGCGAGCCGGAGTGCCGCCTGGACGGTTTCGGTCAATGTCAGTGCGCAGGAGTTTCGGCACCCGGAATTTGTCGTCCAGACCCTCTCCATTCTGGAAGAGACCGGCGTGAACCCTGCGCTACTGAAGTTCGAGCTCACGGAAAGCCTGTTGTTGCACGACGTGGAAGACTGCATCGCCAAGATGCAGGCACTGCGCGGCCGGGGCGTGGGGTTCTCGCTGGACGATTTCGGCACCGGGTATTCGAGCTTGGCTTATCTCAAGCGTCTGCCGCTGGAGCAGCTCAAGATCGACCAGAGTTTTGTGCGCGACGTTTTGACGGACGCCAACGACGCGGCCATCGCCTGCACCATCATTACGCTGGCCCAGAGCCTGGGCCTCGATGTGGTGGCCGAAGGGGTGGAAACCGAAGGACAGCGGCAGTTTTTGCTGAACAACGGCTGTCGCCGGTTTCAGGGCTACCTGTTTGGGCGCCCCGGCCCTCCCGAGGCCTTGTTCGCACAGTCTGCATAGGCAGCGTGCCCTGGTTGTCCTGCGGTGCCCGAGGCACTGCCGCCACCATCAGCCGCGCAGCAGCCGTTCTTCCGCCAGCGCCAGCGCAGGGGGTGCGCCCGACAGCACCAGCGTATCCCCCTCGGCCAGCACCGACGCGTCGGTGGCCGCCAGCGGGTGGCCCAGGCCGTTGCGCAGGTTTACCACGCTCACGCCCATTTGGGGCAAACCGAGTTGCCCCAGGGGCTGGCCCAGGGTCGCTGCACCGGCTGGCAGCGTCAGCGTGACAAGCCGGGCCTGCTCGCGTTCGGCAGCCGTGTCGTCGTCGGCACCGTGAAAATAGCCGCGCAGCAGCTGGTAGCGGGCGTCGCGCTGGTCCTGCACGATGCGCAGCACCCGCCGCATGGGCACCCCCACCAATGCGAGCGCGTGGCTGGCCAGCATCAGCGAGCCTTCGATCGCCTCCGGCACCACTTCGGTAGCACCGGCTTCGCGCAGGCGTTCCAGGTGCAAGTCGTCCTGCGTGCGCACCACCACTGGCACTTGCGGTGCATGCGCGCGCGCGTTCGCCAGTACTTTGAGTGCCGCCGGCAGCTCCAGATAGGTAACGGCCACTGCACTGGCCCGCACCAGACCCGCCGCCATCAGGGCCTGCAAGCGCGTCGCGTCGCCATACACCACCTTGTCCCCGGCGGCTGCAGCCTGGCGCACGCGATCAGGGTCCAGGTCCAGCGCGAGGTAGGGAATCGATTCGCGCTCCAGCATGCGCGCCAGGTTTTGCCCGCAGCGTCCATAGCCGCAGATGATGACGTGGCCAGTGGTGTCGATCGTCTTTCGGGCGATCTGGGTCATTTGCAGCGACTGCAGCAGCCAGTCGCTGGCCACCAGACGCATGACGATGCGGTTGCTGTAGAGGATCAGGAAGGGCGTGGCCACCATGGAAAGCACCATGGCCGCCAGGATGGGGTTCATCAACGCCGGCCGCAGCAGGCCGTTTTGCAGCGTCAGCGACAGCAGCACAAAGCCGAACTCGCCGGCCTGCGCGAGATACAGGCCGGTTCGCAGCGCCACCCCGGTGCTCGCCCCGGTCAGGCGCGCCAGCGCCAGAATGATCAGCAGCTTGAGCAGCAAGGGAATCACCAACAGCCCTAGCACCAGCCACCACTGCTCCAGCAGGATGTGCCAGTCCAGCATCATGCCGATGGTGATGAAAAACAGCCCGAGCAGAACGTCGTGAAAAGGGCGGATATCGGTGCCCACCTGGTGCCGGTACTCGGTTTCCGACACCAAAACACCGGCGATGAAGGCGCCCAGCGCCAAGCTCAGGCCGGCGAGATCCGTCAGCCAGGCCAGCCCCAGCGTGATCAGCAGCAGGTTGAGCATGAACAGCTCATCGCTCTTGCGACGCACCACCAGGGTGAGCCACCAGCGCATGACCCCCTGTCCTCCTGTGAGCAGCACCGTGACCAGAACCGTGGCCTTGAGCAGCGCCAGGCCGAGAGCCCCCAGCAGATGCTCGGGCGACGAGCCCAGCGCCGGAACCAGCACCAGAAGCGGCACCACGGCGAGATCCTGGAACAGCAAAATGCCCATCACGTTGCGCCCGTGCTCGCTCTCGATCTCCGCGCGCTCGGACATCAGCTTCACGACGATGGCCGTGCTGCTCATGGACAACACGCCAGCGAGCGCCAGGGCAGTCTGCCAGCCTACGTCCCACACACCGCCGAACCACTGCGCCAGCAGCAGCGTGCCGCCAAATCCCACCGCCATGGTCACAGCGACCTGCAGCAGACCGAGCCCAAACACCTGGGCCCGCATAGCCCGCAACTTCGGCAGACTGAACTCGAGGCCAATGGCAAACATCAGAAACACCACACCGAATTCGCCCAGGTGGCGCACGCTCTCCGAGTTGCTTGCCAGCGCGAGAGCGTTCGGACCGATCAGCACGCCCGCAATGAGATAGCCCAGCATGGGAGGCATGCGAAGGCTGCGGCACGCAACAACGCCCAAGACCGCAGCCAGCAGGTACAAGAGCGTGAGAGCGAGGCTGGACATCGTCCAATGCTAGCTTGTGCAAGTGCGGCACACCGAGAAACTTGGTGTCTGCCTGCGATTTCCTGGGGATGCTTGGAAGATCACAAACAGGTTTTTAGGCCACCGATAGAATCGCTCCATGCATGCTGCTTCTGCCTCCACGCGCCCGTTCGATCCAGAGCAGGCACTGCGTCTGGGGCGCGAGACCTTCGAAATCGAAGCGGCAGCGCTGAACCAATTGGCCGGCGCCTTGGGCGCGCCCTTTTGCGATGCCGTACGTGCAATCTTGCTTGCGCCCGGTCGCGTTGTGGTCATGGGCATGGGAAAAAGCGGCCATGTGGGCCGAAAAATTGCCTCCACGCTGGCCTCCACCGGCACGCCCGCCCTGTTTGTGCACCCCGCAGAGGCCAGTCACGGCGATCTGGGCATGGTCACTTCGGGCGATCTCGTGCTCGCCATCTCCAACAGCGGCGAAAGCGCTGAGCTGACGGCCATCCTGCCCGTGCTGCGCCGGCTCGGCACGCCGCTGGTGGCCATCACCGGGCGGCCCGGCTCTACCTTGGGCCAACACGCCGACACCGTGCTCGACAGCAGTGTCGAACGCGAGGCCTGCCCCTTGAATCTGGCGCCCACCACCAGCACCACGGCGCAGTTGGCCATGGGCGACGCCCTGGCCGTGGCCTTGCTCGATGCGCGCGGCTTTCGTGCCGAGGATTTCGCACGCTCCCACCCCGGCGGCGCCTTGGGGCGCAAATTGCTCACGCATGTCAGCGATGTCATGCGCAGCGGCGACGAACTGCCGCGGGTGCGCCCGGAGGCGGGTTTTATCGAATTGATGCGCGAGATGAGCGCCAAGGGCCTGGGCGCTGCCGCCGTGGTCGACGAATCTGGTCACATCCTGGGCATCTTTACCGACGGCGACCTGCGCCGGCGCATCGAGAGCGGCGCCGATTTGCGCCCTGCAAGCGCCGCCGAGCTCATGCATGCCCACCCCCGCAGCATTCGCGGGGATGCCCTGGCCGTCGACGCCGCCGCGCTCATGGAAACCCATGGCATCACCAGTGTTCTGGTGGCAGGCGAAGACGGCATCCTGCAAGGGGTGGTCCATATCCGGGACCTGCTGCGGGCCAAGGTGATTTGAGGTGGAACGACATACCCCTTCGCGGCCGCGCCGCCCTTGCGTGAGGGTCTCTGGATGACTGAAATGCCTGGCGCGCAATCGTTGCCCGCACTGCGCTTCACGCCGGAGCTGCTCCTGGCTGCGCAGGACGTCCGTGTGGCTTTCTTTGACGTCGATGGGGTGTTGACCGACGGCGGGATCTACTTCAGCGAGGCTGGCGAGACGCTCAAGCGCTTCCATACGCTCGACGGCCACGGGCTCAAGCTCCTGCAGAAGGCAGGCATCGTGCCGGCCGTCATCACCGGGCGCGACTCTGCGCCGCTGCGGCTTCGGCTTTCGGCCTTGGGCGTGGAGCACGCAGTGTTTGGCACCGAAGACAAGGCCCCTGCTGCCCAGCGTTTGCTGGACCAATTGGGTCTGGCCTGGAGCCAGGCCGCCGCCATGGGAGATGACTGGCCCGACCTGCCTGTGATGCAGCGCGCGCGCTTTGCTTGTGCCCCGCCGGACGCCCACGTCGAAGTGCGCTCCCGCGCCCACCACATTACCGCCGCGCGCGCTGGCGTGGGAGCAGCCCGCGAGTTTTGCGATCTCTTGCTGATGGCGAATGGCGCCTATGCCCGTCTGCTGGCCGACTATTGCCCATGAGAAGCCGCACGCAACGTGCCTGGGACCGCGTCGCGGTGTACTTGCCTATTCTGCTGATGGGCCTGCTGGCGCTGGGGAGCTGGTGGCTGGTACGCAACGCCCCGTCGGTGCCGTCTGATACCCAGCAGGCGCCGCGCGGCCACGAACCCGATTACTTCATGCAAAATTTTTCGGTGAAGAATTTTGGTGCCGATGGCGCGCTGCTGAGCGAAGTGCGGGGCGACATGGGTCGCCACTATCCCGACACCGATACGCTCGAAATCGATCGCATGCGACTGCGCTCTGTCGACGCCGCCGGTCGCCTGACGCATGCATCGTCCGAGCGGGCTCTGAGCAACGCCGACGGCTCGGAAGTGCAGCTCTTTGGCAATGCCCGCGTGGTGCGAGACGCCGCAATCGGTGCGAGCGCGGCCCAGCCGCAGCTTTCCTTTGAAGGCGAATACCTGCACGTCTGGCCGCAACTCGAACGCGTGCGCTCGAATCGTCCGGTCACGCTCACGCGCGGCAAAGACCAATTTACGGCCGATGGCCTGGAATACGACAACCTGGCCCAGGTGCTGCAAATGCAGGGCAACGTCCGCGGTAGCCTGGCGCCAAGAAATTCAGATAAAAAGAGCCGCTAGCGCCCGGTCAGAAAGCGCTTGAAGCTATTAAAAAGATAGTAAATCTGATGTGAAAAAAGCCTCCGAAGAGGCCTTTTAGGGAGTTGTCTGGGGCGATCAATATCCGCCGCCGCCGTAGTCGCCGCCACGGCCACCACCGCCGCCGCTATTGCCGCCGCCACGTGGGCCCGAGCCGTAGGGGCTGCGGAACCCACCTTCGCTGCGGCCACCGCCGCCGCCGTAGCCGCCGCCGCCTTCGCGGCCGCCACCACCATAGCCGCCACCGCCGCCCTCACGGCCTCCGCCATCACCACCGCCGCCACCGCCGCCGCCACTGCGCCCGCCGCCGTAGCCACCACCACCGCCGCCAAAGCCACCAGAGCGGGGCGGACGGGGTTCCATCGGACGGGCCTCGTTCACCACAATGGCACGGCCGCCGAGCGACTGGCCGTTCATTCCCTGGATCGCGGCCTGGGCTTCCGCGTCGCTGCCCATTTCAACAAAGCCAAAACCTTTGGAGCGGCCAGTGTCGCGCTCCATCATCACTTTGGCACTGGTCACGGCGCCGAATTCGCCAAAGGCCTGCTCCAGATCATTGTCACGCACGCCATAGGGCAGATTGCCCACATACAGTTTGTTGCCCATGCTTGGGACTCCTCAAGAACACATAGAAAAAGCGATGGAGTCCCGAAACGCAAGCAGATCATCGCAACGACACCAACTGCGTGAACCCGACGCATCACCGCAAACCTTGCGTGCACGTTCCTGCTGAAACGCCCGCTCGCGCATTATTTATGAATCCGACTTTTCTGCGAAATGCAAGCGGTTTTAACGATTTTTTGTGTGTACGGGCAACAAAAAAGGAACCCGAAGGTTCCTTTTTCTGTCTGCCGAAACAGGTTCGGCAAAAGCGCTGGATCAGTAGCCGCCGCGGCCGCCACCACCACCGCCGTAGCCACCACCGCCGCCGCCACCGCTGCGGCTGCCGCCACCACCGTAGCCGCCACCACCGCTGCCGCCACCACCGTAACCGCCACCGCCAGCGCCGCCGCCGAAGCCGCCGCTGCGGGGAGCACGCGGCTCCATCGGACGGGCTTCGTTGACCACGAGGTCACGGCC
>ERZ724527.957-NODE-957-length-13636-cov-4.119284_pt1 | contig 13636 bp, 14 predicted proteins | sample MGYA00376060_ERZ724527 | MGnify/ENA primary metagenome ERZ724527 (study PRJEB28724, sample SAMN07190886) | activated sludge metagenome | isolation source: activated sludge of sewage treatment plant in Hong Hong | place: USA: Christiansburg, Virginia | collected...
CCTGGTCGATTCCGACGACAAGCAGCAACACCTCTTTCTCGGCCCGGATGGAGGCAGCATGAAGTTGGGCACCGGCACTCAGCTCGTTCAGGTCATCAGCAGCGAAGCCCCTTTGGGCAGGGCCATGCTGGGCAAGTGCGAGGGCGATGAGGTGGCCATACAGGTCGCTTTGGTCCGACAGCAGTTTGAGGTGCTGCGGGTTCATTGAGCCATGACCAGACTTACACCGGAAGCCGATTCCGAGCGATCTGTCGCGCCGATCGAATGACATTGTGTGGCCCAACGCTGTTGGCGACGACTCTGGACTGCGCGGGAAATGCACTAACCGGCTGACGCGCGTTGACACGGGTTTCCGCGGAAACTATACTCTCGGAAGTTTCCTGGGAAACCTCATGAAGAACAAAACAAGCTCGCCGTCGCCAATGGAAGCCCATCTGGGTTTCTGGATTCGGTTCGTCTCCAACCATGTCTCGATTCGCTTCCAGCAGCTTCTGGAAACCAAGGGCGTGAGCGTGACTGAATGGGTCGCATTGCGAACCCTGTGGGCGCGCAGCGAGACCAGCCATGGTGAACTGATCCAGGTCCTGGGTATGACGAAGGGCGCAGCCTCCAAGGTAGTCTCTCGACTTGAAGAGAAGGGCCTCGCGGAAAGGCGGTTCGCCAGCGGAAGTCCGCGGGATCAGTCCCTGGTCTTGACCCCAGAAGGCAGGGCCATGGTACCCCTTCTGGCGTCTATGGCCGACGCCAACGACAACCACTTCTTCGGCCATCTCGACGCGCAGGAACGCCGAGCATTGATGACCGCCATGCAGGCCCTCGTGCAGCACCATGGGCTGAACAACATCCCAACCAAATAACCCCTCAGGTCATTCACTCCAAGTCAGGAACCACGATGAATGAAACAACCCGCACCGCAATCCAGGCTACCTTTGAGGCCTCGAACAAGGGCCAGATCCACTTCGGCGAGGTCATCACTCAACTGATGGCCGCTCAGGTCGAGTCATACCACGTGGACTACCGATCCGGCCGCACCACCTACTACCTGCCCGATGGCGCCACGCTCGACTTTGACTTCGAACAGCCACAGGAAGCCATTGCTGATGCCTTTGACGGAAATGCCGTGCGCGGGGCCATCCTGCGTGCACAACAGGGGTGTGTGATGTATCCCGAGTTCAAGCAACTCTCGCAGCGCGCAGGCTGCATCGGGTACACGGTCTGGCTCGCAGGACGACATGTCGCCTATCTCGGCCGCCGGGGCGAGACCCATGTCGAGCGCTTTCCGAACTGAACTGCGGAACCCCTCACATCCTGGAAAAGGCATTTCAAGCGTCTCGGCGCTGTTTCACGAACCCGCGGGCTGCTTCGGTCTGAACGGCCGCTTCAAAGCTGCGAAACACGCCGGTTGAGAGTCGCTGATGGGTCGAAAGTGGCCCCCCCTTTTTGACAGCCTGAAGCCCAAGCAGTTACCCGTTTTCCTTTACGATCCGGTGAACCAACCGCCTACCTCAACCACCCATGCACATCGCCATCCTCACCTTCGAGGGCTTCAACGAACTGGATTCATTGATCGCCCTGGGCATCCTCAATCGCATCAAGAAGCCCGGCTGGCGCGTGTCTATCGCCTGCCCATCGGCCAAGGTGCGCTCGATGAACGGCGTGGTGATCGAGGCACAGGCTTCGCTGGAAGAGGCCTGTGCGGCCGACGCCGTTTTGGTAGGCAGCGGCAGCCTGACCCGTGAGGTAGTGGCCGACGCGGCGCTGATGGCGCGGCTCAAGCTCGACCCGGCGCGCCAGCTGCTGGGCGCGCAGTGCTCTGGCACGCTGGTGCTGGCCAAGCTGGGCCTGCTGCAAGGCGTGCCCGCCTGCACCGACCTGACCACCAGGCCCTGGGTGCAAGAGGCAGGCATCGAAATCCTCAACCAGCCCCTTTTTGCCAGTGGCAACGTGGCCACTGCAGGCGGCTGCCTGGCTTCGCAATACCTGGCGGCCTGGGTCATTGCGCGCCTTGAAGGCGTGGCAGCGGCCGAAAGCGCCATGCACTATGTAGCACCGGTGGGCGAGAAGGAAGAGTACGTGGCCAGAATGCTGGCCAACATTGCGCCCTATGTTGAAGGCGTCTTTGCGGAGGCCTGATGAGCAGCCTGTCGCTGACCCGCGTCAAGATCTACCGCACGGTGGCGCGCCAGTTGCATGGCCTGGTGCCCTGCTGGGTCTGCCGTGAGCCGGTGCTGCTGGAAGATGCCACCCTGGAGCACATCACGCCATTGGTCGATGGCGGCAACAGCCATGCCGAGAACCTGGCGATCAGCCACCGCTGGTGCAACCACGACCGGCATGCCAAAGCGGCCGCCAGTATTCAGCTCCCCTCCACCGTGCCCCCAACCTGCAGCCACTCCAGGGACTGATGCGGCCCAGGCAGAACTTCGAGGAGCACCTGTCGCGCCAACCTCAGCCCACGAGCCGAGTTGGCAAACCACACCACGGCCTCCTGCTGGCTGACGCTGCCCATCACGAAGGCGCGGAACCCGGGGCTGTTGCCCCAATGGAAGAAGCAGCCCTGTGAGGGCTCGAGGCCCCAGCCCAGTCCCCATGCCACTTCCTTGAACTCTGCGGCGTTGGGGTTCAGTACATCGTCAACACCCTCGCGCACCAGCACCGCAGGCCTGAGCCATCGCGCGTGCATCGCTGCAGACAAGCCTTGCCCGCGCAACACCATTTGCACAAAGCGGGCGTAGTCTGTGGCGGTGGTTAAGAGCGACCATGAGGCTGCCGCCTTCGCGAGGCGGCGCTTGGGCACGGGCTGGCCATCCATCTCATGCCCTTGTGCGTGATTGGGCTCGAACCGCTCCTGCCATTGAAGGCTGGAGTCGCTCATGCCAAACGGCTCAAACACGCGGGCGCGGGCGACCTCTTCCAATGGGGCTGCACACAACTGCTCGATGGCGCGCTGCAACCAGCCGTAGGCGCTGCTGCCGTAGTTGAACCGCGCGCCGGGCGCGAAGTAGGTCTTCAGCGGTGTCTCCGGCCCCACGATGTTGGGCAGGCCGCTGGTGTGCGTCAGCACATGGGTGGCGGTGATCGTGTTGGCGCGGTTATCACCCGCAACGTAGTCGCCGCAAATGGTGTGGAGTGGCCGATCCAGGTCCAGCAGGCCCTCTTCGGCCAACTGAAGGGCGATGAAGGCCACCAGCGGCTTGGTGAGGGATGCGGCCTCGAACACGGTATGTGTGTCGACCTCTCTGCTGTCGTGCGGGCCGCGTGTCCCGATGGCACAGACCGAAGCGATCTCGCCAGCTTTCAGCGTCGCGAGCGAAAGGCCGGGGATCGACGCCAGGAGCCGGGGGTTGTGCAGGATGTGTTCCAACATGCTTGTGTCTATGCGGCATTGCTGCTGCGGTAGCGGGGGTCGAAGTATGCCGCAGGCTCACCCCACAGTCTCCGGCAACCCCCGCAGCTCCCGCATAGGCGACGCAAAAATCACCCAGGCCTGCACGCAAAACCCCACCAGGGCCAGCACCAGGCAAGCCGACTCACCCCAGTTTGCCCCCACCACGCCACCCAGCGCGGCGCCTACCGGCCGAGCACCGGCATTCACGGTGAGGAAGATCGCACCCACGCGTCCCAGCATGGCGCCGGGGGTGACGGTCTGGCGCAGCGTGGTGGAGGTGATAGTCCACACAATGGGCCCCACGCCGAAGAAGAAGAACGACAGCCCCGCCAGCCAGCCACTGGGCACCCACAGCGTGGCCACCATGGTGGCGGCGGCCAGCACCGACACCGCGGGCCCCAGCTGGATGGCGCGGCCAAACGGCATGGCGCGCACGATGCGCCCGGCCAGCAGCGCACCCACCACCATGCCCGCGCCGTAGCCCGCCAGCGTCACGCCCACGGCCCCGGCCGACAGGCCCAGCGCCCGCATGGCATAGGGCACATAGGCGGCTTGCAGCACAAACCACGAGATGTTCCAGGCCACAGCGGTGAGGATGATGGGGCGCAGCAGCGCGTGGCCCCAGACCATGGCGGCGCCGTCTTTCAGCTCCCGCAGCGGGTGGCGTGGCGGCTGTTGCGGGCGCGGCGGCTCGGCCAGGCCCCACAGGGCGGCCACGGCAGCGGCAGACAGCATGGCGGCCAGCACAAAGGTGGCCCGGCCGCCGGCCCACGCCACCAGCGTGCCCGCCAGCGCAGGCCCGCCGGCATAGGCAATGCTGCGCGCCAGTTCCAGCCGGCCATTGGCGCGGGCCAATGCCGCGCGCGGCACCAGCGCAGGTACCAGGGCGGGCGCCGCCACGCTGAAGCCCACGGTGCCCACTGCCCCCAAAAAGCCCAGCACCGCCAGCAGCCCCAGCGACAAATGCCCCGTGGCCACGGCCAGCATCAGCCCCACCAGCGTGAGCGCGCGCAGGCCTTCGGCCAGCACGATCAGGCGTCGGCGCGAGGTGCGGTCGGCCAGCAAGCCAAAGGGGATGGAGAGCAGCAAGTAGGGCAGTGTCTGCGCCACACCCAGCGCGCCAATCTCGCCCGCACCCGCGCCCAGCGCCAGCACCGCCACGATGGGCACAGCGGCCAGGCTCAACTGCTCGGCCGACTGCGCCGCCAGGTTGGCCCAGGCCAGACGGACAAAGGGGCGGGGCAGTGCGCTGGGGTCGGCATTTGAGTCGTCGGCAGGGGGTGAGGATGTCATGGCTTTAGGCAGGTGCTGCGCTATGGTAGCCAGCAGCGCCAAATTCTGCTGGCCACTTTCGGACCTGCGGCTCGCCGTGCCAACGCGCGAAATAGCGGTTTCCACCAGGGAGGATTAAGGGCCTGCGCCTGGCACTTCGGCATATTTATTGCTCAAATCAGCACCATGCCCCAATCCGTGCTGAAGTTCTTACTGCCTGGGTTCCACCCGCGTCAAGCAGGGGTTGGCGCCTGGCAGGACGCATCGCGCCGATTCGCCCGTCTGATAGGGCCGATGCTTTTGTTTGGCCTCGCGTACGGGGCGGCCGCACGGCTGGGCCTGGCCTACTCCAGCCTGGCGCCCAATGTGACGCTGATCTGGGCGCCCACCGGCATCAGCCTGTTTGTCATGCTGCGATGGGGTGCGAAGTTCTGGCCTGGCATCCTGCTGGGTGATCTGATTGCCAACGCAGGCACGGGCGCGCCGCTGGTGGCCATCCTCGGCATCTCGGTGGGCAACATACTGCAGGCCGTGGTCTGCGTAGGGCTACTGGGCCGCGCGGACTTTTGCAGCGAATTGTCCCGCGTGCGTGATGTGGTGGCGTTGATCGCGTTGGGCACATTCTGCGCAGCGCTCAGCGCCTGCATTGGGCCCGCGGCCCTCGCTGCAAGTGGCACCATCCCATGGACTGTCTACCCCTCTGTCTGGATCCAGTGGCTGATGGGCGACGCGACAGGCGCGGTGGTCCTCACCCCCCTGCTGCTCGCCTGGTGGTCGCCCTGGCCCCAGGAGGCAAGGAGTAAAACATGGGCACTGGAAGCCAGCGCACTGATAGGCGCACTCGTCGTGTTGTGCGCCGCGATTTTTGGGGGGCTGGGATGGGTCAATGAAGGCTACTTTCCCGCCTCACTGGCCCTGTTCCCTCTGGCGGTTTGGGCAGCCTTGCGCTTTGGCCTGCGCGGGGCCACTCTGCTCACGCTGCTGTTGTCGGCGGCCGCCATCACAGGTACGGTTCACGGTTTCGGCCCGTTTGTAGACAGCGGCGATACCGACAGCCTGCTGCGTTGGTGGCTGTTTGCCAATGTCATCACTGTCACCAGTCTGGTATTGGCGGCCTCACGTGCAGAGCGCGACCGCGCCCAGACCCAGGCCATACAGGACCGCGACTTCGCAGATGCAGTGCTGGACGCTGAGGGCGCACTGGTGGCCGTGCTGGACCCGCAGTGGCGCATCCAGCGCGTCAACCGTGCATTGCAGGCCGCCACCGGTTTTGACCCTGCCGCCATCCAGGGGCAACGCTTTGAGGAAGCACTGATCCCGCAATCCCAGTGGCACAAGATCCAGGGGCTGGGCGACCTGCTGCGCACCCGGGTCAGCCAGTCGGTGCGCCACGACAGCAGCCTGCGTCGGCACAACCGCCCGCCAATCATCATCTCCTGGACAGTGACCGCGCTGCGCGGGGCAGGGCAGCGCATAGAGCACGTGATCGTCTCCGGCCTGGACGTGAGTGCCCGTGTAGAGGCGGCCGAGGCGCTGCGCCATGCGCGCCGCTCGCTGGAGGCTCGGGTCGCCGAGCGCACCAGCGAACTCGCGCAGGCCAACGCCGACCTGCAGGTCGAGATGGCCGAGCGGCGACGGCTGGAGGGCGAGATCATCCACGTCAGTGAAAGCGAACAGATGCGCTTTGGCCGCGAATTGCACGACGGCCTGGGCCAACACCTGACAGCCACAGCCTTTCAGGCCGCGCTGCTGGCGCGCGACCTTGAAGGCCAACCCACCTCCCAGGTAGCTGAACGCATTGAAACCATGCTGAGTGACGCCGTGTCACAAACCCGGCTGCTGGCACGCGGTCTGTTCCCGGTGGAGCTGGAAGACAACGGCCTGAGCGCCGCACTGGCGCAGTTGGCGTCCAACACACGCGATTTCATGGGTCTGTCTTGTCAGCTGTGCTGCCCGGAGTCGGTGGATGTGCAAGACCACACCGTCGCCATCCACCTCTACCGCATCGCGCAGGAAGCGGTGAACAACTCGGCCAAGCATGCCCGGGGCCAGCACGTGGATATCGCACTGCACTGGCAGGGCGATGACCTGGTGTTGTGCATCACTGACGACGGTGCGCCCGAACTTCAGGTGCCGGCTGGCGTCGGCATGGGTCTGGGCATCATGCAGCATCGGGCGCGGCTGATTGGCGCGCAGATCGCCCTGGGCCCACGCACAGACGGCACCGTCGGCTGGCAAGTGACAGTAAGCCTGCCGGGAGTCAGGCCATGAAACCAACCGCCTGCAGCAAGGTATTGATCGTCGATGATCACCCCATCCTGCGCCACGGCATTGCCGAGATGGTGGCGCGAGAGGACGACATGGAAGTCTGTGGCGAAGCCGGCTCTGTGCCGGAGGCCCTGGCGTTCATCGCCGCCAACGCGGTGGACCTGGCCATTGTCGATCTTTCGCTGGACGACCGCTCTGGCATGGAGTTGATACGCACGGTGCGCCAACGCTACCCGCAAGTGCGTTGCCTGGTTTTATCCATGCACGACGAGAACCTGCATGCCGAGCGTGCACTGCGTGCCGGCGCCAGTGGCTACGTGATGAAGCAAGAGGCGACGCGCAAGATCATCGCCGCCCTGCGCCGCGTGCGCGATGGGCACATCTACCTGAGTGACGCGCTGGGCAGCCAGTTGCTGCAGCGGATGGCAGGGGGCGTAGCGACGCCAGCAACGAGCGCACCTGTTCAGCAACTCTCCGCGCTCAGCGACCGCGAGCTGGAGGTGCTGCGCCTGATCGGCAAGGGCATGAAGACCGGCGACATCGCCCGCACGCTCAACCGCAGTGTGCATACCGTGGAGGCGCACCGCGCCAACATCAAGCGCAAGCTGGCGCTGAAGAGCGCAGGCGAACTCGCGCAGTACGCCTTTGGTCTCGACGCCTGACCCCCTAACGGTTTCCACCAGCCGCCTTTAGCGGCCCACTACAGGTCGCAACCACGCCCAACGTGATCGCCGGGGCGCGCCTGAATTCCTACATTGAAACCTTCACAGGAACGGATTCAACAGAGGACAGCATGCACCTGCGCATGGAGGGAATAGGCAAACGCTTTGGCGCGCTGACAGCGCTCGATGGCGTCAACTTCGAGGCACGGCCCGGCGAAGTCACGGCCCTGGTTGGCGAGAACGGCGCCGGCAAGAGCACGCTGATGAAGATCCTCTACGGAGTGCACCGTGCCGACAGCGGGTCCATCATGCTGGACGGCAAGCCCCTGGCTGGCGGCTCGCCGCGCGAGGCCGTGGCGCACGGCGTGGGCATGGTTTTCCAGCAGTTCAGCCTGGCCCCGGCACTGACGGTACGCGAGAACCTGGCCCTGGCCCTGCCGCAGGCGCCCTGGTTTCTCGGCCGCGGCGCACGCCGACTGCAGGATGTGACGGCGCGCCTGCGCGAACTGGCGCCCGACATCGATGCCGACCAGCGGGTCAGCCAGCTTTCCGTCGGCCAAATGCAACTGGTGGAGTTGGCCAAGGTGTTGAACCTGCAGGCCCGCCTCATCGTGCTGGACGAACCCAGCGCCGTGCTCGCGCCGGCCGAGGCGCAGCGCCTTTGGACGCTGGTGCGGGTGCTGCGCGAGAGCGGTCTGACCGTGGTGCTCATTACCCACAAGCTGCAGGACGTTCATGCCTGTGCCGACCGTATTGCGGTGCTGCGCGGTGGGCGCCTGGTGGCGAGCCAGGATGCAGCGGGGCTGGACGATGCGCAGATTGTGCAACTGATGGTGGGAGAGCACCTGCCCTCGCCGCCCTCGCCTGTGGAGGCGCCCCGCGCGGGTGTGCGCCTGTGGATCAAGGGCGTGTGTGCAAGCGGCGATGCCGGCGCCATCAGCGGTATCGATCTGCAACTGCGCGCCGGCGAACTGCTGGGCGTGGCCTGCGTCTCGGGCAATGGCCAGACCACACTGGCCGAGGCCGTGGCGGGCATCACGCCTGTGAGCGAAGGCGAGATCATTCTGGACGGTGAGCAGTTGCATGCGCCGCGCCTGCGCAGCGGCCCAGACGCCGCTGTGGCCTACATCCCCGAGCAGCCGCTGCGCAATGCGGTGGCGCCCGACCAGTCGCTCGCGCTGAACCTGGCATTGCGGCGCATGGCGACTTTGCCTTTCTTCCCCTCGCGCGCAGCGCTCGAAGCGCCCTCGCGTGATCTGATCGCGCAGTTCGACGTGCGCCCGCCCAACCCGCGTGCCGCGGCGCAATCGCTCTCTGGCGGCAATCTGCAAAAGCTGGTGGCGGCGCGCGAGCTCTCGGCGGCACCTGCGGTGGTCGTTGCCTGCTATCCCACCATGGGCCTGGACGTGACTGCGGCTGCGCAGATTTACGAGGCCCTGTTTGAGCTGGCGCGCCGTGGCAGCGCAGTGCTGTGGATTTCGGAAGACCTGGGCGACCTGCTGCGCTACTCGCACCGCATCGCCGTCATGTTGGGCGGCCGCGTCGTCCAGGTTCTGGATTCGCGCCACACGCAAGCGACAGAAGTCGGCGCCTGGATGACCGGCTCGCGCCAGGCGGTGGCCTCATGAACGCCATGCTGTCCAGGGTGCGTGCGCAAACCTCGGGCGGGGCCACGGCTCTGGCGCTTTTTGTTGCCTTCGCCTCGGTCTTCTTCCTGGCCATTGGCAGCAACCCGCTGGCCATGCTGGCCGAGATTGCACGCTCTGCCTGGGGTGACAGCTACGCGCTGGGTGAGACCTTGTTGCGGGCTACACCCATCCTGCTGTGTGCCCTGGCCACCATCGTGCCCGCAAGGGCAGGCCTGATCTCGGTGGGTGCCGAAGGCCAGCTTTACTTTGGTGCACTGGCCGGCACGGGGCTGCTATTGGCCTCGGGCGCCCCTGCCTCAGCCTGGATGCTGCCCGCAGTGCTGCTGGCGGGCGCCATCGGCGGTGCGCTCTGGGCATTGACGCCCGCCCTGCTGCGCGTGGGTGCCAACGCCAACGAGACCATCTCTACACTGCTGCTCAACTACGTGGCAGCGCTGCTGGTGACCTGGCTGGTCTACGGCCCGTGGAAGAACCCTCAAAGCCAGGGCTGGCCGGCCAGCATCGAGTTTCCCATGGAGGCACGCCTGCCACTGCTGTGGGAGAGCCGCGCCCATGCGGGCCTGTTGATCGCCCTCGTGCTTGCCGTCGTGCTGCATGTGCTGCTGACACGTTCACGCTGTGGCCTGGAGCTGGACTTGATGCGCAGCAACCCACGCGCCGCCCTCCTGGCTGGGTTTGGCCAGCGCCGCCGCATTGTGCTGGCCCTGTTGGCGGGTGGCCTGCTGGCTGGGCTGGCCGGCATTGCGGAGACCGCCGCCGTGCAAGGACGCCTGCAAGCCGATCTGTCCAACGGTGCCGGGTTGAGTGGCTTTCTGGTGGCGTGGCTGGCCCGCAACCACGCGCTGCGCGCCATCGCCTGGGCGTTGGTTGTCGGCGGCCTTCTGGCGGCCGGTGACGGCCTGCAGATGAACGCCAACATTCCCTCGTCGGCCACGCTGGTGGTACAGGGCCTGCTCTTTGTGGCTGTGTTACTGGCCAGCGGCCTGCGCGATTGGCGGCACGCTCGCGCTGGAGATAGCCATGGCTGAGGCAGACATCTTCGACGGCCTGGTGGTGTCATCCATTCGCGCTGCCACACCCCTGATCTACGTGTTGCTGGGCGAGTGTCTGACGCAGCGCGTGGGTCGCATCAATCTGGGCGTGGAAGGACAGATGCTGGTGGGCGCCGCCGCCGGGTATGGCGTGGCAGCCGCCAGCGGCAACCCCTGGCTGGGCCTGCTGGCCGGTGCGGTGGTGGGGGCCGTCTTATCCCTGGTCTATGCCGTGCTCACGGTGCCCGCCCGGGCGAACCAGTTTGCCAGCGGCCTGGCCGTATGGATGCTGGGCTTTGGCCTGAGTGCCTATGCCGGCGCAGGCCTGGTGGGCCAGCGCGTTGAAGGCTTCACGCCACTTGCCAACGGTTTCACGCCGACCATGGTGCTGGCCCTGCTGCTTGTGCCGTGCATCGGCCTTTGGTTGTACACCACACGCACCGGCCTGGCCTGGCGCGCGGTGGGCGAATCCCCGGACGTGGCACGGGCTGCCGGTGTGCAACCCGCGCTGGTCATTGTGCTGGGCATTGCCGCGGGCGGCCTGCTGTCGGGCCTGGGCGGTGCAGCCCTGTCGGTGGACTACACGCGCACATGGGCCGAAGGCATGTCTGGCGGGCGCGGCCTGGTGGCTGTGGGACTGGTCATCGTGGCGCGCTGGAACCCCTGGTGGACGCTGCCCGCCGCCCTGCTGTTTGGCTGCGCCGAGGCGATGTCATTGCGCATGCAGGCGGCCCACAGCGCCATCCCCGCACATTTGCTGCACACGCTGCCCTACCTCGCCAGTCTGGCTGTCTTTGCCATCGCGTGTGTGCGGCTGCGGGACAGCGGCGCGCCCGCCGCGCTCAAGAACGTGCTGGAGCGCTGAAAGCCCCCATTCCCATTCCTTTTCTTTCCCTTTCCTCAACCCCCTGGAGAATCACCATGACCCTGCCCCGTTCTATCCGCCCTTTGGCCCTCACGGCCCTGCTTGCCCTCTCAGCCCACGCCGCGCAAGCCGCGACCATTGGCTACATCTACGTCGGCCCTGAAAAGGACCACGGCTACAACACCTCGATGGACAACGGTCGCCGCTTTGTCGAGAAAAACCTGCCTGGCACCAAAACCCTGCACGTGGAGAACATCCCCGAGACCGCTGAGGTCGAGAAGGTGATGGAGCGCATGATCAAGTCGGGCGCGACCATCATTTTTGCCACCAGCTATGGCTACCTGGACTACGCCATCAGCCTGGGCAAAAAGTACCCCAAGGTGGCTTTCCTGCACGCTGGCGGTCTCAAGACCGGCGACAACGTCGGCACGTATTGGGCCAACTCCGACGACGCCATGTACCTCGCTGGCATGGCCGCCGGTGCAGTGAGCAAGAGCGGCAAGCTGGGCTTCATTGCCGCCTTCCCCATTCCGCAGGTCGTTCGCTCGATCAACGCGTTCACCCTGGGTGCACAGGTCATTAACCCCAAGGCCACGACGAGCGTGGTCTGGACTGGGGGCTGGCTGCAACCGGCCAAGGAAGCCGAGGCCGCCAACTCGCTGATTGACGCCGGCAACGATGTGATCGGCGAGCAGGTGGACAGCCCCATCACCATCGCCCAAACGGCGGAGAAACGCGGCATTCATGTGGTGGGCAAGGATGTAGACGTGTCCAGCTTTGCACCCCAATCTGTGCTCACCGGCGCATCCTGGAACTGGGGCCCGACCATGCTTAAACTGGTCAAGGAGATCCAGGCCGGCACCTGGAAACCCAGCCATGTGCGTGGCGACCTGAAGGACGGCACGGTGGTGTTGGACAAGTTCGGCCCCGCCGTGCCGGCCAGTGCACAGAAGGCCATCCTGGCGAAGAAGGACGAGATCCTGAAAGACAAGTTCGTCGTCTGGTCTGGCCCGCTCAAGGCACAGGACGGCAAGGAACTGCTTCCCGCCGGCAAGCCCATGGGCATGGAGATGCTGGAGAGCATGCAGTTCTTCGTGCAGGGCGTCAACGGCACCATCAAATAAGCAGGAGCGCACCATGAAACCCATGGGATCGCATGCCGGCAATCGCTGGCAGGTTAGCGAGTCGCGCGTGGACCTCTCGCGTGCCGACCCACGCCCGGTACGCGCCATCGACATTGACGCGCAGCCCCAGGCCATCACGGTGGACGCCAACCGCAGCGCCCTGGTGGTGGTCGACATGCAAAACGACTTCTGCAGCCGGGGCGGTTACCTGGACTACCGAGGCATAGACATCACGCCCGACCGCGCGCCCATTGCGCCGATTGCGTCGCTGGTGCCGGTGCTGCGCAGCGAGGGCGTGCCCATTGTCTGGCTCAACTGGGGTGTGCGCAAGGACCTGCTGAACATCCACCCCTCGCTGCTGCATGCCCACACGCACGACGGCACAGGCGCGGGCCTGGGCGAGACCATCCCCGGTGGGGCTGAGATCCTGCGCAAGGGATCATGGGGCGCACAGATCGTGGACGAGCTGAACCCGGGCGAACTGGATATCCACGTCACCAAGCACCGCTTCAGTGGCTTCTGGGACACCGAGCTGGACAGCATCCTGCGCAACATGGGCGTTCGCACGCTGTTCTTTGCGGGGGTGAACGCCGACCAGTGCGTGATGACCACGCTGGAAGACGCCTGTTTTCTGGGGTATGACGTGGTGATGCTGCGCGACTGCGTGGGCACCACGTCGCCAGACTACTGCATGCAGGCCACCGAGTACAACGTGAAGCTGCTGTTCGGCTTCATGAGCCACTCGGGTGCGCTGATCGAGGGGTTGCACGCATGAGCCAGATCGAAGAACGGCTGGCGGCGCTGGGCCTTGAGTTGCCCCGGCCACCCACGCCCATTGCCAACTTCCTGCCCTTTCGGGTGCAGGGTGAGCTGGTTTTTCTGGCAGGGCAGGTGAACGAGTGGAACGGCACGGTGCCTTACGTCGGCAAGCTGGGCCGCGAGTTCAGCCTGGCGCAGGGCCAGAAGGCGGCACAGCTGTGCGCACTCAACCTGCTGGCCTGCCTGAAGCTCGCTTGCCACGGCGACCTGGACCGGGTGCACAGTTGCGTGCGCGTGGGCGGGTTTGTGAATTGCGATCCTGAGTACGAATCCGTGCCCATGGTGGTGAATGGCGCCTCCGACCTGTTTGCGGCGGTGTTGGGCGACAGCGGCCAGCATGCCCGCACAGCCATTGGTGTGGCCAGCCTGCCGCGGCGGGCCGCCGTGGAGGTCGATGCGATTTTCTGCGTACGGTCTGCACCGCAGGCGACGGCGTAGGACCAAAAGACTATGCAGGTTTGCTGCTTTGGCGCGCCATGTGTACCTGGTGCAGGGTGATCTTGCGCACTTCGGACTGGCTGGTTTCGATGTGGGCGCGCAGCAGCAGGGTGGCCTGAT
>ERZ724527.960-NODE-960-length-13624-cov-4.987324_pt1 | contig 13624 bp, 12 predicted proteins | sample MGYA00376060_ERZ724527 | MGnify/ENA primary metagenome ERZ724527 (study PRJEB28724, sample SAMN07190886) | activated sludge metagenome | isolation source: activated sludge of sewage treatment plant in Hong Hong | place: USA: Christiansburg, Virginia | collected...
AATTTATGATTGCAAATATAATCGAATTTGTTATTCCAACCACTTGTCATTCCGACGGAGGAGGAATCTATAACTATTTAATCAGGTATTTTATCAGAAGCTATTCCCGCTATCCATTCCCAATCTTTTGCGCCGAACAACGTCACAAAAGGATTTCCATTACTATCGGGGCTAGGGCAGTGGTTTTCAATTAGCGTTTTTTCAGAGTTCTTCAGCATCTTCTTTCTTGGCTTTCTTCTTTTCGAAAGTCAACACCAAAGCGGGCAACACCAACAAATTGGCAAACATCGCAAATAATAAAGTGCACGAAATCAATCCACCTAAAGCAATCGTACCTACAAAACTAGATAAGGTGAAAATCGCAAAACCGAATATCAAAACCACTGAAGTATAGAACGTACTAATGCCAGTTTCCCGCAAAGCACTAAACACGGATTTCTTCACGCGACCGTTATTCTGAATCAAATCATGTCGGTATTTCGCCATAAATTGAATGGCATTGTCTACAGAAATTCCGAATGCAATACTAAACACCAAAATCGTAGAAGGTTTCAACGGAATGCCGAAATAACCCATCAATCCAGAAGTGATGCACAACGGTAAAACATTAGTAATCACCGAAGCCAGAACCATTTTAACCGAGCGAAACAAATACGCCATCAACCCAGCAATCATAAAAATAGCGAATATCAAGGATTCAATGAGATTGTCAACCAAATAAGAAGTTCCTTTTTGAAACACCAATGCTTTTCCAGTAAGCGTTACTTTGTAGCGATCGGCAGGAAAAATAACGTCAATTTTTGCTTGGAGTTGTTTTTCAACACGCGCCATATCTTCTGTGCCAATATCTTTCATGAAAGTCGTAATTCTAGCATATTGGCCAGTCGAATCGACATAGCTTTTCATCAAATTGTCTTTGGTGTTTTTAGTCGCATTTTTAGCATAAGACAAAATAAATGCTTGCTCTTGACTGTTCGGCAATTCATAAAAATCTGGGTTGCCATTGTAAAAAGCTTGCTTAGAATATTTCACCAAATTGACTACAGAAACTGGTTTCGAGAGCTCCGGAATTTGCGCAATCGTTTGTTGCAATTCGTCCATTTTTTTCATGGTCGAAAGTTTCATCACGCTTTTTTTACGGTGTGTGTCGATCATGATTTCGAGTGGCATTACACCGCTGAATTCCTTTTCATAAAAGAGAATGTCTTTAAAAAACGAAGCGCTTTTGGGCATTTCACCAATCAAACTTCCCGACACTTTCATCTGCATAACGCCTACAACACTAAAAATCAAAAGCAATGCATAAATGATATAAATGCGACTGCGTTTATATTTGACAATGTTTTCTACCCAATTTAGTAAAGCCGAAATGTAGTTTTTGCTCAAATGATACAAGTGCTTTTCTTTCGGTAAAGGCATAAAACTATACACAATCGGAACGATGCACAAAGTCAAGAAGTAAACCGTCATGACATTGATTGTCGTCACCATTCCAAATTCGAAAAGCAAATCGTTGTTGGTAATCATAAAGGTCGCAAACCCAGCAGCTGTCGTCAAATTGGTCATCAACGTAGATACGCCAATTTTAGAAATGACACGTTGTAAAGCCTTCGCCTGATTGTTGTGCAATTTGATTTCCTGTTGGTATTTGTTGATCAGGAAAATGCAATTGCAAATGCCGATAACAATAATCAAAGGCGGAATAATAGCCGTAAGAATCGTGATTTTATAGTGGAAAAAGCCCAAAGTTCCGAACGACCAAATCACACCCAAAAGCAAAATGCAAATCGAAATGAATGTGGCGCGAAACGAACGGAAAAACAAAAAGAAAATAAACGAAGTGATAAACAAGGCGGCACCAATAAAGAGTGCGATTTCACCTTTCATATTCTCGGCGTTAATCGTTCTGATGTAAGGCATGCCCGAAACCCGCAAATCGATGTTGGTTTCTTTTTCGAATTTTTCAATTTTCGGAACCAGGTTTTCAACGATAAAGGTTTTTCTCGCGGCTGTATTGACGATGTTTTTCTTTAAATAAACCGCAGATCGTATGCTTCCCGTTTCTTTATTAAACAACAAACCTTCGTAAAAAGGCAGGTTGTGAAACAGTTCGTATTTGATTTTTTGTAAATATTCGGCTTTGTTGGTTTGACTCGGATCTATCAGCGAAACCAATTCAAATTTTTGCGCGAGGGTATCTTTTTCGAGCTTTTTTAAATCGTTGAGGGATACCACCAAATCAACTTCTTTGGTGCTTTTGAGCTCGGTCATTAGTTTGCTCCAAGCTGCAAAAGTTTTGGGTGTAAAAAAAGAGTCGTCTTTAAAACCAATAACGATGAGGTTGCCTTCTTCTCCAAATTTGTCTAAAAAATCTTGGTATTGTTGGTTTACCACGTGTTTTTTGGGCAACAGATTGGCTTCTGTATACGTCATGCTTAGGTTACGCCATTGAAATCCAAGGAATAGCGTAAGGGCAGCAATAGCAACAATAATCGTGATTCTGTTTTTAAGTATGATTCGGGCTATTAATTCCCAAAATCCGACTTTTAATGTGTTTTTCATAAACATGGCAAAGAGGCAGCAAAGGTAAATAAAACAAGAGAAAACCAATTCATAAAAAGGGCAGATTTATTCGTTTTTTTTGATGACATTAAATTTGGGTTACTATTTTTTTTGCCGTTATAATTTATATATTTGGTTTCGCATCTTTGTGGGCGATTAAAAGTAAAAACAGCACGCATTAGTTTATGAAGAATTTTAAAAATTCCATTTTTTACATTTTAGTTACCGGAGGTTTTTCGGCATTAATTTATTGGATTCTCTCACAAGGAAAATTTCTAGAAGCCGGAAGATCCATCGTTGTGGTCAATTCAAAGAAAACCCAATGGTCGGAATTTTTAGATTCTCTAATACACAATGTGCAACATCCGTTAGCGATACTTTTGGCGCAGATTGTCACCATCATTATTGTGGCTCGTTTCTTCGGTTGGATGTTCCGAAAGATTGGTCAGCCGAGCGTGATAGGTGAAATTATCGCCGGAATTGTACTCGGCCCGTCGTTGTTGGGTATGTATTTTCCAGAGTTTTCAAATGCGTTATTTCCGGTAGCATCGTTGGGAAATCTTCAGTTTCTAAGTCAAATCGGTTTGATTCTTTTCATGTTCGTTATCGGCATGGAACTAGATCTAAAAGTCTTGAAAAACAAAGCCAACGAAGCGCTAGTGATTAGTCATGCCAGCATCATTATTCCGTTTGCACTAGGTATCGGCTTGTCTTATTTCATCTATTATCGTTTTGCTCCCGCAGGTGTCGAATTTTTGTCGTTCAGCCTTTTTATGGGTATTGCGATGAGCATCACAGCATTTCCAGTTTTAGCGCGTATAGTCCAAGAACGCGGCATTCACAAAACCAGAATCGGAACCATTGTCATCACATGTGCCGCGACAGATGACATTACCGCTTGGTGTATTTTGGCGGCCGTAATCGCGATTGTCAAAGCAGGTTCGTTTGTAAGTTCGCTGTATATTATCGGATTGGCTTTTGCTTATGTGCTCATGATGATTTTTGTAGTAAAACCATTTTTGAAACGCATCGGTGATTTATACAGCACGAAAAACAAACTAAACAAACCAGTCGTTGCCATTTTCTTCTTGACTTTAATCTTATCATCTTACACCACAGAAATTATCGGAATTCACGCTTTGTTCGGTGCTTTTATGACGGGTGCAATCATGCCAGATATTGCGAAGTTCAGAGCTATTTTTATCGGAAAAGTCGAAGATGTTTCGGTGATATTGTTGCTGCCCTTGTTTTTTGTTTTCACCGGACTCAGAACCCAAATCGGATTGATTAACGATCCGTATTTATGGAAAGTTACAGGTTTTATCATTCTCGTTGCTGTAGTTGGAAAATTTTTGGGAAGTGCTTTAGCAGCCAAGTTTGTTGGGCAGAATTGGCATGACAGTCTTACCATTGGTGCGTTGATGAATACCCGCGGTTTGATGGAATTGGTCGTGCTGAACATAGGTTACGACTTGGGTGTTTTGACATCCGAAGTTTTTACGATGATGGTGATTATGGCTTTGGTTACCACATTCATGACTGGTCCAGCTTTAGATTTGATCAATTATGTCTTCAAAACCAAAGATGTATTTATTCCAGAAGAAGTGATTGGCAGTGAGGATAAATACAAAATTTTAATCTCTTTTGGAAATAACGAAAAAGGGAAGTCGCTGTTGCGTTTGGCGCATAGTTTAGTCAACAAACAAAAGGAAACTTCTACAATAACAGCCATGCATTTGTCGATGAGTGATGAAATGCACGCTTATAATTTAGAAGAGCAAGAACGCAAAAGATTTACACCCATCTTAGAAGAATCGAAACTTTTGCAACAGGAAATTACAACCATTTTTAAAGCAACGGTCGATATCGAAACCGATATTGCAGATATTGCCAACCAAGGCGATTATGATTTGTTGTTGGTTGGTTTGGGGAAATCTATTTTTGAAGGAACCTTACTCGGGAAAGTACTCGGATTCACCACCAGAATCATCAACCCAGATCGATTGATTGACAAGTTTACCGGAAAAGAAGGCTTGTTCGAGAATTCGCCTTTCGATGAACGTACGCGTCAAATCATTTCCAAAAGTAAAATGCCTTTGGGTGTGTTGATTGACAAAGATTTACAGCAAGTCAAAAATGTTTTTATTCCAATATTCTTTGCTGAAGACACCTTCTTGATGGATTATTGCCAAAAATTAATTTACAACAGCAACGCCGACATTTCGGTTTTAGACATCAACAATTTGGTCAAATCCAATTTTGTGATGCAAAGTGCGTTACAATCTTTAGAAGATAAATATCCGAACAACATGACATTGTTGCAAGAACGCATCATGAAAAAAGAGTTTCTGACCAAACAAGATTTGATGATTATTAGTCTTGAAAGCTGGAAAAAATTAGTCGATTCGCAAAGTGTTTGGTTGAGCAACGTACCTTCGGTTTTGATTTTGAAACCTTAATTCGCTTGGGTTTTATTTTTTGTTACCCAATTTCCTATAGGAATGCATGCCATTTCGCAAATACAAAACAGATAAAAAATGTTTAGTCACCACGGAAAGTCGAGAACGTTTAAACATAATTTGCGCATTGCATCGCTATTGTCTTTTGTGGCCGGAATTGTAAATGTAGCCGGATTTTTAGCCGTTCAAAAACTCACTACAAACGTGACCGGGCATTTTGCCTTTTTTGTTGATGAAGTATTTAAACTAAATTTTTTGGCCGGTTTTGTTTACTTTCTGTACATTTTCTTCTTCTTCCTCGGATCGTTTGTTTCGAGTTTTTTGGTAGAGCTTATTTCGCAAAAAACAGAGCGCAATATTTATGTGTTTCCGACTTCCATAGAAATTTTAATCTTACTCATCATCGGAATTTTTGGTGTCGATTTAATTTTTAACAATCCCAATATTGTTGCTTGTAGTTTGCTCTTTGCGATGGGTTTGCAAAATTCACTCGTAACCAAAATATCAAATGCCACTGTTAGAACTACACATTTAACCGGACTTTTCACCGATCTGGGTATCGAGTTGTCACAATTGTTTTTCTACAAAGAACCAGATAAGAAACAGAAGTTGTTTTCATCCATAAAATTGCGCATGACCATCATCAGTTTTTTCTTTATCGGTGGCGTTGTTGGTGGTGTATTTTACAGCAAAATAGAATTAAAAGTTTTGGTTATTGCCAGTGTAGCTTTGATCGTGGGATTGATTTACGACAATATAAAATTAAAAATAGTACTGCTCAACAGAAAGTATCATAGCGAGCGTTAACGGTGCTTCGAATTGTTTAAAATCCCAAATCCCACACGAAAGACAGTTTAATGGCTAAATTATCTTCAAACCGAGCCAACTGATTCGGTCCGTAGCGATAAAATCCAACCAACCCAAAGCCGCTGTAAATCTGATTGATTTCAAGTCCAGATTCAAAATAACCTTCTTCTAAAGTTTTATATTCAAAGCCAATATGTTGTTCTTTTTTAGCCAAATCGCCCCAAGCCATTCGCGATACCAATACAAAAACGGGTTTTATTTTTCTGGAGAAACGCACTTTTTTGAAAGCATGTTTGCCTTGCAATGTCAAATATTCGCTCGAGAAAAATTCATTAAAATACATCGTCTCGAAACTATTTTTCCCTGCAATGGTTAAACGTTGTAGCACTTTGTCATTCGTCAAACTATTCGGTGAAGTGCTATACAAATGAGTCAATGGCACATCGCCAAAAGCATAACCGGCTTGGAGTAAAACAGAAGTTTTTTGTCCGTTGAGGTATTTCTTTTCATATTCCGTTCTAAAGTCGATTTTCCCAAACGCAAAATCATTTTCCAACCATTTCGGTAAGGTTTTCGTGAATTGAAAAGTAAACTTCGGAAAGCGTTTTTCTACTTCCAAGCGGCCATCTTCGGTTTGCATATAATCGCTAAACGGATTCCATTGCAACGAAAATTGCGCTGTTGTCATGTTGAAATTTTGATACAAGCGATCATTCAGTTTATAGACATAATCAAACTTGGGTTCAATACGCGCATAAGTAATTTGTCCGATACTTTCTGTTTTCGGGATGTATTTCGTCTCGAAATATAACCGCCAACTGCGATACCCATAAAACGTACTCACGTTAATCGGTCGCGGATCATAAATCTTAAAAACCCTTTTGTCAATAGCAAACGAAGTACTACCAATTTCGCGAACGTCATCGGTATAAGAAGCGCCAACCCAAGTGCTCGATTGGTTTCCGATGCGTGTGGCCAATCCCAAATTGTATTTGTATTTACCGTCTTTAATTCCGTAAGCAGTATAGCCATCTATTCTTAAAATTTTCGAAAATTGCTCGCTCGTTTTACCGCCCAAACCAAGTCGAAATCCTTCATAATTGTTGTAACTAATCAAGTAGCGCAAATCGAGGTCAAAAAAACCAAAAGGCACATAACCGTTCAAGACTTTTCTGCCTACAAAAAGGCGTTTTTCTATTTTCTCTTTGGCAACAAGGCTGTCGAGCGCGATGTATGTTCGTTGGCTTCGGGCATCTAGGCTGTCTTTTCGGTAAAGATTCCAAAAAGTTTCGTCTTGCTTGGAGGCGCTTTTTTTGACATCAACATACAGATACGGATTTTTAATTTTTACGGGAACGTTATAATGAATATCGAATGTATTGGTTTCTGATAGCAAATAAGTAAAGTCTGAAGCTACTTTTTTTCGGTTGTCGCTTTCCTTTTCATCATCGGCATCAAACGGCAAAGTTTCGCCCAAAATCTGGATGTTGTAGTTGTTTTTTCCTTTAACGATTTTGAAGATTTTGTGCACGGGAAACCAAATGTTTTGCTCTGGAATGTAATCAAATTCGTGGGTGCCACTAATGTCTAAAAGCCCTTTGATGCGCATGATGGCTTTGGCCACGGCGAAATTTCCAGCGTCGATGTAGAGCACGCCTTCAAGTCCGGCTTCATTGCTTTTCTTTTTGTTTTTGAAATAAATCATATACGTTTTTCGACCTTGAATGCTGGTGCTGTCGAGAATTTTGTAACGGTAATCTTGCGCCGCTTGGTTCGAAATTGGGCTTTTGTATTTGGTTTCAAACAATTCATATTGCTTGTCGTATATAGAAAACGACTGCAGATTGAAAGCTAAAATTTCGTAAATCGGATTTTTAAAACCGGCCATTCTAGTTCCGATAATCGTTTCTTTAAAACCTTTTTCATTGAATTGAAACTGCGATACTTTTTCTGTTTGAAACAAATGCTGTCGGTTAATTATTTTTTTGAATTTATAATCTGATGAATCTATTTTAGTTTCGTTTTTTCCTAGGGTTTTTTTGATGAAAATCGTGTCGATTCTGCCGTCAATAGAATCCGGATTGGCTGTGATTAATAATTTGTTGTATGATTTGCATTCGAAGCTTTTGAATTTCTGCAGTGGATTGTTTTGCGCTTTGTATTGGATGACTTTTTGAATAATACCAAGCGCGCGATTTTTATTAGAAACCGTCACTTCATTCAAATCATTCGCTTTGGCATTTAGCAAAATAGTGTGGAATTTTATTTGGTCATCAAGGGCAACGATTGCCGAAGAAAAACCAACATAAGAAACAGTAAATCGATTGATTTTTTCTTTAGAAGTAAGGTGAAATTTCCCGTCAACATCACTAATGCTGTAGTTTCCGCCATCAATACTAATAGAGGCGAATGGCAAAGGCTTTTGGGTTGCAGCTTCTTTGATAATGCCATCAACATGAAATTGCGCTTGGCTCACCATCGAAAATAAAAGCAATAAAAAAAAGTGTTTTTTCATGGTTTCGATTTCGAAATAGCAATCCAAGTTGTAAAGGTAGACAAAATAAAAAAATCCGTCTTGTTCTTTAACGTGACGGATTTATTGTATTATAATTGATGGTTAGACTTTCATAATTTCGGCTTCTTTGAGCACGAGATGTTCGTCTATTTTCTTGATGAATGCATTGGTCAAATTCTGTATTTCATCTTCGGCAGTTTTACAAATATCTTCCGAGGTGCCTTCTTTTTCTAATTTTTTGATTTCAGTATTGGCATCTTTTCTAGCATTTCGAATTCCGATTTTGGCATCTTCCGCTTCTGTTTTGGCTTGCTTGGTTAAATCGCGACGGCGTTCTTCTGTTAATGGCGGAACGGAAATGATTACGATATCGCCATTATTCATCGGATTGAACCCAATATTGGCAATCATAATGGCTTTCTCAATCGGATGCAACATGGCTTTTTCATAAGGTTGAATCGTAATGGTTCTCGCATCAGGAACATTGAGATTGGCAATTTGAGCCAATGGTGTTTGTGAGCCATAATAATCTACAAACACGCTACCCAACATGGCAGGTGACGCTTTTCCGGCACGAATGTTTAGAAATGATTTTTCTAAATGCGCGATAGAACCGTTCATCGATTCTTTGGTGCTGTCTATAATAAATTCAATTTCTTCGGTCATATTTTTAAGTTGATGGTTGTTGGTTGATGGTTGTTGGTTGATGGTTGTTGGTTGATGGTTGTTGGTTAATATTGAACAACCAAGCTATTATACATTAACTACGGTTCCTACGTTTTCGCCTTCGCAAATTTTCAATAAATTCCCGCGTTGGTTCATATCAAAAACTAAGATAGGCAATTTGTTTTCTTGGCTCAAAGTGAAAGCGGTCGTGTCCATTACATTCAAGCCTTTTTTAAGCACATCGTCAAACGAAATATAATCAAACTTGGTAGCGGTTGGATCTTTCTCCGGATCTGAAGTATAAACACCATCTACGCGTGTTCCTTTCAAAATCACATCGGCGTGAATTTCAACACCACGCAAAACTGCCGCAGTATCGGTCGTGAAATAAGGGTTTCCTGTTCCAGCTCCGAAAATCACAATACGTCCTTTTTCTAAATGACGTACCGCTCTTCTTTTGATATAAGGTTCGGCAATCGCTTCAATTTTTAAAGCGGTTTGCAAACGCGTCAACATACCTTTGTCTTCTAATGCGCCTTGTAATGCCATACCATTAATCACGGTGGCAAGCATTCCCATGTAATCGCCTTGAACGCGATCCATACCGTTGCTGGCACCAGAAACTCCTCTAAAAATATTACCGCCTCCAATTACAATGGCAATCTGAACGCCTTTGTCATGAATTTGTTTGATTTCGTCAGCGTATTCAGCCAATCGGGCAGGGTCAATTCCGTATTGTCGGTTGCCCATCAATGCTTCACCGCTTAATTTTAGAAGAATTCTTTTGTACTTCATTACTTTGTTTTTATTGAGTTGTGCAAATATAGTTATATTCTGTTTTTGTGAAATAGTCTTTTTAAAAAATATACGGTTGTGATGATATTGTTTTTGGATGGTTATAACCACTTCAAATGGTATAGCCTTGCAATATTATTTGTATGAAATGACAAATATCAATCGTTGCCAAACTTTTAATAGTAACTTTGTATAACCTAAAAACCTCATTATGAAAGTAGCCGTTGCCCAAGGATTGTTGAACAGTCATTCTTACATAAAATACCGCGCTATTGTTACCGAATTATTGTCGCAAGGGAAAGTTTCCGGGCACCAGCAATCGGCAGATTTGGTTCATTATACCGAACTCAATGAAGTGCGCATGAACCGACTCGATAAAAAAATGGAGATTACCGAAGAAGTGGTTCAAAAATTATTGCAACTCAAAAAGCAATACATCTGGTTGGTTTTGGCTGAAGGTTGGTGTGGCGATGCGGCGCAATTGTTACCGATTATGAACAAGATGGCGAACTTCTCACAGCATATCGATTTAAAAATAGCTTTCCGTGATGAAAATGAATCTTTGATGAATATGTTCCTAACCAACGGCAACAAAGCCATACCAAAATTGATTGTCTTAGATAAAGATGCGGAAAAAGTATTAGGAAATTGGGGCGCCCGACCAAAAGGTGCAGACCAACTCATCAAAAGCTACAAACAACAATATGGTGTGGTTGATGAAACAGCGAAAACCGAATTGCAATTGTGGTATTTACACGACAAAGGCATCAGCACACAAAATGAAATCGCCGATCTTATGTTGCACTGTGAACAATTGAATCTACAAACGCCATAACATCCATAGCATTTTTTACATCGTAATCACCGATTTTAGTTCGGCGCAAAGCGATTAAATGTGCTCCAGAATTTAGGGCTTTCCCAAAATCAAAAGCTAGTGAACGGATGTAAGTGCCTTTGCTGCAAACCACTCTAAAGTCAACTTCTGGAAGTGCTATTCTTGTAATTTCAAATTCGTGAATGGTGGTTTTTCTAGCAGCGATTTCGACCGTTTCTCCAGCGCGTGCATGCTCGTACAAACGGACGCCTTCTTTTTTTATAGCGGAAAAAATCGGCGGTTTTTGGTTGATTTCACCAAGGAATTGCGGAATGGTTTCGTGTATTAAAGCTTCAGTAATATGAGAAGACGGAAAAGTATGGTCAATTTCAGTCTCTAAATCATACGAAGGCGTTGTGGCTCCAATATAAAAAGTGCCCGTATATTCTTTGGCTTGACCTTGCAGTTCTGTAATTCTTTTGGTGAATTTCCCAGTGCAAACCAACAACAAACCAGTAGCTAAAGGATCGAGTGTTCCGGCATGACCAATTTTGATTTTCTTGAGATTGAGTTTGCTTTTCAAAACCCATTTCATTTTATTCACTGCCTGAAAGGATGTCCACTGCAAAGGCTTGTCAATCAATAAAACTTGTCCGTTTTGAAAATCTTCTGCAGTCATTAAATTACGGTCAAAGGTTGAATGAAAAAGTGAATCAATAATAATATGATACCAACTACAATGCGGTAATAACCAAACACCTTAAATCCGTGTTTGCTCAAAAATCCGATAAAGCTTTTAATGGCAATCAAGGCTACTATAAAGGCTACAACATTCCCAATAATCAATAAATTCACTTGGTCGTCAGTCAAAATATAGCCGTCTTTATAATAGTCGTAGCACTTTTTAACGGTAGCGCCCAACATGGTTGGAACCGCCAAAAAGAAAGAAAACTCAGCAGCTGCAGTTCGTGATAGTTGTTGCGACATACCACCAACGATACTAGCGCCACTTCGCGATACACCCGGAATCATGGCCAAACACTGAAACAATCCAATTTTAAAAGCTTTGGCATAAGTGATTTCTATGTTTTCTGAATTGCCAAACCAATCATCCACTTTCAATAGCAAGATGCCGCCAATCAAAAGCGAAATGGCTACAGTAATTGGATTTTCAAGTAAAGCGTCAATTTTTTTGCTGAATAACAATCCGAAAACCACTGCCGGAATAAAAGCGACCAACAATTTAAAGTAAAAGGTCAAGGTCTGAAAAAACCTTTTGAAGTATAAAACAACTACCGACAGTATCGCGCCGAGTTGAATAACAATCGTAAATAGTTTGGTAAATTCGTCATGTTCAATCCCGAAAAAGGAACTTGCGATGATCATGTGTCCTGTTGAGGAAACCGGTAAAAATTCGGTGATGCCTTCAATGATGGCGAGAATAAGTGCTTGTAGTGTATTCATTTTAGATTTTAGATTTCAGATTGTTTTCCCGAGCGTAGTCGATGGATTGCAGCAATCTAATTAGCTTTCTTCGGGCTTTTCAAAATCGAATAAATCGTAATCCCAAATCCAATCAAAACGGTGGTTGGAGCCAAGCGAATTCTTCTAAAATCAAAAATGGCATCGCTAAAAACTTTTGGGTCATTACTGCCGCCACCCGACATTAAAATGAATCCTAAAGTAATCACCGCCACGCCAATCAATAAAATTTTATAATTGATTTTGTCAAAAAGGAATTCCTGTTTTTCTTGTTCGTTGTCTTTCATAGTCTTAAGCTACTGTCAGCCTGATCGCAGTCGAAGGCTTTGTTATATTTTATGTATATTTTAAAAATCCCTCGACTGCGCTCGGGAAGACAATCCGTAATTCGTAATTATTAATTCGTAATTAATACAAATCGTCCGTTCTCAAATTCAAATACCGCTGTGTTGCAAAAAAGGTACTGAACCAAGAAAGTAAAATACCCAACGCCAAAACACCAAACAAAACCAAGGCAATCATTAGTTGATCGCTCATGATTCCCAAACCAGGGAAGCTGTTATCGATATAAATCAAAACACCAATCAAAGCCAATACAGCCAAAACCGAAGCTATGAATCCCAATTTTATACTTCTCCAAATAAATGGTTTTCTGATAAATGATTTGGTGGCGCCCACCATTTGCATTGTCTTGATGATAAACCGATTCGAATAAATCGACAAACGCATCGAACTATTAATCAACAACACGGCAATCAAAGCCAAAATACCACTGAGGATCAAAATCCACATGCTCACTTTCTTGATGTTGTCGTTCACCAAACTCACCAATTGCTTGTCGTATACAATGTCAGCAACCATTTCGTTGGCACGAAATCTACTTTCAATTTTTCGAATATTTTCGGTATCAATATAATCCGCTTTCAAATGAATATCAAACGAATTCAACAACGGATTCGCTCCTAAAAAGGTCATAAAATCTTCGCCAATCACATCCGTATGCTGTTTCGCCGCTTGTTCTTTGGTGACATAATCACTCGATTTTACAAACTTAGCCAGCTTCAATTCTTCGGCAAAAGCAGTCGTCACACTGTCGGTCGCTTCGCTTTTAAAGAAAACGGTCATCACAATTTCTTCCTTAAAATCGTCAGACAATTTTTTAGAATTAATCACAAACAAACCCAAAATACCCAAAAGAAAAAGGACGAGAAACATACTCAGAACTACCGAAAAATAAGACGAAATCAGTCGGCGCTTTTGAAACTTTTCGAAAGAAGAACTCATAAATGTTGTTATTATGGCGTAAAAATAATAAAGAATTTCTTTAATCACAGTTTATAACGACCAAAGTTTTGTCTTTCGTACAATAAACGTAAATTTGCCTTCTGTTTTTAGGAGCAGCACAGTTGGTTGCCCAAGAACAGTTGTCCCGCTTTACGTTAAATTCCCGATTAAGAAAAGCTACGGCAAAAGCCTTGTTTTCTAAAAATCGGGAGATACCACTGCAATCGGGGCTAATTTTTG
>ERZ724527.961-NODE-961-length-13613-cov-7.500959_pt1 | contig 13613 bp, 9 predicted proteins | sample MGYA00376060_ERZ724527 | MGnify/ENA primary metagenome ERZ724527 (study PRJEB28724, sample SAMN07190886) | activated sludge metagenome | isolation source: activated sludge of sewage treatment plant in Hong Hong | place: USA: Christiansburg, Virginia | collected...
GCCTGTCCATGGAGGGCGACACCGAGCTGGGTCTGGTCGTCAAGAACGCCATCGATGCGCTGGAGCTGCCGGTGCTCGATTTGCAGCAGTGGACGCCCGACAAGGTGCTGGCCCGCTTCCTGCCCCGCAAGCGCGCCACATCACCGGCGCAACATCCCGTCGGGAAAGCGTGATCGGGCATCGCGCCGACATGCCGCGGCGCGTCATTGTTGCCATCTCGGGTGCCAGCGGAGCCGTGTATGGCGTGCGCCTGCTGCAGGTGTTGCGCGAGACGCCGGGCATCGAGACGCACCTGGTGGTGTCCAGCGCCGGCTGGCGCAACGTGCACGAGGAACACGGCCTGCAGCGCGCCGATATCGAGGCCCTGGCCCACCACGTGCACGACATCACCAACATCGGCGCGAGCATTGCCAGCGGTTCGTTCCAGTGCAGTGGCATGGTCGTGGCGCCGTGTTCCATGCGCACGCTGGCGGCGATTGCGCATGGCCTGTCGGATAACCTGATCACGCGCGCCGCCGATGTGCTGCTCAAGGAGCGCCGTCGTCTGGTGCTGATGGTGCGCGAGTCGCCATTGAGCCTGATCCACCTGCGCAACATGGTCAGCGCCACCGAGGCGGGTGCCATCATCTGCCCACCCATGCCGGCCTTTTACCTGCGCCCGCAGAGTGTGGACGACATCGTGGACTTCAGCGTGGCCCGCGCACTCGATCTGCTGGATGTGCCGCACACGCTGGCGGCGCGATGGAATGGAAGCGAAGAGGAATGACTCGCCGGGCCATCCCCAAGGCGAACAGCACCACGGTGCGAAGCACGAAGAGTTTCCTATGAGCTACCACGACCTGCGCGACTTCATCGCCCAACTGGAACAGGCAGGTGATCTGCGCCGCATCACCCAGCCCGTCTCCCCCTATCTGGAGATGACTGCCCTGTGTGATCGCGTGCTGCGCGCCAGCGGTCCCGCCATCCTGTTTGAAAATGTCAGCGGCCACAACATGCCGGTGCTGGGCAATCTGTTTGGCACGCCCGAACGCGTGGCCCGCGCGATGGGGGTGTCGGAGCTGAAAGGCCTGCGCCCCTTTGGTGAGCTGCTGGCCTCGCTGAAGGAACCGGAAGCGCCCAAGGGCTTCAAGGAAATGGTTGGCATGCGCAGCCTCTTGAAGACACTGTGGAACATGGCGCCCAAGGAGTTGCGCAGCGCACCCTGCCAGGAGGTGGTGTGGGAGGGCAATGACGTGGACCTGGCCCGCCTGCCCATCCAGCACTGCTGGCCCGGCGATGTGGCGCCGCTGATCACCTGGGGACTGGTCATCACCCAGGGGCCGAACAAGCCCCGGCAGAACCTGGGTATCTACCGCCAGCAGGTGTTGAACCGCAACCAGGTCATCATGCGCTGGTTGGCGCACCGCGGCGGCGCGCTGGATTTTCGCGAGCATGGCATCAAGAACCCCGGCCAACCCTACCCGGTGGTGGTGGCCATTGGTGCCGATCCGGCTACGATTTTGGGTGCGGTCACGCCCGTGCCCGACAGCCTGTCGGAGTACCAGTTTGCCGGCCTGCTGCGTGGTGGCCGTACCGAACTGGTCAAGGCCCTGGGCAGCGAACTGCGCGTGCCAGCCAGTGCCGAGATCGTGCTCGAAGGCCACATCTATCCCGACGCCACCCACCCCAGCGGCTACCAGCATGCACTGGAAGGCCCGTATGGCGACCACACCGGTTACTACAACGAGCAGGCGCAGTTTCCGGTGTTCACCATCGACCGCATCACGATGCGCAAGGAGCCGATCTACCACTCCACCTACACCGGCAAACCACCGGACGAGCCGGCCGTGCTGGGCATGGCCCTGAACGAATTGTTCGTGCCGCTGCTGCAGCGCCAGTTCCCCGAGATCACCGACTTTTACTTGCCACCCGAAGGCTGCAGCTATCGCATGGCCCTGGTGCAGATCAAAAAGGCCTACCCCGGCCACGCGCGGCGCGTGATGATGGGCGTGTGGAGCCACCTGCGCCAGTTCATGTATACCAAGTTCATCGTCGTGGTGGACGACGATGTCAACGTGCGCGACTGGAAGGAAGTCATCTGGGCCATGACCACCCGCGTCGATCCGGTGCGCGACACCATGATGGTGGAGAACACACCCATCGACTACCTGGACTTTGCGTCACCGGTCAGCGGCCTGGGCAGCAAGATGGGGTTGGACGCCACCAACAAATGGCCCGGCGAGACCCAGCGTGAATGGGGCCGCACGATCACCATGGATGCCGATGTGCAGCAGCGCATGGATGGCATCTTCTCGGGGCTGGGTTTGTGAGAAAAAACTGGCGTTAGCCCTCGTGGAATGTGCGCGAGTAGCTATCATTTCAGGAGTAACTTAAGTTCAAGTCCAACTTCATGTGGAGCTTTTTCGCTAAAGGAGTTCAATGTGCGTTTTGTGCCTCGTTTAGTCGGGTTCGGTTCGGCGGTCTTCCTGGCCGCGGAAGTGAGCGAATCCGCGGCGTGGCGTGCTTCGATGGCGTTAGCGGCAGTGGCTTTGTTGTCCGCATGCAGCGGCAGTATGGCGCCTCTCTCGGCACCGGTTGCCGAGCACGCCACCGCAAGTCTGAAGGGTGTGGCGCTGTTGAATCGCATCACGTGGGGCGTGACACCCGGTCTGCTGGCACAGGCGTCCCGAGACGGTGACACGTTCCTGGACCGCCAACTGCGACCTGCGCTGCCTGTCACCCTGCCAACGCTGGTCCGGGTGCAGATTGAGTCATTGGGCATCGTGCAAACGCCTACTTGGCAAATGGTCGCCACGGTGGAACAACAGCGTCGTGATCTGGATGGAATCAAGGACGTCGACCAGAAAAAGCTTGCCCAAACCGCCTACCAGGGTGAACTGAACCGCGTCGTTCGCGAAGCACAAACCCGGTCTTTGCTGCGGGCAATGTATTCACCCGCGCAACTGCAAGAGCAGATGACCTGGTTCTGGATGAACCATTTCAATGTGCACATGTTCAAGGCCAATGTGCGCATCTTGGTTGGCGATTACGAAGAGGTGGCCATCCGACCCTATGCGTTGGGGCGTTTTCGCGACCTGCTCGGCGCGACCGTACGGCACCCGGCCATGATCCGCTACCTTGACAATGAGCAAAACGCGGTCGGCAAGCTCAAAGAGAATTACGCGCGCGAACTGATGGAATTGCACACGCTGGGTGTGGGCAGTGGATACACCCAGACCGATGTGCAGCAGCTGGCACGCATCCTTACCGGCGTCGGCGTCAATTTCGGCAACGCCCGGCCAAAGCTCAAACCGGAGCACGAAGTGCAGTATGTGCGTGACGGTGGTTTCGAATTCAACCCAAACCGCCATGACTTTGGCGACAAACAGTTTCTGGGTCTGGTCGTCAAAGGGCGGGGGCTGGCGGAAGTGGACGAAGCGCTTGACCGGCTGGCGCGCCACCCCGCCACAGCCCGCTTCATCAGCCATAAGTTGGCATTGTTTTTTGTCAGTGACGCACCACCACCTGCACTGATCGAACGGATGGCGGCCAGTTTCCTGCACAGCGACGGCGACATTGCCAGTGTCCTGAAAACCTTGTTTCGCTCACCAGAGTTTGCCGCCTCATCCGGCAGCAAATTCAAAGACCCGATGCATTTTGTGGTGTCTGCCGTGCGGCTGGCCTATGACGATCAACCCATTCTGAATGCCACCCCGCTCATCGGTTGGCTCAATCGCATGGCCCAGCCCCTGTATGGTCGCCAAACACCCGATGGCTATCCAATGACCAGCGACGCCTGGGCCAGCCCGGGCCAAATGACCACGCGTTTCGAGATTGCAAAAGCAATTGGATCGGGCAATGCAGGCCTGTTCAAGACCGATCCTGCCGCGGCGCCATCGGCGGTGGTGTTACCGCAAATGGCCACACTGATGCGCAACGCTGAACTGCAAACGATCATCAGCCCGCTTACCCGCGAAGCGCTTGAACAAGCCAAAACCCCACAAGAATGGAACACGTTCCTGATCGCGTCGCCCGATTTCATGAATCGCTGAGTAGCCGCAGAACCTCAGACACCCGCCATGGACCGCCGTCATCTTCTAAAACACACACTCGCCTTGCCGGCCAGCTGTCTGGCGTCTCGCTTGATGGCCGCACCTATGGCGCAGCCGCGCATGCTGCTGGTATTTCTGCGCGGCGCTTACGATTGTGCCAACCTGCTGGTGCCTTATTCGAGCAGCTTCTACTACGAGTCACGGCCCAATATTGCGATTGCAAGGCCGGACGCTGACAGCGACAGTCCTAGTCCAGCAGCATGCTTGTCGCTAGACGCTACTTGGGGTTTGCACCCGGTCTTGCGCGACAGCATCCTGCCACTCTTTCTGAAAGGCGAAGTCGCCTTTGTGCCGTTTGCCGGGATCAATGACCTGAGTCGCAGCCATTTCGAAACCCAGGACAGCATTGAGTTGGGCCAGGCTTTGGGTCAGCAACGCAATTTCAGGTCCGGCTTTTTGAACAGACTGGCGACGGTTCTGGGTGGTCCGGGTCCATCCCGGCCCATTTCGTTTACCGACCATTTACCCTTGGTTTTCCGCGGCGACACGCAGGTACCCAACCTGGCCTTGAAGAATGTTGGCAAACCCGGGGTGGACGCGCGCCAGGCGCAGATCATTACAGCGATGTATCGCGACACGCCATTGGCCCGGACTGTGTCAGAGGGCTTTGGTGTGCGCGACGAAGTGATACGTAGCTTGAGCATCGAAATGGATCAAGCCAGTCGCAATGCCATCAGCGCCAAGGGCTTCGAGCTGGAGGCTCGGCGGATCGCCCTGTTGATGCGCGAGAAGTTCAACCTTGGATTCATCGACGTGGGTGGCTGGGATACCCATGTCGCCCAAGGCGGCGCAACCGGTTATCTGGCCACTCGCCTGGAAGAGCTTGGTCGGGGTTTGGCGGCCTTTGCACAGGCCATGGGGCCGGATTGGCGCGACACCACGGTGGTGGTGGTCAGCGAGTTTGGCCGCACCTTCCGTGAGAATGGCAATCGCGGTACCGACCACGGCCATGGCTCGGTGTTTTGGGTATTGGGCGGCAGCGTCAAGGGCGGTCGAGTGGTTGGCGAACAGGTGCCGCTGGACGCGGCGCACCTGTTCCAGAACCGCGACTATCCTGTGATGAATGAATACCGCAGTCTTCTCGGCGGCTTGATGGCGCGACAGTTTTCTCTGTCAACCAATCAGATGGACCAGGTCTTTCCTGGTGTACTAGCACAAGACTACGGTTTGCTTTGACTGGCAGAGCCACTTTGGCATGGCTTCATTTTTTTAGCTTGGCGTCGCGAATGAATTTGCCGAGATGGCGATCGGTCTTGGTGGTGTGGTTGGCGAACCAGTCAAAAAGAAAGAGTTGGATCTGGAAGCTGAGGTACAGCTTGTCGTGAGCGCCACTGGTGATTTCAGCCTTCAGGCGCAAGAATTGCTCAACCAGTTTTTCATGTTCACGCAGGTGCTCGTTCATCAGCGGGTAGTTCACGTCTCGCATGATCTTTTCTTCGCAATCAAAATGAAAGTGAACATAGTCGGCCAGGAATTGCATGGTCTCCTCAATGCCGGAGCTGTCCTCACGGGAAACCATGAGTGCAAGCTGGTTGATGTGCGCCAGCAACTCATGGTGCTGGTTATCGATTTCATCAAATCCCACTAAAAATTCGTCGCGCCATTCGAGCGTGCCACCCACCTCGCCCGTGCCTTCGTGGTGACCGGTTTGCTGAAAATTCAGGCTCCGCTGCAGGTAGATCTGTGCTGGCTTGTCATCCGGCGCAAGATTGAGACAGGCCCGAAAGAGAGAAATAGCCCGGTCAATGGCCTTGAGGTGGTAATAGGTCACACCCTCTTCAAACTGTTGGCGACTCGCCAACTTGCCAGTCCGGGTGTCTGCCAAATCGTTGTCGAAAACTTCGTAAACGGATTGCGCCTGGGTTTTTCCTTTGACCCGAATCCGGTCTAGAAAGCGGATGCAGTAATGGTCGGCGTGGGTCAAGGCATTCAGGGTGTGTTCGCTGATGAGCAACGGTGTTTTGTAGGTCTTGGTGGTTTCTTCCAGTCTTGAGGCCAGGTTCACGGCGTCGCTCAGGACTGTACCCTCCATTCGTTGTGTTCCGCCAATGGTGCCGAGCATGACAATACCGGTGTTGAGACCAATGCCGATTCTCACTGGCGGGTAGTTTGCGCGTTCCCTGCCTTTGTTGTACGCGTCCAACTGGGTCAACATGGCGATGGCGCTTAGCAGACCCTGGTCTGCGCTTGTCGGGAACAGTGCCATGATGGCGTCGCCAATGTACTTGTCGACAATGCCACCATGCGCGCTGATGACGGGCTCCATCTCGCCCAGGTAGGAATTGATGAACGAAAACGTTTGTTGTGGCGACATGGATTCGGACAGGCGGGTGAAGTCCCGAATGTCCGAAAACAGGATGGTCATGGATTTCTCGGTCTGCTCACCCAGCTTGAGGTCAAGAATGCTTTGTGCGTTGAGCAACTGCAGCAATTGGTGCGGCACGAATCGGCCGTAGGCGTTCTCGGTCTGGCGCAGCAGATCGAGTGTGTGCCGATGGGCGGCGATCTCTTGCTCCAGCGCCGCCATTTTTTTGCGGAGTTCATCTCTGAACCAGGGGAGCGTGGACGGTTCTTGTTCACTTGGCATATTCAGATTCCAGATGCGACTTCAGACTTTGTAGCGTCCAGCGCGTGTGGGCTCGGGCGGTTGAATGGTATTTTGCATCCAGTGAAGTTTCAATGGGGCAAGCGACCACACAGCCTTTGGCATTGGTGTGAGTGTTGGCGTCGATAACAAGGGTCGCGGAGCCAGTCCACCTTGCGTCACGCAGCGCCGTCGCAAAGAGGGCTCAACCCTATTCCAAAAGTCGCGAATCGCGCCTTCAACGTGGCACAGCGTTTCTGGCCGTCAACGATGCACCAAATTCGAATAACCCGCAAGTCGCGGCGGGTTACCCGCATGCGCTCTGTTTTTGATAGCTGTCTACGCTGTTTCCACGAGGCTGGATAGCGAAAACGCGTTGCTAGTTATTTAAAGCTGCAGCTCGCCGCGCCGGTCTGGCGCACGGGCCTGTTGAGGGTTCACCCGCGCTTCAAAATCCAGAAATTCAGCTATCGTCTTGACCTTCGTTTTCTGCTTCATCCTATGACTACCAATGCCCATTACCGGTCACTGCAGTGGCTCCCATTACAGGCAGCGGGCCGCGTTATCGCCGTCCCCAGCGTCCTCGCAATAGCGTTGTTGAGCGGTTGCGCCACGCTTGACACGCCGGTTTCCAAAGCCGCTGAACCGAAGCCCGAGCTTGCCGACAGCGTCGACAAGGCCGTGGCTACTGCCAAGCCGCCTGCGGCCGCCGCCTCCAAACCGGCCGACCCCACCGCACCCAAGCCTTTTGCTGACATCATCAAAGACGCCAAGGTGCAAGACGGCCTGTTTCCGATCTGGCGCAAGGACGAGAAGGTCTGGATGGAAATCCCCAAGGCGGCCTTCAACAAACCATTTCTGTTCACCGTCAACGTAGCCAATTCGGTTGGCGAACGCGCGCTGTATGCCAGCCAGATGAAGACTGACGCCATGGTGGAGTGGCGACGCATTGGCAACCAGGTGCAACTGATCGCCCTGAACATCCGGTTTCGCGCGGACGGCGGTGCCAAGTTGGCGGTGGAGCAGGCGTTCTCACCCAGCCTGTTGGCTTCCAGCGTGTTGGCCAGTGCCGAGCACCCGCAGCGCAAATCGGTGTTGGTGGATGCAAGCTTCTTGTTGGCGGACATTCCCGGCTACTCGACCACAATCGAGCGCGCTTACCGCCTGCCTTACACGCTGGACAAAGGTAACTCTTACATTGAAGCCAGCCGCGCCGATGCAGCCTTGAGCACCTTGACTGCACGGGTGCATTTTTCTACTCCCCGCATTCCGGCACCGCCCCTGACGCCGCCTCCCGTGCCCAATCCGACACCGCCGCAGGCTTTGCCCGATCCGCGCAGCTTCTTTGCCAGCTTTGTCTACAGTTTCGCCAGCCTGCCCGAGCAAGCCATGCGCCCGCGGCTGAGCGATCCGCGACTAGGGCACTTCCTGGAGTCCTTTACTGATCTGAGCGATACGGTCAAAGCCAACCCCCGCACGCACTACGTCAAGCGCTGGCGGCTGGAAAAGAAGGACCCGCAAGCAGCCCTGTCCGAGCCCGTGCAGCCCATCGTCTACTGGTTGGACAAGAATATACCCCTCAAGTACCGCGCGGCGGTGGCGGCCGGCATCACCGAGTGGAACAAGGCGTTTGAGCGTATTGGCTTCAAGAACGCCGTGTTGGCCAAACAGCAGCCCGACGACGCAGAGTGGGACAACATGGACGCCGCCCACGCGTCGATCCGCTGGTTTGTCGGTGCGGATGTCGGTTTCGCCATTGGCCCCAGCCATACCGACCCGCGCAGCGGCGAGATTCTGGATGCCGACATCGGCATGAGCGATGTGTTTGCCCGCGGCTCGCGCCGGTTTATTTCGGAGAGTGTGGGTCGGGGCAGTGATTTGCATGACCATCGTGGCCATGCGTGCAGCTATGCCCATGAGGCGGCCGCCGAGATGGGCTTTGCCCTGGATGTGCTGGAAGCGCGGGGCGACATTGCACCCGACAGCCCCGAGGCCGAGGCCTTTGTGCAGGCGGTGATCACCGACACCATCATGCATGAGGTGGGCCACACCCTGGGCCTGAAGCACAACTTCAAAGCCTCTACCACCGTCACCCAGGCGCAATTGCGAGACAAGCGTTTTACCGAGGCCCAAGGCATATCCGGCTCGGTGATGGACTACAACGCTTACAACATTGCGCTCAAGGGCGAGACCCAGGGCAGCTATAACAGCACCTCGCTTGGCCCCTACGATTACTGGGCTATCGAATACGCCTACCGACCTTTGGACCCCGCTACCGAAGCGGCTGACTTGGCCCGAATTGCGGCGCGCAGCACCGAGCCCGCATTGGCCTATGGCGACGACACCGATGCCGGCGGATTCGGCGCCAACGATGGCATGGACCCGCTAGCCAACCGCTTTGACCTGGGCGACGATCCGTTGGCCTATTACAAAAAGCGGCTCACGCTGTCGCAGGAATTGTGGGAGCGTTTGCAGGACCGCAAGCCGCAACCCGGCGATGACCCGTTGCGCCAGCGCCGCGTGCTGTTGTCGGGCTTTAGCCAGCTGCAGCGGGCGGCCGAGTTGGTGGGCAAGTATGTGGGCGGCATGCATGCCGTGCGCGATCTACCCGGCTCTACGACGCGCGCCAGCTTTAAGCCGGTGGAACCCGCCAAACAGCGCGAGGCTTTGCAGTTTCTGGCTACCGGTTTGTTCAGTGCCGACTCGTTCCGCTTTCGGCCAGCTTTTCTGTCCAGCGTGACGGTGGACTACAACGAGTGGGAGCGCGAAGGGCCGGTTAATGTGCGTGCGGCTGTGCTGCGCGCGCAGGCCGCTGCGATGGACCGGTTGTTGGCAGGCAACACCGCCCAGCGCCTGCTGGATATGCCCAACTACCTGGATCCTGCCCAGCGCAAGAGCATGGTCTCACTCAGCGAGGTGTACGCCACGTTGCAGGCCAGCATCTGGAGCGAACTGCAGAGCGGCGCTGAAGTGGACGTATTGCGTCGCAGCCTGCAGCGTGAACACCTCAAGCGCCTTCAGGTGCTGCTGACCAAGGGCTCGATCAGCTTGCCGGCCGATGCGCTCAGCCTGGCCCGCCTGCATGCTACCCGTTTGCAGAGCAGCTTGCGCGGCGCGGTGGCCAAAGGCGGGCGCTCCATTGAGACCCAGGCCCACTTGGCCGAGAGCCTGGGCACGTTGACCGAAGCGCTGCGGGCGTCCATGCAACGCGGTTGATGCTGCTAGACCGGCCGGATAGCGAAAACGCTTAGAACACGAGCTGCACGCCCAGTTTCACACTGCGACCGGGCAGCGGCGCTTTGCCGGGCGCAGTTTGGGTCAGGATGGACGTTGCGGAATAGGCCAGCGCGTCACCCGCGTTGTCCAGCCGCGCAAACCACAGTGCTGTTGTGGCACCCAGTTGTTGGCGGTAGTTGAGCGATGCGTTGAACAGCGTATAGGCCGCGCTGGGCATTTGCCCAACGAGGCCGTCGGTGGATGCGGCCACGTGGTTGGCGTCCAGGCGCGCACCCCACGGGCCCTGGGCCCATACCAGCGATGCGCCCAAGCGTACGGGGGCGATGCGCGGCAGCGGTGCGCCACTGGCCGTTTGCCAGGCGCGCACCCAGTCACCGCGCAACTCCAGGTCCAGCGTTTGGCCGGCATCCAGCAGGCGCAGCTTTCCGCTGGCCTCCAGTCCGGTGAAACGAGCGCCGACCTGGGTGTAGACGTATTCCGGCAAAACACCCGCGCTGCTGCCCGACTCGACCGACAGGCCGTTGCCATCGTCGGTGACACCCAGGCCATCCGCGCCGTTGCCCTCGGTGTCTCGCAGCAGGCCGGTGGCGTGTTGCGAGGCGTAGTTGTTGAACTGGTTGGCAAAGGCGCTGAGCTGAAAGCTGTTGGCACCGCGTTTCCACTTCAGGCCCAGGTCCAGGTTGGTGGACTGCTCCACACCAAACTGGCTGTTGCCAACCTCGTAGGCGTTGGTGGCCAGATGCGGGCCGTTGGCGAACAACTCGTAGTCTTTGGGAGCGCGCTCGGTGTAGGCCAGGTTGGAGGTGACTTGCCAGTCGGAGCGCGCGTTCCACAGCACACCCAGCGCCACACTGTGCGGCTTGAAGCTGCGGCTGGCGGATACGAAGCGGGCCACCTGCGGGTTGCCGCTGGAGGTCACCTCGACTGCTTCCATGCGCGCGCCCAGGCTGATGCGACCCCAGGACAACGGCAGCTCTTCAAACGCAAACAGCGCGGTTTGGGTGCTGTGGCTGTAGGGGGCAAAGGCCTCGGCGCCATCGGCTGAAAAACGCCCATCTTCGCTCTGTAAGCCCAGCACGCCTGTCCATTGCCCCAGCTTGGCGTGGTGGGCCACCAGGCGTATGTCATGCCCGGTGTTCTTGAACACGGTGCCGGGCTCTCCATCCTCAAATTCCGTGTGCTGGTAGTCGGTCTGGCTGGCGCGTAACTTGACGCTGCGAAACCAGCCGGGGAGTTGGTCGATGTCCCACTCCAGCGCGGCGCGGTCGGACCGCATGCCAATGGTCACCGCGTCCTCCGCCACGGTGCCGTAGTCGGAGCGAAAACTGCTGAACGATGCGCCCAGCCGTGCGTGGTGAAAAAACAGCGTCCCGCCCACGGCGGCACCCTGGTTCTGGGCGCTGGAGTTGCAAATGGCTCTGGCTACCGCGGGTGAGCCCGGTTTGGTGCACGCCAGGCGAACGGGCACGCTGACATCGTCGGAGCTGCGGTTAAAGGCGTCCACATGCAGGGCCATGCGGTCGGTGCCGGTTTCGAGCAGGGCGGCGGCGGAACGTTCACCATTGCCGCTGGCGGCCTCCAGATTGAGCGTGCCTGAGAGGCCACCATTGGCATCAAACACCCGTTCCAGCGGGATGCGGTTGTCCATCACATTCACCACGCCGCCCACGGCGCTGCCGCCGTACATCAGTGCGCCGGGGCCACGCAGCACCTCGATACGTTCCATGGAGATGGGGTCCGAGGGCACGGCGTGGTCATTGCTCAGGCCCGAGGCGTCCACGCTGGAGCCGCTGTTTTGCAGGATGCGCACACGGTCGCCGTCCAGCCCGCGGATGATGGGTCGGCTGGCATTGGGGCCAAAGTAGCTGCTGCTCACGCCGGGTGTTCCGTCCAGCGTTTCGCCCAATGTGCTCTTTGAGCGAAATAGCAGGGTAGCCCCCGTGTAGCTTTCGACGGGCGCTATCAAATTCGTAGCGCCCAGCGGGTTCCCGGTGACGGTGACGGAAGGCAGTGCACCGTCGTCGCGGGTAGCTGTTTGGGCTTGGACGCTGGTCAGACCCGAAGCCGACAGCGCCACTATGGCAAAGGCGGCCAAGGCTAGCGGGTGTTGAGCAAAGAAAAGGGACGCGCGCGCAGCACGTCGTTCAATAAGAGAGTTCATGAAAAGTCCGTTGAATCGAAAAATGCAAACGCTCCCGCGTGCCAAACCGGCAGCAGGAGACCACATCAAACAGGGGATTCAGCGGAGGGAAGGGGGGCCGCGTGCCTGGAATAAGGCATGCCAACGCGCCACGGCCAGTGCGTGGCTGGCCACCAGCATCGGGGCTGGCAAGGCCAGCACAGCGGCAGCGGCGGTGGCGCCAGACAGAACATCGCCATGGCTGTGTTGGTCAAAAAATTGGCAGTCGGTATCCAACAGGTGCCCGGCGAACAGGCGCTGCAACACACTGACTGCCTGGCCGGTTTCCTGCGCCACCGATAGCGCAATCCCAGAGCGGGCCGCGAGGGGCGAATCCCAGTGCACTACGCTGTGCCACAAGCCCAGGCTCTGCGCCCACACCAGTGCCAATACCAGCAGACAGGCCGCAGCATGGCGGCCCGTGGGTCGGTGCGGCAACTGGGCTTGCGTGCGGGGGTCGGACATGCGGGGAGTCTAACGGACGCCGCGCCGAGGCGACAATGAAGCCATGCACACCACCCTTTCTTTGCGGCATTTCTTGCTGGCCCTGGCGGTTGTGGCCGTGTGGGGCACCAATTTTGTTGTCATTAAGCTGGCCCTGGGTCACATGCCACCGCTGCTGTTTGCCACACTGCGCTTTGCCTTGGCTGTATTGCCCGCCATCTTCTTCCTGCCGCGCCCGGCTGTTTCATGGCGCAATCTGGCTGCCTATGGCCTGCTGATTGGTGTGGGCCAGTTTGGCCTGCTATTTGTCGCTATGAACGGCCATATCTCGCCGGGGCTGGCCTCGCTGGTGATCCAGGTGCAGGTGTTCTTCACCATCGGCCTGGCCATGCGCCTATCGGGCGAACGGCTGCAGCCCGTGCAATGGCTGGCACTGGTGCTGGCCACGGGCGGCATTGCCACCATCGTTATGCACACGGATGGCAGCACCACTGTGCTGGGTCTGGGCTTGATCCTGCTGGCCGCCATGTCCTGGGCGGGTGGCAACATCGTTTCGCGCAAGGCCGGCCAAGTGAACATGGTGGCCTATGTGGTGTGGTCCAGCGTGTTTGCCGTGCCGCCCTTGCTTCTGTTGACGCTGGCCGTGGAGGGCTGGGACGCTGTTGCCGCCGGGCTGCAGCAAGCCGATGTCGGCACCTGGGCCGCCGTAGCATGGCAGGCCTGGGGCAATTCACTGTTTGGGTATGCCGCCTGGGGTTGGCTGCTGGCGCGTTATCCCGCTGCCACGATCACACCGATGGCACTGCTGGTACCGCTGTTTGGCATGGGCGGTTCGGCGCTGATGCTCGGGGAAGGCCTGCCCGCCTGGAAGCTGGCTGCCGCCGCACTGGTGATGGGCGGGCTGGCGCTGAATCTGCTGTGGCCTCATCTGCGCGCCAGATTCAGGTAGGCCTTGCTTCGCCCACGTCTGGTGGGACGCTGCCCAACCCGGCCTTATTTCACCAGCGTTGCATCGTTTTGTGTAGAGTCTTTTCCAAATTAGGTTTGATCCTGAACAGCGGGCATAGCGGCTGCGTTC
>ERZ724527.962-NODE-962-length-13595-cov-3.279394_pt1 | contig 13595 bp, 14 predicted proteins | sample MGYA00376060_ERZ724527 | MGnify/ENA primary metagenome ERZ724527 (study PRJEB28724, sample SAMN07190886) | activated sludge metagenome | isolation source: activated sludge of sewage treatment plant in Hong Hong | place: USA: Christiansburg, Virginia | collected...
AACCAAATGACTATCAATTAGACAGTTTTGAAAAATTGGAATTCTATCCAAAAGCATTTCAGTATCTAGGAAAAATTGCTGCCGAATTGGATTTCGAATTGGTGATGGTAACCAATCAAGACGGTTTGGGAACGGATTCACATCCGGAAGCCAATTTTTGGCCGGTTCATAATTTGGTGATGAAAGCTTTCGAAAATGAAGGAGTTGTTTTCAGCGAAGTTTTTATAGACAAAACATTCCCTCACGAAAACGTGCCAACCCGCAAGCCAGGAACGGCTATGCTGACGAAATACATCAATAATCCAGAGTACGATTTAGAGAATTCATTCGTAATCGGAGACAGAATCACCGATGTGGAATTGGCTAAAAATTTGGGTTCAAAAGCCATTTTTATCAGCAATGACGAAGAGTTGGGAAGTGATGAGATTTCTTCAAAAAGACACGAATTGGATGCCGTTATTGCTTTGCAAACCACCGAATGGAAAACGATTTACGAATTTCTGAAATTAGAAGAACGGACCGCTTCCATAACCAGAAAAACGCACGAAACGGATATTTACATCAACTTGAACCTTGACGGAACTGGAAAAAGTAAAATCGAAACCGGAATTGCTTTTTTCGACCATATGCTTGACCAAATCGCACGTCACGGCCAAATGGATTTGGAAGTTATTGTAAAAGGTGATTTGGAAGTCGATGAACACCACACGATTGAAGACACGGCGATTGCCTTGGGTGAAGTTTTTGCCAAAGCATTAGGAAACAAATTAGGAATTGAACGTTACGGTTTTTGTTTGCCAATGGACGACTGCTTATCTCAAGTGGCGATTGATTTTGGCGGTAGAAATTGGTTGGTTTGGGAAACCGAATTCAAACGCGAAATGGTGGGTAAAATGCCAACAGAAATGTTCTATCATTTCTTCAAATCATTCTCTGATGGAGCAAAAGCCAACATCAACATCAAAGCGGAAGGAACCAACGAACACCACAAAATTGAAGCAATTTTCAAGGCTTTCGCCAAAGCGATAAAAGTTGCCGTAAAACGCGACACGGAGAAAATGATTTTGCCATCAACAAAAGGAATGCTTTAATATACGATTTACGAAGTTTGATATACGAGTTAAAATCCTAAATCAAACCTCATAAATCCCAAATTTTTAAAATGAAAATAGTAATCATAAATTACGGAGCAGGAAACATTCAAAGCATTATGTTTGCCATCGAAAGATTGGGATACAAAGCGGTTTTGAGCAACAATCCGGACGAAATAAAAGCTGCCGACAAAGTAATTTTTCCAGGAGTGGGAGAAGCGAGTTACGCAATGAAAATGCTTCAGGAAAGCGGTTTGGATACTTTGATTCCAACATTGAAACAACCCGTTTTCGGGATTTGTTTGGGAATGCAATTGATGTGCAACCATTCGGAAGAAGGTGATACTAAAGGATTGGGAATTTTTGATGTGGATGTGGTAAAATTCACTTCAAAAGTAAAAGTTCCACAAATGGGCTGGAACAATATTTACAACCTAAAATCGGATTTATTCAAAGGAATTGCCGAAAACGAGTATATGTATTTGGTACACAGTTTTTATGCTCCTCTTTGTGCCGAAACGATTGCCACGACCGATTACGAACTGGAATATTCCTCGGCATTGGAAAATGAAAATTTCTTTGGAACTCAATTTCACCCTGAAAAAAGTGGTGATGTTGGAGAGCAAATTCTGAAAAACTTCCTACTTCTAACTTCTAACTTCTAACTTTAAAATGAGAATAATACCTGCAATAGACATCATCGAAGGAAAATGTGTTCGCTTGTCGAAAGGTGATTACAATACCAAAATCATATACAACGAAAATCCGCTGGAAGTGGCGAAATCATTCGAGGCACACGGAATCGAATATTTGCATTTAGTGGATTTGGATGGAGCGAAATCCAGCAAAATCGTCAATTACAAAATATTGGAACAAATCGCTTCACAAACCAAACTGAAAATTGATTTTGGTGGTGGTTTAAAAGCCGATTCTGATTTGAAAATCGCTTTTGAATCGGGTGCTAACCAAATCACGGGTGGAAGTATTGCCGTGAAAAACAGGGCGATTTTCGAAAAATGGATTGCTGATTACGGTTCGGATAAAATTATTTTGGGAGCCGATGCCAATAACGAAAAAGTAGCTGTTTCAGGATGGTTAGAAGATTCAAATGAAGATTTGGTTCCATTTATCCAAGATTATCAAAGAAAAGGAATTGAGTACGTAATTTGCACTGATATTGCCAAAGATGGAATGTTGGAGGGACCAAGTTTTGATTTGTATGCCAAGATTTTAGAAGAGGCTAAAGGAATCAAATTAATCGCTTCGGGAGGAATTTCAACCTTTGACGAATTGCCAAAATTGGCCGAATTGGGTTGCGAAGGAACCATCATCGGGAAAGCAATTTACGAAGGTCGAATTTCGTTGAAACAATTGGAACAATATATCATATCGTTGTAGAGACGTTGCACTGCAACGTCTAAAATTACGTTTAATACAAAAATGAGTAAAGACGTTGCAATGCAACGTCTCTACGGCGAAATAAAACAATAAAAATGTTAACAAAAAGAATAATCCCTTGCCTCGACATCAAAAACGGAAGAACTGTAAAAGGTGTTAATTTCGTTGATTTGCGAGATGCCGGAGATCCTGTGGAATTGGCCAAAATCTATTCGGATGAAGGTGCGGATGAATTGGTTTTCCTGGATATTTCGGCAACGGAAGAAAGAAGAAGAACCTTGGTTGATTTGGTTCGAAAAGTGGCGGCAACGATCAATATTCCGTTTACCGTGGGTGGTGGAATTTCGGCAGTTTCGGATGTGGAAGTATTGTTACAAAACGGTGCGGACAAAGTTTCCATCAATTCATCGGCAGTGAAAAATCCGCAATTGATTAATGATTTGGCACAAAAATTTGGTAGCCAATGTGTGGTGGTGGCCATTGATGCCAAGCAAATTGATGGCGAATGGATGGTGCATTTGGTGGGAGGAAAAGTGCCAACGGAAATCAGGTTATTTGACTGGGCACAAGAAGTGGAACAACGAGGCGCAGGAGAAATCCTTTTTACCTCAATGAATCACGACGGAACCAAAAATGGTTTTGCCAACGAAGCTTTGGCTAAATTATCCGAATTAGTAAATATTCCGATCATTGCTTCAGGTGGAGCGGGTAATATTCAACATTTTGTGGATACCTTTGTCGAAGGAAAAGCAGATGCAGCATTGGCGGCAAGCGTATTTCATTTCAAGGAAATCGAAATCAAGACATTGAAAAGAGAACTTAAAAATAATAATATAGAAGTCAGAATCTAAAATCTGAACTCTAAAATCTAAAATAAAAATGAACATAGATATCAAAAGCGCACACGGTTTAATCCCTGCTATTATTCAGGATTCAGAAACTAAAAATGTCCTGATGTTGGGATATATGAACGAAGAATCGCTTCAAAAAACAATCGAAACAGGAAAAGTAACTTTTTTCAGCCGTTCGAAACAAAGACTTTGGACAAAAGGCGAGGAAAGTGGCAACTTTTTGAATCTGGTAAGCATCAAAAACGATTGTGATGGAGACACCCTTTTGATTCAGGCAAAACCAGTTGGACCAACTTGTCATACAGGTTTAGATACTTGTTGGCAAGAACCTAACAATCAAGAGTATGGTTTCCTTTCTAAATTAGAAAACACCATCAAAACGCGCAGGAAAAATGCGGATTCCGAGAAAAGTTATGTAGCCTCTTTATTCGAAAAAGGGATCAATAAAATTGCCCAAAAAGTTGGAGAGGAAGCCGTGGAAGTGGTGATTGAAGCCAAAGACGACAACGATCATTTGTTCTTGGATGAAAGCGCCGATTTGCTTTTTCATTACTTAATTCTTTTGCAAGCCAAAGGTTTTGAACTAAATGATGTAGTTAATGTATTGAAAGGCCGTCAGAAGTAAAAAAAATAACTTTTTCAATCTATAAAAACCCAATAGTAATTCGTATTACTATTGGGTTTCGTTTTTATTTTCAACAGCAATCCATTACATTTACTTTTTTATAATGAGTCATTAAATAAAGTTTAAAAAAAGTATAAATCAATGCAAACAACTACTATAAAAAACCTCGAAAATTTTTCTGGAACGATTTTAATTCCAGTTTTCGAAACCTATTCTAAGAGTTTGGTTCCTATTGAATTTCACGGAGTTTCGGTTCATTCAAAAGTGTTTTACGGAAAGAAAGACACCCATTATTTGATTGAAAAATACGATTGTGTTCATATTTTTATTGGTTTGGGAAAGGAGATTGATTATAAATCTTTGAAAACCATTTTCAGACGAATTTCTTCCCAACAAAAAGAATCTTTTGGTTCGAATGTAGCTCTAGTTTTGCCAGAACAATTTTCGGCAGAACAAATAGAAGCTGCCATTTCTGGATTGTATTTAGGAACTTATGATTTGGGTCATTTCAAAAAATCAGAAAAACATGCATTTTTGAATGATAATTTTCTACTATCTCTTATCTCCAAAAAAGACACTTCTGAAATGGTTGCTAAAGCTATAAAAATTGCCCAGGCCCAATTAGAAACGCTACGTTTGGTCGATTTGCCACCCAATACAGTTACACCAAAATACTTGTCGAATTGGGCTACCGAATGTGGAGAAAAATTTGGTTTCAAAGTAGAAACTTTAGGTTTTGAAGCTTCTAAAAAAGCAGGTTTAGGCGCTTTTTTGTCTGTTGGAAAAGGCAGCGAAAACGAACCTCAATTTGTCATAATGAATTATGTTCCTGAAAACACAAATGCCAAAACCAAGCACGTTGGTTTGGTGGGAAAAGGAATCACTTTCGATACAGGTGGATTGAATATCAAAACTTCGGCGATGTTGGATATGAAATGTGATATGGCAGGTGGTGCAGCTGTTTTTGGAGCAATGCAGCTGATTGCCGATTTGAAATTGCCTGTAAAAGTCACAGCCATTGTGCCATGTGCCGAAAATGCGGTCGATGCCAAATCGTTTGTAGCCAGCGATGTCATTCATTCGTACAACGGAACTTCGATAGAAATTATCGATACTGATGCCGAAGGTCGATTGGTTTTGGCGGACGGTTTATCGTATTTAATCAAGAATTTCAAACCCGAATATATTGTTGATATTGCTACTTTAACAGGAAGCAGTATGGGAACTTTTGGACACGAATGTGCCGCTTTGTTTACCAATAACGAAACGGTTTCTAAAAAACTGCAAGAATCTGGAGTTGCTATTGGTGAACGTTCTTGGCCATTACCACTTTGGGATTGTTACAAATCGGATATCGAAAGCGAGATTGCCGATGTGAAAAATTACAGCGGAAAACCATTGGCTGGAGCTATAACTGCTGCCAAATTTTTGGAATATTTTACAGATAATCACAAAGCTTGGGCGCATTTGGATATTGCTGGTGTTGCTTTTGGCAATGATGAATTTGCAAAAAGCAAACACGCCACCGCTTATGGCGTTCATTTATTGACTAAATTTATTGAGAATTTGTAAATAATTTTACCAGATTGCGGTAAAAAACATTGTTTTATGAAAAAATATTTATGCACTATTTGTTTCTTGTTGCTTATTTTTAATAGTGCAAAAGCGCAAAGTCTTCTTGGTAAAAAAGAAGAACTGTTCACCAAACAAGACAGTTTGCGAGGTAGCATTACTCCAGAAAGAGTTTGGTGGGATGTGAAATATTATCACCTTGACATCAAGGTAAATCCTGCCGATAGTACCATTTCGGGTTCAAATACCATTCGTTACAAAGTTTTAAAATCGTACAATCGGATGCAAATTGACTTGCAAAAACCGATGGAAATTTCCAAAGTGACTCAGAATGGTAAGAATTTAAAATATAAAAGAGACGGAAATGTTTTTTATATCGATTTGGTGGCTCAACAGAATGTTAGCGAAATAAAAGAGCTTGTTATTTTTTATAGTGGAAAACCCAAAATTGCCGTAAATCCGCCTTGGGATGGTGGAATTACTTGGAGTAAAGACAAGAAAGGTAAACCCTTTATCGCTTCGACTTGTCAAGGATTGGGCGCTAGTGTTTGGTGGCCCAACAAAGATCATATGTACGATGAAGTCGATGATATGCTCATCAGCGTCAATGTTCCTAAGAATTTGATGGATGTTTCCAATGGTCGTTTGCAAAGCGTAACCGATTTGAAAGACGGTACCAGAACTTTCAATTGGTATGTTTCGAATCCCATTAATAATTATGGTGTGAATATTAATATTGGCGATTATGTGAATTTTTCCGAAGTTTTCAAGGGCGAAAAAGGCGATTTAGATTGCGATTATTATGTCTTAAAAGATAATTTAGAAAAGGCAAAAGAGCATTTTAAAGATGTACCAAGAATGTTGAAAGCTTTCGAACATTGGTTTGGACCTTATCCGTTTTATGAAGACAGTTACAAACTTGTTGAAGCGCCGTATTTAGGGATGGAACATCAAAGTTGTGTAACCTATGGAAACAGTTTCCAAAATGGTTATCGTGGCAATGATTTAAGCGGAACGGGTTGGGGATTGAAATTCGATTTTATTATTATTCACGAATCAGGACACGAATGGTTTGCCAACAATATTACGTACAAAGACATTGCCGATATGTGGATTCACGAGAGTTTTACCAACTATTCCGAAAGTCTTTTTGTAGAATATTATTACGGAAAAGAGGCTGGTGCCGAATATGTTAGAGGAACAAGAAAAGGAATTAAAAACAATAAACCCATCATTGGACATTACGATGTCAATAACGAAGGTTCAGGTGATATGTACAACAAAGGTGGGAATATGTTGCACACCCTGCGCCAAATCGTGAAAGATGACGAAAAATGGAGAACAATTTTACGAGGTTTGAATAGTACTTTTTACCACCAAACAGTCACGACCAAACAAATTGAGGATTATTTAAGCAAAGCTGTGGGAATAGATTTGAAACCCTTTTTTGATCAATATTTGAGAGATATTAGAATCCCAACTCTGGAATATAAAGCCGATGGCAATTCTATTTCCTATCGATGGACCAATTGCGTTTCTGGGTTCAGTATGCCTGTAAAAGTGACCTTGAACGGAAAATCACAATGGCTGAAACCTCAAACAGAATGGGTTATTTTGCTAAAAAGCCCTAAAGATTTGAAACTAGAAGTGGATAAGGATTTTTATGTGAATGTGGTGGAGAGTAAAGGATAAATTTGACTAAAAAATGAGAAATATTACAATGATATTAATGGTAATTATTGGACTTCTTTCATTTAATTCCATGACAGAAATTGATGTGCATACAAAACAAGAAATGTTTTGTATGGCATTAAATAACTCAAGTACTGCTCCAAATTATGTGGTTTTAAATATTAAAAATATTAAAACTGGCGAGATTAAAGAAGTTTGCACAGAAGCACCATTTTTAAGTGGAGCTATGTATAAAGAATTTGGAAAGTATCTAGATAAAATAGATTGTAAAAAATACAAAGAAAGATATTTTGAATTTTCCAAAGACAGTGCACTGTGGAATATAAATTACAATTTGTATTCAAAAGTAAGTCTCGATAGTTTTGCCAAAACAATAAATGTTGAAGAAATTATTAAACTCGTAAAAAGTGGGAAATTGAAAAGTAAAACATTTAAAAATAGTAGAAAAGAACAAATAATGTTTGCTCATTTAATGTTTAATAATGGAGTAATGATGACTCGAGGTTGTGTAGCAGGAAATATCTGTGGACTTTCATTTTATATTAAATCCAAGAAATAATTGCAATTTATAAGGCCTTCCCATCAAGTTCGTTAATTATTTTTACAACATATACCTCATAATCAGGATTAATCTCAAAATTCCTTAACTTGCGTAGTTGTAAAAATCATCATTATGAAGAATCTACAAAAATATAGCAATAAGACAAAAGCCGCTTTTGTTTTGTTAATTGTTATGCTTATTGTTTTATTGAGCAATTTTAATACCCTTCAAAACTCCAAAAAGACCAACGAGAATATTAATACCATTCATAAAGATCGATTGGTTGTGGCTCGATATATCTTTCAGTATGGCAACGAATTACATTCAATAAAAGCAAATACGCTAGAAACTAAACTCGACGACACTCAAAAAAACGATAAAATTAAGACTAGCTTTCAAAGTATACAAAACCTAGACCGTTTGTACCTTAAAACAGTTTTGACACCTAAAGAAAAAATCTTTTTTACGACATTTCAAGTTTCTTGCTCGGCTATTAATCAAGAATCTCAAAACAATAACTGGTTCCAAGTAAGGCAATCCTGCAATCGGGCTTTGCAATCGCTGGAATTACTGTCCAAAATCCAAATTGAGGAAGGACAATCTAAATTAACCCAGTCAAATGCTTTGCACAGTGGGAATACTCTTTTAGGTGAATTACAAATTGGTTTACTGGTTATTTTGGGCGGTTGCGCCTTATATTTGTTGTTGATTAAGAAAAAAAAGATTACCATCAAAATACCAGAATCCCCAAGTTCAAATTAATTCTGATTAGAATATTTTTTTTGTATTACGTTTAATATAACTAATTTAGACACTATTAAATTTTTCATCAAAACAAATGGACTTGACTTTTCAACCTTTCGATAAGCATTCCCATCATTCTTTTGTTGAGGCTAGAGGAATTTTTAATGTAAAGCGAATATTCTTCAGTAGTGAATAATCCCATAATCATTCCTTTCAAAGCATTTCGGAATTTGATGTCTTTTTGAATCAAATTTTCTATGGTGGTCAATTTCTTTTCGACTGAAAAAGAGTTGAAATCAATTCTATTTTTACCTAAATGATTAACGAAAGCAGCAACAAACAAATCGTTTTGAAGCTTCAAAATAGGACGAAGCACCTGATTTTGAAACAATTCATCTGATGAAGATTGATCGGTTACAGTGCCAATGGTTTCGCCTCGGAATTCTTTTAGAAAAGCATCTCTTTGATCCATGTTTTTTTTCTTTAAAATTAAAAAAATTCAGCTAAGAAAACCTTATTTTCGCAATTATAAAAAAAAGATTATGCGATTTCATACTAGAAAATGGGTAAAACCCGAAGATTTAAACCCAAACGGAACCTTATTTGGAGGTAAATTATTGGCTTGGATTGATGAAGAATTGGCTTTATACACCATTATCCAATTGGAAAACACCAAAATTGTAACCAAACATATGTCTGAAATCAATTTTAGAAGTTCCGCCCGTCAAGGTGATATTATCGAAATTGGAATCGATGTGGTGAAATTTGGAAAAACATCGCTCACATTGATTTGTGAAGCTCGAAATATGATGACTCGCGAAACGATTATTACAATCGACCACACTACAATGGTAAATTTGGGACCTGATGGCAAACCAAAACCACACGGAACAACCGAAATTGAATACGTAAAAGACCGCTTACAAGAGTGATAATAAACGCAAATTCGCAAATCACAAGCTTAAATAAAATTTGCGAATTTGCGGTAAACTATATTATTTATTTACAGGAATTTGAATGTATTTCCTTTCTACATAAAATGTGGCAAAAGGTATTAAGGAAGCAATTAACACTATCGAAAGCGTTCCATAACTCCATTTTTGAGATTTGGTTATCAATATTGCCAAAGCAACATACCCTATAAATAAGGCTCCGTGAGCCCATCCCAATGGTTTTAATATAATATGGTAAAGTTCTGGATTATTTGCTTTATTGATGAGCATATTAGCAATTAATACTAAAAAGGAGATTCCTTCTAGGATAGCAACATTTTTGAAAATTTTGAGCATATAATAATTTTAGTTTTTGGAACGGCAAAACTAACAATTATCATTGATTTTAAGAACAGTATTGCTAAAACTAATTTACTTTTGCATTTATAACCTTTGAAAATGAGCAAACGCGACTTAAAAAAATACCTTCAGGAACTCGATAAAAGCCAGCTCGAAGAACAAATTATTGAGCTTTACGAAAAATTCAGTCCCATAAAAGTGTATTATGATTTTGTTTTCAATCCAAAAGAGGATACGCTGCTCAAGGAATGTAAAATAAAAATTTCGAATGAATATTTTCCAGCACGAACTTCAGGAAAACCTCGAAAACCCAAAATGCGCCGTTCGGTGGCTCAAAAATACATCAAGCACTTTATTCTTTTGGGCGTAGATTCTTTTATCATAGCCGATGTGATGCTTTATGCTATCGAAATTGCTCAAACATTCTCAGCCGAAAAACCAGTAAAATCCGAATTATTCTACAAAAGTATGCTCAATTCATTCGAACAAGCCGTTCGTTTTATGATTGCGAATGGAATTTTAGAAGATTTTAAATCTAGAATTGTAGCCATAAATAATGAAACTAATCATCAAAATTGGTTCAACAAACAAGAATTCAACGCCATTATCGAACGTTTTGAATATTAGAAATCAGCTACATAATTGTTTTTATTTAATCGCTATTCATTTTTTACACGAATATTTAGTGGAATAACTCTTTTTTAGGTGTATTTTTGCAAAAATCCATTAAAAGCAATGTCTCAAAACACGCTAGAAACAGAAATAGAAGATAGAAAAGAACTTTATTCGTATCAAAAAGGAGATATTGACGCCATTTTTGAACGATTAGATAATGCAACTCCTAATTATCATTTGCTTTATCAATTGCCTACGGGCGGTGGTAAAACTGTGGTTTTTTCTGAAATTGTTCGACAATATTTATCAAAACACAACAAAAAAGTAGTTGTTTTGACTCATCGAATTGAGTTGTGCAAGCAAACTTCAAAAATGCTTAAAGGCTTCGATGTCAAAAATAAAATCATCAACAGCAAAGTCAAAGAATTACCAGATCAAAACGATTATTCGTGTTTTGTGGCTATGGTCGAAACTTTGAAAAACCGAATTAATGACGAAAAATTGCATCTCGACAACATTGGTTTAGTGATTATCGATGAGGCACATTACAATTCCTTCCGAAAATTATTAAGTTCGTTCAAAAACGCTTTTATTCTAGGTGTTACTGCCACGCCTTTGAGTTCGAACATCAAGTTGCCCATGCACGAAAGTTATAACGAATTGATTGTTGGCGACAACATCAGTTCTCTAATAGAAAAAGGCTTCTTGGCCAAAGCCATTACCTATAGTTATGACGTAGGTTTAACCTCTTTGAAAGTCGGTATAAATGGCGATTACACTGTAAAATCATCCGATGATTTATATACCAATATGGCGATGCAAGAAAAATTATTGCACGCTTACACCGAAAAATCTTTGGGCAAAAAAACCCTGATTTTCAATAACGGAATCAATACTTCTTTGTATGTTTATGAAACTTTCCGTGAAGCTGGTTACGCCATTCGCCATCTCGATAATACAAGTAGCAACGAGGAAAGAAAGGATATTTTGCATTGGTTCAAACATACGCCAGATGCCATTTTGACATCGGTTGGTATCTTGACCACAGGTTTTGATGAACCTACAGTAGAAACCATTATTTTGAATAGAGCCACAAAATCATTGACTTTGTACTTCCAAATGATAGGTCGAGGTTCTCGAAAATTGCCCAATAAAGACAATTTTACGGTTATCGATTTAGGAAATAATGCCGCCCGTTTTGGCTTGTGGAATGAGCCTGTCAATTGGCAACACATTTTCAAATCGCCTGAATTCTATCTCGAAAACTTGCGTGACGATACCGAAATTGAATTGTATTTCAAATACACAATGCCTCCCGAATTGCGCGCCAAATTCGCCAAAACCGAAGTCGTAACTTTTGATGTCGATGAAGAACACAAACTCGCTATTGCTCAAAATTTGCGTTCCAAAATTGTTTTGGACAAATCTTTAGAGCAACACGCCGCAATGTGTGTCGATAATACTGAAGAACTTAGAGATGCAAAAGCCTTGTGCAAAGAATTAGACCCTGATATCGAATGCCGTTTGAAACGCTATGCCAAATGTCTGAGTCAATGTAGTAAAAACTACCGCGAATGGTTGGTCGAAGATTACAAACTCAAACTAACCTTATTGATAGGGAGAAGTATCGCGAAAAAATCATGAACGAAGCGGACTAATTTTAGATTTCAGATTGCTGTTGGAATCGAATAAAATTAAATCGATAACTGTCTCTTCGAGTGATTTTATATAGTAATGTAAGAGTCCGCTACGGACGATTCATATTGTAGCAACGGATTTTAATCCGTTGAATATCGCGACGAAAATGTTTTATATTTAATTTTTTTTTAATTCCATTTCCATTTTCATAACAACAATTTTATAAATTATTAAATAATCAAAATGTCAAAACAATTCGCCGATTTAGGAATCCAAGAATCCATTATAAAAGCACTTTCTGATTTAAAAATTGTTGTGCCAACAGAAATTCAGCAAAAGGCAATTCCGTTGCTTTTATCCAACACTGATGTGGTTGGATTGGCCAAAACAGGAACAGGAAAAACAGCTGCTTTTGGTTTACCATTACTTCAATTAATTGATTCTAAAACACCTACAATTCAAGCAGTTATTCTAGTTCCAACTCGTGAATTAGGACATCAAATTTTTACTAATTTAGAGGCTTTCGCCAAATATCTTCCCGAAGTTTCTATTGCCGAAACTTGCGGTGGAATTCCCATTAAACCACAAATAGAACGATTGACTTCGCCAACGCATATTGTTGTGGCAACACCAGGAAGATTGATCGATTTGATTCAGCGTAAAGCCATCAACTTAAAAGAAACAAAGTTCCTCGTTCTTGATGAAGCGGACGAAATGGTTAGTATTCTGAAAGAAGGATTAGACGAAATCATCGCCGAATTACCTAAAAATCGCAGAACATTTCTTTTCTCGGCCACAATGCCAGGAACCATAAAACAATTGATTCAGAACTATTTGAACAAAAATGTAGTTCAGGTTAGTGCCAATATGGAAACGTTAGGAAATCAAGGAATTGACCATCAATATATTGTGGTTGACCCAATTGAAAAACTAGATGTTTTGATGCACTTTCTAACTTCGAAAGAGGGTGAACGTGGTATTATTTTTTGCAAAACCAAAGCAGCAGTCAATAAATTAGCCAAGAATTTGGCCATCAATAGATTTTCTTCTGGAGCTTTGCATGGCAGTTTGTCCCAAGGAATCCGTGACCGAATTATGGAACAATTCCGCGAAGGACACATCAATATTTTGGTCGCAACTGATTTGGCAGCCAGAGGAATTGACGTAAAGGAAATTTCTTATGTAGTCAATTACCATTTGCCTGACACTTATGAAAACTATGTTCACCGCAGCGGAAGAACCGCAAGAGCAGGAGCAAAGGGACTTTCGTTAACCGTTTTACAACAAGAAGAAGTGCCTGAAATTGCCGATTTCGAAAGAGAATTGGGAATTAAATTCAATAAATTCCAAAAACCATCTGCCGAAAATATCGAAGAAAACAACACAATTTTGTGGGCAAAACAAATCTTCAAAACCAAACCCAATCACGAAGTTTCGGCCGATTTTAAAAATAAAGTCAAAACTATTTTTCATCATTTGACCAAAGATGAATTGCTTGAAAAAATGAATCAGCTAAACCTGTAATTCCTTACCTAT
>ERZ724527.965-NODE-965-length-13570-cov-3.774917_pt1 | contig 13570 bp, 10 predicted proteins | sample MGYA00376060_ERZ724527 | MGnify/ENA primary metagenome ERZ724527 (study PRJEB28724, sample SAMN07190886) | activated sludge metagenome | isolation source: activated sludge of sewage treatment plant in Hong Hong | place: USA: Christiansburg, Virginia | collected...
ACGGCGGGGCCGCCTCGGTCTTTGGAGTGCGCCACCCAATGCCTTGGGCTCTTGTGGCACGGCGTGGACCAAACCCCAGGCCATGAGCAAACTCGCCCCGCCCAGCAACATCCACCAGCCCGACCAGCCCCACTGGCCCAACACCAACGGCCCCACCAACAATGCCAATGCCGTGCCGGTAGGCATGTAGGCCCCCCACAGGCCTAAGGCCGCGCTGGTTCGCCCCACACCCACGACGCGGCGTATCAGATTGGGTGCGGGCAAGGCCACCATCAAGAATCCCGCGCCCTCCACTGCGCGCATGAGCAGCAAGATTTCAGCACTGCGCGCCAGTCCGCCCACGACGCTGGCAGCACCCAAGAGCATCAAACCCATCACCATGCTGCGTCGCAGGCCCCATGCGTCAGACGCCAAGCCCACCACCAGCCCGAAAAGCATGCCCGCCATTTGCACAAGAGAAAGCAAAAACCCCGCATCGACAAGGCTCAAGCCGAGTTCTGTCTGCAGCATGGACAATGCGGGCGAAGGTTTCGCCACGTGCAAGGCTGCGACGACGCCCGCCATCACCACCACCAAAGCAGGAGAGACAGGTCTCATGTCGGCTCAGTCGGAATCAAGCGTTGCCCTGTCAAGCGCTCATGCTCGCGGGCGGCAAAACGATCTGTCATACCAGCGATGTAATCTGCCACCGCACGGAAGCGGTCACTGCGCACTGCGAAATCTATCTGCATGTCATCCGGGTTGGCCACATAAGCCGCAAACAACTCACGCACCACTTGTTGGGCTTGTTGCGTGGTGTGGGTCACCACCGGATGGCGGTACAGGTTTTGAAAGAGAAAGCGCTTGAGCGCGCTCGACTGTGCACGCATGGTCTCGCTGAAGCTCACCAATGGGGGGCACTGCCGCACGGCATCGACATCGGCCAGCGGTTGACGGGCGATGGCGGCACGGGTGGTGTCGATGACGTCGTAGACCTGTTCGCTCAACATGCGCCGAATGACCTCATACAGCAGGCGGCGGCCTTCAAGCTGCGGATGCGCATTCAAAGTCTCCTTCTGAAACCGCTGAAAGAGTTCAACCGACGCCAATTGCTCCAGTGTGATCAGGCCCGAGCGCACGCCATCGTCCATATCGTGCGCGTTGTAGGCGATCTCGTCCGCCAAATTGCATAACTGCGCCTCCAGGCTGGGCTGCGTGCGTGCCAAGAAGCGCTGCCCTACGCCATGGGGTTCACGGGCCTCCAACTGCTCAGCATTCGTGCGGGAGCAATGCTTGAGAATCCCTTCACGTGTTTCAAATGTCAGATTGAGGCCGTCAAAATCGGGATAGCGCTCTTCCAGCTTGTCCACCACGCGCAAACTTTGCAGATTGTGCTCAAAACCACCGTGCGGGGTCATGCAATCGTTCAAGGCATCCTGCCCCGCATGGCCAAACGGCGTATGGCCCAAATCATGGGCCAGCGAAATGGCCTCAACCAAGTCCTCGTTCAATTGCAGCGTGCGGGCAATGGAACGTCCCAGTTGTGCCACCTCCAGTGAATGCGTCAGCCGGGTGCGGAACAGATCGCCCTCGTGATTGAGGAAAACCTGGGTCTTGTACACCAAGCGCCGGAAAGTCGTGGAGTGCACAATGCGGTCCCGGTCACGCTGAAAATCTGACCGTGTAGGAGCGGGCGCCTCGGCAAACCTCCGCCCGCGCGAGCGCGCAGGGTCGCAGGCATAAGTCGCAAGCTGGGCCGTAGGCGTCAAGCTCAGCGGCAGCACGCGGTGATCACTTCGGCCAACAGTGCATCGGGTGCGGTACGCACCATGGCCTGGCCTTGGGCATCAATCACCACAAAGCGGATTTCACCGCCTTCGGCTTTTTTGTCCACTCGCATCAGATCGAGGTAGCGCTCAACACCCAGTTGGGGGCCGACAGTAGGCAAGCCCGCCGCGCGGATGAGCCCGGTCAGGCGCTCAACATAGGCGGCATCAATCAAGCCCAGACGCTGCGACAGCGTGGCGGCCATGACCATGCCACAGCCCACCCCCTCCCCGTGCAACCATTCACCGTACCCCAGCCCAGCTTCGATGGCGTGGCCAAAAGTATGACCAAAGTTGAGAATGGCGCGCACATCGGCTTCGCGTTCATCGGCAGCCACCACCCGCGCCTTTATTTCGCAACTGCGCTGCACGGCATGGGCCAGCGCCGAAGGGTCCCGCGCCACCAGCGCGCCCATGTTGGCTTCGATCCAGTCCAAAAAAGCCATGTCAGCAATCGGGCCGTACTTGATCACCTCGGCCAGGCCAGCGCTGATTTCTCGCTGTGGCAATGTGCCCAGTGTGTCGATGTCACAGATGACCCGCAGGGGCTGATAGAAGGCCCCAATCATGTTTTTGCCCAGGGGATGGTTGATGGCGGTTTTGCCCCCCACTGATGAATCGACCTGCGCCAGCAAGGTGGTTGGCACCTGCACAAAAGGCACGCCGCGCATGTAGCTGGCGGCGGCAAAGCCAGTCATGTCGCCCACCACACCGCCGCCCAGTGCATAGAGCACCGTTTTGCGATCACAGCCCTGCCCCAGCAAGGCGTCGAAGATCAGGTTGAGCGTGGCCCAATCCTTGTGCGCCTCTCCGTCGGGCAGCACCACCTGGTGGATAGCCTTGTACTTGCCGCGCAGGGCATGGGCCAACCTGGCCGCATACAACGGCGCCACCGTGGTGTTACTGACAATCAGCGCACTCGCCGCTGTGGGCAAGTCCGCCCAGCTGGCGTCAGCGTCCAGCAGGTTCTGACCAATGGTGATGTTGTAGCTGCGGTCGGCGAGGTTGATGGCGACCGAGGAGGTGAATGGCGTGTTCGTTGAGATTGGCATAGCGCGAGTTTAAAGGGGGCGCAATGCGCATGCACGCTTACAGCAGTCACTTGGTGGTTGGATTTACGGATCAGAAGTCGGGGCAAATGGCCTGCCACTTTGGTTTAAGTAGCAGGCCGAGACCATGCGTTATGGAACAGTGACGACGAAGGTCGAAACTTGTTTGGAAACTGGAGAAGTCACTGAAACACTGAATCTATCGCCTGATGCGCAACTCGTAACCTCCAATTTCAGAGGGAAAGGATCGCGACCGTTTGGAATTTTGTTGACCTCGGTGGCCGGAGAACATCCACCGATTATCGCCGGAATCAAAATTGTGCTGTCTGTAGCCATGCTGTTTCCATTCAAGTCTTGAATGAGGACAGTCATAGCGACTGTTTTCGTGCCCTCAGTTTCAGAAGTGAATGTCGCTGTGCCCACCGAAGTCGAAAATATGATATTGGTCTGTGCACGCACGTCCACGGTCCCCCATGCCCCATCACATGTGTTTGCACGCCCATTTGTACCCCCAACGCAGGTGACGGCCCCAGCGCGAGGAACTGAGAATTCACCCAACTCATAGGCGCCTGTGCCGTTGTCATCTCTGTAGGCATTACCCAAGTCCGTGAAGGCTTCCCCAGCGTCATACATATTGTTGGCGTTGGCATCGACGAAATCCTCTTCGCCCGGAACGTGGGCCATCACAGCCACAATGCCGTTGGCCGGATGCTTCCCTTGTGACCGCAGAGTGACTTTGCATGCAGATGTTCCTCCGCCAACCACACAGGTTGGAGGGATGAGCACGCCCGATTCGGCAGTAAAGTTAACCTGCGTGCCATCGGGCACCGGATTGCCCTGGCGATCTGCCAAAGACATGGTGATCTCGGTCGTCACGCCATCAATTGTGAAACCCTCAATGGCCAATATGGTGGCGGCAATGCTTGCTGCCCGGTGCGTGGGAAGGCCAGACGCCACTGTCAATTGATTGGATGTGGCTTCTACATTTGTGTTGTTCGCTAGCGCTGCGCGCACCTGCACAGAAGTGGGCACCGTGCCTGCAAACACGGCGACAGCGACATCGCCGCTGGAGTTGCTGGACAAACTGACGGGTGCAGTGTTTCCTTGCGTACCCAATGACACGCCCGTCTGGCTGTTTGTAATCAGTGAGACCTGCACCAACTGATTGGGCAACGGAGTCCCATTGGCATCCACCACCTTGAACACCAATTGCGACTGGGTCGCACCCACTGAATTGCGCAAGTACATCAATTGCGGGGTTGCCGATACGAACTGCATATTTGTCGCCGACGGTGCCAAGACCGCCAGAACGCCTTGAAGCGGCGAGGCGCCCGATGCCGATGCCGTGATGGACACATTGCCTCCTGCACAGGCCACTGTACTGGCGCTGTAGGTGCTCGCCGCTTTGCCGGTACCGTCGGTCACGGCAGTGGCTGGACTGACCGTGCCACAACTGGCTTGAAAGGCCACCTGCACAGGCACCGTGGTGGCGAGCGATCCGTTGACCTTCGCCAATACGGATATCGGACGGTTGGCAAATGCGGCGAGCGGCTCATTGCCCAGATCAAGCGCTGACAGTTCGACATTAGAGGCAGAGAGTTGGTAGTTCAACCCGTTGCTCACCGCGGACGTGCCAGCCGTGGCAGCCGCTTCCAGGCGGCCAGCGCCTGATGCAGAGGTGGTGGCTGGACTCACCTGCACGGTGGCCACGCCCGTGGCATCGGTCAGGGCCACCCCGGAAGAAGGCGAAAACAGCACCAGCGCAGAATCACCCGTAAAAGTGACCAGTGCGTTCCTGACCGCTGCGCCACTGGTATCACGAACAGTGGCACGCAGGGTAGAACCGCTGCCACTGACCACGTTGGTGGACACGCCATTGCTGTCGCGCAGTTCGAGCGTCAGGCTGCCCGCCGCCGTGCCTGTGCCCGTGCCCTGGTTGGCACTGCCGCCACCACCGCCAGACGAGGTCAATGCCACGGCCGAAACGATACAACCGAGAAGTAGGGAGAACAAACGCATGGTGAGAATTTCCAAAGGGCGAACTGCCGCATTATTGCGAGAACTACCGCACTGTCCGCGCCCCGCGATGCCGACGCCCAGGAATCAACCTATTTGTGTCCCTGGGGACTCCTGCACAAGTCCGGACAATTCCAGTTGCATTTGAATCCTGTTGACCAAGGTCGAGACAGAGGGCCGCCCGGTTTCAATCACGTAGTGCGCCGTTTGCGCGTAGAGCGGATCTCGCAGAGCAAACAGATCGCGCAGTGCTTTGAGTGGATTGCCCACCTGCAACAGAGGACGCGCCTTATCGTGCTTGAGTCTGCGGAAGATGTCTTCGGGCGATGCCCGCAAGTAGACCACGGTGCATCGGTCGTGGAGGCAACGGCGATTGTTGTCACGCAACACTGCACCGCCTCCCGTCGCCAGCACGCCTTTGTGCGACTGGGTCAGCTCATCAATGAGGCGCTCTTCTTTGTCACGGAAGGCGGCCTCGCCGTGCGCATCAAAGTACGCGCGAATGGCACAGCCTTCGCGGTCCTCAAAGGCCGCATCGGTGTCGAGAAACCCCAGCGAAAGCCGCCTAGCCAACTGCCTCCCGACAGTCGACTTGCCAGAGCCGGGCATGCCGACCAAAGCCAAGCGCATGCCCCCCATCCTATGCACCGCCGCTATGGGGCATTTGGAACGCTGAATGAGGTATTGGTTCCGGAGCCCAAAGGTGTGACGAGTTTTACCGTGATTTTGTCGCCCGAGACGCAGTTTTTGAAGTCCACTGTGAAGGTCACAGGAGTCAAACTATTGGGAGTGGCTGTGATGCCACCGCTGACCGCACAACCCCTATCGAATGGCGTAGTCACTTCATATGACACCGCGCTGCCCGAAGGCATGCTGTTGCCGTTCCCATCGGCGATGGTCACTACCATTGAACCAAACGTGGCTGTGGTCGCACCGACTCTGGTGTTGGTGATGGTGCTTGAAATGCTGGCAACACTGGTCGCAAAAACGATGTTGGCCTGAGTACGGACATCTGCCACACCCCACGCCCCATCGCAAGTATTGGGGCGACCATTCACGCCACCGCCGCAGCCCGACGTGCCCACGCGCGGAACCGAGAACTCACCCGTGTCAAAGCCGCTGCTCTCGTTGTCATCGCGGTAGGCATTGCCCAGATCGGTGAATGTCTCACCCGCATCAAAGACGTTATTGAAGTTCGCATCCACAAAATCTTCTTCGCCTGGTACATAAGCCAGAATGGCAACACGTCCATTGGCGGGGCGAGACCCTTGCGACCGAAGTTGCACCGTACACGCAGAGCTTCCTCCGATAATCGAACAGGTCGCTGGCAACAGCACGCCAGATTCGGAAGTAAAGTTGACCTGCGTCCCATCGGGGACTGGGTTGCCTTGGCGGTCAGACACCGAGAACGTCATGTCTGTGGTCTGCCCATCTACATTGAACCCTTCGATGGAGAGTCGAGCAGCGGAGAGGCTGGCGGCTTTTTGAACCGCACGACCTGAGGCCACAGTGAGCACGTTGGATGTGGCGGCCACTGCGGCATTGGAGCTCAGCACAGCACGAACCTGCGCGGATGTCGGCACCGTCCCAGAGAAAACTGGAATCGAAACTTGACCCAGCGCATTGGTAGTCAAAGTCAGGGGCGCGGCATTGCCTACGGTCCCAATCGAAACACCTGTCTGGCTGGCCGTAATCAAAGAAACTTGTACCGACTGGTTTTGCAAGGGGGTGCCCAGCGAATCAATGACGCGGAACACCAATTGCGCTTGCGTGGCGCCCACCGAATCCTTGAGGTAAATCAGGCTAGGTGTCGCCGACACGAACTCCATGTTGGTCGCCAACGGGCCTTGCACAGCGACCACGCCCTGCACGACCGGGGCACCTGGGGCAGACGCGGTGATCGACACGTTGCTGCCTGCGCAACTGATGGAACTTGCCGAGTACGTTGTAGCGGCCTTGCCTGCGTTGTCCGTGGTCACGGTAGCCGGACTGATGGTGCCGCAACTGGCCTGGAAAGTCACTTGGATGGGCGTATTGGTCGACGGTACACCATTGATATTCGCCACCACAGAGACAGGGCGGTTTGCAAATGCCGCTATGGTGCCGGTGCCGACATCAAGAGACGCCAAGGTCACATTGGATGCCGACAGTTGGTAGTCGAAGTTCGCCTGCAATGAGCCTGTTGAAACGACGGCTGAGGCATTGATCGTTCCCGCACCACCCGCGGTGATGGAGGCCGGGGTGACCTGCACCGTGGCCACGCCATTGGCGCCCGTCAGAACCTTGCCAGAGGCCGGGCTGAACTTGATCAGGGAGGTATCACCAATGAAGGTCACGAGGCGACCGACAATGGGCAAACCTACCGCATCTTTCAAGATCGCATTCGCTGAAGAACCTGCGCCACTGACGGCATTGGTTGTCAGTCCGGCGAGATCCTTCAACTCGATGATGAGTGATGGCGTGCCTGTGGCAGTGACAGAGCCCGCGCTGGGCACCTGGAAATCAAAGGTTCCAGCCAAAGTGGCAGACCCCACCAATGAGCTGACATTCAATGAGCCAGCGCCCACCGCAGTCAGGCTGGCTGGCGTCACGAACAAAGATGCGACACCATTGGCATCGGTCAGTGCTGTCGTCGCGGGGCTGAAACGAAGCAGCGCCGCATCGGCCGCAAAAGTGACCAGCTTTCCTGGCACTGCTGCTCCTGCCGAGTCCTTGATGGTCGCGGTTGCTGTCACGCCCGCTTGGGGCACTGAATTGGTGGCCACCCCTGCAGCATTCAACATGCCCACAACGATGGTGGCAGAAAGCGTAGTCGTATTGTTCCCAGTGCTGCCCCCGACAGTGCCTGGGCTGCCGCCCCCACCGCCACAAGCCACCAACAGTGAAGTCAGCGCCAATCCCATCCAGAGCTTTAATCTTTGCATTGCTATTTTCCTGATTTTTCCAAGTATTGCTGCAACTTCAAACGTCGAATTCTTTTACCGTGCCGCCCCACGGTCAGTAATCATCTTGGGGGTGATGAATACCAACATTTCCTGCTTGGTTGCAGTGCGCGCACGTGTCTTGAACAGATTGCCTACAGCTGGCAAGTCACCCAAAAATGGCACCTTGGTCTCGTTTTCGCTTTCTTGAAGCTCGAAAATGCCACCAATCACCACGGTGCCACCATTCTCCACCAGCACTTGCGTCTTGATGTGCTTGGTGTTGATGGCAATACCGGCGGCCGTGGTCTCTCCACGAGCATCTTTGCTGATGTCGAGGTCGAGAATGATGTTGCCTTCCGGCGTGATTTGCGGTGTGACTTCCAACTTGAGGGTTGCGCGGCGGAAGGTCACTGCCGTCGCACCGCTGGAGGTCGCCTGCTGGTAGGGGAATTCGGTACCTTGCTCAATCAATGCCTTGGTTTGATCAGCCGTCACGATTCGAGGGCTGGATACCAATTTGCCTTTGCCGTCTGCTTCCAGCGCAGACAGTTCGAGGTTGAGGAAGCGGTTGGCTGCCGAGCTGAACAGCGAGATCGCGAACGTGGCCGCGTTGTAGCCGCCTTGACCCACCGCAGGAAGGTTTACAAAACGTGAATTGAGCGTATTGAGTGATTCCTCGGAGACAGCCGCTTCGCCTGCGCTTGCAGAGACCGCGTCATAACTTCCACCCAAAACCACACGGTTGCCACCGCCAATGCCGTAGCCTGCATCGCCGCCACGAACACCACGCAGGTCACTGCCCCCCAAACGGACACCCAGGGACTTGCCGAACGAATCACTGGCTTCGACGATGCGGGCCTCAATCAGTACTTGACGAACAGCCACGTCGAGCTTGGAAATAAGCGCTTGAATCTGTTCGAGGCGACTGCCTACGTCTGTAATAAAGAGCTGGTTGGTTCTGGCTTCTGCAATCACACTGCCGCGGGTGCTGAGAATCCGTGCGCCCGCTCCGGTTCCGCTGCCACCTGCGGTAATTTGGGCAGCGACTTCGACGGCCTTGGTGTAATTAAGCTGAAAGCCCTGCGTACGCAACGGCTCCAGGCTCTGCAATGCCGCCTTGGACTCCAGATCCAACTTTTCTTTGGCCGAAATCTCGTCTTTCGGGGCGATCCAGATCACATTGCCCGTCTTGCGCATGCCAAGCCCTTTGGCTTGCAAAATAATTTCGAGTGCCTGGTCCCAAGGCACGTCCTTGAGGCGCAAAGTCACCGCGCCGGTCACGGAATCGGACGTGACAATGTTGAAATTGGTGAAGTCAGCGATCACCTGCAACAGGGAACGCACTTCGATGTTCTGGAAATTCAATGACAATTTCTCACCGTTATAGCCCGGGCCTTGAACCAGTTTTCCGGGGTCGACCTTGACCTGACGGACCTCGACAACAAACTGGTTGTCGCTTTGGTAGGCTGAATGCTCCCAGGCGCCTTTGGGCTCGATCACCATGCGAACGCGATCACCAGCCTGAAAGGTCACGATTGACTGCACAGGCGTACCGAAGTCCGCCACATCCAGACGCCTGCGCAGCCCTTCTGGCAATGACGACTTCAAAAACTCGACCACCAGAGTCTGGCCTTGCTGACGGATGTCAACGCCAACCTGGTTGTTCGCCAGCTCGACCACCACTTTGCCAGCGCCTTCTGCGCCACGGCGGAAGTCGAGGTCCTTCAATGGCTGGGTATCGCGGTTTTTGTTTTCGGCAAATGCGGCTGGCGCCACCGAAGGCGCCGCAGCCACACTCGCGCTAGCGTCCAGCACGACCAAGAGCGCATTGCCCTGCAACAAAGGCTTGTACCCGGCGGCAGCCTTCAAATTGACCACCACACGCGTGCGTTCGCCCGCTTGCACGACATTGACCGAGCGCACGTTGCCCTGGTTGATCTCTACGGCAGAACGCCCCAAAGCATTTCCGATACCAGGGAAGTCCAGTGCAATGCGCGCTGGCGTTTGTACGGCGAAACTGGCGGGCACTGCCGACAATGGTTGCGCAAACTCGATTCGAATAACCTCAGAGCCCCCCTGCAACGATCCCGTGATCGATTGAATGGTGTTTTGCGCTTGCGCACCCCCTGCGGCAAAGGCCATCAGGCCTGCTGCCACCCACTGCGTACAACGCAGTGACACCCAGTTGAACATTTTCATTTTGATCCCTCTTGCAACTGCAATGTGACTGCGCGCTCTATCCATTCGCCAGCGGCATCTTGAACGATCTCCCGCAACGCGACTTCTGTTTCTGTGATTTTGGTAATTAGCCCGTAGTTCTGCCCCAAGTAGCCGCCTGTGCGCACCTGATACAGCAACCTGTCAACCATGATCAATGCCACGACTTGTCCGGAGCGATTGAGGCTGCCAGTCATGGACATCACATCCAGCGGAAAGGCCTCTAGCGGCTCTTTGCGGCGGGCCAATTCTGGAGCAATCAGGCCGGCATTCGTTGATGCCGCTGCAGACTCTCGACGCAGCGCCTGCGTCAACTTCTGGTTGCTGAACGGATCCGTTGAAGTTTCCTGGTTATAGGCTTGGGGGGCGAAATTTTTGGGCTCGGGAATCGGTTTAATCCGTGGCCGGGTGGCATTCCTTTGCTCGGCCATCCATTGCACAAGCTCATCCTGATCGGAACCTGCGCAACCCCAAAGTGCCGACACACAAACCATGACCAATGCAATACGACGAAGCATCATTTCTTGGCTCCTGTGGCCTTGCGCTGCGCAATGACTTCGTCACCATCAAGGTAGCGGTAGGTTTTCGCAATCCCCTCCATGGTCAGGTAGCCGTCGCGCGCAGTGGGGACGACAGCCAGATTGCTCAGGGTCACGATGCGCGAAAGGTTGGCAATGTCAGACGCGAACGCGCCGACATCATGGTAGCGGCCAGTCACTCGCAAAGTAATGGGTAATTCGGCGTAGTACTCTTTGACGACCACTTGCCCCGGCTTGAACAATTCAAACTGCAGATTGTGGCCTAGACCGGCCTGGTTGATGTCAGACAGTAGGGCATCCATTTCCGCCCTGCTAGGAAGTTGCTTCTCTAGCTGGGTCACGTACTGCTGCACCTGCTCGCGCTGCTTGCGCAAGGCTTCGAGATTGACCGCCTGAACCAGTTTTTTCTGGAATTCCTCGCGCACCTGTACTTCTTTGGCACGCTCCGCATTGAGCTCTTCGTCGGAGCCTGAAAGCCATACAAACCAAAGTGCCACCACGATGGCAGCCATAAGGGCCAAGCACACCGCAATGCGGGGAACTACTGGCCACGATGCAGGGTCGTTGGGATTCAGACCGCGAAACTGCCCCTGAATCTGGTTTTGCAGTGCCGCAAAATCTAGGGAAGGAAGTGAGCGTTTGGCCATGGATCAGGACTTCTTCGCGGCTGACGCTGCAGCAGACGGACCCACTGCAGCAGACGCGGGTTGATTGACTTCGCTTGACCGCAGCAGGCTCACACGAATGTTGAAATTAGAAACCCGCCGCTGCTCCTTTGCTGAAAGCGCAATAGTGGATGCAGTGATTTCAATCAGTTCTGGTCGAGCCAGCCACTCGCTGGCATTGGCCAGGTTGCGCAGCAACTCGGACACTCGCTCATTGGATTGCGCCACACCCAGAATGGTCAGTGACTGCCCGACCTGTTTCATGGAGGTGATATAGACCCCGTCTGGCAACTGCCGGACCAGTTCGTTCAACATGTGCACAGGCAAATTGCGGTCGGCCTGCAAGTCTTCCACGGCCTGCTGGCGTGCGCGCAAAGCCGCGATTTCGGTTTGCAGATTGGCAATGTCCTTGATTTGTCCGTCCAGACGCACGATCTCAGATTTGAGCAGTGTGGTTCTGGCCTGTTGCGACGAAATTTGCGCCTGATACCACAGGAAAACTGCGCCCGCTATGGCACCGCCAATGACGGCTGACGCACCCAGAGTGGCATAGAAAGTTTCCCGACGGCGCTTCCTGGCGGCTTCGCGGTGGGGCAACAGGTTGATAAGAATCACTGCTGGAACCTCCGCATCGCCAACCCGCAAGACGTGAGGTATGAGGACGCCTCACGCCGCATTTTCTTTTCACGGACATTGGCGCCCACATGCATGCCCTCAAAAGGGTCGGCCACACTGCAAACAAAAGATGTTTGTTGCGTCACAGCCTCTGACAGACCCGGCAGCGAGGCCGATCCGCCCGCCAGGAAGATGTGATCGACCTTGTTATGCGGTGTGCTGGTAAAGAAAAACTGCAGTGCGCGCGCCACTTCCTGGGCCATGCTCTCCACAAAGGGCTTGAGCACGCCTGACTCGTAGTCCTCAGGCAGGTCACCGTTGCGTTTCTTGGTCTCTGCTTCTTCTGAAGAAAAACCATACTGACGAACAATCAGTTGCGTCAGTTGCGCCCCACCGAATGCTTGATCCCGATCGTACAGAACGTCTTCATTCTGTATCACCTGCATGCTGGTGGTGAACGCGCCGAGCTCAAACAGCGCCACCATGGTCTCAGGGCTTTTGTTCGGCAAAGTGTCTATCAACCGGCTGGCCGCAAGCCGGGATGAATAGGACTCAACGTCAATGATGACGGGCTTGAGCCCTGCGGCCTCGGCCAGGCCCTGACGGTCTTCAACTTTTTCCTTACGGGAGGCTGCAATCAGGACTTCGACATCGCCAACGGATGTGGCGCTAGGGCCCACCACACAAAAATCGAGACTCACCTCTTCGAGTGAAAATGGGATGTATTGGTTGGCCTCGGTTTCGACCTGCACTTCAAGCTCTTGCTCGGTCATGCCGCCGGCCAGAATGATTTTCTTGGTAATGACGGCGGACGGGGGCAAGGCCATCGCCACATTTTTGGTCTTGGTTCCACTTTTCTTGATAACCCGGCGCATGGCTTCAGCCACTTCGTCGAATTTTTCGACGTTGCCGTCGGTCACCCAGCCGCGTTCAAGCGGCTCAATGGCGCAACGCTCGAGCACGAGCTTGCCTTCCTTGTCACGGCTCAACTCCACCAGTTTGACGCTGGACGAACTGATGTCCAACCCCAGCAGCGGTGCGGGTTGTCGGCTAAAGAGCGACCCCAATGAGATCAATTCGGTCCCCTGAAAATCACCATACGATTGGTGTGAAAAACTTAAGATTTCACTTGAATGCTAGCAGTAAGCTCCTTGTTCTGCAAAGGATTTTCCCGAATTCAAGACCCAGGTCCGTTGCCAAAATCCGACGCATTGTCTCGCCATATTAGGGGAATCCCTTGGTCTAGACAGGGGCAATGTGCCCTGTATGACACACCACAGACAAAGACTTCAAGGTGTTTGGGACGGCAATTTCTATAATGCAGACGCGGCCTTACGCGAAGTTCTTTATGCCCTCATCACATCCTCACGGCGAAGCCGACTCCCCCAAGGGCACTGCAAGCCCTCATTCGCCTTCCTGGAAGAAGCGCGCCGTGCGCGGCCTGGCTCTGACGGCAGGGGTTGCGGCAGGGACCAGCGCAGCGCTTGCGCTGGCCGTGGGGTTGGCACTGACCGTGGCCTACCCTAATCTGCCCGATGTGTCCGATCTGCTGGACTACCGCCCCAAGCTGCCCCTGCGTGTTTATTCAGCGGATGGCGTGATTTTGGGCGAGTTTGGCGAGGAGCGTCGGCAACTGACGCCTATTCAAGACATTCCCAAAGCCATGAAAGATGCCGTGCTCGCCATTGAGGACGCGCGCTTCTATTCGCACGGGGGCGTCGATTACCTTGGGGTGATCCG
>ERZ724527.967-NODE-967-length-13564-cov-7.682138_pt1 | contig 13564 bp, 12 predicted proteins | sample MGYA00376060_ERZ724527 | MGnify/ENA primary metagenome ERZ724527 (study PRJEB28724, sample SAMN07190886) | activated sludge metagenome | isolation source: activated sludge of sewage treatment plant in Hong Hong | place: USA: Christiansburg, Virginia | collected...
CGATGCGGCAGGCCGTTGGCAGAATCGGCCACAGCCCAAGGACGGTGCGCCTGCTCAGGTTGGCCGTTCGCAGTTGCTTGACCAGTGCGGCCAGCTCATCGTTTGACAGCACCCGGTCGCGCTTGATGTCTTTGCCGCCGACCTTGCGTTTGCTGATCAACTCAATCGGACTGTGCTCGATGATTTCACGCTCAGCGGCGAAGCGAAACATCTGCTTGAGGTCGGCCAGCAGCATGTTGGCGGTGCGCAGCTTGCCTTCGGCTTTGACGGCATCCAGGATGGCGAGGATGTCGGCCTTGCGCACGTCCATGACGGCGATTTCGCCCAACGTGGCAAATACTCGCCGGTCGAACTGCTCGCGCACATACTGACCGCCGTCTTTGCGCCCGATGCGCTTGCCGTCGCCGCCGATGTGCGGAGCCAGCTCAGTCGCGGCCCAGCGCTCGAAAACTTGTTTGACGGTCAGCCGCCGCTGCCGGTCCAGTTCGGCCTGCTGCTCTGCCGTGGCCGCAGCGCGTTTGTCTTTGTCCGCCTGCTGGCGCGCGTCTTCGCTGGCTTGCAAGCGGTCGGCCTCAAGCTTGGCGAAGTGCTGGCGCAGGTCGCGGGCACCGTCTTTGTATTGTTTTGACCAGCCCGCCGCCTTTTCGCGGGCTGCGGCCAAGGTCAGATAGCCGTCCCGGCCTTTGGGGTCGTAGGCACCCACCGCGAGGGTGTCCCGCTGGCCGGTGCTGGTGGTATAACGAAAATAGAACGACCGCTCACCACCCGGTGTGATCCTGCCCAAGAACCGGCCAGCGCCGCGCGGTGCCGGGTCTGTAAACCACTGGTCAGCGCCGTTCGGTTTCGATGCCATTTCTTTGTCTGTGATGATGCCCATGACCTGCTTTCCAGTTGCCGTTCGGTTGCCGTTTCTCCCGGCTGGTTGCCGTTCAGTTGCCGTTTCTCGCTAGCTGTCATTGTACATCTTGGGTTGAATTAGGACGCTAAATGTTCGTAAGTTATTGATTTGTAATGATTAAAATAAATACCACGGATGCGATTGTTTCTCTTGGAACGGAGTTTGTATTGACTACGAACCAAGGGGTCGTGGGTTCAATTCCTGCCAGCCGCACCAAAAAGTGAAGGCCTGTGACTGAAAAGTTGCAGGCCTTTTTCTTATTCTGAATCTGTAGGGTTTCATCCCCATGGGCTTTAGGCGTGCCATTTCATGAGCAAGGCTTTCACCAAAGAGTCAGACAACGCAGACGATGACGACGATCTGCAATTGCCCCCCATTCCTGCCGGCGGCAAGAACTACATCACGCCAAAAGGCTACTCCGCATTGCGCAACGAATGGCTGGATCTGATGGACAACGAGCGTCCCAGGATGGTCGAGGCGGTTTTCTGGGCTGCCAGCAACGGTGACCGCTCCGAGAATGGCGACTACCTCTACGGCAAAAAACGCCTGCGCGAGATTGACCGACGCATTCGTTTCCTGACCAAACGGCTCGAAATTGCCGAAGTGACCAATCCATCCTTGCACCATGGCAATGACCAGATCTTCTTTGGTGCGACGGTCACCTATGCGGATGAATCCGGTCAGGAGCGCACTGTCACCATCACAGGGATTGATGAAGCCAACAGCGCGAAAGGGGAGGTCAGCTGGATTTCGCCGGTGGCGCGCACCTTGCTGAAGGCGCGCACGGGCGATGTGCTAAAGCTGGTGATGCCGGGTCGTGTCGAGGAAATTGAGGTAATGGAGGTCAGTTACCCCGCTCCGTAGTGGCGGGTTTCGATCGGGTAAGCGATGATTTGCTGGAGCCCGAAGTGTTATCGCTGATGCCCCCGGGAGGACCACCGGGCGTTAAGGCCCTGGCATCGCCACCTTGCGGCGTTCGGCGCGCATCACCGATGGAGTTCGACTCAGGTTGCGCAGCACCACCGCCAGGTGCGCCGAGTCGCGAACGCCCACCACGAACCGGAACTCCACATCCTCTTGCGCACCGTCATAACCCATGTCGATGTGCACAATGTCTGCCTCCGCAGCTGCCAACGCCGCCGCGACCTTGGCCAGCACACCTTTCCCATTCTTCGCAGTGACCATGACGCCGGTCTCAAATGCCCGTACCGGGTCGTCTGCCCATTCGACGGTGATGAATCGCTCACTGTCTTTGTGCTGCAATTTTTTGGCCACCGAGCAGTCTTGGATGTGCACCACCAAGCCCTCGCCACGTCCCAGATAACCCACAATGGCGTCACCGGGAATAGGACGACAACACTTCGCAAACTGCACCGACGCGTTTTCGCTCCCGTCCAAAGTTATCGAACCCTGCAAGGTGGACTCGTGCGCGGTGAACCGTTCACGGGTCAGCAAAAGTGCATCTGGACGCTGGCCACTGTCGGCTAGTAACAAAACCAGGCGCTTGGCAACAATACTGGCGATCCGTTTGCCCAAACCGATGTCTGTCAATAGTTCCTGCCGGTTTCTACTGCCGGTAAAACGCAGCAACTTCTCCCAAATGGGTTCGTATTCCGCATCTGATTCTGGAAACTGATCAATACCTTCCGCGCGCAGAGCTTGACTCAGCAGTTTATCACCGAGCTCTTCAGACTCAGTGTGCGCCATGGTTTTTAGATGATGGCGAATTTTGGAGCGGGCGCGTCCGGTACGGACAAAACCAAGCCAGGCGGGGTTGGGTGTGGCCAAAGGTTCGGTTACGACCTCGACCACGTCCCCGTTCTTGAGCTCGGTCCGAAGCGGCACGTGTTCACCGTTGATGCGTGCAGATACGGTTCGATCGCCAACATTACTGTGAATAGCATACGCAAAGTCAACAATGGTGGCGCCACGCGGCATGGCCATGATTTGGCTCTTGGGCGTAAACACATACACCGCATCGGGGAACAGGTCGACTTTGACGTGGTCCCAGAACTCTGCGGCATCCCGCGTCTCATCCTGAATGTCCAACAATGACTGCAGCCACTTGGTGCCCAACCGATCTGAAGACGCCTCGTCTGGCTTGTTGACTTTGTACAACCAATGTGCCGCTACGCCAGACTCGGCAACCAAATGCATAGCCTCAGTGCGCATCTGAAACTCCACGGCGACGCTGGATGGGCCTACCAGGGTGGTATGCAAAGACTGGTAACCATTCAGTTTGGCGATCGCGATATGGTCTTTGAACTTGCCCGGCAGGGGTTTGTAGAGTTGGTGCAAAACACCCAACGCGGTGTAACAGTCGATCACCTGTGGCACGATGACCCGGAATCCATAGATATCAGTAACCTGGGCAAAACTCAGGTGTTTACTGTCCATCTTTTTGTAGATGGAGTACAGCGTTTTTTCGCGCCCGGCAATACGCACGGTGATACCGGACGCTGCAAAAGCGGCCTCGACTTCGCGTTGAACCTTTTGGATCAGGTCACGGCGTCGGCTGCGCGCTTTGGTGACAGCTTTGGATAAAACACTGTATCGCCATGGGCGCAGGTACCTAAAGGACAGGTCTTGCAACTCGCGGTAGGTCTGGTTCAGGCCCAGCCGATGTGCAATGGGTGCGTAAATGTCCAGGGTTTCGGACGCAATGCGGCTCCACTTGGCCCTTGGCACGTCGGCCAATGTGCGCATATTGTGGGAGCGGTCGGCCAACTTGACCAAGATGACCCGCACATCACGGGCCATCGCCAGCAACATCTTGCGAAACGACTCGGCCTGGTTTTCTTCGCGGGTGTTGAACTGCAGTTTGTCCAGCTTGGTCAATCCGTCGACCAGCTCTGCCACCGGCGAGCCAAAGCGCTCAATCAACTCGGCTTTGGTCACGCCGCAGTCTTCCAGCGAGTCATGCAGCAGCGCCGCCATCAGGGCCTGAGCATCGATTTTCCATTCCGCACATTGGGCTGCGACAGCAATCGGGTGGGTGATGTAGGGTTCGCCGTTGTTGCGCAACTGACCCAAATGCGCCTCATCTGCAAAGCGGTAGGCTTGCCGAACTTTTTCCAGATCCTCTGGTGACAAGTAATCCAGTTTGGAAATCAGACCGGCAAAACTTGCGGCTGCAGCGTTGACGGCTGCCGGGTGGGGCGCAGACGTCGCGTCCCCGTTTGTCCTGGGGGCAACTTTCTTTTGCGGCATTGGTTTGACGGGAGTACCCATGGTGTAAATGTAGCCTGCTACCCAAACATTGGCAGCAGTAAGCACAAAATGGCGAAAAAAAAGCACCGCAAGCGGTGCTTCTTCTAGAGCGATGACGCTCAGAGCGGGACTTTTTTCAACATTTCAATGCCAATCTTCCCCGCTGCGATCTCGCGCAGCGCGGTGACGCCAGCCTTGTTCTTGCTTTCAATCTTGGGCGTATGGCCCTGATTCAGCATGCGGGCGCGGTAGGTCGCGGCCAGAACGAGTTGAAAGCGGTTAGGGATCTGCACCAGGCAGTCTTCTACAGTAATACGGGCCATGGAGTTCTCCGAAAGACTAAGGGGTCAGCAATGCTTTGAATGTTTCGGCTCGGGCACGACGCTGTGCCGAAAATTTGAGCCGCTGGGAGTGAACAATGGCCTTCAGATCAAAAAGCGCACGGTCAAACAACTCATTGATTATAACGAAGTCGAATTTATCGACCTGAGCGACCTCAATGGCAGCGTTTTTCATGCGCACATCGATGACTTCGCTGGCGTCTTCGCCCCGGCGTTCGAGGCGAGAGCGCAACTCTTCCCAACTGGGGGGCAAGATGAAGATGGAAATGGCGTTGGCAAAAATGTTCTTGATCTGGAGCGCGCCTTGGTAGTCAATCTCGAGGATCACATCAGCGCCTTGGGCCATGCGCTCCTCAATGGCGCGCTTTGAGGTTCCGTATCGGAAATTGTGGACGTGGGCCCATTCCACAAACCCGTTCGCGGCCACCATGGCGTCGAATTCCTGTTCGGAGACGAAAAAATACTCGCGACCATGCTTTTCCTGGCCCCTGGGTGGTCGTGTGGTGTGCGACACCGAAGGCTGGACATGGGAGTCAAGCTCCAGAAGCGCCTTGACCAGGCTGGATTTTCCGGCCCCACTGGGGGCGGCGACAACAAAAAGGTTCCCGGGGTAGTCCATAGTCCTATTCTATGTTTTGCACCTGCTCGCGCATTTGCTCAATCAGTACTTTCATGTCCACCGAGATATGCGTAAGTTCCAGCGCAGCCGACTTGGAGCCCAGCGTATTGGCCTCGCGGTGTAACTCCTGTATCAAAAAGTCCAGTCGTTTTCCGATCTCGCCGCCTTTTTGGATTAGCCGATCCAACTCGTCCAGGTGTGAGCCCAAGCGCGTAATTTCTTCGGCTACGTCAATGCGGATGGCAAACGCCGTTGCTTCCGTCAGAGCGCGATCTTGCGCTGCTTCCGGCAAGGTTGCGCCGTCGGTCAGGGCCATGGCGTCTTTCCAGCGCGCCAGAAATTTCTGGCGATTTTGTTCGACCAGTTGGGGAATCAGTGGGACTGCTTGTTGGGCCAGGGTGCGCAACTGGGCAATATGGTCCAGCAGCATGCCTGACAAACGGGCACCTTCGCGTTGCCGGGCATCGAGCAAGGCTTTGAGAGTTTTGTCCGCCAATGGCAGAACACAAGCGCCCCAGTCACGGGTACCGCTTTGCTCGGCCGAAGACAGGCGAATCACGTCCGCCACACTCAGTGGTATGGCGGTGGGCAGCCAGGCCTTCACATTGTCCTGAACGGCATTGAGGCGCTGCAGCATGCGCGGACTTGGATCCGCAATGCTGGACGCCGCTCCCATTTCTATGGACGCACGAACCTCCACCTTGCCGCGCTTTAGCTTGCCGAGCAAGAGGTCGCGCAGTGCGGGCTCATACTGGCGCAAGTCTTCGGGAAGTCGAAACGACAAATCCAGGAATCGGCTATTGACGGAGCGAATTTCCAACCCTAGTTGACCTGGCGGCGGTTTATTCTCGGACTCTGTGACAGCGGCGGTGCTGTGTTGCGCACTGGCGTAACCTGTCATGCTATAAACTGGCATTGCGTATCCCCGTTTTCTTCAACGGCCTTGAGAATAACCCGGTTCAGACGGATCAAACGCGTGTTCAACTCTTAATTTATGTCGAAGGTCAAGCCTGCTCCTCTACCCCCAGATACCACCATTGGCGGCTATCGCATTATTCGAAAAGTGGCAGCTGGCGGCTTCGGGCTGGTGTATTTGGCCCTGGATGCCGATGGGCAACGCGTGGCGGTCAAAGAGTACCTGCCTTCATCTTTGGCAAGTCGGGCTCCTGGGGAGTTGCTTCCGCAGGTTCAGCCCGAGAAGCTGTCCCTGTACCGCCTGGGCCTGAAGAGTTTTTTTGAAGAAGGCCGGTCACTGGCGCAAATCTCCCACCCCTCGGTGGTGAGTGTGCTGAACTTCTTTCGCGAAAACGAAACGGTTTACATGGTGATGAATTATCTGGAGGGTGCTGCCCTGCAGGATTTCATCGTTACCGCGCGCGACCTGAAGCAGAGCAAGGTGTTCCGCGAATCCACGATCCGTTCTTTGTTTGACGAAATCCTGCGCGGACTGCGCATCGTGCACCAGCACAAAATGCTGCATCTGGACATCAAGCCTGCCAACATTTTTATCACGGATGACAACAAATCGGTGTTGATCGACTTTGGCGCCGCCCGTGAAGTGCTGAGCAAAGAGGGCAACTTTATCCGCCCGATGTATACCCCGGGCTTTGCTGCGCCCGAGATGTACCGGCGTGATGCGTCCATGGGACCGTGGACCGACATCTATGCGATTGGTGCCTGCATCTACGCCTGTATGCAGGGCTACCCGCCCAATGAAGCGCCGCAACGCCTTGAAAAAGACCGCATTACGATTGCGCTGGCACGTTTGCGCGGCGTCTACTCCGACAATTTGATTGAAGTGGTGGAGTGGTGCATGTCACTGGATCCATTGTCCAGACCCCAATCTGTATTTGCCCTGCAAAAAGAGCTCAGCCGAGAAGGAGAGCGCCGCTACACCAAGCTCACCGTCGGCGAGAAAGTCCGCATGCAGTTTGACACCATGGTGTCCGAAACCAAGCGCAGCGTGCTTGGGGTTTCTAACGTGGACGCCAAACCCAAATGAAGTTCTCCGTATTTCAAATCAGCCGCAAGGGTGGGCGTGACAAGAACGAAGACCGCATGGGGTATTGTTATACGAAGGCGTCCGGGCTCTTTCTGTTGGCGGATGGGATGGGGGGGCACCCGGAAGGGGAGGTGGCTGCGCAGATTGTGCTGCAGTCCATTTCTGCCCTGTACCAAAAAGAAGCCAAGCCCGAGATCGACGACCCCAAGGCGTTTTTCAACATGGCCATCATGGCTGCGCATCGGCAGATCCTGCGGTATGCGGCGGAAAAACACCTGATGGATACTCCGCGCACTACCTTGGTCGCGGCACTGGTGCAGAGTGGAGTCGCACACTGGGTGCATTGCGGCGACTCGCGTCTGTATTTTGTCCGTCATGGCGAGTTGGTGGTGCGTACACGGGACCATTCCTACATCGAGCAGCACCAAGACGCCCATCCCGACCAGGCCCTGCCCGGGCGATTCAACCGCAACGTGTTGTACACCTGCCTGGGGTCACCGACCAAGCCGGTGTTTGACGTCACTGGCCCTGTTCCCTTGCAGCAGGGCGACAAGATTTTGTTGTGTTCGGACGGCCTGTGGGGCAGCCTGGATGATGTTGATATTGTTCAACAATTGGGCCAAAAACAGGTGGGTTTGGCGGTGCCGGATTTGGTGGAGCGCGCATTAACCAAGGCGGGTCCTGGCAGTGATAACGTAACGGTGATTGCCATGGAATGGGAAACCCCGGATGCATTTGTCTCGACCCGTGGCAGTATCTCCACCGAAACCATTGAGGAAGGTGTATTTGCGTCGACCGTGCAAGCTGGCTGGCTGGATTCGGGGGTAGACGATCTGGACGACGCCGCAATTGAGCGGTCCATCGCTGAAATCAACGAGGCTATCCGCCGCTCAGCGGCGCGCAAAACCTGAGTGTGACAGGCGCCTTGGCGCGCCCCACTGTGTATCGACTTTCCAAGGGATTTTCATGTCTGAATTTGTTCGCGCCAAAGCGCGTGCCGCCGACGCGCTGCGCCCAGTAGGTATCACCCGTGGTTACACGGTTCATGCCGAAGGTTCCGTCCTGATCGAGTTTGGCGACACCCGCGTTTTGTGTACCGCATCCGTGGAGGAAAAAGTGCCGCCCCACAAACGCGGCAGCGGCGAGGGCTGGGTGACGGCCGAATACGGCATGTTGCCGCGCGCCACCCACACCCGCAGCGACCGCGAAGCGGCACGCGGCAAACAAAGCGGGCGCACCCAGGAAATCCAGCGCCTGATAGGCCGTTCCATGCGCGCGGTGTTCGATTTGAAAAAGCTTGGAGAGCGCACCATCCAGCTCGATTGCGACGTCTTGCAGGCCGACGGCGGCACCCGCACCGCTGCGATTACTGGCGCCTTTGTGGCGGCACAGGACGCCGTCAACGGCTTGTTGGCCGCGGGCAAGATTGCCGAGTCGCCCATCATCGCGCAGGTGGCCGCCATCTCCGTGGGCATCGTGCAAGGCACGGCCTTGCTGGACCTGGAATACACCGAAGACTCCGCCTGCGACACTGACATGAATGTGGTCATGACGGGGGCTGGTCATTTTGTGGAAGTGCAGGGCACGGCCGAAGGCGCTGCCTTTTCGCGTGCCGAGATGGACAGCCTGCTCACTCTGGCCGAAAAAGGTATCACGGAGTTGATGCGGTTGCAGCAACAGTCACTATCAAAAACATAGCGCCTCACGCAATTAATTCGGGGGCTAGCGGTCTATTTTACTTAGAACTTTGGAGCCAGGGCGGCGCCAGGCTGGGATCAGGAAAAGATGAAAATAGTTCTCGCCTCCAACAACCCGGGCAAGCTGGTTGAGTTGCAAGCCATGTTCACGCCGTTGGGCTGCACCCTGGTTCCCCAGGGCGAGTTGGGTGTGCCCGAGGCGCCTGAGCCCTACCGAAGCTTTGTGGAAAACGCGCTGACCAAGGCGCGCAATGCGGCACAACACACGGGCTTGCCCGCACTGGCCGATGATGCCGGTTTGTGTGTCGATGCCTTTGGGGGCTTGCCAGGCGTGGACACCGCGTATTACGCCACCCAGTTTGGCTACGCCAAGGGTGATGACAACAACGTGCGAGCCTTGCTGGAACAAATGCACGACATCAGCAACCGCAGGGCTGCCATGGTCAGTGTGCTGGTGGCGGTTCGCAGCGCCGACGACCCCGAACCGCTGATCGCCATGGGTCGGGTGGTGGGCCAGATCGCCCGAGAACCGACCGGCAGCAATGGGTTTGGATTCGATCCTGTGATGTGGATACCGGAGTTTGGACAAACCTTTGCGCAATTGCCCACTGAAGTGAAGAACGCCAACAGCCACCGCGGGCGTTCGGCCAAGGCCATGTCTGCGTTGATCCGCGAGCACTGGATGGCGTGATGCACGGTAGAGCTATGTTTGAAGTCTTGCTCGCGCCGGGAGCCTGGGCGGCAGAGTGTTCTGCTCCGTGGTCGTGCCTCAGCCAGAGGCTACGGCTCTTCAATCCGCCTAAGCCTGCGCTGGCAGGCTCGGAGCCGCGGATTTCTGCCCCGCCCGCTTTGCGGGCTCCTCCTTTTACCTGCGCAGAACACTCTGCCACCCAGGCTCCCCGGGGGTGGCATGATTCCAATTAAGCCCGCGAATACTACGCAAGACGCTGCTGTGGTGCATGACGTGACGCATTACATGCGGCCTGGCACGCTGCAACTCGCAGCACTGCCGCCGCTGTCGTTGTATGTGCACCTGCCGTGGTGCCTGAAGAAGTGCCCGTATTGCGATTTCAACTCCCACGAGAAGCCCGGCGATGCGCTGCCCGAGTTGCGCTACGTGGACGCAGTGATCGCCGACCTGGAGGCTGCGCTGCCGCTGATCTGGGGCCGCACCATTCACAGCATCTTCATTGGCGGCGGCACACCGAGCCTGTTTGCGCCGGCCACGATTGACCGCCTGCTGGGCGACATCCGCGCGCGGCTCAAGCTGGAGGCCAACTGCGAGATCACGATGGAGGCCAACCCCGGCACGTTTGAGACGGACCGCTTCCGCGCCTTCCGCCAGGCGGGTGTCACACGCCTGTCCATCGGTGTGCAAAGCTTCAACGATGCGCACCTGAAAGCCCTGGGCCGCGTGCACGACCGCGCGCAGGCGCTGGCGGCGGTGGAAGAGGCGGCAAACTCGTTCGACACCTTCAACCTCGACATCATGTACGCGCTGCCCGGCCAGTCGCTGGAGCAGGCAGGCCAAGACATGGCCACGGCGCTGCAGTTTGGCCCGCCCCATATCTCCATCTACCACCTGACGATTGAGCCCAACACCTACTTCGCCAAGTTCCCGCCGGTAATACCGGAGGACGACACGGCCTACGCCATGCTGGACCACATCACAGATCTGACGGGCGCTGCTGGGCTGGAGCGCTACGAGGTCTCGGCCTATGCCCGGACTGGTCACCGATGCAAGCACAACCTGAACTACTGGCAGTTTGGCGATTACCTTGGCATCGGTGCCGGCGCCCACAGCAAGCTCAGTTTTGCGCACCGCGTGGTGCGCCAGATGCGCTTTCGGGAGCCCCGCCTGTACATGGACCGCGCGCTGGCCGGCAATGCCGTGGCACAGGATGAAGAAGTGGGGCGCGCCGACTTGCCCTTTGAATTCATGCTGAACGCGCTGCGCCTACGGAACGGCTTTGGCCTGCGTGACTTTACCGAACGCACCGGTCTGGCCGTGACCGCTATTGCGGCTGCGCTCGAAGAGGCCGAGCGCAAGGGGCTTATCGAGCGAGATTTTTCCAGGGTGCGGCCCACACGGCAGGGCTTCGATTTTCTGAGTGACTTGCAGGAAATTTTCCTGCCCAATGTCAGTTAAGCCGCGTACACCGTCGCGCTGAGGGAAGCCAGTAATCCACTGCAACGATATCCATCCTGCTGCTCAGGCGCTGGTCGATACCAGGTTGCTGGATCTTCCTGTTCTGGATGACCAAAAGAAAACCCGGTCTTGGACCGGGTTCTGTCCCTGTTTCCAGGGGACGCTTGGCGTCAGGCAATCGCCTGAATGAACTATGAAATATTTGTAGAAAATTTCTTTGCGATAAATCAAAGAAGTCGTTTGCTTCGCGGAACGCAGTTGGGTTCTGTTGTCATTTTTTTCTCAACCAAAGCCGTCCCCACGTTCATCCCCACATCAAATGGCGAAATCGGATGATGTGAAGCGAGACATCGCAACAAAAACCCAGCGTGAAAAGGGCGAAATGTCAGCGTGATTCAAAGAAAAGCCCCTTGATAGGGGCTACTGGCGGAACCTGTGAGATTCGAACTCACGGAGGACTCACATCCTCGCCGGTTTTCAAGACCGGTGCCTTAAACCGCTCGGCCAAGCTTCCAGAGGGGCATATTCTAACTGGCTCGCAGCATGCCCTTGGTTTCGATGAAGGCAATCACTGCTTTCAGGCCGTCCTGGGTCTTCAGATTGGTCATCACAAACGGCTTGAGCCCCTTGGCCGTGGTGCGCATGCGGATGGTGTCGGCTTCCATCACGGCCAGGTCTGCGCCCACATACGGCGCCAGATCGGTCTTGTTGATGACAAACATGTCGCTTTTGGTGATGCCGGGGCCGCCCTTGCGGGGGATTTTTTCGCCGGCGGCCACGTCGATCACGTAGATGGTCAGGTCCGAGAGTTCTGGGCTGAAGGTGGCGGCCAGATTGTCGCCACCGCTCTCGATAAACACGATGTCGGCGTTCGGAAATTCCACCAGCATACGGTCAATGGCCTCCAGATTGATGGAGGCGTCCTCACGGATAGCGGTGTGCGGGCAGCCGCCGGTTTCAACACCCATGATGCGTTCGGCAGGCAGCGCCCCGCTGACGGTCAGGATGCGCTGGTCTTCCTTGGTGTAGATGTCGTTGGTGATGGCGACCAGGTCGTATCTTTCGCGCATGGCTTTGCACAGCATTTCCAGCAGCGTGGTCTTGCCGGAGCCGACGGGGCCACCGATGCCGACACGCAGAGGAGGGAGGGTCTTGGTGCGGTTGGCGATGTGGTGCAGTGTGGACATGGGATTTACTATAAAAACGATAGCTAATTACGCAATAGATACGGGGGCTAGGAGCGGAAAAGCCTTGAATACTGAACCTCGTGCTGGCTGCTCAGAATAGCCAGCATGGGTGCGAACGCTTGGCGGTCGTTGTCTGCAATGCTTAGTGCGTTGTCAATTGCAGCCGGTATCTCGGCGGTCAATGCCGACAGGATGCGTTGCCCCGCGCTCTGGCCCAAGGGCACTGATTTGATCGCGGCTTGCACCATGTTCTCCGCCCAGCCAAAGGCATAGGCCAGCAGGCATTCGCGCAACGGCGCGCCTGCGCTGCTTGCGGCCAGTGCATAGGCAATCGGGTAGGTGGGGTCTTGCCCGGCTAGCACGGCGATCTGCCCCGGCGTGGCGGTGGTGTGGTTGCGCAGCCATTCCAGCAGGCTGCGTCCCATTTGTTCGGTCTGGGCACGCAGCTCGCTGCTCTCGCGGGTTTGCCGCACCCAGGCGTTCAGTGCGGCGATGCGGGCGTGGTCATCGGCCCGCCAGGCGGGAATGGCCTGGGCCACGGAGGGCAAATCGGAGCGCGCCAGGCTCAGGTGTAGATGGTCCACCAGCCACGCGGATGCTTCACTTTCCGTAGCGACTCGTGCAGTATCCACGGCGGCTTCCAGGCATTCCGAGTACGAAAAGCCGCCTATGGGCAGGGCTGGCGAGGCCAGCCACATCAGTTGCATCAGGCTGGAGTCGAGCATGTGAGGTATGCCCTAGTGCTTGTGGCTGCAGCCGGGGCCATGCACGTGGGGTGATGCGCTGGCTGCGGCTATCGGAATGGACGCCAGCTTCTTGCCGGCCGAAGGCTTGGGTTCGGTGCGTGGGTGGTGATGCACTTGCGCGTGCGTATCCGTAGGTGCGTGATCGTGATCGCTTGCCTGACCGTGGTCGTGTGCATGGTCATGGTGCGAATGCCCATGATCATGGCCAGCATGAGGGTGTCCACCCGACGCATAAGCCCCGCTCTCCGGCTCAAACGCCTCATCCACGGCGTTCACGATCAGGTGCATGGCGCGAAGCATGTCGGCCAGCACATGATCGGGTTCGATCTTCAGGTGGTCCGGCTTGAGTTCGATGGGAACGTGGCGGTTTCCCAGGTGGTAGGCGGCGCGGATCAGGTCGTAGGGCGTTCCGTGCTCGCTGCAGTGGGTGATCTTCAGCACCGCTTGCGGCGCGGCAATCACCTTGATCAGCGAGCCATCCTCTGCAACCAGTACGTCGCCGCCGCGCACGGCTGTGCCCCGCGGCAGGAAGACGCCGATCTGTCGGCCCGCTGAGTCGGTGGCGTCAAAGCGGCTTTTCTGGCGGACGTCCCAGTCGAGTTCGACGGTGGATGCGCGTTTCAGCAGGACGGGGGCGAGGCCTTTGCCTTGGGGGATGAGTTTGGAGACTTGGAGCATGGGGTGCTTGAAGTGAGTGGTGTCAGATGCTAATATA
>ERZ724527.970-NODE-970-length-13543-cov-9.313167_pt1 | contig 13543 bp, 13 predicted proteins | sample MGYA00376060_ERZ724527 | MGnify/ENA primary metagenome ERZ724527 (study PRJEB28724, sample SAMN07190886) | activated sludge metagenome | isolation source: activated sludge of sewage treatment plant in Hong Hong | place: USA: Christiansburg, Virginia | collected...
CGGTTGTAGTCGGGGAACTTGCCCTCGACCAGCTTGGTCACGAACTCCATGCCGTCGAACACGAACTTGGCCTGGTTGTTGGCGAACTGCATCTCGATGGCGCCTTCGGCGTCGGACAACAGGCGCTGCAACTCCACTACGGTCTTGCGCGGCAGGATCACTTCTTGTTTCGGCACTTCCACGTCCAGCGTGGCGGAGGCAAAGGCCAGGCGGTGGCCATCGGTGGCAACCAGGCTGAGCGTCTTGCCTTCGGCAACAAACAGGATGCCGTTAAGGTAGTAGCGAATGTCATGCACGGCCATTGCAAACGACACCTGGCTCAGCAGGCTCTTCAGTGTCTTTTGCGGCACGCTGAACACAGGGCCGAAGTTGGCCGATTCCTGCACCAGCGGAAAGTCTTCAGCGGCCATGGTTTGCAGCGTGAACTTGCTTTTGCCGCCCTTGAGAATGATTTTGCTCTGACTGGATTCCAGCGACACGGTCTGGTCGGCTGGCATGGTGCGCAGAATGTCGATGAGTTTGCGCGCGCCAATGGTGGTGGTGAAGTTGCCGGTATCACCACCCAGTTCGGCGGTGGTGCGGATCTGGATTTCGAGGTCGCTGGTGGTGACCTGTAATGAAGTGCCGGTTTTGCGGATCAACACATTGGCGAGTATGGGCAAGGTGTGTCGGCGTTCTACAATTCCGGCGACGGACTGTAGTACCGAGAGGACTTTGTCCTGCGTTGCCTTCAAAACGATCATGTCAACCTCTTCTTTAATATCTGTTGTCGCAACTCTTTGCGCCACGTACCCGGTTTTTCCAGAAACCATCCATTTTCCCAGTTTTGTGCGCTACTTTCGGTCGGCTGGTGTTTTATTCGTGTTCAACCTTTAAGCGTTTGTTCCAACACATGCAGTTGCTGGTTCAGTTCGGTCATCTGCTGGCGCTCGCCATTGATTTTGCGCACGGCGTGTAACACTGTCGTGTGGTCGCGCCCGCCAAACAATTCTCCGATTTCGGGAAGACTTTTTTGTGTCAATTCCTTGGCCAGGTACATGGCAATCTGGCGCGGGCGGGCGATGCTGGCCGGGCGCTTTTTGGAGTACATGTCGGCGACCTTGATCTTGTAGTAGTCGGCCACCGTTTTCTGAATGTTTTCCACCGAAATTTGCCGGTTTTGGATGGACAGCAGGTCGCGCAGGGCTTCACGGGCCAACTGGATGGAAATTTCCTTCTGATTGAAGCGTGAATAGGCCAGAATTTTTCGCAACGCACCTTCGAGTTCACGCACGTTGGACCGAACGTTCTTTGCTACAAAAAAGGCTACCTCTTCGGGCATTTCCGTGCCTTCAACGCGGGCTTTATTGATGAGGATCGCCACCCGCATTTCCAGTTCAGGCGGTTCAATTGCAACCGTCAGGCCGGAGTCGAAGCGGGACACCAGACGTTCGTGGATGTCGGTCAAACCTTTGGGGTAGGTGTCGCTGGTCATCACGATGTGTGATTTCTTGGCCAGCAAGGCTTCAAAGGCGTTGAAGAACTCTTCTTGGGTGCGGTCTTTGTTGGCAAAGAACTGCACATCGTCAATCAACAGCAAATCCAAAGAGTGATAACGCTCCTTGAATTCGTCAAAAGTCTTACGCTGGTAGGCTTTAACCACATCCGATACAAATTGCTCCGCGTGGATGTAGAGAACTTTGGATCCGGGCTTGTCCGCCAATAGCCGGTTTCCAACAGCGTGCATCAAGTGGGTCTTGCCCAAGCCGACGCCGCCGTAGATGAACAAGGGGTTGTACAAATGACCTGGAATGGTCGCTACATGCATGGCGGCGGCACGGGCCATGCGATTGGCAGTTCCTTCCACCAGGTTTTCAAACGTCAAGCTGCTGTTGAGCCGGTTCTTGGGAAGGCCGGATGGCGTCGGTTCCCCCGCTGCCACACTTTCCTCCGCTGAAACCATTTCGACGATTGGAGAGATAACCACTTTCCGGACAATGGTTTCCCGGGGAGTGATCGCTAACTCAATCTGAACCGGTTGCCCATACATTTTTTCAAGCATCTGCGCAATGCGCCCGCTGTATTGCGCCCGAACCCAGTCCAGTTTGAAGCGGTTCGCGATATAAATGGTGACCTTGGAAAAATCTTCCTCCACTTGTGCAATGAGAGGCTTGATCCAGGTGTTGAACTGCTGTTCAGGAAGTTCCTGGGCAAGTTGGTCAACACAGCTCTGCCACAGACTTTGGCCTATATCGAGCCCGGTAGAAGGGGTTGGGTTAGATGGGTGTCCCTCGGTCATTATTCTTTTCAGCTTCTGTGGATAGTTATGGTTTGCTGCACATTGAATTGTAATTTATCAAAACCTTATCCACAATTTTGCAGTGCAGCAGCAACCTACAGTGCTACGGCGCGTTCCAGATGTAAGGCCTTGCCCTGCCTGAGAAAATTTGCCATAATCGACGGTTACCCTGATTGTGTTCAGGGCGATTTGACCGAGAACCGCCGTTTTAAATGGTAGTGTTCCGAAACTGAGCCTGTTAGGAATTCCAAAATGAAACGCACTTACCAACCCTCCAAAATCCGTCGTGCCCGCACCCACGGCTTTCTTGTTCGTATGAAAACCCGTGGTGGCCGCGCGGTCATCAATGCGCGTCGCGCCAAAGGCCGCAAGCGCCTGGCCGTCTAGCCGCTGGTTGCGGGTGTATTCCTGCACATGCGCCTCGCGGTTTTGCCGGCGTGCGGTTTTGGTAAAGAGCCAACGTGCAGCGATTGAAATCTAGGCCCCAGTTTCAGGCAGTCCTGGCTGGGAGTACTGTAGCTCGGACCGCGCACTTTGCCATGCATTGCTGCCCTCTTGAGTTGCCGCAGCCTCTTAGTCATAGCCCGGCTTTGTTTGCCGTGAACGCGGTATGGTTCGGTGCTATGGTTCCTAAGCGTTGGGCAAAACGGGCTGTGACCCGAAACACCATCAAACGTCAGATTTACAGCGTCAGTGTTGATTTTGAGTCCGTGTTATCCACACGGGCGCATGTGGTCCGATTGCGTGCCGGGTTTGATCGGGTGCAGTTTCCAAGCGCGACGTCCGATGCGCTCAAAGCGGCCGTTCGTGCTGAATTACGGCAGCTGTTTTCGCGGGTTCAAGAGGCTGTTGCCAAATGATGCGTGTCGCCCTTATGCAAGTTGTCAAAGCATACCGGATGTTTTTGAGCCCGTGGTTGGGGTCGTCTTGTCGCTTTGAACCCACTTGTTCCCTGTATGCTCTCACGGCCTTGGAGTCGCATGGTGCGGCGGCCGGTAGTTACCTTGCTGCTACTCGAATCGCGCGTTGTCACCCTTGGTGTGCGGGAGGTCTTGATCCTGTGCCCAGTGAAGCTCCCAGGTTGTTTGCCTGGCTGACCCCCTCTTCCCATTCTGAAAAGAAACGCTCATGAACGATATTCGCCGCACCATTTTGTGGGTGATTTTTGGCTTCTCCATGGTTCTGTTGTGGGATCAGTGGCAGATACACAACGGTAAGAAAGCGACTTTTTTCCCAGCTCCGGCTCAGCAGGTTGCAGTTGCCACCAATGGTACGACCGGTTCTGTTCCAAGTGTGAATTCAGCGGGTGTGCCCAGCAGCGCGGGGTCGGCGCCCCTTGTGTCCGTAGCGCCTGCTACCACCGGGTCGGCGTTGGTGAACCCGTCCGTGCCCAAAGAACGTTTTGAGGTTACCACCGATGTGTTGAAACTGACCTTTGAGTCCGAAGGTGGTTCTTTGGTTCGTACCGAGTTTCTTAAGCACACCGACATGAGCGACAAGAGCAAGAATTTTGTACTGCTCGATGACAACAAGGAGCGTGTTTATTTGGCGCAGTCCGGCGTGATCGGTGGCGGCGCTGCTGGCAGCCTTCCGACCCACAAGACCCCCATGACCATGAGTGGCGCTCGAACGCTCAAAGACGGCGATGACGAATTGGTAGTCAAGTTCACTTCGGGAGAGGTGGGCGGCATCAAGTTGGTCAAGACCTACACCCTGCGCCGCGGTGCTTACGATATGGCGGTCAAACACGAACTGACCAATGTGTCCAATGCGCCGCTGTCACCGCAGCTCTATCTGCAACTGGTTCGCGACGGCAGCAAACCGCCAGGCGAGTCGTCTTTCTATTCCACTTTCACCGGACCAGCGGTTTATACGACGGCCAAAAAATACCAAAAGGTGGAGTTCGACGAGATCAAGAAAAAGAAGGCCGACTACGAAAAGCAGGCAACGGATGGTTATGTGGCGATGGTCCAGCATTACTTCGCCAGCGCGTGGATGCTGCCCGATGGTATGGCGCGCACGATTTCTGTCGATGGTGTGGACATTGGCTCCTCAGTTGCCGATTGCTGTTACCGTGCCACGATGATCACGGCCCCCGAGACAATTGCCCCGGACACCACCAAAGTCATCGAGACCAAGTTTTTTGCCGGCCCACAACAGGAAACTACGCTGGAAAAACTGGCACCTGGCCTGGAATTGGTTAAGGACTACGGTTGGCTTACCATTTTGGCCAAACCCCTTTATTGGCTGCTCGACAAGTTGCACGGCTTCATCCTGAATTGGGGGTGGTCCATCGTCGCCCTGGTGGTATTGCTGAAGATCGCCTTCTACTGGCTCAATGCCAAAGCGTATGCAAGCATGGCCAAGATGAAGGCGGTAAACCCCAAGATCATGGAGATGCGCGAGCGCCTGAAGGACAACCCGCAACAGATGCAGCAGGAGATGATGCGGATTTACCGTGAGGAGAAAGTCAACCCCATGGGAGGCTGCTTCCCCATCATGGTCCAAATTCCCGTATTCATTGCGCTTTACTGGGTTCTGTTGTCCAGCGTGGAGATGCGCAACGCGCCGTGGATTCTGTGGATCAAGGATTTGTCGTCGCCTGATCCCTACTACATCCTGCCCCTGGTCATGACGTTGACGACTTTGCTGCAAACCGCGTTGAACCCCACGCCGCCGGACCCGATGCAAGCCAAGATGATGTGGTTTATGCCACTGATCTTCAGCGTGATGTTCTTCTTCTTCCCGGCCGGTCTGGTGTTGTATTGGATTACCAACAACATATTGTCCATTGCCCAGCAGTGGATCATCAATACCCGTATGGGTGTGCCGCCACAGTTCAACCTGCCGAAGTTCAAGTAACCCCAGAGTTTGGTAACCCCCTGAAGCGCCTGCGGAGCCTCCCCCCAGGGGGCGATGCCAGTGGCCCGGCAGAGCCGGTTCCACGGTATCCCTGGCAAGACAACCCTTTCCTCCGTCTCTTATGCTTGCTCGGCACCACGATCCCATCGTCGCCATTGCCACGGCCCCGGGGCGTGGGGCGGTCGGGATTGTGCGCGTTAGCGGCAAAAGCTTAGGGCCGTGGGTGGAACACCTGTTGGGTCGCAGTCTGCGTCCCCGTGAGGCGACCTACCTGCCGTTCAACGACGGGAACGGGGTGGCGATTGACCAGGGCTTGGCTTTGTTTTTTCCGGGGCCGCATTCGTTTACCGGTGAAGACGTTTTGGAGTTGCAAGCCCACGGTGGTCCGGTGGTGCTGCAATTGCTGCTGGCGCGGGCGTTGGAAGCGGGATCCGAGAGTCAAGGAGCCGATGGACAAGCGTGGTTGCCTAGCCTGCGATTGGCGCAGCCGGGTGAGTTTTCTGAGCGGGCGTTCTTGAATGACAAAATTGATTTGGCCCAGGCCGAGGCGATTGCCGATTTGATAGATGCCAGCACCGAGGCAGCTGCGCGCAGTGCGGCGCAGTCCTTGTCCGGCGCTTTTTCGCGAGAAATCCATTCTTTGCGTGACGCCTTGGTTCATTTGCGGATGTTGGTAGAGGCGACGCTGGACTTCCCTGAGGAGGAAATCGATTTTCTCGAACGGTCCGATGCCAAGGGGCAATTGTTGCGTTTGCAACAAGCGTTGCAGCGCGTGGTGCAACGCGCCTTTCAGGGTGCGTTGTTGCGCGAGGGCATCACAGTGGTGATTGCGGGACAACCCAATGCGGGTAAGTCATCTTTGCTCAACGCCTTGGCGGGTGCCGAGTTGGCTATCGTGACGCCGATCGCAGGTACGACACGCGACAAAGTACAGCAGACCATTCAGATAGCAGGTGTACCTATCCATGTGGTCGACACGGCTGGCCTGCGACCCAGCGATGATGATGTCGAGAAGCTGGGTATTGCGCGCACCTGGGAGGCGATTAGCAATGCCGATGCCGTGCTGTTTTTGCATGACTTGACACGTGTGTATGCTATTGAATATATAGCTGCTGACGCAGCAATCACGAGGGCTATAGCCGAAAAACTCTCAGAACATGTGCCGGTGATCGATGTTTGGAACAAGGCCGACGCGATGTCTGGCGTGTTACCAGAGTCAGGCATTGTCATTTCCGCTAAAACCGGTGCTGGTCTGGAGCATTTGCGCCAAAAGTTGCTGGAAGCTGCCGGCTGGCAGGCTCAGACTGGCGGTGTGTTTATTGCGCGGGAGCGGCATTTACAGGCTCTGCAGCGGGTGACTTTTCACTTGGAGGCTGCGACGCAACACCTAGCCACGGACAACCAGGCCTTGGACTTGCTCGCTGAAGAATTGCGTTTAGGCCAGACTGCGCTGAATCAAATCACTGGAGACTTCACCTCCGATGACTTGCTGGGCGTGATTTTCTCGAAATTTTGTATTGGCAAGTAGCTGGAATACACTGTTTGAGTTGTCGTACTCGGAAAATCAAAAGATGTCGCTCCTCAACTGGTTCTCCAAAAAGCCCTCTGCGCAGCTACCCGCGCCCATTGAAAGCTCGGGTCTCGGTCATGTTGATGCAACCGTACCGTTCAATTCTTCTGGGAAAGGGCGTCCTCGCACGACCATCGCGCCGCCCGGCAGTGCAGCGAATCGCAAGAGCGAGCGTTTGGAGCGCCGGGAAATGCTGTATTCCGTCGTACGCGAAGCCATGATCAAGGCGGGAGTGTTGTCCTCCAGCTATAAGTTCAAGGTGCTGTCTCTGGATTCGCGTGGCCGCCAGTACTTGATCATGATGGATTTGGCGCGCCAGTACGCCGGTGAAACTTCCCGTTTAGCCGAAATTGAAGGGCTGATCGCGCAGCACGCAAAACACCGGCACGATATCTTGGTAACCGCTGTCTACTGGCGTGTTAATGAACATGTCACGGCAGGTCTTAGCCGCAATGCACCGGTTTCAGCGCCAGCGCCTTTGGTGAGCAAGTCGATGGAGGTCAAATCACCAGCGATGGCACCCAAGACCGGTTACGAGCCACTGCATCCTGATGAGGTCGCTGCGTTCAAGCAAGCTTTGGCATCGGTACCTTCGGGCGCTACGCTATCCGCGCCAGGAGAAATAGTGCGGTCCGGGCGCCGCAACCCCGCCCCACAACCCAGCTTCGAAGATACGGAATTGGATGATCGGCCATCCCCATTGAGTGGCACGCAATACGGGGATTTCAATTAAAGACAGCTGACAGGTCTTGTGGTTGTGGGCGTCTTCAATGACCGCTGAAATCCACCAGGGTAAAGAGCGGCAGGCCGGACTCCCGTAATTTTTGGGAACCACCGAGTTCAGGCAAGTCAACAATCGCTGCACCTTCCATGACGTGGGCGCCCAGTCTTTCCAACAGCCTTCGCCCAGCCATCATGGTGCCGCCCGTGGCTATCAGATCGTCGATCAGCAGGACCCGGTCGCCTGCCTTAACGGCGTCGGTGTGCAGCTCGACGGTTGCGCTACCGTATTCGAGTTCATAGGTCTCTTCCACCGTGGTAAAGGGTAATTTTCCCTTCTTGCGGATCGGCACAAAACCAACATTGAGTTCGTAGGCCACCACAGCGCCCAGAATGAAGCCCCGTGCGTCCAGCCCGGCCACGATATCCGGGCGCATGCCTGCATCCATGTAGCGATGGACAAACGCATCAATCAGGACGCGGAAAACCCTGGCGTTTTGAAGCAAGGGGGTGATGTCGCGGAACTGCACACCGGGGGTGGGCCAATCCGGTACGGTACGAATGTTGTCGCGAAGGTACTGGTTGACACTGGTGTTTTGCATGGTTGAGACGGCGCGTAGGGTTCGTGGGTCGACAGCAGGTTGCATTGTGCCCGTGTCGGCGCGGCCGCAGGCACTAGGCTTTGAGCAATTTTTGCTCTGCCACAGCCAGCATCTCGGCTTTTCCCGACAACACAAGGGTGTCGCCGGGACTGAGTACCGTGGCGCCCGTGACGGCTGCAGACTTGCCGTCGGCGTGGCGCAAGCTGACAATGTGCACGTCGAGGGTGTGAAAGGCAAAAGAGTCAATGGTACGGCCCGCCACCTTGGCTCCCAAGGGCAAGGTCAACGTGGTGAGGCGTTCGTACTGCAGCTCATCCACGGAGTCATCATCCGATCCTCGGAAAAACCCCCGCAGAAGGTTGTAACGTGCGTCTCGCTGGTCTTGAACGATGCGAATGACGCGGCGCATGGGAACACCGACGAGTGCCAGGGCGTGGCTGGCCAACATGAGTGATCCCTCGATGGTCTCTGGCACCACTTCGGTAGCACCGGCAGCACGCAAGACATCGAGGCTGAGGTCATCCTGGGTGCGGACAATGACCGGGACTTGTGGGGCGTGGGCGCGCGTGTGGCTCAATACGCGCAGAGCGCCAGCGACGTCGAGGTATGTAATGACCACAGCACTGGCGCGTGCCAGGCCCGATGCAATGAGGGCCTGAAGGCGCGCGGCATCTCCGAACACCACAGAATCGCCGGCCGCGGCTGCCTGGCGGACGCGGTCTGGGTCCAGGTCCAGTGCCATATAAGGTATGCCTTGGCTTTCCAGCATCTTTGCCAGATTTTGACCACAACGGCCATAACCACAGATGATGACGTGGCGGTTGGCGTTAATGGACTTGCGCGCAATGGTGGTCATCTGCAGTGACTGCAACAGCCACTCACTGGCGACCAGTTTCATGACGATGCGGTTGCTGTACATCACGATAAACGGTGTGGCGAGCATCGACAACACCATGCTGGCCAGAATCGGGTTCAACAGGGCCGGTGGTACCAGGGAGCTCTTTTGCGCCAGAGTCAACAGGACAAAGCCGAACTCGCCGGCTTGGGCCAGATACAACCCCGTGCGCAGCGATACGCCTGAACTGGCACCCAGTCCCTTGGAAAGGCCTGTGACAAGTGCTGCCTTGAATAACGTGGGCACAATCAGCAGCAGCAGCACCAGTGGCCAGCGTTCCAGAACCAGGCGCCAATCGAGCAGCATGCCGATGCTGATGAAGAACAGCCCCAGCAACACATCATGAAAGGGACGGATGTCGGTTTCCACCTGGTGTTTGAATTCGGTTTCTGAAATCAGCATTCCGGCGATAAATGCCCCCAGGGCGAGACTGAGCCCCGCCAACTCAGTCAGCCAGGCGAGACCCAGTGTGATGAAGAGCAGGTTGAGAACGAACAGTTCTTCACTCTTGCGACGGGCGACAACTGTGAGCCAGCGGCGCATGACGTGTTGTCCGCCAACCAACAAAACGGAAATGAGCGCGATGGCTTTGACGGCGGCGAGGACCAACGCACCTGCTAGCTGTTCCGCAGACGCTCCGAGGGCCGGAATCAGGATGAGCAATGGCACCACAGCGAGGTCTTGAAACAGCAGGATACCCATCACCCGTTTGCCGTGCTCGGATTCGCGCTCCAACCGCTCCACCAACAGTTTGCCAACGATGGCTGTGCTGCTCATCGCAAGCGCGCAGGACAAGGCCAGCGCGGCTTGCCAGGTCATCGACCAGATGTTGGGCAAAAGTAGGGACAGCGCGATGGTCGCCATGGTTGCAATCAAAATGGTCATTGCAACTTGCAACAGGCCCAGACCGAATACATGCTGTCGCATGGCGCGCAGTTTTTGAAGGTTGAATTCCAGTCCGATGACGAACATCAAAAACACCACACCAAACTCCCCCAGATGACGCACACCATCGGCGTTTTGCGAGAGCGCCATCGCATTGGGGCCGATGACCACACCAACGGCGAGGTAACCCAGCATGGGAGGAAGTTGGAAATAGCGACACGCCACCACGCCGATCACTGCGGCAAGGAGGTAGAGGAGGGTGATTTCCAGTCCTGTCATGGCACCATACTAGCAAGAGTCTGTGGGGTCTATAAAATGTCTGCATGTCCACACTCCTAGTCCAGCAATCGGTATCCAAAGCTGAAAGAGCGATTGTGTTGGCCCGTGAAACTTTTGACATCGAGGCAGCAGCAGTCCTCGGCCTCAAGCAACGGGTCGGTCCGTCTTTTGCACGGACGGTTGAACTGGTCCTTGCCACGCGCGGACGGGTGGTAGTGATGGGCATGGGTAAGAGTGGTCACATTGGGCGCAAGATTGCTGCAACGCTGGCGTCGACCGGCACGCCTGCGATGTTTGTACATCCCGCCGAAGCGAGCCATGGTGACCTTGGCATGATTACCGCAATAGACTTGGTCTTGGTGATTTCCTATCGTGGTGAGTCTGACGAGATTGCTGTCATTTTGCCCGCCCTTAAACGATTGGGCGCTCCCATCGTGGCCATGACAGGCAGCCCGGATTCGACGCTGGCCTTGCACGCGGATGTCTGGCTCGATACGGGGGTTGACAAAGAGGCGTGCCCGTTGAACCTCGCGCCGACGGCAAGTACCACAGCGCAGTTGGCTTTTGGGGATGCGCTGGCCGTGGCGTTGCTGGACGCCCGTGGTTTTAAAGCCGAGGATTTTGCCCGCTCCCATCCAGGGGGTGCCTTGGGGCGCAAGCTGTTGACCCATGTCAGCGATGTGATGCGTACCGGCTCGGATATTCCGCGGGTGTTGCCCGACGTCATTTTCAGCGACATGATGCGTGAGATGAGCGCCAAAGGGCTGGGTGTTGCTGCAGTCGTGGATGCCAATAATTTTGTGCTCGGGATTTTTACTGACGGTGACCTACGGCGTCTGGTGGAGCAGGGTGTCGATTTGCGGGCCACGACGGCCCAAGACGTGATGCACCGCTCGCCACATTCCATTGGCGCTCAGGCGCTTGCGGTCGATGCTGCGGAGATCATGGAAGCCAAGCGGATTACGTTCCTGCTCGTTGTTGATGAAGCAGGGCATTTATGCGGGGCACTCAACAGCAACGACCTGATGCGTGCCAAGGTCATTTGATGGCGCCCGTACTGAACTTTGATCCTGCGTTGTTGTTGCTGGCCCAAGGGGTCAAGGTTGCATTTTTCGACGTCGATGGGGTCTTGACGGACGGTGGCTTGCTGTTTTCCGAGTCAGGTGAAACACTTAAACGTTTCAACACGCTGGATGGACATGGCCTGAAGTTGTTGCAATTGGTCGGCATTACACCGGTTGTTATCACGGGGCGGGATTCCAAGGCTTTGCGTGCGCGGCTGCTGGGGTTGGGGATTGAACGTGCATTTTTTGGCACGGAGGACAAGCGCCCTGCTGCTGAAGAGACGTTGGCCGCTTTGGGTCTCGATTGGAGTGAGGCTGCAGCCATGGGGGATGACTGGCCAGACTTACCCGTGATGCAGCGTTGTGCTGTGTCGTGCGCGCCAATCAATGCCCATGTCGAGGTTTTGGCGACCGCCAGTTATGTGACCAAAACAAGCGGCGGACATGGAGCGGCACGCGAGTTCTGCGATTTGCTGTTGGTTGCCAGTGGGCGTTATGTCGACCTTTTGGAAAAGTACACGCAATGAAGAGTTTGTTGCGGGATGCATGGGATCGATTCCTGCTTTTGTTTCCGCTGGTGTCCATGGGTTTGCTGGCGTTGGGGACTTATTGGTTGGTGCGCAGCACGCCACCTTCGACCGGGGCGGTCGCAGCGCGCGCAGTGGTTCATGAGCCTGACTACTTCATGAACGAGTTTTCCGTGAAGACCTTTGATGCATCGGGGCGGGTCAAGACAGAAGTGAGCGGGTTCATGGCCCGTCACTATCCTGATACACAATGGCTGGAAATTGAAGGGGTGCGTGTGCGCTCTTTTGATGAGCATGGGCGTGTCACGACGGCCACGGCGCAACGGGGCCTAACCAATGAAGATGCTTCTGAGGTTCAGTTGATGGGTAATGCGGTTGTTGTGCGCCAGGCTGATCTAGGCAGCATGCGTCCGGCATTGCCGCGCGTGGAATACCGAAGTGATTTTTTGCATGCCTTTCTGAACACCGAGAGAGTGCAATCGCACAAACCGGTTGAATTGATTCGCGGCAATGACCGTTTCACCGCCGATCGACTGGAGTTTGACAATGTCGAGCAGATTTTGCAGTTGAGTGGCAGGGTGCGTGGCACGCTCTCGCCGGTTGTGAAGTGACGTCTGTGAAAGTCCTTGCATGTCCAAGTTGATCTTTGTGACTGGCGCGTCCAGTGGTATCGGACAGGCGCTCGCTTGGCGCTATTACCAAGACGGTTATGACTTGGCGCTGGTTGCGCGGCGTACGCAGGACATGCAGGCCTGGGCCACAAAGCAGGGTCTGGCCGAGTCCCGTTACCAGATTTATGGCGCAGATGTGGCTGTGATTGACAGCATCGTGGCCGCTGCACGCTTGTGCCTTGAGCGTCAGGGAGTACCCGATGTGGTGATTGCCAATGCAGGTGTCAGCATTGGTGTGGATACTGCTGTGCGGGGCGACTTGGACGTGCTGGTCCAAACCTTCGCGATTAACAATGTCGGACTGGCCGCCACGTTCCATGCCTTTATCGATCCCATGGTGCAACGTGGTTCCGGTGCGCTGGTTGGCATTGGTAGTGTGGCAGGTATCCGTGGATTGCCTGGACACGGCGCTTATTGCGCCAGCAAAGCCGCTGTAATCGGCTACTGCGAAAGCCTGCGCGGTGAACTGCGCCATGCCGGTGTCAAGGTCGTCACGATTTGCCCTGGCTATATTGACACGCCACTTACGCAAAAGAACCGGTACGCCATGCCCTTTTTGATGCAGCCCGAGGTGTTCGCCGAAAAGGCCTTCAGGGCGATTGGGGCTGGTGCCAGTTACCGCGTGATTCCGTGGCAAATGGGATGGGTAGCCAAGGGCTTGCGCTTGTTACCAAACTGGTTGTTTGACAAAGTCCTGTCTGGCCGCCCACGCAAGCGGCGCGCCAATGAAGTGTGATAGACCACCAGTGAAAGCCCTCACCGCTTTGGGTTGAGTGGGACAACAAAAAAGGACCCGAAGGTCCTTTTTGATTGGGGTTAATCCCCAGTCGGTGCTTAGTAGCTGTTGCGGCCACCGCCGTAACCACCACCACCGCCGCCGCCACCACTGCGGCCGCCGCCGGCGCCACCACCGTAGCCGCCACCACCGCCGTAACCACCACCGCCGCTACGGCCGCCACCAGCACCGCCGCCAAAGCCGCCGCCGCCAGTGCGGGGAGGACGAGCTTCCATCGGACGTGCTTCGTTCACCACGAGACCGCGGCCACCGAATTGTTGACCATTCATGCCACCGATAGCGGCTTGTGCTTCTGCATCGCTGCCCATTTCCACAAAGCCGAAGCCTTTGGAACGGCCCGTGTCACGTTCCATCATGACTTTGGCGCTGGAAACGGAACCGTAGGCTGCAAACG
>ERZ724527.973-NODE-973-length-13521-cov-4.497698_pt1 | contig 13521 bp, 25 predicted proteins | sample MGYA00376060_ERZ724527 | MGnify/ENA primary metagenome ERZ724527 (study PRJEB28724, sample SAMN07190886) | activated sludge metagenome | isolation source: activated sludge of sewage treatment plant in Hong Hong | place: USA: Christiansburg, Virginia | collected...
GAGCTTTTACAACTCAACCTTATCGTAAGGTACCCCATCAATGTACTTGAGCAGTTCTTTGTCATTATTGCGCAGGCTCTTTCTCCAATAGCCAGTTGGGTTATTTAGGATTGCCTGCTACTGGTTGGGATTCGGCTGCACGTATATCCTCGAACTTTCGATGACTGGTTCGAGAATAGGCTTTTTTAGATTCTGACTGCGTGCACGAACTTTACCCTGTTCGGGCGAGTTCTTCCAGTACTGCTGGCGAGCCTTGAACAGTTCAATGTTGCGCTTTTCCCTGGTGTAGGACAGCTGTTCTTGCTTCGACAGTTTGGACAGCAGTTTGGATTGGAACAGGCTCTGGTTATAGGTCGTATTCATCAGTCGGGTGTGCATCCCCTCCGAAGTCATCTCATACTCGTTGGTGTGCGATGACAGTTCCAGCGATGGCACATTGGGTGTTGGATGATGGTCTTATTTGCTTATCGAGTCCTGTGATAGTCTCTCCATCATCTTGTCAACGAAGAGGCGGTCTCCAACCACAGAATATCGCCTCCGTTGAAAGTCGCGCTCTGCAAGCGATGGGTTCTTGTCGTCCTCAGTCGCTGATTCGAAGATGTTGACACTGCGATCGAGTGACTTCTCCTTCTTGAACTTAATGAGCATCTGGGGGTGATGGTGCTCGGGTTGTTCGCGTACTGCCGATGCCTACATTATGGGCGAATTTTATTGTGTTTAATAGTGGGTCGTTGCTGGGGATCAAACAAGAGGCGAGCTAGAACGGCATCGTATCAAGCAAACTCTGGAAGCAGGGCAATCACTGCACTCCTGTCTGCGAGAACCTTCCCGGCTTTAAGCTACGGCTGGAGCAACTCGGGCGTGAGCTCGGCACGAATGACGTAGTCCAGTTTGGTTGCAAAGCAGTGGTCGTACTGATCGTAGTAGCGGTCGAAGGTCTCCAACCAAAATTTGGTGAGTTCCTTCACATCCTTCTCGTTGAAGACGTTGACGCTGTGCGGTGGCCTGAACAGGCTGTGCCTTATGACTACCTCCTTGAACTACTAGAACGACTCCTCGCGGTTCTTATGCTCGTCGAACGACCATTCGAATACCCGTGCAGCCAGTTCCAGGAAGGTCGTAAACTTCTGGAAGGGGAACGACTGGCTCTGTGCGAACTCGACATTCAAGGTATGGAAGTCAAGCAGCAGCTCTTCGAGGTCAGGGTTTATGCTGCTGTACTTTGCGAACATCTTGCCGAAGGCATCTTTCAATACGGAAGGATGGGGCGGGCCCTCCCTGACTGCTTCGTAATGTTCTTGTCTAAACAGCTTGTTTCCGTAGAAACGTTCAGATAGTTTTTCGGTCATGCTCTGCGCGAAGTTATACTTTCAAATCTTTTGGTTATAGGAATGGAAAAAACTCTGATGACCATCGCCGAGAAGGTCAAGTTCATTGAAGATGCCATAACGGAGGAGTGCTCAAAGCACCAAAGGCCTCGAGAGTCTGTGAAGTTGGTAGCGGTGAGCAAGACTAAACCGGTCCCCGACCTAGAAGAGGCATACAAGGCGGGAGTAAGAGTGTTCGGCGAGAACTATATCCAAGAGCTTGAAGAGAAGTATAGTAAACTGCCGGACGACGTCGAATGGCACTTCATCGGACATTTGCAGAGCAACAAAATCAAGAAGCTGCTGGCTGTCAAGAACATAGTGTTGGAGACAGTCGACCGCGAGACGTACGGATGAATCAATGCATATAGGCTGGCCACGAAACTCAACAGCGAGCTCGAAGCCCACCACCCCAACCGCAAACTCGAAATTTTTGTGCAAGTCCTCACCTCCGAGGAGGAATGTAGGAGGTGCCTAATGCAGCAAAGTGTGGAGTCGAGCAAGACAGAGCCTTGGAGCTTGTGCAGTATATCCTTCAAAAGTGCCCACAACTGAAGTAGTTCAAAGGCAAATTTAAGATTTAGAGGGCTAATGACGATCGGAAAGGAGGGTGACATCCAGGCCTTTCAACAGCTGCGTCAACTCCGGACTGCCATCTGCGCAAACACCGAGTTGAAAGAGTCAGACGTGGAATTGAGCATGGGCATGTCCTCGGACTACCTTCAAGCTGTAATTTGTCAAACATGTTAGATTCGAGAAGGATCCACCAATGTACGAGTCGGATCCGCCCTGTTCGGCCCTCGTCACTATCCAACTAAATGACTGTTTATACCATCGCTAAATGTCAAAGAGCAAATACTTGGAGTTGCTCGGCAAGGTGGCTAACATTGCCAAACAGAGGAATCAACCGCCAGCCAAGGTGGTGGTTGTGAGCAAAACCCGTACTCCAGAGGAAATAATGAGCATCTATGAAGAGGGTTGCAGAGATTTCGGTGAAAATTACGTTGAAGAACTGGCCGAGAAGAGCGTGAAGGTACAGCGAATAAATTAGCCAGCTTCCCAGCGATATACGTTGGCACTTTGTGGGGCACCTGCAAAGCAACAAAATCAAGAAGGTGCTGATTGACAACCTTGCTGTTTTGGAGACAGTGGATAGGGTCAGCGTTGCTGAGAAGCTGAACAAGGAGCTGTCGAAGAGTCAACGCTAACTCGACGTGCTTGTGCAGGTGCAAACTAGCAGTGAGGAAAGTATATCTTCTACAACTCAGCAAAGCACGGTTGCAAGCCGGAGGAGGCAGTCGAGGTCGCTCTTTATGTCCATAAAGATTGCCGCTGGCTCAAGTAAGCCGATTGGGATGTAGTTTCAAGGGTCTCATGACCATTGGTCAGCAAGGCGACTCCGCTGCCTTCGAGGAGCTCTTCAGACTTCGAGAGACAGTCCGCAAATAACTGGAAATAGAACCTCGGAAGCTGTAGCTGAGTATGGGAATGTCTGGCGATTTCGAGAGAGCTGTAAGCCTCCCCTAACTTAGATTTAGCACGGTTCGACCATTATTCGAGTGGGCACACTCGTGTTTGGTCCCCGCCCAAAGAAGCATACGGAGAGCCCTGAATCGGTTTGACAGCTTGCATAATTTTATTCGATGAAAAAGGCAAGAGCTTACAGCCAACCAAGACATTTGCAAGACGTGGAGCAGGCACTGGTGTACCTGAAACTAAGGGACAGTGGATGCGCGAAGGACAAGGCTCTGCTGTTCACTTCAAAGTACCTCGGTGTCGGATAGCAGAAAGCAGCATAAGCAATTTTTCATGACGGACGCGACTGCCCAGAAGGATGGCCCGGCAGGATGTAGAGCCTTGGTTCCCGAGCCCACCAAGCAGTACGTGCAGAAAGTATGTCGATATCACCACCCAGGGCTGGATAGTGAACAGTAAGCTGAAGTACAAGGACACCAAGGGTCCACTGTAGCAACTTGAGGAGCAGGAGACCGAAGTCAAGAAGAGCATCTTAAGGCTAATACACCATGAGAGGGACACCAACAAAGGCATTGCGAAGGCAAGGCAGGAGCTGGAAAGACGAAGCAGTTTTAAAGGCTCCAATTTCGAGGAGAAGGTACAAAGGTTGCTAGTTAGATGAGCTACTTCAAAGACGAGCTTATGAGGGAACGTGAGAATGTGGAGAGAGAGAAATTCGTGGAGTGCTCTCGAGTGAAACTATACCAGACCACGAAGCACTTCTACAAAGAGCTTGAGGAAACTAACACTGAGGGGCTCGTGGTCAAGTTGGCAGCATTCGACAGTCTCATCAACAGTATATCGTTACTTATGCTAGAGGACATACAGCTTGTTGCTGATCGAAAGAAGAGGACCCGAAATATCAGTTCTCCCCACTTTCAGCAGAACAATGAACCTGTAGGCGAGCTCTAACTCAAGCAAACAGTACTCAAGAACTATCAGCAATCCCTTGCAGCCATCGACAGTCCGCAGCCATTTTTGCTCCGAACCTTGCAACCCAGAGGCGACCAAAAGTTCTACAATAATCTCGAGAAGGCCGTGAGTTTGATGAGGAGTACGGCTAGCGATCGGATGACTCCATCTCCTGGGCTCGAGTCATCTGAAAATAACCCGGAGTCTCCTCTGCGAGACGATGCCTTGAAATCACTGAGGGATACCTTCCGCAATCGTTCTGAGAGGTTTATACGTCGGACTGTTAGTAACACTCCTAACTTTCTGTGATTAATATTTCCGTGTTCCATGAAAGCTACGAAATGCCGCCCTTTCGTCGATAAGATTAAAGGGCATCGAGAACCAATAGTTGCGATGTTATCGCCCAACGGTGACAATGGTCAGCGCCTCTACTCGGCATCCACTGATGGATGGTTGTATGTGTGGGACATCCCCAACAAAGAAATCACACACAAGATTCAACTGAGCATCCCACCAACCACCACCCAGCTAAGTTTTACGTGCATCGAGCTAAACTAGAACGTCGTATATGGAGGACTCATCTCAGGCGAGATCTATTCGTGGAACATCAAATCAGGAGAGATCATCGGGTGCTATCACCACCATAGCAACAAGATCATCAGCCTGCAAAAGATAAGTTCGAGAGTGCTGACGAGCATTGAGTTAGCCGGCAGAGAGGTTGTGCTGTGGGATACTTTGTCTGCCAGACTGGAAGACAGAGTAAAACTTGCCCACCAGATAACAGCATTCACTGCAACTGAAGAACGACTGTTTATCATCGCAGAACGCCATCACTTGTACGTGTTCGATACTGAAAAGAGGACAATGTAGTATACCGAGAAGTTGAATTCAGCTAAGTACTATGTGAACGTAATGGCGACCCAACACTATTTGTTCCTAGCAACTGATCGGTGCGAGCTTGAGGTGACCGATCTTCCCTATCGCCCTAACAATCCTACCAAAACCATCCCAACAGGAGATGCATGGGTCTATTCTATCATCTAACACTCCTTTGGCAACAACGGTAGGCAACTACTCTTGGGGTGCAGCGATGGCAGCATTCGTTACCTGCAAATGAAATCAGAAACGACAAAAGAAGGCTATTTTTAAATCGATAGGGTTGATGCTCACGACGCCTCTGTGAACTGCATCGTACTTTGTTCAGGTTTACTCTTCACCGGATCGAGTGACTGCAACATCAAGTCGTGGAATCTTTTAGAGTTGCGTCGCCAACATCAGGAACGGCAACTGATGTACAAGGAGGAACTCGAGTCTCGTCGCTATGAAGTATATCTGAAGTGCAAGAAGAAGAAGAAGTCGAAGAAGGGCAAGCGTAAACCCAATAGCAATTGACTTTGCCTGTGACTCGACTATTTTTATTAATGCGAAGCAGTAGTCTGCGCAGTCGCATCTACCAACAACATCGGCACGAAATCATCCTCGATTCTGATCAGAGCCACTGCGAGGCATGGAAGGAGGAGAAAAAGCCGCAGCAACGAGAGCTTGTGCAGATGGTGCAAATCGATCAGATTCTGCATGGGGTTATCCGAGAGCGAATGTTCGGCAACATCATCAACAAGAAAGAGCATTTGCTGGCATAAGCATACGGCGATATCGAACGCTCTACAATTGATACGTTTGCAGGTTGGGAGATTACCAATGCTAGGAGAATGACTGCACAAAGCTGCAGACAGTCGCCAACCAAACCTACAACAAGTGCGTTTCGTGCGACAAGACCAATAAAGCTCAGCCAAACCATCGGCTAGTCTAGCTTTAAAGTCAGAAGAAGGCCTTCTCGGCAGTCGGTTGAAACTAACTACAGCCCCAGACGGCAGAGAAGGTCTATCGGCGAATCTGTGCTTCATCTTGCAGAAGTATCAGATCTGCCGCAGTTAACTCTTAACAACTCTAGCAAATTTCAAGACTTCTTTCGCAAGCTGGTCAACCTTCCTCAGAGAGGCATTCTAGTCGAGGCCAAGGTGACAAAATAACAGCTCAAGCTGCTCTTCAAGTAGTTTAAGCTGCATGCTGAGTTTCTGGACCGTTTCTTCAGCTTCTTCGATGTGCCAGCCATTCTGTTCTTCCGGCAGTTTATCACTCATATGGAAACTGTGGTCAACAAGACAACACTGCGAGAGGTGAACTTTCTTGTTTTCCAAATGCTTGATCGAGACAACGATGGCTTTGTTAGCGTCAGCGATCTCTTCAGGTTTTTAGGGGAGAACGGTGGAGCTGGTATCCTCATTGAAAAGGATGTGTTCACATGCTCGGGGTTGATACAGCAAAAAAGGCAAAAGGTCAGTCTCTCGTGGACACTGCAAAGCGATAACAAGGAGGTAAAGACTGACGAGATCCTGATCTGCAACCACTCCATCCGTCTCGATACCTACCGCTAACTGGTGAAGGAAGACAACAAGCAGCTGATTGCATGCCCAGCAATGAAATCAACCATCTACCACCAGACCTTCCAGGCAATAGAGCACAATCCGACAGTGCGCCTCAAGAACTATCACCTGGAGTAAAACCAGTCCGAATCGAATCTGATAAAGAAGGATAGCAGTGCGATAGCAGGATAGAACAGTCCCGCCGACCAAATGAACCTCGAATAGTTCTACCGGATGTTCAGCCGCGACCGCCCCAACATTTTTTACTTCATCGTGGAAACCCTCACGGGGTACCAATTCGATCACATCCATAGCTGATACTCGACTTGGTTGTATATTCCCACTGTGGCTCCATGGGCAATCTAGGTAGTTGTATTGACTAAACCAGCAACCAACGTCTTCAAGAACAGCTACGAAATAATCAGAGCCTACCGCAACAAGCGGCAGTTCCTTACAGCAAGGCAGCGTAGCACCAATCAACTCTCAACAGTCTTTTTGTTGTCTGCTATGGGTGTTGCTCTTTCGGTATGGGATGGTTAATGCCTAGTACGGTCTGATCGCACTCCAAGAGAACCAAGTGTACACCAAGTACCTGAACTATCGCGAGGCGGTGGATGCCGAGCTCCAACGCAAGTGATTCTTTGTTTAATGTAAAACTAACTCGATGTGAGAGCTCGCGAGCTCAAACTCACCCCCGACGAACAACTGCTGTTTACGCTGATCAGCAGAGCACCAATGAAGAAGAACGATTTCAAGCGTGAGACGAAGATGGAGAGCAAACAGATCGACAGTATCCTCAAGGAGCTTCTCCAGCGAAAATTGGTTAAGCCAATCAAACGGGACGGCAAGAAGGATAACATTTGGGTGAGATTCGACGCAGCCGAGGAGGAGACAGGTGGCAAGGTTGACAACAATATCGTCGAGGTACTGAAGGAGGCTGAAGGCAATATCGAGGTCTTGAGGGCATAGCTCAAGCGAAAGGGTTACAACACGCAGGATATGGATGCGATTGTGGCTATGCTCGTAAACCGCGGGCTAAAGTACCTGGTCGACGGGAAGCTAGTGAACAGACGTATTCACCTGCTTGTTAACCCTTGCATTGGGTGCCCGGTGTTTGATCTGTGCACGCCCGAAGGTGTCATCTCTCCTGCGACGTGCGTCTACTATGACGAATGGTGATTGGATTTGAATGTTAACTTTAACCCTATGGATAAGGTTCACGAGTGGTTGGAGAAGAACAAGTATGTAGTAGGGCTAGGAATCTGCGCCATCGCAGTCGGCAGCTTGTAAAACCTTCGTAAAGCAGAGTCTATTCGTGGAGGAAGCCCGAGCAAAAGCCCTTGGCATCGCCTCGGTTGCAGCACATCCCTCACATGGAGATCCGAAACAGCGAAAACACCACGTTTTTCACAGATTAAGTGTTTGATAAGCAAGCCGAACTGAACCGTGTGGTGATGCTAATCGAAGTGAGTTCCCATGGTCTGCTTAGCTTCGACGAAGTGAGAGCAATCTACGTTTACTCATTAGAAGTGATAAGAGACGAGTACGCAAGGTTCACCCGGGAAGTGCGCAAGCGTATCTGAGTTTCTAGCACTTTAGGTCGACGATTGATTCGTAAACTCAACGAATAGCAATACCTGAACATTCTGCTGGACTACGACGACAAGATCAATGAGCTGTTGGAGCGGGGCAGATTGGATCTGGTCGAGGCTCTCGAAATTGACCCCGAAAGATACGAAGAGAGCATTAACCACATCCACCAAAGCGAGTATCGCGGATAGTTCTTTGTCTTGGAGCAGTCAATCGGTCGCAGACTCAAGGAAAAGATGCTGAGGAGAAGACGGCTAAGCGACAAAACAGCTACTGAGATCCTGAAGTACCAGCTTAGCTATTTGAAAAGTCGACTTTTCCAGCGCTACGAAAGTCTGTTGCAGGTAAGCCCGCACCCTACTCATAGGCAAGGAACGTGAGTGAAACGCAGATCGTCAACGCCATCCAGACGATAATAGAAGACCTAATATACGAGAAGTACGGTTACGAGTAGGAGCACATGATAATCAAGCTGTCGGATACAGGTACATCCCTGCTAACGGTAGGCTATTCACAGAAGGAGGAGATACGTTATCTGACAGAGCAAATTCAGTTCGAAAACGAAAAGTTGTTGGGAGAACTGGCAGGCTTCCGCACAGCGCTGCAGACTATCGACTACGACTGACCCATATTTATTGTTGGTAGTGGATCACAGTTTCAACAGCAACCGCAACAGTTTTATCGGCGACAGCCGTGGGCCAGTATGTTGAGTTCTTAACAGTTCCTGCTGAACGATGTCATCTCCCTGAAAGAGTCTGCGTATCATTCTGATTGAGATTATCGAAGGAGCTGTTTGGAAGGTTTCTGATATAGGCAATGTATACTTTTAAGGAGAGCGCAGATAATTGTAATGCGACTCGGCCTTCGAACAGTGAGTTTCCATTGCTTCTCTTGGGATTTCAATATGAGTAAGCTCGGGTAGAGATGTGGTCGTTTGATAGTTTCGAAGATCTGGATGATGGGTATATGATCGAAGACCTGCACACAGCACCTGAGAGTATTCTAGTTTAGCAGATTGTTACAATGGCGAGCCGAAAGAGCAGTACCGATGCAATGAACCAGAGGTAGTGCACTACGATGCTTGGAAGCAGGGATGCAAGCAACACCATAGTGATAGTGCTGGCTACTTTCACTGATGGATTCAAGTAGAGTTATGGAACTTCGATTGTCAGATTGTTTCGTAGTGTACTTGAGACAATCTGGTGTAACTTCGCGAGAACCTTGAGGCTATATTTGTATAGTTTGGCAGTGCATTTGTACAGCAAAAGGATGTTGAGGCTACTGATGTAAGCAAGTTCCACGGTTAGCAATATCTGGCAAGAGAGGCCTAGATAAGCCATCATCTTGTAGAGAGTAAAGAGGTCGTTAAATGTGAAGGAGAGGTATCTTCCTGCCTCAAGCGTCCAGCCGATAGCTATTTCTCCGTACTCACTAATAAAAGGGCTAAACTCAAACAGCTCCTTGAAGCTCGATGTCCATAATCTTCCTCCGAGAAAGAGAATGTGGACCGTATGGGTCAAGTAATGGAGCATCCGCATCAGCCAGAGTATGAAAGTATGGGATAGCAATAGAGAGATTAGCCCCAAAGCACTATCGAGAACTACAAAGAGAAGTGTATTGAGCACTCTGAAGTAACTATGGAGAATCTTCGCATAGTCCTGACTGTTGAATACTACGATAAGACCGTCCTCAAGACTTTCGCCGATGAGATTAGCCTTGTATATTAATTGGTTCTGCAATGAAGCAAGAGGAACCCATCCAATGCAGCTGAAGACCCAGTTCAGAGGCTTGAATATGTTGATGAGAGTGTTGCAGAGGCAATATTGTAGAAGACAGAAGGAACCGAACAGTACCAGCAACAATCGAAAGACTATTCCGTTGAGGAGACTGCGATCAGCACTGATGAAGGTCGAGTAAACTGACTATTCAGCAGTCGGCTGATGTCGAGCATTCAGGAAATTCTTGATCATGTTAAGAGTGTGCTGATGCTCCTTCGGGTTTTCTCCCAATACGAATCGTTGCAAGAGAGTAGTCTCCTCCAGTTCGACAAGAGGCATCAATGTTGGGTACTGCACCACCTACCTTATCTGAAGTTCCCTTCTTACTGTCCTGATCAAATTGGCTTGTTGGTCGAATTCAATGACCTCCTCACGACGGAGGTTGTGCCTATCCATTTCGGCCAGCTGACTGCTCTGGTTTTCACTAATGAGAAGGTACATACCATCTGTTGGTAAGCTGCATAACCAGAGCTTCTTTTGCTGAAGCTCTGAACCCTATTATAGTACCAACATTTAACAACGATAAGGTGGGAAAGGATCAACGAACGATCTCATACAGAGGCTATGACTCCTGCTTCGGCTTGGAGTCTGCACGAGTGGCTATCCAATTCGCCAGAAACATTCCAAGTACCAGACACACTCCCCAAACGACTTGGATCTGCAGTGTGAATACTGAGAAGAGCATGAGGAAGGGCCCTGGGCAAAGGCATCCGATTCCCCAACCCAGACCAAAGCATAAGGCTCCTCCGACAAGCTTCCAGTCAATTGTGTTGTTGGAAGGATTAAAAAGTTAGCCGCCAAAAACTGCTCGCTTCCTAAGGTTAACAGTTCAGTTACCTGATGTGAATCATGTAGTTGAAAGACACAAGGTTCACCAAGACTCCAGCGCCGAGGACGAAGAGCAAACTGGGATCCCAGTTAGAACTAATCTGCAAGAAGTTCATGATTTTGGCACGTCGCGTCATGCCACTAATCATTAAGCCAAGCCCAAAGATAAGACCGACCATGAACACGGTAACATACTCTTTGAGATACTCGCCGACGCTAAAGTTAGCCTCCTTTGGAAAACAGAAGTATCCTAAGATTGGTAGCAGTATTCCAATCACCATGAAGATATTTGAGGTGACAAGATGGTTGATAGGGGTATAAGGATTCAGCTACGGGTTCGTCAGTGGGCCCAACGTCTCGTAGTAGCCCAAAGTTGCGATGCCTATCGCCGTGAGGAGAAACACTCCGACAGCCACAAACGACCGAATGCTTAGACGAGCCATACCACAAAGCCCATGCCCACTAGTACAACCATTCGAGAGCTTGGTTCCAAAACCCACGAGGAAACCTGAAACAGCGTAACCCACGTAGGATGTGCCGAACGTGATCATGGTCTCGGGTCCGAATGGGATCAAACCATGCCCCTCCTCCGAATAGCCAAAGATGTTGAAAAATACTCCGGAGACGAACAGCATTCCGCCTATGATTGTTAGCTTTTCAGCAAGTTACTCTACGTAAGTTCGTAAGGTACTTTTGTTAATGGAGATGATGCTGTAGACGATGCCACTCATGCCAGTGACCTTGCCTCTGAGAATGTAGTTGAGCGAGGTCGCAACCCCCAGTAACAGACCGCCCAGAACTGCATAGAGATACTCCCCAGTGTTAACGTAAACCATCAGGAAGCCGGTTTATTATAAAACTGCAGTTGAATCTTGTTGGTGAGGGCGCGACCCAGATTCGAGAATATTTCTGACAGTGGTCTGTAATAGATTTGTACAGCGTGCTCTGGCAGTCGAAGACCTTTGTAAGCCCTTACCCCAGGTTATAAGACTATTAAAACCCTTGAGATGCAAGATGCCACTAAAGCGGGAACACCATCCAACGGAAATCGCACTATCAACGCCTTTACGATGCGTGTGAGTTCTTACCAGATCCTTAGCTACATGTTGCTCCTGCTGCAAACCGCTGTATACTACTTCTGTGTTCAGCCACTACTCAAAATTGAGGAGCAGTGGCTGGGGTTTCTAGTTGCTAAAACTATAGCTCTTGCACTGACACTCATAACTGGCATAGTTGCCAGCTGTATTGATCCTAGTGCATAAGCCCGCATCCCATCTGCCACATAGAATCACTCTACCGTCATGTTCTATGGCTGCACAAAATGCTGTAAAGACTACCCAGCTGATGTCTTTCACTGCTGGAGGTGCCAACGCTGTGTGGATGAGTACAGCCACCATTGTACGTGGTTAAACAACTGCATTGGTCGGCGTAACTACCGCTGGTACGTTAGTATGCTGGCATGTGCAATGTGCAACCAATTGCTGTTTCTCGCTGCAGCAGCTCTAGCCAGCAAGCAAACCATATTCGAGGACGACTCAGCAAGACTAATCGTAGCTTGGATCGAAATGGTGATTTGTACAGTAGTGGCTTGCCTATTCATCCATCTTCTTGTCATGGTGGTGATAAGTGCAATCAAAAGACGCCCCGCATGTTCACTCTTCGAAAAGAAGAACGCAAGAGTGTATAATACATCTCAAGCAAAAGAGCTATCAGTGGATGCGGCAAACAACCGCAAGAGGCTGGGATCGCTGGATACTGAACTTGAAGCACCCTCCCCAACACTGCCGAAGATAAGAACGAGGCCAAGAGTGAAATTAGCGCCTATTGACAATGATTCAAGAGGATCGACTATGCCTACCGAAGATAGGTCTATCGCTTCTGAAAAGAAATCAACAATTGCGCCGCCATTGGAACCAATCAGCTAATTAGAAATAACCTAAAAACCTGCTGAACATTCTTGAATCTTGCATTCTATGAGCCAGTGAATACTTCATTTGGATATCTTTTATCAGAGGTTTGCTTCTTCAGACGGCATCTCGCTCATTGACTCATCTTATTGACTTTCCTCGTCCATTGCAGAACCCCCTTTTGATGTCTTCAGACGGATGGGACGGTTTTTGGCGATCTTCTTTGGGCGTTTCGGTGAATTGGTCTAAATTAATTGCGCCATTCCTACCTTTGATTGCTAAGATTAATCAGATGAGGAAGAAGAGGAGTCGTCGTCTGTCTTCCCCTTTAGCATCCTCCTCCATGCTCTATTCGCAACCTTGACGATGTCTTCATTGCTCTCTGGCTCCTCGGTAAGTTCGGAGTATCCGACCCACTTAACGTCGTAGTAAACTTTCCTCTCTGCATATCATTTGAAAAGACTTCTGACGATCGTGCGGACGATCCGTTCGACTTTGTAGGACTCGTCGGAGAGGTGTGCTGCCTTGTCGTTGTTCTGTTCCATAATGATTGCCAAATCAAAAAAGGTATTATCAGAAGCAACGTTACCGAACCCTTTGAATTAAGTTCCCGCTCGTCCTACAATCTCGTATAATGGTATGAATCAACTATTGGATTACCTTGTCGAGGAGTACATTGGTAAGCCATATGTCCCGTTGATCAAGTGCCTTACGGAAGGAGAAAAGACATTGCTGGAGTTGATGGATGCCGAATTAGCCAGCTACGACTCACTCACCGAGCAGCTGAAGTATCTCATCAGGCAAGATATCATCACTCTCAACAAGCATGCAGATCGGCTGACTTATAGCGTTGTTCCCGAAGCAGTGTTATACTATCAACGTGCTAGTCGCTACCAGAGGCACATCCAATAGAGTTTCAGCAAGGATGAAGCTGTGATTGTACAATACCTTCTCAAAAACCGGGCGAGTTTGATGGAGCAGACAGCTAAGTCTGTCGCAACAAAGAAGAACGGTACACAAGTCAACCTATCGCAGAGGAAGACCGATACAGAAAGGTGTTTGCAGAACTCATCAAGGACAATGTCGTGTTCGAAGACGAGCGAGCAGCAGATCTGCACGTATAGTTCAAAGTAGGTGGAGAGGAACTGGTGAAGAAGCTATCTCCACCACCAAAAGCCACCAGAAAGGCTTCGAGTCAACT
>ERZ724527.974-NODE-974-length-13517-cov-7.129476_pt1 | contig 13517 bp, 13 predicted proteins | sample MGYA00376060_ERZ724527 | MGnify/ENA primary metagenome ERZ724527 (study PRJEB28724, sample SAMN07190886) | activated sludge metagenome | isolation source: activated sludge of sewage treatment plant in Hong Hong | place: USA: Christiansburg, Virginia | collected...
CCTTCCGGCTCGCAGGAATTCAACCTGGAAAAGTATGCACAGTAGCGGCAAGGTTTACATCACCAACACCTCGGCTTTTTTGCCCAATGCACCGGTCAGCAACGACGACATCGAAAGCGTGCTGGGCATGGTCGCCGGCCGCCCTTCGCGCGCCCGGCGCATCGTGCTGCGCAACAACGGCATCCGCGAGCGTTACTACGCGATTGATCCAGCTACTGGCAAAACCACCCACAACAACACCCAACTGACTGCCGAGGCCGTACGCGCGCTTGAAGTTGATGGCGACATCGACTGCCTGGTCACCGGCACCTCGATGCCGGATCAGTTGATGCCCAATCATGGCGTCATGGTGCATGGCGAACTGGGCATTGCCGCCTGTGAAGTGGTCGCCACCGCCGGCATCTGCCTGGCTGGCATAACGGCGCTCAAATATGCCTACATGGCCGTCCTTTGCGGCCAGGCGAACAATGCTGTGGCAACGGGTTCTGAACTGGCTTCGGCGGTGCTGCATGCACGCAATTTCACGGCCGAATCCGAGCGCCGCATCAGCGAAATGGAAGGCAACCCGGAAATTGCCTTTGAGAAGGATTTTTTGCGCTGGATGCTCTCCGATGGCGCCGGCGCCTTCCTGTTGCGCAATCGGCCGGCAGAGCAAGGCCTCTCGTTGCGTATTGACTGGATCGACATCCTGTCGCAGGCCGGCAGCATGGAGGTTTGCATGTATGCCGGCGGCGAGAAACAGGCCGATGGTTCGCTCAAGGGCTGGCAAGCCTTTGCCGCCGACGAATGGGCGGCTCGTTCAGTGTTTTCAGTGAAGCAGGACGTTCGGCTGCTGAACGAAAACGTGGCTTATCAAACGATAGGCAAATTGCTGAAGAAGGCGGTCCAGACCCGCGGGCTGACGCCGGAGGAGATCGACTGGTTTCTGCCGCACATGTCCTCCGAGTATTTCCGCCAGCCGGTCGCCGATTGCATGGCGGCGGGCGACTTCATCGTTCCTCAGGAAAAATGGTTTACCAACTTGCAGACCAAGGGCAACACCGGCTCGGCATCAATTTTTATCATGGTTGATGAGCTGTTCAAGAGCGGACGACTGGCTGCAGGAAACCGCCTGCTCTGCTTCATCCCGGAAAGTGGTCGTTTCACCGGCTCACTGATGCACCTGACGGCGGTCAATCATGCTGGATAGCGAAGTCCCGCAGGAGGGCAACAGCACCCTGGGCGGCCATCGCAAAGGGATTTATGCAAAGGGGGCAGATGGTAAAATTCATCTCGTTCAGTCGGCCGGTTGGGAGGTTGAAGAGATCGTCACGCGGCAGGCTGTCGATGATCTGCTGCGCCTGACTGAAGATGCGCGGCAACGGGTGGTGGCCGGGCAGACCTCGGCGCTTGAATTTCACATGCACCGCGTCCGTATGGATGTCGCCCTGCTCGCGCAGGTGACCGGCCTCTGGCAATGGCGCATCCGCCGCCATTTCCGCCCTGAAATTTTCTCCCGCCTGTCGCCGCAGTTGCTGGCGCGCTACGGCGAGGCCATGGGCCTTACGGCCGAGCAGTTGAAGAAGGCGGAATAATGGAATTCCAGCACAGTCAGGCTTCGCATTGCGAAAGCGGCGTCATGTCGGCCATGTTGCGCCATCACGGCCTACCGATTTCCGAACCAATGACTTTCGGTCTCGCCTCAGCGCTCTCCTTCGCCTACCTGCCCTTCGTCAAGATCAACGGCTTGCCGCTGGTGGCTTACCGTATGCCGCCCAGGTTCATCATCAAGGGACTGCAAAAACCGCTGGCGCTGAAGATGCGCTTCGAGACTTTCCGCAATCAGCAGGCAGGGGTGCGGCGCCTTGATGAACTGCTGGCTGATGGTCAGGTGGTCGGCATGCAAACCTCCGTTTTCTGGCTGCCCTACATGCCGGAAGACCTGCGTTTTCACTTCAATGCCCACAACGTGCTGGCCTTTGCCAAGGATGCGGCCAGTGGCGACTATCATCTCTCCGACCCGGTGGTCGAAACCGCCGTCACCTGCCCGGCCGATGCCCTGCAACGGGCGCGTTTTGCCAAGGGGGCGCTGGCCCCCAAGGGGCTGCTTTATTACACGACCGGCAAACCCGCCACACCGGACTGGGCCAGGGTCATCCCCGCTGCCATCAAAAAGACGACGCGCATCATGCTCGATACCCCGCTGCCGATCATCGGGGTGCGCGGCATCCGCCGACTGGCCAACGCCATCGGGCGTCTGGAAAAGAACAGCGATCCGGCGCAGAGCAAGATGTTCATCGGCCAGGTGGTGCGCATGCAGGAAGAAATCGGCACCGGCGGCGGAGGTTTCCGCTTCATTTACGCCTCCTTCCTGCAGGAAGCTGCTGATCTGCTGGCGCGCCCGGCGCTCAACGAACTCTCCGAAGCGCTCGTCGACATTGGCGACGAATGGCGCGAATTCGCCCTCTCCACCGCGCGCATGATCCGCGACCGCGAGCCGCTGGTGCCTTCCACATTGGCCGACAAGTTGCGCCTGATCGCCGACCGCGAGCAGGCTTTTTTCCGCGACCTGCGCCGCGCTGCCTGATGCTGCGCATCGCTGGCGTTTCCTATCGCTATCGCGACGCGCCGACACCGGCGCTGCACGAAGTTTCACTGGAAATTCCCGGCGGCGGCATCTTTGGCCTGCTCGGCCCCAACGGCGCTGGCAAGACCACGCTGATTTCCCTGCTTGCCGGGCTGTTGACCGCAACAAATGGGCAAATTTCACTGCATGGCCAGCCGCTGGCTGCCATCCGCGCCGCCAATCCACGTGCAATTGCCTTGGTGCCGCAGGATTACGCCTTTTACCCGATGCTCACCGTCGCCGAGAACCTGCGCTTTTTTGCCGGCGTGCTTGGTTTACACGGTAGCGAGTTGAAGACCCAATGTGCTTCGGCGATCGCCTTTGCGCGCCTCGAACAAGTCGTCAGCAAGCGTGCCGAGCAACTGTCCGGCGGATTGCGCCGGCGCCTCAACCTGGCCATCGGCCTGCTCGGCCAGCCGCAATTACTGCTCCTTGACGAACCGACGGTTGGCGTCGATCCGCAATCACGTCACTTTCTGCTCGACTCGATTGCTGCGCTGCCCGCGGCCGGCACGACGGTGATCTACACCAGCCACTACATGGAAGAAGTCGAGGCCATCTGCGCCAACGTCGCCATTATCGACCAGGGCCAGGTGCTGGCCGCCGGTCTTCTGGCGGATCTGCTGCGCAGCCCGGAACCCGTGCTCGACATCACGCTGGAGCAAGCGATGCCGAAAAGCATGGCAACGCGCTATGGCGCCAAGCTCAACGGCGCACAAAAATATCGCCTGGTTTTGCCGTCGACCGCAACATTGCCCCGCCTGCTCGACGAACTGGCTGCTGCCAGCTGCAGCGTACGCGAAATCAATTTCGGCCAGCACAATCTGGAGCAGGTCTTCATGCGCCTGACCAACCGCTCGCTGCGCGACTGAACCATGTCAGCCCGCCTGCTCGCCCTCTGGCTCAAGGAAACCATCGCCCTGCTGCGCGACCGGCATGGCCTGCTGGCGCTGTTCATCATGCCGACCATTTTCATACTGGTGATGACCATGGCGCTGCGCGATGCCTTCACCCCCGGCGTCACCATTGATGTCAGCTATTCGGTCGTCGATCTTGACCACAGCGCTAGTTCGCAAGCGCTGATCAAGCGCCTGGAGAAAAGCGCCTCCTTCCATCGCCTCGCCGGCAGCGGCGATCTTGAGATCGCACGCAACAATATTCTGAAGGGCCGGCAAAACCTCGCCCTCGTCCTGCCCAAGGAGTTCGGCAGCCGCCTGCTGACGCCGGGCGGCAGCGACGGCAAAGCGGCCGAGCCACTGACCCTGCTCGTCGACCCGGCACTCACCCCGGCCCTGCAACTGGCCTTCCGCAATCAGGTCATGGCTGCACTCGGCGCCGTACGTGCCGATGAACTGACGGTCAAAGCCGGCAAGCTGTTCGGGCTACCGACGGCGCCCGGCGCCCGAGCCGACAAGGACTGGCCGGACGAAATTCGCAGTGAAGCGGTACGCGGCGACCAGAACGCCAAGATTCCCTCCTCAGTGCAGCAAAACGTCCCGGCCTGGCTGATCTTCGCCATGTTCTTCGTCGTCATCCCGGTCTCTTCCATTTTCATCATCGAACGCCAGCAAGGCACGCTGCAACGCCTGCGCGCCATGGGCCTGCCCTTCCATCTGGTGCTCGCCGGCAAGTTGCTGCCCTTCTTCATCGTCAATCAGGTGCAAGCCGTTTTGATGGTCCTGGTCGGCATCTATCTCGTCCCGCTATTCGGCAGCGAAGCACTGGAACTGCCCAGCAGCCTGCCGCTGCTCTTCAACTGGTGGGCCGTTTCGGCCGCCGTCAGTCTGGCTGCCGTGTCATGGGCGCTGCTCGTCGCCAGTCTGGCGAAAACATCGGAACAGGCGACCATTGTCGGCGGTGTCGGCAACATCTTGATGGGCGCCATCGGCGGCATCATGGTCCCCAAATTCATCATGCCGGCATCCATGCAGACCCTCGCCGCCCTCTCGCCGATGGCCTGGGGACTGGAAGGTTTCCATAGCGTCATGCTGCGCCACGGCAGCTTTGCCAACATCCTGCCCAGCCTCGCCCAACTGCTGGCCTTTGCTGCTGCCTCGCTGCTCGCCGCCATCTGGCTCAATCATCGCGCCCTCGCCGAACTCTCATGAACACTGCTCTCTGCCTAGCACTCAAGACCCTGATCGTCGAAGCCTGCGACAAGGATTGTGACCCGGCCAGCATCGGCGACGACGAACTGCTCTTCGGCCCGGATGCACCACTGCAACTCGATTCGCTCGACGCCCTGCAAGTCTCGATGGCAATCAAGAAAAAATACGGCCTGCGCCTGCCGGACAGCAAGGAAACCCGGCGCGTCCTTTCCAGCGTCGCCAACATGACGGAACACCTGGAAAACTGGCTCGCCAGCCGCCCATGAGACGACCGGTTTTTATTGTTGGCAGCGGACTGCTTTGCGCCAGGGGGGATACACCGGCCAATGTTGCCGGCGCACTGTGGGATGGCGAACATGAGGCAGGGAAACGCTATTTGGGGGAGCGTGAGTTTCCTTATTTTCCGTTGGGTGGTTGTTTCAAAAACCCCACCCCCCCCAGCCCCCCTTGTCAGGGGGGAGCGCCATCTGCAAGCGGGACACCTCCTCCCCTGACAAGGGGAGGCCGGGAGGGGTTGCCTTTCCCTGCCCCTAACCACAACTGGCTGACCCGCGCCGAACAGGCTGTACGCCACGTCACCGCCCAACTCGGCCCACTGCCGCCGACAACGCCCCTGTTCATCGCCTCCTCCTCCTTCCAGATCGGCCATTTCGAGCAACAGGGCGCCCCCTTCAATCTGCCGCTGGCCAATGCTGAATTCAGCCGCCAGATTGCCGACTGGATGCAACTCGGCGGCCTGCGCGCCAGCTTCTCGAACGCCTGCATCTCCGGTTTTTCCGCCATCGATGCCGCGCGCAGCCTGATTGCCGGCGGCCAGATCGACGAAGCCATTGTCCTCGGCATCGAACTCGCCAACGACAGCACGCTGGCTGGCTTCGCCGCCATGGAACTGCTCTCGCACAGCACTTGCCGGCCCTTCGATGTCCACCGCGACGGGCTTGTATTGGGCGAAGCGGTCGCCGCCGTCCGCCTCAGTGCACAGCCTGGCCCGTGGCGTATTGCCGGCTTGCGCACCGGGATCGACGCCTATTCAACCACCGGACCCGACCCGGAGGGCACGCCGATCGCCAATGTTGCGGTCGACTGCCTGAATGAGGCAAAAATTTGCGCCGCCGATATCGACCTGGTCAAACTGCAAGCCGCCGGCTCGCCCGGCACCGACCTCGCCGAAGCCAACGCCCTGCGCCGGATATTCACCGGCACGATGCCCGCCCTGCTCTCCCTGAAACCGGCCCTCGGCCATACCCTGGGCGCCAGCGGTATCGCCGAACTCGCTGCCCTGCTCGCCTGTCTCGATCAGGACCAGATCCCCGCCACCCAAGGCTTTACGGAACTCGACCCGGAAATTGGACTGATTCCTGGCGTCGACCGCAACATTCGCACCGTTCACCGTGCCATGCTCAACCTGATCGGTTTCGGCGGCGGGCTTGCCACCTTAATCGTTGAACGTAGCTGATGATTTACCTCAACGCCGTCCTCAGCCAGCACTACCTGCCGCCAGCGTTATCTGGCGCCGTGCGTGAAACCCTTGGCAAGCCCCTGCGCCGCGCCGCGCCGCTGACCCAACTCGCACTGCTCGGCGCCCTGGCCAGCCTGCCGGCAGAGCGCCGCCAGCAGCCCAGCGCCCTGCTCTGGCAATCAAGCAGCGGCCCGCGTCAGGAAACCCTCGCTCTGCTTCAGGAAGTCTGCCTCGGCACCGGCGAACCCATGCCTTACGACTTTCTCGCCACGCAGCCGGCCATCGCTGCCGCGCAGATTCAACCCTTTCTGCCCGGCCTGCAATCAGCCACGCACTGCCCGCTCGACAGCGCAGGAACAGCCAACTGGTCGCTACTGCTCAATCTCGCGCTGAACTGGCTGGATGAAGCGCGCTACCACCAAATCCTCTGCGCTCACCTCGACAGTTCGCCCGATGGCGCAAGCGGCCACTGGCTAAGCCTGAGTCGCAAGCCCCTTGAAAATACGCTGGCCAGCCTCCAACTAACATCCAATAGCGCATCAACCAGCCTGCCCGACACCCCCGACTTTCCAGCCCACCTGGCGTGCTGGCTGCAACTGGCGGAGTCGTCAAGCCTGCTGCTGCAATCCCCCGCCGCCCCCGGGCTGGCGTTAAAATTCGCCCGACTTTAATTCCCCACCGAGAACCCCATGTCCCAATTCGCCTTTGACGTTTCCCTTGACGATTTCGAAGCCAAGGTCCATCTGCCTTCGCAGGACGTGCCGGTCGTCGTCGACTTTTGGGCCCCGTGGTGCGAACCCTGCAAAACCCTGAAGCCCCTGCTGGAAAAGCTCGCCGAAGAATATAAAGGCCGCTTCCTGCTCGCCATGGTCAATGCCGACGACAGCCCGGAACTCGCCCAGCACTTCGGCGTGCGCAGCATTCCCTCGGTCAAGGTATTGTTCCAGGGCCAACTGGTCGATGAATTTAACGGCGCTCTGCCCGAAGGCCAGATCCGCGAATTCCTTGAGCGCATCGCCCTGCCGCCGGTGGCCGAGAGCAATCCGCGTCAGGAAGCCGGCGTTCTGGCCGCCGCCGGCCAGTTCGAAGCAGCCCTCGCGCTGCTCATCGAAGCCAGCAAAGCCAAGCCGGACGATCAGGCGATACAGCTCGACGCCGTCGAAGTCCTGATTCACCTGGCACGCACCGACGAAGCCAAGCAACTGCTGAGCGGTGAATACACCCAGGAACCCGACCGTGCCAATGCCTTGCGCGCCCGTCTCGCCCTTGCCGATGGCGCTGCCGACACCGCAGAACTCGAAACCAAACTCGCCGCCAACGAGTCTGATCACGCCACCCGCCTCGATCTGGCCCGCGCCTACGCCGCCCAAAGCCGCTACCGCGAAGCCCTGGAGGCCGCCCTTGAAGTCGTCATCCGCGACCGTAGCTTCGACGAAGGTGCCGGCCGCAAAGCCGTCCTGCAACTCTTCGAAGCCCTCGGCGGCAGCGAACAATACGACGACCTGATCCGCGAATTCCGCCGCAAGATGTCAGCGGCGCTGAACTAAACTCGCGCCAGAGACATCGGCCGTGCAGCTTTTTTACACCGATGTCTTTGTTCTTCCGCTACCAGCCGGGCATAGATTTCCCATGGAAAAATATTCCCGGCTGCGCGCCACCCTACTCGCCAGCGGTGATTTCAGCGAAGCAGATTTTCACCTGCCCGACCCGGCAAGCGATGAAGAACTCTCCCGCGCCCACGATACTGACTACATCCAGCGCGTCTGTTGCGGTCAACTGTCAGAAAAGGCGCAAAAAGCCATTGGTTTCCCGTGGAGCGCGGGCATGGTCGAGCGCTCACGGCGCTCAGCCGGGGCCACCCTGGGCGCCTGCCGCGCGGCACTCGGCGATGGCGTTGCGGCCAATCTGGCCGGCGGCACACACCATGCCTTTCGTGATCGCGGCGAAGGTTTCTGCGTTTTCAATGATGCCGCCGTTGCGGCGCGGGCGATGCAGGCCGAAGGCCGCGCCCAACGGCTGCTGATCGTCGACTGTGATGTCCATCAGGGCAACGGCACCGCCAGTATTCTGGCCGGCGATGACAGTATTTTCACGTTCTCTATCCACGGCGCGCGAAACTTTCCTTTCGACAAAGAACAAAGCGACCTCGACATTGAGCTACCTGACGGTTGCTCCGACGACGCCTACCTGATGCGCCTGGCCGAAGGACTAAGTACTGCCTTCGACATCGCCCATCCCGATCTGGTGATCTATCTGGCCGGTGCCGATCCCTATCAGGATGACCGCTTCGGCCGTCTCGGATTGAGCATTGCCGGGCTGGCCGAGCGTGATCGCCATGTTTTCAGCTACTGCCGCGCCCATCAAACCCCAGTGGCCATTGCCATGGCTGGTGGCTATGCGCGCAACATTAACGACACCGTCGCCATTCACGCGGCAACGATTCGCCTTGCCCGCCAGATGTGGGACTAGAATCAGCGCATGGAAACCAATCTCTACCTCAGCAATAGCCTGCGTCAGATCGAGGCGCGCCATAGCGACGAAGCCCTGATGCAGCGTGCCGGCGCCGCAGCGGCCGATTGGGCGGCCGAGCTGGCCACTGATCGCAACCAGCCGGTTCTCGTTCTGGCCGGCCCCGGCAACAACGGGGGCGATGCCTTTGAAGCAGCTTACCTGTTGCGCCAGAAATTTTTCGACGTGCGCGTGGTGTTCGCCGGCAATCCGGGCAGCCTGCCTAAAGACGCCGCTGGCGCCTATCAGCGGTTCGTTGATTCCGGCGGCACGACAAGCGAAAGTATTCCCGCCGAAACCCGCTGGTCACTGATCATCGACGGCCTCTTTGGCATCGGACTGACGCGCCCGGTGGAAGGCGGCTACGCTGAGTGGATCAGCGCCGCCAATCAACTTAAACAACGCGACGCCTGCCCGCTGCTGGCTCTCGACTGCCCCAGCGGCCTCAATGCCGACACGGGCATGACATTGGGCGACACCATCTGCGCCAGCCACACCATCACCTTCATCGCAGCCAAACCGGGATTGCTGACCGGCGACGGGCCGGATCATAGTGGCGAAATTCGCGTCGCCAATCTTGAGTTGAAACCGGAAATCAATCAGCAGCCTGACGGCAAACGGCTCACCCTCACTGACTTTTCGGCTCATCTCAAAGCGCGCCTGAAAAACAGCCACAAAGGCAGCTTTGGCAGCCTCGGCATCCTCGGCGGCGCGCCGTCAATGACCGGTGCCGCCTTCCTCGCCGGTCGTGCGGCGCTCATGCTCGGCGCCGGCCGGGTTTATCTCGGTCTGGTCGATTCGCACGCCCCGGCTTTTGATCCGCTGCAACCCGAGTTGATGCTGCGCCACGCCCAGTCCCTGCTGCAAACCAAGCTCGATGCCATGGCCTGTGGCCCCGGCCTGGGCGTTTCGCTGCAAGCCTCCGAGATGCTGGAATGCGCGGTGGACCTTGATCTGCCGCTGGTCCTAGATGCCGACGCCATTAACCTGATTGCCAGCGAAGGTAATCTGCAAGTCGCCCTGGCCAGCCGCCCGCTACCGGCCATCTTGACGCCGCATCCCACCGAAGCTGCGCGCCTGCTCGATTGCAGCACCGACGAGGTGCAGGCCGACCGGATCAAGGCCGCTCTTGAAATCGCCAGCCACTACCGTTGCCATGTAGCGCTCAAGGGCTGCGGCACGGTGATTGCTACGGTCGACGGCAAATGGTGGATAAATTCTACGGGCAACCCCGGCATGGCAAGTGCCGGCATGGGCGATGTGCTGACCGGCATCATCGCCGCCCTGCTCGCCCAGGGCTGGCCGGCGGAAAGCGCCCTGTTGGCCGGCGTTCATCTGCACGGCGCAGCGGCGGATCAACTGGTCAGGAACGGTAGTGGCCCGATCGGTCTGACCGCCGGCGAAGTGATAAGCGCCGCCCGCCAGATATTCAACGGATGGGTGGGTACGGATAAAGCATATTGAGCGCCATGCTCTGGCCGTTCGGCTGAACGATACGCACATGTTCGCGGCGTAGATCCCGCGGATGCTTGAGGCCGCAAGCATGGGCGATCATCTCGACCTCCTTGCTCATGTTGAGCGTGTAGGCAGCAACACGCTCGGCTTTGTTGGTCACATCGAGGCCGCGTTGCAGCTTGAGATCATGCGTCGTGATACCGGTCGGGCAGCTATTTTGATGGCAGCGCAAGGCCTGAATACAACCCAGGGCGAACATATAGCCACGCGCTGTATTGACGAAATCAGCCCCACAAGCCAGCGCCCAGGCCACCTTGGCCGGCGTGATGATCTTGCCGGAAGCAATCACCTTGATGCGCTCACGCAATCCGTTTTCAATCAGTGCATCGATCACCCGCGGCAGCGCCTCGTTGATTGACAAGGCCATATGATCAGCCAGCGCCTGGGGCGCCGCCCCCGAACCGCCTTCACCGCCGTCAATTGCCAGAAAGTCCGGGGCACTCTGCAAACCGCGACGGTTCACTGTCGCCGCCAATTCATTCATGAACTGCCAGCCGCCAATCGCCGTCTTGATACCGACCGGTTTGCCGGTAATTTCACGTACTTGCTCGACCATATCGAGCAATTCATCCATGTTGCTGGTTTCCGGATGACGGTTGGGCGATATTGAATCCTGGCCGGCCGGTATGCCACGGATGCGGGCGATTTCCTCGGTCACCTTGGCTGCCGGCAGGACGCCCCCCTTCCCCGGCTTGGCACCTTGCGAGAGCTTGATCTCGAAAGCCCGGACATTTTCATGAGCCGCCATTTCTCGTAATTTTTCGGGATCGAGACGGCCCTGCGCATCACGCACACCATATTTGGCGGTGCCGATCTGATAAATCACATCACAGCCCCCCTCAAGGTGGTAAGGGCTGAGCCCCCCCTCGCCGGTATCCATATACGCCCCGGCCTTGGCGGCGCCATGTGAAAGCGCCTGCACTGCCGGCTTGGAAATGGCACCGTAGCTCATGCCGCTGATGTTGACGATGGAATGCGCGGTAAATGGCTTCTCGCACCAGCCATCACCGATCACCAGCGCGGGCGTCGGCTCATGCTCCCCCTCGAGCACGGGAAAAGCCGCATTGACGAAAACCAGGGCGCCGGACTGTGTCAGGTCGTAAGTCGAGCCAAAGCCAAGAATGCCGCCTTCGCTCTTGGCCATACGATAAACCCAGGCCCGCGTCGCGCGGTTGAAAGGCATTTCCTCGCGATCGCCAAGAAAGAAATACTGGCGAAAATACTCGCCAAGATCCTCGAAGAAAAACCGCAGACGACCAATGATCGGGTAATTGCGCAGCACCGTATGGCGTTTTTGAGTGATATCCCGGATGTAGAGATAAACCAGTCCGAGCGCAATGACCAGCGCCGCAAGGACGCCCAAACTGACATGAAAAACCCCGACGACATCGGCCACAGGCGACTCCCAGACGTTACAATTAGCGTCCAGCATGACGATTTGAAGCCGCTATGTCCATCGAATTCCCTTACCCGCTCGCCAACGAAATATCCCGCAACGTAGCCGCTGCCCTTGCTGAAGACATTGGCGCCGGCGATCTCACCGCCAGTCTGGTGCCGGCGACCCGCCAGGTAGAGGCCACGGTCATTTCGCGCGAAGCTGGCGTACTGTGCGGCACGGCCTGGTTTGAGCGCTGTATCAGCGAGCTTGATCCAGGCGCCAAGGTCGCTTGGCAGGCGCAGGATGGTGAGCGCATCACCCCGAATCAACTGCTCTGCCGCATCACGGCCGATGCCCGCGCCCTGCTCTCGGCTGAGCGCAGTGCACTCAATTTCCTCCAGTTGCTTTCCGCCGTCGCCAGCAAGGCCCGCATTTACGCCGACGCGATTGAAGGCACCAAGGCACAGGTAGTCGATACCCGGAAAACCCTGCCCGGCCTGCGCATTGCCCAGAAATTTGCGGTGCGTTGCGGTGGTGGCGGCAATCACCGACTGGCCTTGTGGGACGCCATCCTGATCAAGGAAAACCACATCATGGCGGCCGGCGGTATCGTCGAAGCCCTGACTGCGGCGCAGGCTGTGGCTCAGTCAACCGGCGCGCGCTGCAAGTTCATCCAGATCGAGGTTGAAAGCCTGGCTGAGCTGGAAACCGCTTTGGGAGCCGGGGCAAAAATGATATTGCTCGACAATTTCACGCTGGAGATGATGCGCGCTGCGGCAAAAATCAATGCCGGCCGCGCCATTCTCGAAGCCTCCGGCAACGTCACGCTGGAAACCATACGCGGCATTGCCGAGACCGGTGTAGACCGGATTTCGGTGGGCGCCTTGACCAAGGATGTGAAGGCGCTGGATCTTTCGATGCGCTTTGCCGGCTAAGCGGCTTTTGCCAACGGCATGATCCCGCCTATAATTCGCCCATCTGAATAAAAGAATAATCCTCAGGAGCAAGCATGTTATTCGCCCTGTTTTACGTTGTCGCCATCGTCATTCTGGTTCTGCACTTCACCGGATTTCTGGCCCGCCATAATCTTGAATGGCTGGTGCTGGTACTGGCAATCGCCGTTTTCCCAGCGGTAATCTACCTCTAAAACTTAAAAGACAGCTGCCAGTCAACGTTGAACGGCCCGCAAGGGCCGTTCTTTCGTCAACTTATCGAAGCTCAAACCCGCTCGACAATAAACTGCTTGATCGCCGCCACATCCGGCGCCATCACCACGACGTGCTGCGGCAGGTTTTCGATGCCGGCCATGTCGGCCGGGCGTACCGGCTCGCTGCCCAGCGCTTCGCGGATGGTTTCCTCGAACTTGGCCGGCTGAGCAGTTTCCAGCACGATCATCGGCACGCCGGCCAGACGATGCTCGAGCGCTACCTTGAGGCCGTCGGCGGTGTGGGTGTCGAGCATCACGTTGTAGCGGCCCTGCGCAAAGCGGATGGTGTTGATACGGTCAATGTGCGTGCTCTTGCCCGAAACAAAGCCAAATTTCGGCATGTTTTTCCAGTGGACCGTAGCCGACAGGTCAAACGCTTCGCCCTTATCGACTTTCGCCCATAGTTCGCTGACCAGCGCCGGGTCACGCCCCACCAGATCAAACACAAAACGCTCGAAATTGGAGGCTTTTGAAATATCCATTGACGGGCTGGAGGTGATGCTGGTTTCTGCCGTATTGCGCGGACGATAGACGCCGGTACGGAAAAACTCGTCAAGGACATCGTTTTCGTTGGTGGCCAGCACCAGTTTGGCAATCGGCAAGCCCATCTGGCGGGCGATGTGGCCGGCACAGATGTTGCCGAAGTTGCCTGAGGGCACAGCAAAGGCAACCTGCTCATCATTCGACTTCGTCGCCAGGAAATAGCCCTGGAAGTAATAAACGATCTGTGCCGCAAC
>ERZ724527.978-NODE-978-length-13487-cov-5.242108_pt1 | contig 13487 bp, 18 predicted proteins | sample MGYA00376060_ERZ724527 | MGnify/ENA primary metagenome ERZ724527 (study PRJEB28724, sample SAMN07190886) | activated sludge metagenome | isolation source: activated sludge of sewage treatment plant in Hong Hong | place: USA: Christiansburg, Virginia | collected...
GATGATTGCGGGTAATAAGTCGTTCGACACTGCAAATCGCCTTGTCAACATCTACGACAAAGCTTATATCAGCACGATTGTCGAGGTTGGGCAGGGGCGATCCACGAGCAATATTAGCAAATTTACTGGGAGAAACTCAACGACATCCAGCATTTCACTGGCAGCGACATCGTGGGGCAATGGAGCAGGGATAGCGTTTAATGCGCACCACGTCAATGACAGCATCTCTCCAGCGGCAAGCGGAGCATTTAAATTTCTTGGTTCGCAGTATACAGGGAACATCACAACACCGGGGCTGCTTTACTACGATGGAAATTCTTCTGCATTATCGCTGTTCATCGGTGAAACTGGGCTGGCTAATGGAGCCAACGTCACAACGTGGACGAAAATGTTTGAATTCAAACGAGATGGCAATATCGCTCTTGGTGGCGCTGGCAGCTATGGCGGTGGATTTGGCGTTATTTTTATTAATAATCGAACGACAGTTCCGACATCTAATCCGGTTGGCGGTGGCTTATTGTATGTCGATGCTGGCGCACTCAAATATCGTGGCAGCAGCGGCACGGTGACGACAATAGCGGCGGCATAAGGGGGTAGCAATGGGGAAGCTCGTTTTTGACATCGGTACGACAACGGCGGTGCGAAACGTTGGCAATGTGCAGGCTGAGAAAATCTTGAATGATTTTGTTGAACTGAATGAAGGACCCGTGGCTGGAACCTTGCAGGAAAAGCTAGATTGGGCTGTAGCTTGGCTGCTTAATGCCATGAGGCAAGCGCACATTGACGCGATTCGGCGGCGAGAGTATGCAGCGGTCGAGGTTGCGTTGCAGGCTAAGTTTGAGAATTGGAATGGGTAATAATGAAGACAACTATTTCGGTAATTATGTTTATTGCAACGATTGCATCCGCGTTATGGGGTGCACCTGAAAACAGTGCAGATATCCGCATTGTTGAGGTGACACCCAGTAGTGAAATTCAGGCTGTTGTGCTGTGCAGTGGCGGAGAACTGCGATTGATGGATTTTGGGGGTGGTTTGGGTTTCCTCTACTGTGATCTGCCGCACACGCCAACGTACCGCATCTATGCGCCAATTGTGGCAAAAGGAAATTGAAATGAAGAATTCAGAAATGAAGGTTGCGGTACAAGCTCTCGGTTCGCTGATTAACGTGAAACTGCCAGTGAAAACCGGCTTGAAAATCCGCTCGATGCTCCGAACCCTTAACCATCTTCTTGATGATGTGGAAGAGGAACGCCTGAAACTGGTCAAGGAATTCGCCACGAAAGGCGAGGATGGCGATCCCATTGTCCACGATCTGGGAAACGGGCAAGGTCGATATGATTTTGGTGACAATCTGGCGAAGTTTGAAGCCGGATTTAACGAACTGATGAACTGTGAAATGGCGGGTAAACCTGCCGCACTGACCATTGCAGACCTGTGTGACGTGGTGATCGAACCGCTGATCCTGATGCAACTCGGTGAATTGATTGAGGATTAAAATGCGAAAAATAGGACTCTTGCTTGCACTGCTCTTTGTTCTGGCTGGCTGCGCCGATCTACCGCAACCGGCTGTATTGCCGATTCCGATGGCGGCACCCTCCGTCTCTGGCATTGATATGCTGGCTGGGGATGAGCTGGGCGTTACATGCGATGGCCTGGCTACGCTATCGGGCGATTCGCCGGATTACACATTGTCGTGTGCGGCTTCAATTGCGGTCGATACGCCCACGGACACCGAAACCCCTACAGCGGTCGCTACAGCCACGGAAACGGCTACGGATACGCCCACGGACACCGAAGCGCCTACCAGCACTGCTACGGCTACAGCCACGGACACGGCGACTGCTACCCAGACCCCTGGCGATACGCCAACCCAAACACCGGCAGTGATGCCAACCGCGACATTGACACCAACGCTGCAATTGACCCCGGTGGCGAGCTCCCCACTGTGCCCAACGCATGATGATAGGTTCTGGCATGGGCTTTGGGACACTGAGCGAGGATGCCATTACGACCATGTGCATGGGGTTGATCCGAATCATGCTGTAATCAGTAGCTATGTGATTACAGGTGTTGGGATGATGGGCGACATGCGAACGTTGCAGGGTGGCGTCGATTTTGGCTATGTCTGGCAGACCACATTAGAGAACTACAACAAGCATCGCGGGTATGTTGGGCAGTCGGCAATCGTGCCATGCGAGCAACAAAACTATCAGTACATGGCTCTCGGTCTGCGCAACTGCATTACAGCCTTTGACATTATTTTCCATCACGACCATGGTGTCCGCGAAGGCGTCAGTCGCTTTCACTCGGCAAGTGTTCATGTGGCTGGTTGCGCTCGCGATGGGTCAGGATGCGGGGATATTTTCACAGGCGGGTTAAGCGATACAGGAGATCTGCACAGCCCCTATAAGACGACCTGTCGAGATGCGCTGGGTAGTAATCGTCCATTGTGCCCAACTGACAACGCCGTCTGGCTCAATCAGTTGAACAATCCACCGTACTGGGCATATGTCGCCATTACTGATGCTTTGAAAGTTTTGAATAATGGCGACCTTGCGCGAAATAACCCAAGCAAATTAAACATGCCATCAAATCGGCTGATTTGGGAAAATTATTCGAGTGACCGAACGCTTTCATCCGGCAACCGATTAGGGCAGGCGAACCGAATGTTCCACATCAATGCCAGAGACTACAACAGTTCGAGCTACTACGATCCGGTCAGTCGCACCTTTGGCTACGTGTGTCCAGATAGTTCCTGTTTGGCGACAAGCGATGCCGTGTACATCTATTCAGTTATTGTCGAAGTGCCGAGCAACTTGCCGAAAGTCAACGGGCTAGTTTGGTTTACTGGCTACACTGATCGGGCGGGGAGAATTTCAACAAGTTGCACTGTGCCTGGTGTGGAATGCGTGCCCTTGCGCATCAGGAATATGAAGCCTGGGCTCTACATTTACGACATGGCGGCCCCCTTTACACCTGGCGCTCGAATGTGGGGCGATGGGGTGGTGACGACTGGGGCGAGATATTTTGATGTCACGCCACCCAACGTGCCATGCGATGGCAACCCAGCAAAGTCGTGCAGTTGGATTACGTTGCCAAGCGTTTTGGGTCAATAAATGTCTCAGATACTCGGTGCTAACAGCTACATAAAGATTGCCGCGGGCGTTTTTGACTATAACGCCGCGTACACAATGCTGCTTAACTATCGAGTTGACACGACACCCAGTGGCAACTACTACGCTGTCGCTGCAATATCGAACGGGGCGGCGGCGGCATACCAGGACACCGACGCGCTACAGATCAACCCATTTCCGACACCAAAAGTTCACCGCCTCAACGTCAAAAAGGCGGGTTCCGGCAACACGCCGGGAGGCTCGGCAGGCGTAGCTGCGCCCAATTGGTACAACCCGTCGATTGTCCGCTCCGCACAGAATAGCATTCGCCTGTGGCTGGGTAGCGCCACAGAGACGGCTGTCGGCACTGGGTCTATGTCCAGCCGAACATCTGCGACCAATCTGACAATCGGCGCAATCCTCGGCACGTCGGCAGCGGACTATGCGATTATCACCATTCATAGCTGCAAAATCTGGACGGGCGCATTAGGTAGCACAGAACTGGCGGACGAGATTACGCAGGTTGAGCCGGTCAACACTGCAAATCTGTGGGGCTGGTGGTTTTTCGATGACAGCGCGGACAAATGGAATGATCGCAGCGGCAATGGTCATCATTTCGCACTGGTCGGGTCGTCAACGCACACGACGGACAAGCCGAGCGGGGTTACGGAGCCAGCCGGAGATCAGAGTATTTCCGTTGCGGATAGCGGCAGCGCGTCTGATGCGACGGGAATCTCGGTAGGGCTGGCACTGGTAGAGTCCGGCAGTGGGTCGGACTCATTCGGCAGTAGCACGGCTGCCAGCACAGCAGACAGCGGCACTGGGTCGGATTCGCTGACGCCTGCAACTGTTTCTGCTCCTGTCACAGATAGTGCAGTCGGTGTAGATGTGCCACCTCAGATTCTGGCGATTCTGTCAGCATTGGATAGTGGTGTTGGCGTCGATGCCGCTATTCAGTCTGCGATTGCAATCGTTTCGGACGGCGGAAGTGGAGCGGATTTGCTTGCGCAGATATTGGCAGCCTTGCCCATTGCGGATAGCGCGGGTGGGTCTGATGCCATTGCTCAGGTTTCAGCGTTGCTTGCCGCGGTCGATAACGGCAGCGGCACCGATGTGATGATGCCAGTTGCTGTATCCGCACCAATCGCCGATACAGCAACTGGCACGGACTTACTTGCTCAGGTGGCTGCGACGCTGGCGGTGCTGGACAGTGCCACTGGCAACGATACACCTTCGGTTGCCGTTGACCTGAGCGTGTCTGACTTAGGCAGTGCGACTGAGGCGATCAACATCCTGTCGGAGTTACTGAAAACCGTCACAGATAGCGGTGCTGGCGTGGATAGCATCGGTTCGATCTCGGTGACGCTGGCAACTGCGGACACTGGAGCAGGCAGCGACATCGTGACACTGACTGCCACGGTTGCGATCAGTGATGCGGGCTCTGCTGCTGAAGCGATATCGCTGCTGACTGAATCGCTGAAATCAATCGCTGATAGTGGTGCCGGAGCAGATAGTGTATCGCCATCTGTGACGCTGGCGGTTGCTGATAGTGTCGCTGGCACCGATGTGCCTGGTGCATCGGTGACGCTGGCGATCATGGATAGTGGCGACGGCAGCGATACAGCGGCGTTGTTTAGCGCGTTGCTGGAAGTGCTTGATAGCGGGTTGGGCGACGATACACTTGCGGCGTCAGTCAGTGTGACGGTTGGAGAATCCGGCATCAGCGTTGATGTGGCTGGCGCGACAGTCACCGCCACTGTCACAGATGGCAGCAGCGGCATTGATGTCATTAACCTGATCGCCGAAACACTTATAAGTGTGCTAGATAGCGCAGTCGGAGCGGATAGCCTCAGTGTAGTGGTAACGCTCAACACCACGGATGCTGGCAGCGCCACAGAGGAATTGCTGTCGTCTACATCGCTTGAAGTTGCAGACGATGGCAGCAGCATCGACGCGCTGTTGGTGGCTGTGCTGGCAACGATCAGCGATTTTGCCAGTGGTGTCGATAGCGATGGCAGTGTCACGGTGAACGTGCCAGTGACAGACATGGCGGCGGGCATTGATACTCTATCGCAGATTTCAGCAGCACTGGCGGTGCTGGAGAGTGGCAGCGGCGTGGATGTCGCAATCAATTTCGACTCCGCCGTCAAAATTGTTTCGATAGTGTTTTCGGTGCGAGCCCGGTCGGTCGTGTTTGGCTGGGCTGCACGGACGGTAAGTTTTCTGTTTACAAATCGGAGTGTTGAATTTTCACTAGTTGGAGGATTAGGATCATGAATTTGCAAGAATCTATCACGATGACCAAGAAGTGGACGGTGCGTCGCTATGCCGACCAGGGCGCATTCGAGGCTGGAACACCTACGCCCGTTGTTGACGCGCTGACTGGCGAGTTACTGCCAGCGATCAGCGAAGTATCTGGAAATTTGTTACTGAACGAGGGGATTGGTGAATTGCTTGATTTGGCGTGCGGACTGGGCACACCAACTTCTTTCAGTAACGCCAATGCCTATATCGGTGTTGGCGATTCGGCGACAGCGGAGGCTGCGTCACAAACCGACTTACAGGCATCGACCAACAAAACGTACAAGGCAATGGCGGCCAGTTACCCCAGCCGTAGTGCGCAGACAGTGACATGGCGGGCTGTGTTTGGTAGTAGTGATGCCAATTACGCATGGCAAGAGTTCTCGGTGGCAAACGCCAGCAGTGGCACGGGAAAGAACCTGAATCGCAAGGTGTCAAATCAGGGGACGAAAGCCAGCGGGCAAACCTGGACACTCGATCTGGCGATTACCTTGAGCTGAGGTGAGATATGATGCAGCAGGTGAACGAAGGGACAACAGCGTACCTCAGTGCTACATTCGCAGACAAGACGGGTGTCGCCGAGACACCGACAACCGTTGTCTATCGAATTGATGATGTGCGTAGCGGCACGGAGATTCGCGGTGCAACCGCGGTCTCGGCGGCGAGTACAGTGGAGATCACCTTGTCGCCTGCGGACAATCGCATTTTGGGTACGGCGCAAAACTACGAGGCGCGACGAGTGACTGTGGTGGCGACGTATGGCGCAGCCGACCAAGTTACCGCGGAGTATGTCTACCGCGTGATGTCATTGGTTGGAGTGGCTGGTAATCCGCCCGCGATTGAATAATGAAGTTAATGGAGATAAACATACAAATCCGCTACACGGCGGAGAACTCTTCGACGAGCTTTCACGATTTTGTCTACCATAATTCGAGTGTCGAGGAGATGTATGGAAAGTTTGCGCGTGTTGGTCGTCAAGGTCTCAATCACGGATGTGCCGGATTTTCCTCCGCTGCCGCAATTGCAACGAGAAGTAGTTGCAATTGCGGCGCACCACTCCGTCCGCGAACTGGCAGAGCCGGTGCGCAGGCAGGATATCTTGCGTGCCATTCTGGACGAGAAGCCGTTTAACATCATCCACTTTGCCGGACACTTGTGCGAAGAGGGGTTTGTTGCCAGCAGCGAGATTATCCCGCTAGATATGATCGTTATGTATATCCAGACCGGAAAGCCGGAGCTTGTTTTCTTCAATACATGCTCCAGCGAGAAAGTCGCCGAGATGGTGGCGAGCCGGTGCGAATCGGATTGCATCTTCACGATCTCGAACATTGAAAACGATGACGCGATTGAGTTCTCGGAGATGTTTTACTCGGTTCTGAGTTTGAGCGAGGTGCACTCTTACAAGGAAGCGAGAGACCGGGTAGATCCAACCGGGTCGAGATTTCGCTACTTACCCGGCAAGAATATGGTCGTGCGACGCGGTGACGAGGTCATGCAACGACTCGACGCGTTGGAGCGAGCAGTAGGTGGCGGGCGACTGGGGGAAATCGGAATCATTCAGCGTCAGGCAATCCTTGAGGCGAGGGTGGCAGATTTCGAGGAGTACATCAAGGACGAAATCAAGCCGACGCTTGCCGTTGTTCGCCTCGATCACGCGTCGCCACAGAAAAACAACAGCGCCCTGCTGTGGGCAATCTTTGGGGCGTCTTTCATCGCAGCGGTTGGCATTGCCAGCCTATTATTATACATGGTTCAAAGGTGACGTCATGATGGGAATATCTGAAATTCGTAAACAAGCACGGCGCACGCGTAGCATTTGGGCACCCAGTGTGATGCAGACGCTATTCGTTGCGCTTATGTGTGTACTAATCACCGTGTCGCGCTCGGATTTCAGCGTCCAGCATTGGATGTCACTTCTGTATCCGATCATGACTGCCACGTGCTTTATGGCGACGGTCGTGATGGTGCTCTACTACATTAGTGTGCGCCCGGTGCGCCTGGTACTGGCAACGGCATTCTATTTAATATCCGAGACGGTTGTACTGGCATTGCTCACGCTGACCACGGGCGCGCACCCGGTGCTGAGCGTCGACCAGTATCGCCCACTGGTGGCATGGGCAAGGTTTTTTAATTGGCTCGCCTTGGTCTGGATCATCCATGACGGGGCGGGCATGGTATTTCGTGATCTGGAAAAACTGAAGAAAGGAGAGTTATGAAAAACATTTTGCAGTCAAAAGCCGCTGGGTTTTGGGTGGCACTTGTGTTGACGATGGGACCCGCACTGATCGCCTTCCTGGGCGATGCGCAGTCCAATGGCTGGGTAGATGCAGGGATTGCCGGTATGGTGATTCTGGCAATCAACAGCCTGGTCAAGTTCATCCAGATTTCGGGCGAAGAGGTAAAGCCGCAAGTGCTACCGATGCCAGACGGGGCGATGGGCATGGCGGCACCAGAGGCAAAATCAAAAATCAAGGAGTTTCTATTCGGATGACCGTGCGCACCTGTAGCGCGCTGGGCAATCTCCACCCGCAACAATCTCCTCAAACAACGTCCCGTGGACTCGCTGATCGTGGCAAACTCTGGCGACCTGGACAAATCCTCACAGTCGGCTTTCTGGATGGAGCGCCAGCCTTGCGCCAAAAAGTATTTCGTGCCGCGCAAGAGTGGGCGGCATACGCAAATATCAAATTTCAACTCGTAGCGACTCCTCACCTAACAAAGAATCTAAAGAGCACCCTCCGCATCACGTTTGTGTCGGGTGGCTCTTGGTCATATGTCGGCACGGACGCGCTCGGTATCCAGGCGGGGCAGCCAACCATGCAACTGGGCTGGCTGACTGAGAGTTCGCAGGACAGCGAGATTCGGCGCGTGACATTGCATGAGTTCGGTCACGCGTTGGGGCTCTTGCATGAACACCAGCACCCAGAAGGCGGCATTCATTGGGACCGTGAACAGGTGATCGCCCACTACAAGCGTACCAATGGATGGAGCGTGGCGCAGACAGAGCTGAATGTACTGGCGGGCGTGAGTGGTTCGCAGTTTCTCGCCAGCGCATTCGACCCACAATCGATCATGCTCTATCCCATCCCTGCCGCGCTGACAACGGATGGGTATTCGACACAATGGAATTACACGCTTTCGGATGGTGATAAGGCGTTAGCCGCGCAACTCTATCCCAAGCGGCAGGCTACCTATCGATAGGAGACTAATGAACACACAGAACATAGCACGCGCCCACGCGCTGATGGTTGAGGCAAACAGTATTTTGGAGCGAGAACTCAACGCGGTGCCGGTGCCGCCGATTATCACGCCACCGGTGATTGCGCCACCCAGTGCCGCAGTCATCTACGGACGCGACAACTACACTGACGATGCAGATCCGCGCTCGGCAAACACTCGCCAGCACCTGGTAAGCGACGGCAAGGTGTTGGCAGTGCATTTGCAAGTGCACGCGCTGCCAGACCGACCGTACAAAGCCACGGCGGTGCGACTGATTGACGAGAACAGCGCAGGCGGCAACCATGTCGCTCGCGTCGCACAGGTTGGCAGCGCCGAAATGGTTGGATTGTTTTTGGGCTATGGTGGTGGGTTGACCTTTGATAGCTACATCAGGCACACACCGCGGCAGGAGATTGTCATTGACGGCGCATTCGACCCGCCCAATCTCGGTCCGCTGGCGATTGCCTTGATTGATTCCAGTGGGCGCATCATCTCGGATGTTGTGGCGAGCATGGGATTACCTGGGCGACATCATGTCTGCTACGAAATTGTCTTCGGGCGCAGGTAGCCATTACAATATCGGCATGACAAATCGCCGATACCCTCAGAAGCGAAAAGCCCGACGTAGTAGCCTGGAATACAGGTTACGTCGGGCTTTGTTTGGATTGATTGTGCTTGCCGTTTTGTCGGCGGGGTACTGGCTTGTTGTGCTGATCAAGTCAGCGTGGAATTATCTTCGATAGAGCGACTTTCCTCCTTTTTTTGTCTTCTTCGGTTTCTTCACCTTTCTGGCGATTTCTTTTGGCTTGTATCCATTGCGGACATAGGCGCGTGCGCAGCGATCCCTGTTATTGCAGAACCACTTGCCATTTACTTGGTTTACGTAAAATGCACTATACGGGCGAACTCGGTGGCAGTAGGTGCAGATCACCTTTTCCCATGGGTCGCCATACCCGTAATCTCTGTTGTCGTATTGCGCGGTTGACATTACTCCTCCTCGTTTGCCCAATTGCTGTTCGCTTGCAGCCAAGGCCGAGCGGCAGATCGAGCTCTTCCCATTGCAGCATTCACGCTATCGCCGCGCCTCACGCGCAACGATAGATTTTCCTGCTCGAACGTTTTGCTCTCCACGGTAAACGTCTCGCCATCAAGGGTGAACGTTCCGCCTTCGACAGTGACGATTTCAGTCTCTACCGCAACCAGCCCGGGAGCGTTCTTGCGCAGGTACTGAATGAGTGATAGATGGGCGTCTTGCGCGCCCCGTGGTTTCCCTTGTAGAATATTCATGATAGCAACCTCCATTTGCTATTGATTGCCCATGCGGGTGCTCCAACACCCGCATGGGCTCTTCAAATGCGAAAACGTTTTCGTATTTGGTTACTTCAACGATTCAGCTTTGGCACGTAGCGGCAGTACACTCCCGCTCTCTATTGGGACGGTGCTATCAGTCGTATCGATAACAACAAACCATGTTTGCCCATCGTCGTCAGAGGCGAGCAGGTTACGCTTTGGTGTCGCCAATGGCTTTGCTGTTTGGGCTACTGCATTCACCGGCTTGACCAATGACGTGCATGGCTGGGTAACGGTGGATAGCGCAGTGTCTGGCAGATGCAAGCTTGCGCGCATCGAAGTACTCATTTCCCGATGTTCACGAACGGATGTTTCAGATTTCTCTTCCGCAATCGATTTGTCGGGAAAAATGCCAGAGTAAACAAACCCTACACCCGTAGACACGGTGCCGACCACAAACAGTAAAAGACTTATCCATAGTCCGCTGACGGCATCCACGCCACAGCCCGGCGCACACATCAACGATGCTCCAAATAAAACGACCGAGAACACCCATTCGGCAACGCCCGTCCAGATAAGTATGTACTGCGCCACTGGCAGCCACGGCTCATTGCTTCCCCATCCACCACCGCTTGAATGGTAAGATGTGTCATTTGCTGCGCTCTTTACGCCAGCGGCAATACCGCCAGCGATCAGGACGGCAGCGCCGACCGGGTTACATACAGCAACAGTAACCCCTGCCACCGTTGCCACCGTTGCCGCCGTGCCTAATTTATTCTCCATACGTCTCCTTTTTACTTGTCAATCCAAACCCGTACGCGGTGCTCATCGCCGCCGACTGTGACTTTCTTGCCCATAGTCTTGGGCAACTCCCGCTGTACAAACTGATTTGCAAGACTCCCCTCGTCAGAGTGCATATTGAAACGAGTGTTGAAAAAGAAGCCAATGCAATCATCGAAGTAGTTCACATCTTCGGGCGTGATCCGTATGCCTCGCTCTGCATACATCGCCACAATCGCCCGTTGCACCAACTTGATATTGGACGGCGGTTCTTCGGCTACCAATACGCTCGACTGCCAAACTTCGGACAGGTCACAGCTTTGCGTTGGCTGCGACTTTACCGTCGCAGGAACCTGGCGCACCATAGAAGTGATTAACGCTGTGTTGGATTGAGGCATCACCGTGTAGTTGGGCTGCCGCACTTGAATCGCCGTACCTGCCAGTCTTGCCGGAACATTCAATTTAAACTGTGTCATCTTCAAGTCCCTCCGTGCTCATCCAGTTTGATATCCCAGGCTTCTCATAAAACTCGTAGGAAGGAGCGATGCCCAGGTAGACCAGACAGTCGTGCGTGAAGTCTTCTTCTTGCCAACACCCGCTTCGCCAAATCTCATTCGCCAACTGCAACAGCATGGTCGCGCATTCCGGCGATGAAATGATAACGTTGGCGATCTCTAACGTCGCCTGCTCTGGCAGTTCCATAGTTGCAAGACTCAGCCCGTCTCCGTCCAGCGCGGAGAACTCTTCCGGCTGGGTGTCGTTGATGCAGTGGAATGTTGCCGCCATTCCAGACAGGTGCCGCTCAAAAGATGGATGATTCATGCAAACAAGCAGCCCTTGCGAAAAGTCGTGAATGTAGCTATTGAAAGCTACTTCTGCCAGGCACAAAGCCTGTAGCGGATCTGTGATCGGAGCGCAGATGGGGCGCACTAAATCGGTAGTTGATGTTTTCATTTCTTCACCTCGATTCGTTTCTGATTGCCCACCGATAGCAAAACGCGTTCTGGCTGGACAATGGTAATTTTTGGTCTTGGTGCGGGAACTGGGGCAGGGAGCAGCAGGGGAGCGCTTTGCCGGTTATTGGGTTGCTCGGTTGGGGCCTGTCGCTTCAGTGAAACGGCAATTAACGCGGCGGGAATGCCAGCCATCATGCCGAAGATTACACCCAGCGCCATGCCGAGAGCATCACGGCTGAGAACACTGCCTATCTTCCAGCCTACGATGGCGATTGCCGCTAGAAAGATTGCCGCGGGAAGATGTTTCATCCTTACTGCCTCCTTTTCCATTAAACCTAAAATGACTACACGTAATATTATTTAACGTTAAATAGTATTAAACTAAATGGTTTTATATTAAACCAACTTCGTATCTGCACTCGCTGGCTTGTTGTATTGTATTTTTAGTGTACTAATAAACAATAGGTATTTATGTGATTTATATTACATAAATACCTATTGTGGTCGAATTCCATTGCTATCTCGATAAACGCCCATTTGTGTCGGGCGTGTCGGCTTGCGAATACGGTCATAGGTTGCCCACAGCGACGCCAGCTTGCTGCTCGGCACTTCCATCTTCCCTGCATCCACGCGCCAGTTGTTGTATTCCGCCTGGCTGCTAGCAGTGTGGCTATCTCGCCATTGCCAGAGTTCATAGAGTGCGAATGTGTCACTAATGTACCCACGCGCCATCTCGACACCCTGAGTCTCGCACCATTCGCGAAACTCTGCCTGGCTGCCAGCCGGGTTCTGCTTGCGCCAGTGGAAGATGATCTCGCGATTGTCTGCTTTGCGCGGGTCGAACGGCTGTTCGGTGGCAATCGGCGTTCGCTGTTCGGCGACGGGTACAACCACTGGCGCAGCGACCGATACCACTTCCTTGCGCACGGTGTTGGCGGGCTTCAGCACGCGCCCACGTGGCATCGGCTGGACGGCAGCCAACATCTGCGGCGCTACTATCTTCATGTCCCACGTTTTCATGATGTGCCCGTCGTAGTGAAACTCGTAGGGGCGCAGCTTGTGGGCATAGTAGTAATCCCCGGCGCTCGAAGAATTCTGCGGCAGATAGCCGGTGATGGGCGTCGAGTTGGCACGCGCTGCGCGTGGCCAAGTCTTTTCGACGACTTGATCTTCAAAGATTAGGTGCACGCCCGTCGCACCGGCTTCGCGCAGTACCAAGCGCAACGGCTGCAACACATCGTTGAGCAGACCTTCGGCGTCCGCCACATCGCAGAGCGCACCGAACTCGCTGATCACAACGAAGATGCGCGAAAGCGGTCGCTTCATCTGGGCGATGGTGCCGACACCAGCCTCACCCAACTGGCGATCTCGATCCTGATAGATATCTCGCAACTGAGTGATGGCATCCACAAAGCGCAAGGGGTCACGCGTATCAACGCATTCGACGTGCTGGCGATAATCTCCCCAATCCTTAAAGTTGCGACGGTCCAATAGGATGACATTCGCTCCACTGCGCACAGCGCCCAACACAACCTGCTTAATCGCGTTGGTCTTGCCGCTGCCCTGGCTCTTGCCGTGGAAGCGAATGTGCGGGGTTTCAGTGCAGTCCCAATAAACGACCTCGCCCTCGGTAGTCTGCCCAAGAGCAAAATTTGTATTAGTGTTGCCGCGAAAGGCTTCAATCGCTGTCACCTGCCGCGCTGGTGGGGCGATCTCTTCAATATCTTCTGGCTTATCTTCGGGAGTCGGAACCGAGTATGCAGTGGAATCGACAACCTGGCGCGGGTGCTTGTCGTATGCACCGGCTGCCAGTCGTGCCATCGGCGC
>ERZ724527.980-NODE-980-length-13479-cov-5.203293_pt1 | contig 13479 bp, 16 predicted proteins | sample MGYA00376060_ERZ724527 | MGnify/ENA primary metagenome ERZ724527 (study PRJEB28724, sample SAMN07190886) | activated sludge metagenome | isolation source: activated sludge of sewage treatment plant in Hong Hong | place: USA: Christiansburg, Virginia | collected...
GACCGAGCTGTCCAGCCACGTTTCGAAGCCTTCTGCTCCGCGCACGATGATCTTGTCCACCAGCGCACGGACCTGCTGCCTCTTCTTGTCCTCCTCGCAGGCCTTCACACGCACCGGGGCCACTTCAGCTGTTCCCATGGGCGGTGGTGGTATCTGACCGTTCGTATCCAAGGAGAAGGCCAGTGCGATGGCGAGTAAGAGCAGGTTCGGCATCATGCGTGTCATGGTCGAATGATCAGGTCTGCAACATACCAATTTGAACTCCCGCTGCGCAGGTGCTTGGCTTGCGGCATGGTAGCGGCTTGGCCCAGTGTAGTCATTGGAGCTTCTCTAAGTTGGCTTCGATCCATTGGACCACATCAGCAGCATTCTCCTTCGGAACGTATCCTAAAGGCTCGGCTAACGATGTCATGTCTGCATTGACGAGCGTGTACAACGGCTGACTTTGCTTGGAGAAGAACTCCGCTTCAAGCATTGAATTCCGTTGGCCGATGGTTGTCGGGTTGCCTTTCAGCTGCGGAAAGCCGACCAGGTCTTCCGGCGCCAGGGGCTCCCTATCGTCCACCATCAGCGCACAAAGGACCAAGCGGTCGTTGATCAACCGTTGCACATCCTCGCGTTCGAAAACGTGCCACGTGGTCTGTGGGCCATAGCCAGAGACTGCATATCCCGTGAACACCAGTAGGACCGGCCGACCCGTCTCGCGCGAACAGCGCAACGCGTCTTGCAATTGTGTTCGGTAACGTACGCCCTGCCATTCATCCATCTGTACCGGTGTATCCATCGGACATGATGGAAGCACCACACGTTCGCCACAACTGATCATTGTCAGGGTCACTGCAGCGAGTGTAAGGCGCAGGTTCATCACTTCTGAAGCACCCTCATGTTGATCACTTGCGCGGCCGGTGCTTGGCTTGCGGCTTCGATGCCCATGCCGATCCACTTCCGCGTATCCAGCGGGTCGCCGCCAGTCGGCCGAGCAGCGGTCGTCAGAGGCGCCATCCTTTGTTCCATAGGGTTCGCTTTTGAGGCAGGCTTTTGAGGTGCTCCACGTAAGCCGAAAGCGATGGAGCGAATTCCCATTTGAGCCCCTTCTTTAGGTCGCGGACGAACACCGGTGAGGAACGACGGTCAGCATCCAAATAATAGACTTCCTTCCCGAGCACTCGGCCTATGAAGAAGGGTTGACGAACATCCGGGGTCAAGAGTTCATGGTTGATCGGATCCGCTGCAATGACCGGTTCATTGATGAGCATTTCGTGACCGCCATCTTCGGTGGAGAAGGGATAGGCGAGCATGACCTCACGGTAATCGTCCGGTAATGCAAAGCCCAAGGCTTCTTCCATGTTCTCCAAGTCCTGAGCGTTCATTGATCTTCAGGTTTGAAGTGCCCCATGTTGAACTCCCGCGTGGGTGGCTTGGCCGGCAGCTTCGATGCCCACGGGTATCCATGTCCGCGTATCCAACAGATCGATGTTCACCAGAACTTCCACCATGACTTAGTGTGTTTCTCCATCCGTGCGGTCGTATTTCCACGAAGCGGATAGGCATTCTCTTTATACACGCGGCCTTCGATCCGCTTACCATCCTTGGTCAATATCACGCCTTGTCCGGACAGCATACCATGGATCTCATTCTGCGGCGTGATGACGATATTGATCTCTGCTGAACTGATGTGATCTGGCGGGAAACCCTTGTTCCGCAGTTCAGACCTGATGTGTTCGTTCAACCTCGGCAAATAGCTCAAGATCCCAGGAGTCGAGAATTCCTCAGGGTCGACGCGATGCGCCAGTAGGTCGATGTGACCTTGGCGCACACCCGTGCGCATAGCCGCATCCCACAAATGATCGGCCATGTATCCATTGCGATGATAAGCCAGTGTGCTGAAGTACATCTGGACGATGTCGTTCGGCAAGCCGTTCAGTGCCTTGGCCTTTCGCACGGTCGATCACGTCAGCAAGACGCCCATTTTAAACTCCCTTGTCGCCAGTGCCTGGCTCGCCGCTTCGATGCCCAACGAGGTCCACGTCCTCGTATCCAGCAGATCGCCGCAAGTCGGCCGAGCAGCGGTCGTCAGAGGCGCCATACTTTGTTCCATGGGATTCGCTATTAGATGTAGGCTTCTGGTGTGCTCAACGTAAGCCGATCCGACGCTCAAGCTGGCAAGACCCGGGAGGAACCGCTGCGACGCTTGTACTGGCCTCAACGTTCACTCCAGGACCACACGCAACCTGCCCACGGCGGCGGCGCGTGCATCGAAAAGTTCCAGCACGTAGAGCCCCGGTGCGTGGCCTCGCAGGTCCAGCTGGTCGGCAACGATCGCTCGTGTGGTCAGGTATCGGCCCAATGCGTCGCACACACGTACGCTTACGCCGCTCGGGCTGGTGATGCGGATCGTTCCGTTCGTGGGGTTGGGTGAGGCGATCAGCGTTTCCTTCGTTCGTTCCTCCACGCCAACGGCGCAGGCCTGCGGGGTAACACCACTACCCGCGGGAAGGGCAGCAACGAAGTCGTTCATGGACGCAACGGGCCAGATGAAGTTGTTGATCATCACGTTGTCCGGACCGATGAGGCAGTAGTTGGGCGCGTTGCCAACACCGAACACTGCCGTCAAAGGCAGGGCACCGGTCACCACGGGCGGATGCGCCCAGGATCCGCAATAGGTATCGGAGTAGGTTTGGACCTCGGCCGCCGTATTGTTCTCGTAGTCCAGTGAGATGCAGACCACATCCGCACCATTGCAGCCATGGGTCTGGTACAGTTCCGCCCAAGATGGCGCGGTTTCCTGGCAAGGCACGCACCACAGTGTGAAGAAGTCCAGGAAGACGTACTTGCCCTGCGCGGTCAGGTCATACAGGTCGTACACGTCGCCCTCGGTATCGGTGACCGTGAAGTCCGCTACCGTGGATCCGTTCGGATAATAGTACGCCTGGGCACAGAGCGCATGTGGCAGCACGAACAGCATCCACAACAGCGGATGACGCTTGGGGGGAAGGACCGTGGGCATGGCTTAAAGTTAACCGGCCGTGCGTTCTGTTGGTCGGTGTGCGGGGGGCTCAACCCCGCCCATTGGAAAGGGGACCGGTCCAACCCGTGATCCGGGCCGTACCTTACACCATGCGCAAAAAAGGACCACCCATGCCTTGGGGGTATCGGCTGTTGGCCATCGGTCTGGCGGTGCTCTTCGTGGGCTGGCTGGTGTTCATGGCCTGGTAGGCCCTTGCCGGCGAACGCTGCTGGCCGAACGGCACCCGCTCACTGCCCCGTAAGGTGGATGTAATCCTGCAACAGGGCTTCGATCAAGGCCTCGTCGCTGAGCTGGTGGTCGAGGGCCAATTTGGTGCGCAGCTTGTCGGCGAGCTCCGCGAGGATGCGCGGGCGGTCCTGCCCCTTGGTGTTGCGCAGCACATCCTTCATGAAACGGGCCTGCCCGTCGGTGAGCTCGATGGCGCGCGGGTAGCGCACCACATGGTCCAAGGCCACATCCATCAACAGCGTTTGGTCCAGGCGGACGCGTTCGCGCAAGCTGACCACCGTGGTGCCAGCCGCCAGATCACCGAGGCGCTGGCCTTTGCCGTTCACCAGCAGCACCACCACGCCGAGGCCGTAGAAGGAGTCGACGGGGCGCAGCACCCACCGCAGCAGGTAGGCGCCCAGGCCGGCCTCGCGCCCATCGCGCCGCACCACCTTGATCTGGCGCACGCGCTTGCCCAGGCTCTGCCCGTCCATGAACTGCTCGCACAGCAGGTGGTAGAAGGTCCACGGAATGCCGTGCAGGATCAGGTTGGTCGCCGTGCCGTACCATTCCAGCTCATCGGCGATGTAGCCCACGCCGAAGGACCAGCCGCCGAGGATGATGAAGTCGATGAACACCGCGAGCAGGCGATCGCCCACGCTGGCCACCTCGTATTCGAGGTGTACGTTCTGTGCCGTATCGATATCGAGGTGGGCCATGGACGTGCAAGATGGCAGATCCCAAGGATGTGTGGAAGCCCGTATGTTTGGGAACAGACCCCATGCGCGAAGCGGCATTCATCCAACGCAACAAGGCCCGCTGGGAGCGCCTGGAGAAGGCCGGCGAGCAACTGCAGGGCCTTTCGCCCGATGAGGCATCGGACCACTACGTGCAGGTGACCGACGACCTGAGCTACGCGCGCACCTTCTACCCCAGGAGCAATGTGCACACCTACCTGAACGGCCTGGCCGGGGTGATGCACCGGCATATTTACCGCAACAAGCCGCAGGACCGGGGCCGTTTCGTGCGCTTCTGGGCCGAGGAGGTGCCCCTAGCGATGGCCGCCACACGGCCCATGTTGCTGCTGTCCTTCACCGTGTTCGTGCTGGCCTGCATCATCGGTGCGGTCAGCGCGGCGCATGACGACACCTTCGTGCGCTTGATCCTGGGCGATGGGTACGTGGACACCACCTTGGAGAACATCACCAACGGCACACCGATGGCGATCTACGGATCGGACAACGAGAGCGACATGTTCCTGCGGATCACGTGGAACAACATCCGCGTTTCGCTGGTGGCCTTCGCTGCGGGCCTGCTGGCCTTCTTCGGCACGGGTCTGGTGCTGGTGAACAACGGCATCATGCTGGGCAGCTTCCAGTATTTCTTCCACCAGCAAGGCGTGCTGCTGGAGAGCGTGCTGAGCATCTGGGTGCATGGCACCTTGGAGATCAGCGCCATCGTGATCGCCGGCGCCGCGGGCTTCACCATGGGCCGCGGCTTCCTGTTCCCCGGCACCTTGACGCGCATGCAGAGCTTCACGGCATCGGCCCGGCTCGGCCTCAAGGTGGTGATCGGCCTGGTGCCCGTCTTCATCGTGGCCGGTTTCCTCGAATCGTTCGTGACCCGCCACGCGGCCACCATGCCCAACTGGGCCTCGGCCTCCATCATCGTCCTTTCCCTCGCAGCCGTCATCCTTTACTTCATCATCCTCCCCTACCATGTCGAACGCCGCTCCCGTGCGCTTGCGCCAAGTGCGTGATCTGGGCCAGATCATCTCCGATTCGTTCCTGTTCGTGCGCCAGAACTGGAAGACCCTGTACAAGGCCCTGGCCTTCGCCTGCGTGCCGCTGGTGCTGCTGGGCAGCTTCTTCTTCATGGGCTTCTTCCGCGAGACCATGAGCAGCGCCATGCGCGGTTCGCAGGCCGTGCCGTCGTTCGGTGGCATGTTGCTCGGCTACCTCTTCTACGGCCTCGGCTTCCTGCTCTTCGTCAGCATCATTCAGGAATACCTCCGCGCCTACCTGACGCAGGAGCACACCACATTGACCTCCGGTGAGCTGATCAAGCGGGCCGTGGCGCAAGTGCCCATGTACTTCGGGCTGGGCTTCGTGTCGTACCTGATCATCATCCTGTGCATGCTGGCCTTCATTCTCCCGGGCATCTGGATGGCCATCGCCCTGAGCCTGGTGTTCACCTGCCACGGCATCGAGCGCACGGGCTTCGGGTCCATCAGCCGTTCCTTCAACCTGGTGAAGGGCGATTGGTGGAACACCTTCGGCACCTTGTTCCTGCAAGGCCTGCTGGTGGGCGTGATCGCCTACGCGGTGATGATCCCCTTCTTCCTGCTGATGGGTTTCGGCGCGTTCAGCAGTGCGAGCAGCGGCACCGATCCCGAGGCGGCCGGCACCATGATGATGAACGTGATGCCGATCATGATGGCCGTGATGTCCGTGGTCTACCTCTTCCTCTACCCGCTGCCCATCATCGGTTGCGCGCTGATCTACTTCAGCCAGGTGGAGAAGAAGGAACAACGCGGGCTGGGGGACCAGATCAGCCAGTTCGACAAGCTCTGATCGGCGCGGTCGCGGATGATGCGTCGGGTGTCGGTGGTGCTGCTGGTGTTGGGCTTGACCTGTGGGTCCCTGCACGCGGCCGTGTCCGACAGCCTGATCGTGGACAGTGCGACCGCCGCACCTTCGGTCGCGCACCTGGTGCACCGCGACCCGCCCGCCCCGCAACCACGCACGTTCGATGCCGATGCGTTGGCCACGTTGAAGGCCGCGCCCGAGAACCAATGGCTGGTGGACGTGGCACCGGAGCCCACCTGGTGGGAACGCTTCCTGGCCTGGCTGGGGCGCCGGTTGAGCGACACCATGGGCACCGGTCCCGCCACGTGGTTCATGCGCAACCTGTGGGTCATCCTCATCATCGTGGCCGTGGTGATCGCGGCCTTCACCTTGCGCAAACGCCTGTTCACCGGAGCCTTCGGCGCTGCACCTGCACGACCGGCCACCGTGACCGCCTTGCACGAGGAAGTGCAGGCCGACGATCTGGATGCCCGCATCCTGGAAGCTGAACGCGAAGGCGCCTGGCGCCGGGCCTTGCGCCTGCACTACCTGCGCGCGCTGCGTCGCTTGTCGGACGGCGGCCACATCACCCTGAAGCCCGACGCCACGGACCGCGACTACCTGTACCAGGTGCAGGACCGCGCGGTGCGCAGCACCTTGGACAAGCTGGCCTTCACCTTCCAATGGGTCTGGTACGGTGAGGCGGACATGGACCGCGGTCGCTACGAATTGCTGATCGGCGAGTTCCGCCGGTTCGATCCACCCGCACGCGCATGACGGGCAAGGAGAAGGTCTACCTCGTGCTGCTGCTCCTGTTGGTGGTGGTGGTCGGCGTGCTGGAGAACACCCGGCCCAAGGGCACGGACTGGTCCCCGTCGTTCTCGCGCTACCACAAGAAACCCTACGGCTGCAAGTACCTGTACGCGCGCCTGCCCGACCTGTTCGGTCCGGGCATCAGCACCGGCGATCGTTCGGAAGCGGAGCTGCGCAGCGCGCGCTGGCGCGAGGAGGATGGCCCCATCAACCACCTCTATGTGAGCAGCGGCTTCCACCTGCCGCAACGCGATGTGGATGCGCTGTTGGCACAAGTGGCCGCTGGCGATCAGCTCTTCATCGCGGCCTGGGAGCTAGGTTCCATCCTGCAGGACACCTTGGGACTGGCCACCGCAAGGATGTTCGATCGCGATGCCATGACGGTGCGTTTCCTGGCGCCGACCACCGAGACGCGCCCCTTCGACTACACGAACATGCCGCAGCCCGGCAGCTTCGCCGAGCACCCGGAAGCCGCCACGGTGTTGGCGGTGAACGACCGCAGCGAACCGGTGCTGATCCACCTGGCCTGGGGCGAAGGCGACCTCTGGCTCTGCGCCGAACCGCGCCTCTTCACCAACTACAACCTGCTGGAGCGCAAGAACGCCGAGCTGATCGCGCACGTGCTTTCGCACCTGCCGCAAGCACCCGTGCGGTGGAACGAGTTCCGCAAGCTCGACCCCCAGGGCGAGACCACGCCCTTGCGCTGGATCCTGGCGCAACCGGCCTTGCACTGGGCCTACTTCCTTTCCCTGGCCTTGGTGCTGCTCTACCTCTTCACGCACGCACGCCGCCAGCAGCGCGCCATCCCGATCGTGCCACCGGTGCGCAACGACTCGCGCGACTTCGTGCACACCATGGGCCGCCTGTACTACAACAAGGGCGACCATGCCGACCTGGCGCGCAAGATGATCACCTACTTCAAGGACGACCTGCGGCAGCGCGCGCACATCCACAAGTTCGCCGCGGATGCCGAGACCGCCGATCGACTGGCCAAGCGCACAGGCCTTACCGTGAACGAGATCACGCCGCTGCTGCGCCGCATCACCGATGCCGAAGCACAACCGCGCATGAGCGCCCTACAACTCACCGAACTGGACCGCGTGCTGCACCACCTGCGCAGCCGCCTCTGACACGTAACGACCATGACCGACACACCGACCACCACCGACACCTTCGGATTCGCGCCCCAACTTCCGCTGGGCGGCTTGCGCGATTCCGTGAACCGCGTCCGCGAAGCCATCACCAACGTGCTCGTGGGCCAGGAAGAGGCGCTGGACCTGCTGCTGATCGCCCTGATCAGCGATGGCCACGTGCTGATCGAAGGCGCGCCCGGTCTGGCGAAGACGCTCACCGCCAAGCTGCTCGCCCGGACCGTGGACACCGGCTTCGGCCGACTGCAGTTCACGCCGGACCTGATGCCCAGCGACGTGATCGGCACCAGCGTGTTCGACCCACGCACCACCGCGTTCGAGTTCCGGCCCGGCCCCATCTTCAGCAACATCGTGCTGGTCGACGAGATCAACCGCGCACCGGCGAAGACGCAGGCCGCCCTCTTCGAAGTGATGGAGGAGCGACAGGCCACGGTGGACGGTGTGCGCCACGCGATGGGCTCCCCCTTCATGATCCTGGCCACCCAGAACCCGATCGAACAGGAAGGCACCTACCGACTGCCCGAAGCACAGCTGGACCGCTTCTTCTTCAAGATCGTGATCGGTTACCCCGCGTTGGACCAGGAGGTGCAGATCCTGCAACGCGCGCACGAAGGTCAAGGCCGGCTCACGGTGGACGCTATCGACCCCGTGCTGACGCCGCAACAGCTCACGGACGCACGCGCCTTGGTGCGCGCGGTGAAGTGCGAAGCGAAGCTGCTGCGCTACATCGCCCAGTTGGTGGACCACACCCGCACGGACCATGCGCTGAGCCTGGGCGCTTCACCGCGCGCCTCGCTGGCCATGCTCATCGGCGCGAAGGCCGCCGCCGCCATCGCCGGTCGCGATTTCGTGATCCCGGAGGACATCCACTTCGTGGCCACGCCCGTGCTGCGCCACCGCATCCAGTTGACACCGGAGCGCGAGATGGAAGGCCTGCTGGTGGATGATGTGGTGAAGCGCATCATCGAACGAACGGAAGTGCCCCGTTGAACAACTTCCTCCATAGCTTCTTCCTGACCAGGCGGACCTTCGTCGCAGGCTGGGCCGTGGTGCTGCTCGCCGTGCTCGGCTTCGTGTGGCCGCTGTTCTTCGCCCTCGCACAGGCCGCCACGGTGCTGTTGTTCGCTGCCGTGTTGATCGAATCCGTCCTGCTCTACCGCTTGCGAAAAGGCATCAGCGCTGCACGGAACACCAGCGCGAAGTGGAGCAATGGCGATGAGAACCCCGTGGAACTGGTGGTGACCAACCGGCACGGCATCGCGGTGAACGTGAAGGTGCTGGACGAACTACCGGTGCAACTGCAGAAACGCGACCTCGTCTTCAGCGGAACTGTGGCACCCGGAGAAAGCTTGCGCTTCCACTACGCCGTGCGACCGGTGCAACGCGGCGTGTACGCCTACGGCGCCATCAACGTGTTGGTGAGCACACCGCTCGGCCTGGTGGAACGCCGCTACACCGAGGAGGCCGGACGTGAAGTGGCCGTGTACCCGAGCTTCCTGCAACTGCGCAAGTACGAGCTGCTCGCCATCCATGACCGGTTGACCCTGGCCGGCGTGAAACGGGTCCGCCGCCTGGCCACACACGCGGAGTTCGACCGCATCAAGGAATACATCCCCGGCGATGACCGGCGCAGCGTGAACTGGAAGGCCACGGCGCGGCGCGGGCGGATGATGGTGAACGTGTACCAGGACGAAAAGGCGCAGCAGGTCTTCAGCCTCATCGACATGGGCCGCACCATGCGCATGCCCTTCAATGGCCTCAGCCTGCTGGACCACGCCATCAACGCCAGCTTGGTGCTCGGTGACATCGCCTTGCGCAAGGACGATCGCGCGGGGCTCATCACCTTCAGTAAAAAGGTGCACAGCAGCTTGCGCGCTGGCAAGGACCGTGGACAGATGCTGCGCATCCTGGAGACGCTCTACGGCCAGCGCACGGACCATGCGGAAAGCGACATCGAGCAGCTCTACATCGAAGTGGAGCGCAACATCCACCAACGCAGCCTGCTGCTGCTCTTCACCAACTTCGAGAGCGTGAGCGCGTTGCACCGTCAACTACCGCACCTGCGGCGCCTGGCGCGCAAGCACTTGTTGATCGTGGTCTTCTTCCGCAACACCGAACTGGAACAGGACCTCTCCACGCCCGCCAGCGATGCCGTGGAAGTGTACAACCGCACCATCACCGAGAAGTACGTGCACGAGAAACGCCTTGTGGCCAAGGAGCTCGAACGGCATGGCATCGGCAGCTTGCTGGTGCGTCCGGAGGAGCTGACCGTGAACGTGATCAACCGCTACCTGGAGATCAAGGCGCGCGGTCAGTTGTAGGGTCGTGTTCGTGCGGGCCGCTGCTCACGGTCTGAACACGGTCCTCCAGTCCTTCGCCATGTCCACCACCGTCCAGCCGCGTTGGGGTGCTGCCGCCAAAGCGGTGATCAAGGTGCCGCTCACCGGAGGCTTGGAGAGGAAGGCCTGGATGCGAGCGGCGAGGTCTGTGTCGGACATGGGAAGGCCTGAGAACTGGAGGCCCCGGGACCCAGAGGCCTCCCTGGACCAGAAGTCTCTGCCCCCTCAATAGATCCACTGCAGCCGCACCAGGAAACTATCGGTGATGCCCGTGGTGCTGAAGCGGTCCAGCCATGTGCGGCCCCAACCCGCGCCCATCTTCCACCGGCGTGTGGCCCACCAATTCACCCCGAGGTAGGTCTTGTTGAACGTGCCGCCTTGTACCAGGCCATCATCGAGGTCGAGGTGGGAATAGCGCGCCACCAGTTCGGGGGCACCCCAGCGTCCGGAAGGCATGACGCGTCGTGCATAGCCCACCGTGCGGTCGTAGGGCCTTGTCTCGCCGGTGAGCACCCAGCTCGCGGTCACATAGTAGCCTTCGAACCGCGGATCGTTCCGCTCAGGTGAATTCACGTTCGCGTGCGTGTACTCACCGAGCAGCGAAACAGGGCCATGGTTCCAAAGCGCCTCCAAGCCGAGGTGCGTCCCGCCCTCGCCGGGCAGCTCACCGCTGTCCACGTACGGATCGGTCACGTTCGATTCCGGTCGGCCCTTGTAGCGCATGGTGTTGTTGTCCGCTCCGGCGTAGCGCGCACTGATCCCTGCATGCAGAAAGCGTGTGCCGTCCTGTCGGTCCCACACCAGGCCGGTCACGCGCGCGCTCACTGCGGTCCCGCTGTTCTGCAAGGAGCCACCGCCCACCCACCAGTCGTTGAACACACCTGCGGACACGGTCATGAACTGTTCGCTGCCGATCACACGCAACACCTTGGCGCCGATGTTCCGGGAAACGAAGAAGGGGCTCAGCACGCGCTCCTGGTGTGGCAGGTTGGCCGCGTCGCCGACCATTTCGTACGCGAAGGTCTCCTTGGTCTTGCCGATGGTGAGCTTGGTCTGCGGGCCTGCAAGGGGGAAGGTGAGGGACACGTCGCTCAGGTTCCACAGGTTCTCCGGCTCGGTCTCGAAGCCCTTGTACTCGCCGGCCACCAAGTAGGACACCTTGTGCTGCGTGCCGAAGGTGCCCCGCAACATCAAGCGCATGGACCGGGCATCCCACTGGTCCTCTTGCCGACCTACCTGGGCAAGGCTCTGTTCATCCTGCACGAACGCGCTATGGTCCACCAGCGTGACCAGGCCGACCTTCAGCGTGAACCAATGCTCCTTGATCTGGGTCCTGGCCACCAGTGAGTCCGACACATCGGGTATAAGGAAGGCCTGCTTCGGTGGGGGCAACCGTGCGGGCGTGAACTCGCCGCGCGCGGGGGCCGTTTCGGATTCTCCGGACTGCGCGTTCACGTCGGGCACATAGGCCAAGCAGCAGGCCAACAGACCCAAGAGCCTGAGCTTCCAAAAGCGATGAGGGCGTTCCATCCTGTTCCGTTCAGGCGATGCTCACGGTCTGAACACGGTCCTCCAGTCCTTCGCCATGTCCACCATGAACCAACCCCGTTGCGGCGCGGCCTCCATCGCGGTGATCAAGGTCCCGCTCACGGGCGGCTTCGCATCGTAGGCGGTTTCACGAACGCTGTCCGTGTGGTGAACGATCAGTCCGAAGCTCGGGCGCGCATTGCCGATGGTCGTGTACTCGAGCATGGCCTGGTCGCCATCGCTGTTGCCCGCACAGAAGATGGGGCGCCTTCCGATGTGGCGGTGGATCCCCGCTGGCTTGCCTGCCTTGTCGTCCACGAACACGTCCTCCATGGTCTTCGTCAGTACCGGCGTGCCGTCCACCATTTCGAAGTCCGCTGCGGCGGAACTGCCCACGACCTGCTCTGGTGGTATGCCATACAGCTCTTCCGCGAACACGCGCATGAAGTCGATCCCGCCACCGGAAACGATGAATGTCTTGTACCCGCTCGCACGCAGCAGGCCGAGGAGCTCCACCATCGGTTGGTAGGTGGCTCCTGAGAGGCCTGCTCCGCCCTTCGGTTGTTGGAAGGTCTTCATCCAGTTGCGCACGCTGGCCTGGTAGTCCGGCACGCTCATGCCGGCGTGCGTCAAGGCAAGCAGCTTCATCAGACCATCGTGGTGCTTGCCTGCCGCAAGGGTGGCCAGGTCACCGGCCAGTGCCGCCTTCACCATGGGGTCCTTGGCCAAGGCGGGTTCGTTCGGCGCGCGGCGCTTGATCTCGCTGAACACGAACGCGAGCTGTGGTGGCATCGGCGCTTCGCTCCACAGGGTGCCGTCGTTGTCGAACACCGCGATGCGCTCGGGAACGGGCACGAAGTCCGCGCTGCCCTCGGTGATGGTGCGCTTCACGAAGTCGAGGATGGCCTGCTTGGTGGCACCATCGTTCCAGCTCGCGAGCGGGTCAGTGGCTTTCGCCGTGTCGGTGTCGACCGCGCTGACAGGTGCCGCTGGGGCAGGTGCTGGCGCCTGGCATGAGGCCAACGCGCAAGCGAGCGCGGCGGCGAAGAGGATCCGTGGGAGCATGGCGTTCATGGTCGTTGTACGTCGGTGGTCGATGGGTCGCGTTGCAGAAGGCCCTTGATGCACCAAGCGGCCAAGATGGAATGGACCGATACCGTAGGCCAGAGCCCGGTGCCTGTGGTTCCGCTACCGAAGCCATATCGGGCCAGGACCGCGGCAACGGCCACGTTGTAGAGCAGCATGGCCGCGATGAGCCCTTGCCCCGCGCGGCTCGCACCATCGCGCCGTGCCAGCCAGCACGCCAGGCCCAAAGCGAGCAGCGCTACCCCGGCGATACGCGCCACAACCAACGCACCGGGCGCATCGAGCGATCCACCGAGCAGGAGCGGCACCACGTTGCCGGGCATAACCACCAACGCGACGCCCGTGGCCATCTCGAGCACGGCGGTAGCGATGAAAAGGGACTGGGACTTCATGCAGGCTCATGCATCCGTGGACACTGAACACGCGGGCCACATCCGTTCGGCGACGGATGCGGCCCGGGTGGATCGATCTGGCGGAGCCTTATTGGCCCTTCGACATCTCTTCGATCTGCTTCTGCATCTTGCTCAGGTTGAACGAACCCGCGGTCTGGCTGGCCGGATAGTCCTTGAAGGTCATGAGGAACTTCCCGACGATCTCCGTGGCGGGCGAAATGAGGTAGACCCGATCCAACCACCAGTCGTTGTAGGTCTGCGCGTTGTGCTGGGCTTTCTCGAGCGGATCGCGGCGCAGGTTGAAGAGCAGTGGTGCGCGCAGTTCAACGAACGGTTCGCGCCAGAGAGCCACCGTCTCCGCGCGGTTCT
>ERZ724527.983-NODE-983-length-13474-cov-4.688650_pt1 | contig 13474 bp, 6 predicted proteins | sample MGYA00376060_ERZ724527 | MGnify/ENA primary metagenome ERZ724527 (study PRJEB28724, sample SAMN07190886) | activated sludge metagenome | isolation source: activated sludge of sewage treatment plant in Hong Hong | place: USA: Christiansburg, Virginia | collected...
TTCACATTTGAAAACGGAAAGAAGTATAGCGGTCAATGGCGAAAAGGCAAGCAACATGGAAGCGGCATCGTTACCATGAATGGGATTGTGGATCGTGGTGTGTGGTTGGAAGGCACGAAGATTTAATGACTTTGGCTCCTGTACTGATCAATACTTCTTCTTCAGAAGATAGAATGTCATTTGCGATCAGATCGCATCTCCGTCTGCGTTGATGAGGATCTCGTTGACCATTTCCTTGAGGGTCGACTTCTTCTTCTTCTTGCTGAGGAGCTTGTCCTTCACCAGCAACTTGTCCTTCAGTTGTTATCGATTGCTCTTCAGCGGCGATAGGATCTCGGGCTTGTCGGACTACTTCTTTCGGTCGCTCGTTCGAGCTCGCTCTCCGACCATTTTCAGCAATGACATCTTTGGACTTTCAGGAACGTTTCGGCCTCGTCGCATTCCCCGCTCGGGTTTGCTGCTCTCCAAGGTTAGCAGGTCGTTGACTTCCTTCAGCATCTTCTCGTCCTTGGTCCTCTCAATTTCCTCCTTTCTGCGGTCCCACCAGTACTTGACCATAAAGACAGTGTTGTAGATAACGCAGCCGAACAGCAGTGCCAGTACCACGAAGGGGAGGATGTCGTTGCCGTTGGTAAAGTGCTGGAGGTAGGTCACCACTGTGCGGTAGTAGCCGTATATGACCAGGAGAACGAATACGACGACCTGGTTCAGTATTTGCCGGACAGTGTTGTAGAGGTGGTCGTAGGGACGACGAACGGCGAGGTAGATCCCGGCAGCCAACGGCACCGGAAGACAGATGAAGCCCACGTAGTCGGAGTTGTTGGCGGACACCAGCAGTACGGCTAAAAGAATGCGGTCGAGCGAGAGCAGCCAGTAGTGCAGTTGGCTGAGGTTGTCGTTCTTGAAGCCGAGTTTATAGTCCCCGAAGAACTTCGGCCGGATCTTGAACAGGACTAAAATAGCGACAAGGTAGGCGACTATAATAACTGCTTCGACGAGGCTGAAGGCGAGGAGCTCGGAGGTCCGGTAGTAGAACATTGCGATGGCGAATCCGGTCATACAGTTGTAGAGTACGAACATGATGACAGTTAGTCCCCATTCACCTAGTGCCAACTCTGACCACTTCCTGAACATGGCAGATTTCTTCTCCTTTTGCTCTTTGTCAGGATTCTTGTAGTACTTAGCCACGAGGTAGAAGATTAGAGAGAAGAGGGGAGGGAAGAGCAGAAGAATCAGAGAGTAGTTGACGCTGTATGCCAGAGGAGGGAGGAACTCGAGCGCAGTTATCCTGTTGGGGAGCGGGTTTGTGAGGGCCAGCCTGTCTTTCTGGAATGCAGTGTTGGGACCGTTGACGAGGTTAATGAACTTGATGGGGGAGAGGAAGGGGTGCAGCAGGTTAATCATCAACAGGGATATGTATGCGACCTGCACCACTCCAATCATCTCGATACCAATGAACTTGGAGGTGAAGAGAGCCAATACGAAGGAGGCGAGTGCAGCGTAGGTAAGTGCCTTAAAGCATATGTCCATTTTGTCAACAGTCTGGTAGGTGCTCGAGTCCAGGTAGTTGGCTGGGATGTTGTTTGTGGGACTCACCATGAACTCGAGACTAGTGTCAGGCATCGCGAAGGTCAGTCCGCTACCACTCACAGCCGGCGACAGCATGAGCTGCACTGTGGTGTTCTGCAGTGGTTAGTTGTAGTCGACTGTTACGGTAAGGGTGCCGTTGCTGTCATAGGAAAAGACTACTGTACCCATCCCGTTGAGGTTGGTTGTGAGGATCTTTGAGAAGTTGAGACTGTTCACGAAGGAGAGAGCGGGAGAGATGTCGAGGGTAAACACCACCTGGTTGGCGGTGGGATTCTTCTGGGTGTCGAGGAGGGTGATTGCGAGGGGCTGGTTGTAGCCGCAGACGGAGGGGGTGGTCGTGCTGCCGTTCACGCACGTGAAGTTGGTTTCGATCTGACAGCTGGAGGAACAGCCGTCGCCATCAACAAGATTGCCGTCGTCGCAGGGGAGATCGTAGAGAAGACCGTCGCCGCAGATGTCTCTACAGGTGCCCGTGCTGAAATCTAGGGAGTATCCTGCTTGGCAAACGCATAAAGCTACTCCAGCGTCCACAAACAGGCTATTGCAAGGGCAAGTCCCTCCGGCGACGAAGGACCTAAAGTTGCCCGGGTCGCAGGTCAAGCAGTTTGTCGGGGAAGGGCCGCTGCAAGTAAAACAAGTGTAGTCGCAGGCCGAACACAACGCTGTGCCGCTGTCGTAGAAAGCAGCCTGGCAGGGACAGGAATTTCCTCCAGCCAAGGACCGCATGTTGGTCGAGTTGCAGCTAAGACAGTTGGTGGCGGCAGGACCATTGCAGGTTAAGCAGGTGTAGGAGCAGGCAGCACACAGGAATACTCCGTTATCAAAGTATGCCGGGTTGCATGGGCAGCTCGTTCCGGTGAGCGTTCTCAGTCCTGTAGAGTCGCAGCTTAAGCAGGTGTTCGCTGTGGGTCCGTTGCATGTCAAACAGCTGTATTGGCAAGCCACACAGACCGCCACTCCTCTATCGAAGTATGCAGAAGGACAGTCGCAACTGTTGGTCGCGGCAGTGAAGGTGCGGAGAGTTGTCGGATCACAGGTGATACACCCGTTCAAGGTGTTATTGACGCAGCTCAGGCAGGAATAGCCGCAGGCAGCGCAGAGAGGGACACCGGGGTCATAGTAGAGACTATTGCAGGGACAGCTATTTCCGCCTGTTAGCGTCCTTATGTTGGCGGGATCGCAGGTAACACAATCAGTGGGAAGTGGCCCGAGACAGGTAAGACAAGAGTAGTCGCAGGCATTACAGACTGGCACATTATTGTCGAAGAAGTTGGTGTCGCAGGGACAAGTCGTACCGCTAATGGTTCGTTGGTTGGCGGAATTGCATGTGAGACAGTCCGTTGGCAGCGGGCCAGAACAAGTCAGGCAAGTATAATCACAAATGGCACAGAGTTGTACACCAGAATCGTAGTACCCCGAGTTACAGGGACAGCTGTTGTTGGTGGGGTCGAAGGAGCGGAGCACCATGGGATCGCAGGTAATGCATGCAGTGTTCATCCAATCATGACAGGTAAGACAAGTATAATCGCAGTTACCGCAGGCTGAAATGCCAGAGTCGTACGAGTATGTATCGCAGGGGCAGGACGTGTTGGTCACATCCAACGTACGCGGACTGTTTGGATCGCATGTTAGACAGTCGGTTGGGCTCGGGCCAATACAGGTGAGACAGGTATAATCGCATACATTACAAAGACTGACTCCTGCGTCGAAGTAGCCAGGATCGCATGGGCAGGAATTGTTGCTGGGATCAAAGGTCCGGACCATGCTCGGATCGCAGGTGATGCAGTTTAAATTTGCAGAGTTAGAGCAGGTCATGCAAGTGTAGTCGCAAGGGTCGCAGTAGGCCACTCCGGAGTCGTACCAGTAAATATCGCAAGGACACAAGGTGTTGCTCGGGTCGATAGTCCGTGGGTTGCTAGGGTCGCAAGTTATACAGTCGGTAGGGTTGGGCCCTATGCACGTCAAGCAGGTGTAGTGGCAAGGGAGGCACAAAGCCACGCCATTATCGTAGTAACCGGGATCGCATTGACAGCTGCTGGTGCTGGCATCAAATGTGCGGAGCATAAGTGGGTCGCATGTGAGGCAAGATGTGTTAGGCCAGTTGTTGCAGGTTAGACAGGTGTAGTCGCAGGGACTGCACAGGATAGTACCGGGGTCGTACCAGTAGGTATCGCAGGGGCAGGAGTTGTTGCTCGGATCGATAGCCAGTAGAGTCCGAGGGTTAACAGGGTCGCAAGCAGTGCACTCGATATTTGACGGTCCTGAGCAGTTGAGGCACGTGTAGTCGCAGGGGTAGCAGGCCACTGCGGTGGGATCGTAATAGTACCCAGTGATGCAGAGGCAAGTGGTACCATTGGCGGTGAGGTTAGGTACGGAGAAGGTCATATTGCATCCACCAACACACTCGACGATCGACGGTCCTGTACAGTTAAAACACATCAGGTTGCAGGGCGAGCACCCCTCTCCATCGAAGTAGAAACCCGCCGCACACACACAGTCACTGCCGTAGAGGACAAACGGATACATGCATTCGGTGCAATCGTAGGATACTCCAAAACACCTTTGGCAATTCCAGTCGCAGTATTCGCAAGCATTGTTGTTGTCTAAGTATTGGCCAATGGGACAATCGCAGGAACCCAGGCTGGCGGCGAGGGAGCTATTGCTGCAAATCGTGCAGTTACCACCGAACCCATAGCACTCAGTGCACTGGGACCAACAGCTCTCGCAATAGAGCCCGTTGAAGAAGGTACCAATGCTGCATACGATTGGGAAGGCGGTGCAGACATCTGCGGTCAAGATGTAACCAGTTGAACAGTTGCAGAGCTGGGTATCGCTGCTCACAAGGTTGAGCTGGAATGTGCTATCGCTGTCGCAGAGTGTGCAGTAAGTCTGGTTAACACATTCAAGGCAACCCGTTATAGCTTGGTAGCAAGGAAGGCAAGCTGCTCCATTGAGGTAGTAGGCTGGAGCCGGACAGTCACAAGAGTCATAATTACTGTTAATAACGAAGGGAGGCTCGCAGCTCCAACATTAGAACACTGGCGGTACGCTCCATATATTCATCCGACATGAACTGGTACATTTAGGAACCATATCGCTACAGAATCCACATCCAGTACCATTCCAGTATCCATATTGACAGTAACAATCCCCTTCTCCCTTCCTCAGTCCAACAGTAGAATCGCAGGCATAACAATTGTTGCTACTATACAGGCACCCTAAGCATCCTGGATTAGAACTATTACAAAGAAGATTGCACGTCCCGTTTTCTTCATAATAGGGAGGGTTGCAGCTACATGTTCCATCAAACAGGAAAAAATTAGCGGTAACGTCACAAATATAACAATCCCAATCACCCCAACATGCTTGGCAACCGTGCATTGTTTCGTTACATAGAGTGCAGGTTCCTCCGTTATTGTAGAAACCAAGTGGACAACTAGTACAGAATGTATTGTTCGTACAGCTAAGGCAGTTGGAAAGGTATATACTGCAGGATTCGCAGACTGCAGTACTCGTGTTGTAGAATTAACCATAGGGGCAGCAATTGGCACAAGATATACAAGTCTGAGTCCAGGGTTCGAATACTCCGGTTGTGCATTCGCAGGTACCGGATTCGGAAACAGCGAGCCCCGTAATCCAGCTTGCGCATTGTGTGCAGACTGAAAGGGAGCTGCAACTTGTGCACCCTGTGATAGAGTCCCAACAGTAGACGCAGTAGATCCCGACAGCGTAGTAGCCATTAGCGTTATCGCAGACGAAATATGTGCCAGTTCCATCATCGATGTAGCCATAGTCACTGTTCCAGTTTGTACAGACAGTGGGTGATGTGCATTCATAGCACCAATAAGGACATGGTAAACATATTTCTCCTGCGAGATAGTAGTTAGCAATACAAGAACATATTGTACCGTTCAGCTCAAAATTTCCGCTAGAAGTTGGACAGTAATAGCATATAGTACCGTCTTGTGAGCAATCTTCACAACCTAGGATTTTTTTTCCGCACGGCTCGCAAGTAGTACCGGTGAAGTAGTAGCCGCTCAAGCAATTACAGTAAGCAGTCGGGGTCTGGACCGTTGGTATTCTTAGAGCTACTGTCAAGGACGCATCAAGCAGATCGTAGAGCTGAAAGAAATGGGAATCGTCGCAGGACCAGCAGTGCAGTGCTGACTAGCAAGTGAGACAGCCAGGAATAAACTGGCTGCAGGGCTGGCAGGTGGTGACTGATGGTTGGTTATCGATATAACCGTCTATACATAGACATTAGCCGTCGAAGAGATAGCGGAGAGCTGCAGTGTCACAAGCAGTGCAAAGTTATGGTCTGGTGCAGTTAACACACCAACTCGGACACGGCTGGCAGACTTTAAGGCCGATTTCATAGTATCCAGGCATGCACTGGCATTCCATTCCGTTGAGTAACCTGTTAGTGGAGGGATCGCAGCTCAAGCAAAGGCTGATGTTGGCGGGATCACATGAATAGCATGGGTAGAAACAGGGTAAGCATTCGGGTGTTGAAGAGTTGTAGTACATTGTCGGGTCGCTGCAGGTGTCCCAGCACTGCATGGAGACGTTACTGAAGTAGTAGTACGGTATGGGGCACTGCCGCACTCGGACATTGAAGTAGGAGATCTGGAGGGTGTAGAAGAGCATGGTTCCGGTTGTGGTGAGGGAGGCCTCGCTAAAGGTGATGTCAACAGTCGTGTTAGAGTCGTAGCTGAAGCTAGTGATCCCATAAAAGAAGCTGCCTGGACTCTTCCAGACAAAGTTCTTGGTAGTAAGATCGAAGTCTACCCAACTGGTCCCCTTGACGATGTCACTTTCGATATAGTACAGACGGCTATCGAACAAGGCAGTCTCGTCGTAGAATATCAGGCAGTAGAAGTAGGCTGTAACCAGGGTATCGTCGTCGGTGGTCAGCACTACTGTAAAATTGTTTTTGTCCTGAACGTAAGCATTGATCTCTAGGTTGAAGCTGCTATTGGCCGAACTCATATTGACACCCTGCATCGTGATGAGGAAGCGGTTGGTGTGCTAGGGCACAAGTAACTGTCCAGTCATATCAGTGTAGTTAAACTGCTGAGAGGTCGAGCGCCAACCACTGTAGGTTCCCAGATCGCTAACAACTGTGTAGATTAAGTAACGTACGGCTGGACTGCGAAGCCATGTCAATCCACTCCCAAACAAAGATTGACCGCCAACTTTCCTCGACGGCCAGGTAGTACACGGATAGCATATTGAAGACTGTGTTGGTGCCAAGCCAGAAGTACACATCAACTTGAGTGTTGTCATTGCCGTCGTTATTCAGGTAAAATTCGAGGTAGTATGAGCTTGGCGACGAGATGCGACTGATGCCAAACGCGATATAAGGAGATATCATCGGGTTTGCGAAGACGGCTGTATAGAGCCCTAATCTGTCAAGGGTGGATGTGGTGAGTACCAGTTGTCCTACATCACGTCAGACAAATACCTGACTGGGTGAGGTTGGACTCGACCCAGGTGGCTGGAACGAAAGCGGCTTGAACCGCTGCTAGAGAGAGTATTAGGAGGACCACTCGGAGTATTGTGGCCATATTTTCAGTGATAAAAAGATCAATGGTGTAAGAGATGTTCATATAGATGTGTGTGTGTGTGTGTATGAAGAGCATTAAGCGGAAGGGACCCAAAAGAGATAGGAAGTGTTGCCACTATATACTCGTCTCAAGTCTCAAAGCAAATTATTGATTGTTGGGTGAAGTCATTACACCATCCTCTAAAATCCCTTTCGGAATCGATATCGAGTCGCGATTTCCTTCGCTTCTATCCTCAAAGAAGCAAACGTCCAACAGGATCAAAGAGAATCTATGGTACGACCTGCTTCAGCTATTCTTATGGGAAAACGATTTAAGAATTCGCTTGGCAATCCTGTGGGCATTATCTTGAGATCGGTATGGAACTGATGCTAGTTTGCGCAGCCACTTGTGCTTAAATCATCGCAAGCTTGTTATCAAAGCAAACTTTGTTGACGCAGCAATACCTGAGATATTGCTTCCATGAGTGGCTGGGATCTCTCGCGCATTTCTATGCTTCAGAAACCTTTTAACCTCTGGAGCTGGTTTAATGTTCTCTCTTCAATCCAAATGCGCTTGACTTAAGATCCCGAAAATAGAATGTATTGTTTCTTTTTAGAATAATATTGAAGGGCGATTCTTTGTCCTGAATGGGGAATCGTTGAATCCACAGAGACTGGCTGGATGTCTCGGGCTGAGACTTGAGAAATAACATAAATTATTGCACCAGTCGACAGATTTAGCCGGTTGAGTATAGATGAATAAAAGGACGAAAAAAAGGTAGGCGTCAAAGGTCCTGAAGGGTGATCGAAGAATATAAAAAATGTTGACAACTTTCTTTTAATATCTCATCAAATGGCGTTCTTGTCTGCGTTGACGATGATCTCGTTGACCATTTCCTTGAGGGTCGACTTTTTATTTTTCTTGCTGAGGAGCTTGTCCTTCACCAGCAACTTGTCCTTCAGTTGTTAGCGATTGCTCTTCAGCGGCGATAGGATCTCGGGCTTGTCGGACTACTTCTTTCGGTCGCTCGTTCGAGCTCGCTCTCCGACCATTTTCAGCAATGACATCTTTGGACTTTCAGGAACGTTTCGGCCTCGTCGCATTCCCCGCTCGGGTTTGCTGCTCTCCAAGGTTAGCAGGTCGTTGACTTCCTTCAGCATCTTCTCGTCCTTGGTCCTCTCAATTTCCTCCTTTCTGCGGTCCCACCAGTACTTGACCATAAAGACAGTGTTGTAGATAACGCAGCCGAACAGCAGTGCCAGTACCACGAAGGGGAGGATGTCGTTGCCGTTGGTAAAGTGCTGGAGGTAGGTCACCACTGTGCGGTAGTAGCCGTATATGACCAGGAGAACGAATACGACGACCTGGTTCAGTATTTGCCGGACAGTGTTGTAGAGGTGGTCGTAGGGACGACGAACGGCGAGGTAGATCCCGGCAGCCAACGGCACCGGAAGACAGATGAAGCCCACGTAGTCGGAGTTGTTGGCGGACACCAGCAGTACGGCTAAAAGAATGCGGTCGAGCGAGAGCAGCCAGTAGTGCAGTTGGCTGAGGTTGTCGTTCTTGAAGCCGAGTTTATAGTCCCCGAAGAACTTCGGCCGGATCTTGAACAGGACTAAAATAGCGACAAGGTAGGCGACTATAATAACTGCTTCGACGAGGCTGAAGGCGAGGAGCTCGGAGGTCCGGTAGTAGAACATTGCGATGGCGAATCCGGTCATACAGTTGTAGAGTACGAACATGATGACAGTTAGTCCCCATTCACCTAGTGCCAACTCTGACCACTTCCTGAACATGGCAGATTTCTTCTCCTTTTGCTCTTTGTCAGGATTCTTGTAGTACTTAGCCACGAGGTAGAAGATTAGAGAGAAGAGGGGAGGGAAGAGCAGAAGAATCAGAGAGTAGTTGACGCTGTATGCCAGAGGAGGGAGGAACTCGAGCGCAGTTATCCTGTTGGGGAGCGGGTTTGTGAGGGCCAGCCTGTCTTTCTGGAATGCAGTGTTGGGACCGTTGACGAGGTTAATGAACTTGATGGGGGAGAGGAAGGGGTGCAGCAGGTTAATCATCAACAGGGATATGTATGCGACCTGCACCACTCCAATCATCTCGATACCAATGAACTTGGAGGTGAAGAGAGCCAATACGAAGGAGGCGAGTGCAGCGTAGGTAAGTGCCTTAAAGCATATGTCCATTTTGTCAACAGTCTGGTAGGTGCTCGAGTCCAGGTAGTTGGCTGGGATGTTGTTTGTGGGACTCACCATGAACTCGAGACTAGTGTCAGGCATCGCGAAGGTCAGTCCGCTACCACTCACAGCCGGCGACAGCATGAGCTGCACTGTGGTGTTCTGCAGTGGTTAGTTGTAGTCGACTGTTACGGTAAGGGTGCCGTTGCTGTCATAGGAAAAGACTACTGTACCCATCCCGTTGAGGTTGGTTGTGAGGATCTTTGAGAAGTTGAGACTGTTCACGAAGGAGAGAGCGGGAGAGATGTCGAGGGTAAACACCACCTGGTTGGCGGTGGGATTCTTCTGGGTGTCGAGGAGGGTGATTGCGAGGGGCTGGTTGTAGCCGCAGACGGAGGGGGTGGTCGTGCTGCCGTTCACGCACGTGAAGTTGGTTTCGATCTGACAGCTGGAGGAACAGCCGTCGCCATCAACAAGATTGCCGTCGTCGCAGGGGAGATCGTAGAGAAGACCGTCGCCGCAGATGTCTCTACAGGTGCCCGTGCTGAAATCTAGGGAGTATCCTGCTTGGCAAACGCATAAAGCTACTCCAGCGTCCACAAACAGGCTATTGCAAGGGCAAGTCCCTCCGGCGACGAAGGACCTAAAGTTGCCCGGGTCGCAGGTCAAGCAGTTTGTCGGGGAAGGGCCGCTGCAAGTAAAACAAGTGTAGTCGCAGGCCGAACACAACGCTGTGCCGCTGTCGTAGAAAGCAGCCTGGCAGGGACAGGAATTTCCTCCAGCCAAGGACCGCATGTTGGTCGAGTTGCAGCTAAGACAGTTGGTGGCGGCAGGACCATTGCAGGTTAAGCAGGTGTAGGAGCAGGCAGCACACAGGAATACTCCGTTATCAAAGTATGCCGGGTTGCATGGGCAGCTCGTTCCGGTGAGCGTTCTCAGTCCTGTAGAGTCGCAGCTTAAGCAGGTGTTCGCTGTGGGTCCGTTGCATGTCAAACAGCTGTATTGGCAAGCCACACAGACCGCCACTCCTCTATCGAAGTATGCAGAAGGACAGTCGCAACTGTTGGTCGCGGCAGTGAAGGTGCGGAGAGTTGTCGGATCACAGGTGATACACCCGTTCAAGGTGTTATTGACGCAGCTCAGGCAGGAATAGCCGCAGGCAGCGCAGAGAGGGACACCGGGGTCATAGTAGAGACTATTGCAGGGACAGCTATTTCCGCCTGTTAGCGTCCTTATGTTGGCGGGATCGCAGGTAACACAATCAGTGGGAAGTGGCCCGAGACAGGTAAGACAAGAGTAGTCGCAGGCATTACAGACTGGCACATTATTGTCGAAGAAGTTGGTGTCGCAGGGACAAGTCGTACCGCTAATGGTTCGTTGGTTGGCGGAATTGCATGTGAGACAGTCCGTTGGCAGCGGGCCAGAACAAGTCAGGCAAGTATAATCACAAATGGCACACAAGGCGATTCCTACATCATACCAAGTTACATCACAAGGACATGAGTTATTAGATGGATCAAAGGTCCTTGACATACTTGGATCGCAAGTGAGACAATCCGTCAAGGTAGCTTCATTGCAAGTGAGACAAGAGTAGTGGCATATTGCGCATGGGATATCGTCGGGGTCATAATATCCGCCAATGCAAGGACAACTGTTATTAACATTGTAGAAGGCACGAAACATGACGGGATCGCATGTCAAGCAATTTGTATCTGACGACCCATAGCAGGTGAGGCAGTTAGAAGCACAGGGATTGCACCAACTGTTCACACCGTTGTCGTACCATGAAGTAGCGCAAGGACAAGAATTATCAGTTCCCTAAAAGAATCTGGGACTGGTCGGATCACATGTTAAGCAGTTTGTTGAGGTGGGACCATTGCAAGTTAAGCATGTGTAGTGGCATGGGAGACATTGTACATTGTTAGGATCGTAGTATCCACTCGAACAAGGGCAGCTAGAGTTGCTGTTAATGAAAGTTCGAAACATACTGAGGTCGCAAGAAAGGCAGTTGGTATTCAGTGGCCCTGTGCATTCGAAGCAAGTATAATCACATATACTACACAAAGCAATTCCAGCGTCGTACCAGCCGGTATTGCAGGGACAGGTATTGCTGCCGATGATATAATCACGGAAGTTTGTCGAATCGCAGTAAGTACACTCAGTGTCTGTGGGTCCGGTACAGTTAAGGCATGAATAGTGGCAAGGACCGCAGAATGGTGTCGCAGTAATATCAGGGTAGAAACCAGTAAGGCAGAGACAAGTCGTTCCAGTCGGGTCAGGCACCGAATTCGTCATGTTACAGCCTCCAACACATTCGTACATGCTCGGTCCTGTACAATTGAAGCACACCAAACTGCAAGGACTACATTCTTCATTATTATCGTCGTAGAAGTAACCAGCCGGACAGACGCATTCATTTCCGTACAGAACTGCAGGGAAATAGCAATCCGTACAATATTCCGAATAACCGAAGCACTTGAAGCAGAGCCAGTCGCAATAGTAGCAGTTCATACTCTGGTCCATGTACATTCCAGGTGGGCAATCACATGAACCGAGATAGACGCTGACCGAGCTATTGCTGCAAACCGTGCAGTTTCCACCGAAACCATAACACTCAGCACACTGAGACCAGCAGCTTTCACAAGAGTACCCGTCGAAGAAGTAACCAGGGTCGCAGTAAGTATAGGACAGAGGGTCTTCGCAATAGTATCCAGCAAATAGAGAAGTCCCAGCTGCACAGCTGCAAAGCTGTGTACTGCTGTTCACTGGATTAAGCTCAAACCCATCTCCATCATAGCAACTTGTGCAGAATGTTTCGTTGAGGCATTGGTCACAGCCGATAATGATTTCCCAGCACGGGACACAATATACTCCCACTCGGTAGTTGTAGGGTGCCGGGCATTAGCATTGGTTGTTGTTAAGCACAAATGGTGATTGACAGCCATTGCATATAAACTCCGATGGTGTGACGGAAGTATCAATATAGCAGGAGTTTGAGCAGTTGGCAACGACGTCACTGCAGAATCCGCATTACGTTCCATTCCAGTAACCGTACTAGCAATAACAACCTTCTCCCATTAGATATCCGGCACTCGTATTGCAAATATTGCAGCCACCGTCACTATAGCATTACAGACAACCAGGGTAAGAGTTACTGCATAACAGATTGCAGATTCCTGCACTATCTGGATAGTAGTACGGAACACAGCTGCAGGCCCAAGTCACGGTGTTCAGATAGTAATCGGCAGAGGCATCACAAGCATCGCAACTAGAGCTTCCCGAACAAACAAGGCATCCTTGTATGGTGTCACTACAGAGAGTGCAGGTAGTATACATTCCCAGAGTGGAGTCGTAGTTCAGGTAGTACCCAATCGCGCATTTCCTGCAGCTCGTACTATTTTCGCAGGACATACAGCCAGGTAGGTAAGTGCTGCAAGTCTCACAGATGTTTGAATTGGTGTTGAAGAACCCATTCTGAGCACAGCAGTTGGTACAAGCAACGCAAGTACTAGTCATAGGGTCGTATACACCGACAGAACACTCGCAGTTGAAGGTTGGGGAAATACCGAAGTTAAGAATCCAGTTCGCGCACTGCGTACAAACTGTTTCGGATGTGCAGCTGATGCAGCCTGGGATTGCGTCCCAACAACGATAGCAGTAGATGCCTTTCTGATAGAAACCACCCACTGGATCGCAGGCATATCCGCCAGTTCCATTATCGATGTAGCCGAATTCGTTGTTGAAGTAAGTGCAGATAGTGGGCGAGACACAGTCGTAACACCAGTAAGGGCACGGCGCACAAATATCTCCAGATAAGTAGAAGTTAGTGTTGCAAGAGCATACCGTTCCGTTTAACCAAAATCTTCCTTCGGAAAGACAGTTGTAGCAAATTGTTCCATCCTCGGAACAATCCAGACAGCCTGCAATAGCTCGAGCGCAAGGAACACAGACACCGTTCGAGAGGTAGTAACCCGATAAGCAAATGCAGTAGGCGCTGGGAGTCTATGGGGCGACCACAGCAAAGACGCTTACTGTATTAGCCCAGAGGTCATAGAGTTTGAAGAAACGTGATTCGTCGCAAGTCTCGCAACGCATAGCCTCCCAGCATACAACGCAGCCTGGTATCCATTCACCACAAGGTTTGCAGGTTGTATT
>ERZ724527.985-NODE-985-length-13463-cov-4.177058_pt1 | contig 13463 bp, 11 predicted proteins | sample MGYA00376060_ERZ724527 | MGnify/ENA primary metagenome ERZ724527 (study PRJEB28724, sample SAMN07190886) | activated sludge metagenome | isolation source: activated sludge of sewage treatment plant in Hong Hong | place: USA: Christiansburg, Virginia | collected...
CACGACGCCGGCATGCTCCTACAGGACGTATTTGGTGAACGGCGTGGTGACCAGTTTCGGCTGGTTCACTTTCGTGCCGGAATGGAAGTATCCCCGGCATTACTGGGCCCAGGGCATTGGCAGGGTGAAGTGGTACGAGTACTTCTCCAGTTCGCCGCTCGGGTTCCGGTACGAGCTCTTGCGGTACCACGTGCAATAGCAGGCACAGTGCCTGTCCAGTTCAGGCATTCCCAGACGTCATCACTACGTACCGCACAGGACCTCCAATGGCGTCGTATCTCCCTGTTCACGGTACGATCACTCGTTCGGCGCGACCGTTCGCGGCCTGCACGAGGTACACCCCAGGGCTCCATCCTGCCGTGCGCACGAATGCGCTGCCTTGGGGCGCAAGGGTGCCAGAGCTTGTCCAGCGTCCGGTCACATCCAGGACGGTATAGGGCATCGGTGAAGTCCCGTGCTGCTCCAGCATGAGCCCATCCACCACGATGCGCACGGTCATCGTGCCCGGGGACACGTCTTCGCCAATAGACGTCTCCACGGGACGTACGCGCCAGAATTCGCTCGTGATGTTCGCCGAAAGCGGACCAGGGCCGAAGTTGGAACGCCCCATGCCCATGTAGCCAAGTCCATTGGACCAGCAACTGGCGCCTTCGCCTCGCGGAAGTCCGGGGAAATCGGCCATCTGGGTCCAGCTGTCCGTTGCGGGGTCATAGTACCACACCTCCGCCACTTCGGTGAAGTTGGCGAACTGGTCCACGGTAAGTCCGCACACCACGAAGCCCATCTGTTCGTAGGTGAACGAGTAGGACGTGTAGCGCACATCCGCGGGCAGGTTCGCAAGCTGGGTCCACGTATCAGAAGGTGGATCGTAGCGCCACAGGTCGTTCAGCGCCGTGGAGTTGCTATTTGCCCCGCAGCCCACATACACCTGATCGTCGATCACGAAGCTGATGGCACTTTGGCGGCTTCCCCCCGGAAAAGAGGCTCGCTGGGTCCACTGGTCGGTCACGGGGTCGTACTCCCACCAATCGCTGTAGTAGGGTGTGTAACCCAGTCCTGTGTAGCCCTTGGTGCTTGTGGCGCAGCTGATGGCTGTATAGCGCGCTCCGCCTGGGAAGTCCGCCTTCTGGCTCCAACTGTCGGAAGAGGGGTCGTAGGCCCAGGTGTCGTTGATCTGAACCACGGGGTTGTTGTTCGACCATCCGCAGGTCATATATCCTTTCCCTTCCAAGCTGAAGCCCCGTGCACCATAGCGATCCGCCCCGGGACAGGCCGAACGCGGCGTCCAGGTATCGGAGTAAGGGTCGTACTCGTGCAAGGCACCGGCGTATTGGTTCGGCGCGTTCTCAACGATGCCATCACCACAGAAGATCCGCCCGTCCACATCGAACATGTACGGGCTGTATACCGCGTAAGGATGGTCGGCTAGCTGATGCCACACGAGCGAGAACTGGGCTTGCGCGGCGGCACCGGTGAGCAGAAAGCCGAGGATCAGCGAGGAGCTGTTCAGTTGACGCATGTTGTCCGTGTTCGTCTACGATGAATGACGTTCGAGGGCATCAAGGGTTGTGCATAGGTACGCAGGAGCCTTCAGCATCCGTTCAGGGTCAAACCATCTTAGGTGCAATAGGCGTCCTGTCCGTTGCGTTGATCCGACATCCCCACCACCCATGCTTCGCACCGCACACGACCTCCTCTGGCGCCGCATCGCCTTGTTGAACTGGATCGCGCTGAGCTGCGGCTTCTGCCTGGCGCTGCTGGCCGGTCGTATCGAGCTAAGTGGCCGCACCTCCTTCTTCTTTCTCAGTTGGAACCTGGCCTTGGCCGTGATCCCGCTCTGTTTCGCAGTGGCGGCCCATGCGGTCAGACGCACACGATGGAAGCTGCTTTCCTTGCCCCTGCTCGGGCCTTGGTTGCTCTTCTTCCCGAACGCTCCCTACATCCTCACCGACCTCATGCACCTAAAGCATCGCGCACCGGTGCCGCTGTGGTACGACCTGGTGATGCTGCTGGCCTTCGCGCTCACCGGGCTCTTCGTGGGCTACCTCTCGCTCCATCTCGCCGAGGATGTGCTCAAGCGCACGCTGAACCGGACATTCGCGGTGCTCGGTGTTGTCATGGTGCTCTTCCTTAGTGCCTTCGGCATCTACTTGGGCCGGGTGCTGCGGTGGAACAGTTGGGATGTTGTGTACGCCCCGCGCTCCCTGGCACTGGACATCGCCCAGCCGGTACTGCATCCCTTCCGGCACGATCAGGTCTGGCTGATGACGGCCTTGCTCGGTGTGCTGCTGATCAGTGGGTACTACTTGGTGAAGGGGATCGGGACACAAGCCTCGACGGAAAGGGCATAAGCGACGATACCGCCGGTGCCCCCCGTATTTTCGGCACCGATGCACGGCTACCTCGAGACCCCGATCGAGTACCTGAAGGGTGTGGGCCCCCAACGGGCCGAGCTGCTGCGCGCGGAGCTGGGCATCGCCACCTTCGGCGACCTGCTCCAGCATTTCCCTTTCCGCTACGTGGACCGCAGCCGCTTCCACACGGTGCTTGAGGTGAACGAAGAGCTGCCCAGCGTGCAATTGCGCGGCGTTGTCTCCGACATCAAGACGATCGGGGAGAAGCAGGGACGGCGGCTCACGGCGAAGCTCACGGACGCCACCGGCAGCATTGAGCTCGTGTGGTTCAAGGGCATCAAGTGGCTACAGGGCTCGTTGAAGAACGGACAGGAGTACATCGTCTTCGGCAAGCCCAGCGTGTTCAGGGACAAGTTCAACCTGGCGCACCCCGAAGTGGAGCTCGCGGAAGCGTGGGAGGCCGGGCTCGATGCCACACTTCAACCGGTCTACAGCACCACGGAGAAAGCCACCGCCAAAGGCCTGGGCAGCCGCGCCATCGGCAAGCTCACACACACGCTGCTGCTCACGCCGGGCCTCCACATCCCCGAGAACCTCAGCAGTGGCTTGGTGCAATGGCTGGGTGGACTGGATCGCGAAGCGTGCTACCGCCAGCTGCACGCGCCCAAGGACCAGCAGCACCTCGATCAGGCCACGCGTCGCCTGAAGTTCGAGGAGCTCTTCTTCATCCAGCTGCAACTGTTGAAGCAGAAGCTCTTGTTGCAACAGCAGGTGAAGGGTAACCGCTTCGATCGCGTCGGCGACTTTTTCAACTCCTTCTACAAGGAACACATGCCCTTCGAACCCACCGGCGCGCAGAAACGGGTGGTGAAGGAGATCCGCAAGGACATGGGCAGCGGCCACCAGATGAACCGGCTGGTGCAGGGCGATGTGGGCAGTGGCAAGACGCTCGTCGCGTTGCTGTGCATGCTGATCGCATTGGACAATGGCTTCCAAGCCGCGCTCATGGCACCCACCGAGATCCTCGCGCAGCAGCACTTCGCCACCCTGAGCCGCATGCTGAAGGACATGCCGCTGGAAGTGCGATTGCTTACCGGTAGCACGAAGACCGCGGAACGTCGCAGCCTGCACGCTGCACTGAAGGAAGGGCACATCCAGATCCTGATCGGCACGCATGCGTTGCTGGAGGATCCGGTCGTGTTCAAGAACCTCGGTCTGGTGGTGATCGATGAGCAGCACCGCTTCGGCGTGGCGCAGCGCGCGCGGCTCTGGGCCAAGAACACCATGCCGCCTCACGTCCTTGTGATGACGGCCACACCGATCCCCCGCACCTTGGCCATGACGCTTTACGGCGACCTGGACGTGAGCGTGATCGATGAGCTGCCGCCGGGCCGCAAGCCGGTGAAGACCGTGCACCGCTACGACAGTGCGCGCAACGCCGTATTCAGTTTCATGGAGGAAGAGATCGCGAAAGGCCGACAGGTCTACGTGGTGTACCCGCTGATCGAGGAGAGCACGAAGGGCGATGCCGCAAGCAACCCCGCGAAGGACCTCAAGGACCTCGCCGACGGTTTCGAGGCCATGACGCGCCGCTTCCCCCTGCCGAAGTACGCCGTGAGCATGGTGCACGGCCGCTTGGACCAGTCCACGAAGGACTACGAGATGGCGCGCTTCAAGAAGGGTGAGACCAGCATTCTTGTCGCCACGACTGTGATCGAAGTGGGGGTGGACGTGCCGAATGCGAGCGTGATGGTGATCGAGAACGCGGACCGTTTCGGGCTGAGCCAATTGCACCAGTTGCGCGGCAGGGTGGGGCGCGGCGCGGAACAGAGCTTCTGCATCCTGATGACCGGGGATAAGCTCGGCAACGACGCGCGCACGCGTCTGGGCACCATGGTGCGCACCAACGACGGCTTCGAGATCGCCGAAGTAGATCTGCGTCTGCGGGGCCCAGGTGACATCCTCGGCACACAACAGAGCGGCTTGCCAACGCTTCACCTGGCGGACCTCATCCACGATCAGGACATCCTTCAGCAGGCACGAGCAGCAGCGCAACGTATCCTGGATGCGGACCCCGAGCTAAGCGATCCGAAGAACGCACCGATCGCCGGGGAGATGGCCGAGCGCATGCGCACCCAGGCCGTCTGGGGTAGGATCAGCTAGGTGGTCAGCGCTTTCTTACGCCGGATGCTCTCGGGATCGAGCACATGCACCAAGGCGCCGGCCGCGATCAGGAACTGCGCCAGGGCGTAGGTCACCATCACCAGCGTATTGCCGTAGGGCAGCGGACGAACGAAGCGACCGGTGGCCAACAAGCTGTCCGAAGCGATGAACAGCGTGGCCCCGATCAGCACCATCCAGAAGCTGGTGGAGTAGGTGCGGCGGTAACGGAAGGCGGCGGCAATGCCCATCAGGGTGATCGCTCCGGCATAGACCATCACCGGCGCCACCATCACATCGTCCAAACGCGGATGAATGTCCAATGCGAACACGAAACCGTAGATGAGGATGAGCACGGAGATCAGGAGGGAGAGGATCACGCCCTGTGCCCCACCAGTGGTGGTGATGTTGTGGATGAAGGCCAGCGTGTAGCAGAGCTGCGCGATCAGGAAAGCCGCTAGTCCGAGCAGAAAGTTGAAGTGGTCCAGGTGCTGGAACATCAGGGCAATGTCGCCGATCAAGGAGAAAAAGAGGCCGGCCTGGATGAGCAGCGTGAAGCGGTCGCCTACGCGTCGGCTATTGAAGAAGAACCACGACGAGAGCACGAGCATCATCAGTGGCTTGCTCAGGTACTCCAGCAGGTGCCATTCCTTCCATTGGCCCACGATGCAGCCCACCGTGGCAAGCCCGTATAGCAGTCCGTTCAGCAAAGGCGATCGTCGAAGGTCCATGGAGCGGAGAGAAGGGGAAGGCCGCGCCAAGATAGCAAGCCTCTTCAGGCCAGCGGCACCGCGATGCGATGCACGATGGCTGGGCGATCACGGAACAGCACCGTCCGATCCGCCACCATCCCGTTGCGCCGGGCCACGTGCTGCGAAGGGAAATTGTCAGGGTCGATGAGCGAGATCAGGGAGGGGGCCAGTTGGTGCTCGAACGCGAAGGCTTTGCACGCTTGTGCTGCCTCGGTCGCATAGCCTTGGTGCCAGTGGGCCGGCAACAGGTGGTATCCGATCTCCAGTTCGGGCACGCCGTCCACTAGCTGGGTCAGCAGCCCGCATTGGCCCACAGCTTCACCGGTCGACCTCAGTTCAAGCATGTTCAGGCCGCTACCGTCGTCGCCGTACCGCTCAACGGAACGCCTGAGCATGAATTCGCAATCCGTGCGACTGCCTTGCGTGAAGGTCATGAAGCGGATGGCCTCGGTGCTGTTGATGTACGGCATCCACAGGTCCACGTCGTCCAGGGTGATGTGCCGGAACCGCAGGCGTTCCGTGGTGAAGCCGTGCATCGATGGGATCGGCAATGTGATCATGGCCGCAAGTTCGCATTCATCCGGGACCAGAGCCCGAGGGACCAGCCGGCCATGCCGGTCAACAGCAGGATCGCCACCCAGCGAAGTTCCGGAAGGACGGGCGGGATCAACAGTGCCACGAACACAGCGCCACGCACCGCCTCCGATGCCGCGGCCCAGCGACGCCCTTCCAGCAGCAGGCCCAGGTCCATCACCCACCAGATGATCTGCGCGGCCACGGCCCATTGCATCCACACGTCCAGCTTCGCTTGTTGGAACAGGAAAAAGGTGGTGACCACCAGCAGGATCAGGAACTGCACGGCCACATGCGTGCGCACTGCCTTAGGAACGGCCGTGTCGAACTTCCGGTAGGTGAGTCGGTCCTTCTGCCGTGGGCCTTCATAGCCGCCCAACACCTCCGGTCTCCAGCCCGGAGGTTTCAGGAACACCCTGATCTTGTCCAGACCCGAGGAACGCCGGGCCAACGCGAACAGGTCGCCCCAGTAGTGGAAGTTGGCTTTGACGGGATCCCAGCTCGCAAGCGGTGTTGTGATCCCGTAGACGGGCTCCTCTTCTTCCCGTTGAAAGGTGCCGAACAGGCGATCCCAGATGATCAGGGTGCCCGCATGGTTCCGGTCGATGTACTTCGGGTCGCTACCGTGGTGCACGCGGTGATGGCTCGGGGTGTTGAACACGGCTTCCGCGGGTCCCAGTCGGTCGATGGCCTTGGTATGGATCCAGAACTGATACAGCGTATTGAAGGCCCCAACAGTGACGATGATGAGAGGGTGGATGCCCAGCACGGCCAGTGGCAGATAGAACCACCAGCTGAACAGTCCCTGCCACCAGCTCTGGCGAAGTGCCACGCTCAGGTTGTATTCTTCGCTCTGGTGGTGTACGATGTGGGCGGCCCAGAGAAAGTTGACCTCGTGGCTGAGGCGGTGGAACCAGTAGTAGAGCAGGTCCACGAGCAGGAAGGCCACGATCCCCGTGAGCGCCGTGGTGGGCAGTGTGAACAACCTCAGGTGGTCGAAGGCCCACAGATAAGCCGCGAAGATCAACGCCTTGGTGAATGCACCGACCACCTGTGAGCCGATGCCACAGCCCAAGTTCGCGATGAAGTCGTTCAAACGGTACACATGTCGTCCGGTCCAGGCGCTCCAAGCCAGTTCCACCCCCATGAGCAGAAAGAAGAGCGGGATGGAAAGGACGATGTACTCCATAGCCCGAAAGTACATGCGCCCCCGGCGGCTTTGGTATCTTCGCCGACCCTTTTTCGGACCTCCCCATCAACCTTCGCCGAGGCTTCGGCAGATACCATGCGCATCTCTTGGAATTGGCTGAACACGCTCATCGACCTGGATGGCCTCACACCTCGCGAAGTGGCGGACGTGCTCACGAGCACCGGGCTGGAAGTAGAGAGCGTAGAGGCGCTGGAGCCGGTGAAAGGCATGCTGGCCGGCGTGGTGGTGGGCCATGTGGTGGAATGCGCCAAGCACCCTGATGCTGACCGCTTGAGCGTGACGCGTGTGGACGTGGGACAAGGCGAGCATTTGCAGATCGTCTGCGGAGCGCCGAACGTCGCTGAAGGACAGAAGGTGCTGGTGGCTCTGGTGGGCACAACGCTGTACATGAGCGACGGCAACAGCATCGTGATCAAGAAGAGCAAGATCCGCGGGATCGATAGCCACGGCATGATCTGCGCGGAGGATGAGCTGGGCCTGGGCCAGAGCCACGCGGGCATCATGGTGCTGGACGCCATGTCACGCATCGGAGCGCCTGCTGCGGAGGTGCTCGGTTTGCGCGCCGATCAACTGTTCGAGATCGGTCTTACCCCAAACCGCGCCGATGCCATGAGCCACCTCGGTGTGGCTCGCGATCTGGCCGTCGCGCTTCGCTATCGCACCGGACGTGAGGTCTCCGCACGAGTGCCCGATGTTTCGGCTTTTGCGAAGGATGACGATGCACGCCGCGTATCCGTGGATGTGCAGGCACCGCATGCCGCACCGCGCTATGCTGGCCTCACGCTCACCAATGTGAAGGTGGGTCCTTCGCCCGAGTGGCTCCGCGAACGCTTGAACAGCATCGGGATCAAGCCGATCAACAACGTCGTCGACATCACCAACTACGTACAGCACGAGCTCGGACAACCGCTGCATGCCTTTGACGCCGACCGTATCGCTGAAGACAAGATCATCGTGCGTTACATGCCCACCGGCACTGCCTTCGTCAGCCTCGATGGCAAGGAGCGCAAGCTCGATGGCGAGGACCTGATGATCACCGATCCCAACGGACCCTTGTGCATCGCGGGTGTCTTCGGTGGGCTTGAGAGCGGCGTCACTGAAGGCACCACCGCCGTCTTTCTCGAAAGCGCGTGTTTCGATGCCATCAGTGTGCGTCGCACCGCCCGTCGCCATGCGTTGAACACCGATGCCTCCTTCCGTTTCGAGCGAGGCGTGGATCCGGAGATCACTGTGCTTGCCCTGAAGCGTGCGGCCTTGCTGTTGCGCGAAGTGGCGGGTGCGAAGGTGAGCTCCGACATCACCGACATCCTGGCCCACGAGATCCCCTGGCGCCACGTGAAGGTGCATTTCGCCAATGTGGACAAGCTTTGTGGAGTGGCCATCGGGCACGAAGCCGTGTTACAGATCCTGGAACTGTTGGATTGCCGCATCGCTTCGCGCACCGAACGCATGGTGGAAGTGCATGTGCCTCGCTATCGTGTGGACGTGCACCGCGAGGCCGATCTGGTGGAGGAAGTGCTACGTATCCATGGCTTCGACCGGATCCCGGTACCCGAGCGACTGATGGTTCCTGCCGTGTTGAAGGAAACGGCCACGCTGGAAGGCTTGCAGCATACGCTCGCCGGTCATATCGCCGCGCGTGGCTTCAACGAAGTGATGACGCCTTCGCTCGTGAGCGGCGAACGCACCGTGAAGCTGGGTTCCGCTGCTGAGGGTGAACTGGTGTGCCTGCTGAACCCGTTGAGCAACGAGCTCGATGTGCTGCGACCCACCATGCTGTTCGGTCTGCTTGGCGCCGCTGCGCACAACATCGCCCGCCAACGTCGTGACCTCCGCTTGTTCGAGAAGGGCCGCACCTACACCACCGCGAACGGCGCTTCCCGTGAGGAGGACCGGACCGCAATGCTGATCACCGGACGTCGTTGGCGCGAACGTTGGGACGCCGAGGATGACCGCAGTGCTGCAGGCGACGTGAAAGCTGAGGTTGAACTGCTGGTCGAACGCATGGGCATCGAAGGCATTTCAACGCAACCAGTTGAGCATCCTTTGCTCGATGGCGCGATCAGCGTTCAGCGCAAGAATGTCACGCTGGCGGTGATCGGTACCGTGAAGCCTGCCGTGGCCAAGGCCTTTGATATCGCGCAGCCGGTGTTCTTCGCCGAGCTGAACGATGCGGTCTGGCTGCAGCAGATCGCGTCGAAGCGCATCACCTATGCCGAAGTCTCCCGTTTCCCTTCGGTACGCCGTGACCTGAGCCTGTTGCTCGACAAGGGCGTGACCTATGCACAACTTGAAAAGCTCGCGCTTCAGGCCGAACGCAAGCTGCTGCAAAGCGTGGACCTGTTCGACGTGTACGAAGGGGACAAGGTCCCTGCTGGAAAGAAGAGCTATGCGCTCAGCTTCACTTTACAGGATGCTGAGAAGACCCTGACCGATGAGCAAGTGGACAAGGCCATGGGTCGCATTCGTAGCGCCTTCGAGAAAGAGGTCGGTGCTGAGCTGCGCGGCTAGGGGGGACAACCGGAAGCGCAGGGGAAGCGTCATGTTCCCAGATCCGCTCCGGATGAAACGTCTTTCCACTGTACTGGCCGCTTCCGCTGCCATCGTCACCCTCCATGGTCAGGTCATCACCTCCGTTCAGGATGGCGCTTGGTCCGATCCCGCGACCTGGGATTGCAACTGTGTGCCGCCTGTTCCTGCCGAAATGGTGGTGATGCATAACGTGAACCTGTCCGGCGGGCTGAGCTTCAGTCCCTCGCTCACCATCCTGGCCTCCGGGCAGCTGCAACAGATCAGTCCCGGTTACATCTACTCCCAAGGACCACTGATCGTGGCGGGGACATTGAGCAGTCCGGGATTCCTTGCGCCTGGCTGCCCGGTGATCCTCTCGGGAAGCATCCTTGCAGAGAGCCTTTATTTGGGTGGCGGCATGCAGATGATCGGAGGCTTCGTTCAAGTGTCGGGCAACTTCACCCAGGCCGCCGGCGCCATCGTTGATGGGGATGGCCAGATCTGTGTGGGTGACAGCTCCAACATCCAAGGGCCGCTCACGGGCACCATCGACCTCTGCGACCTGACGCCCACCACGACCGTCCCGCCCTTTGTGGACGGTGGCGCGAGCTTCGTGGGGCCCAACATTACCTTCTGCCAGGGCGCGGTGTGTGCCATGGGTGTTCAGGACCGAGCGGTGGTGCTTGAGCTGAGCGCCTATCCTGTGCCCGCTACCAACGAGCTCACGGTGAGCGGTGCCTTCAAGGGAAGTGTGGAGGTGCGTGTGCTTGACGAGTTGGGGTCCGTCAGGTCCGTTCGTTGGGAGAGGAGGGATGATCGCATGACGGTTCATATCGAAGACCTGAGGCCTGGGCTCTATCTCATGGAGGTCCGCAGTGCCGGCCGTTCGGGTGTCCTGCGCTTTATGAAAGAGTGAGGTGCATTACCTTTCGGGTATGCGTGGAACGTTCATCGCTCTAAGCTTTTCGCTGCCGCTCGGGATCAGTGCCCAGCTATACCAAAGCTCACAGGACGGCATCTGGTACGACCCGGACACCTGGGCCTGCAACTGCGTGCCTTCAGTGGCCGACAGTGTGGAGATCTCCCACCACGTCACCATCCAGAACAGCGTTACGCTCACCAACGCTTGGGTGCACATCACACCGACCGGTTGGTTCGGTTTCGCTTCCATGGGCTTCCTTGCGATCACACAGCCAGTGCTCAACGAAGGCACCTTGTACCTCATCGGCGATCTGGACATTGACTGGTTGCTTGAGTCGCCGGGCATCATCGAAGTGAACGGCAACTTCTTCAACGACGATGATGTGAACATCGGCGGGGGTGGATTGATCCGTGTGAACGGGAACTTCATGAACGATGGCACGATCACAGGTGGTGGGGCCATCTGCGTGAGCGGCATCACTGTGAACAACGGCGACCTCGTCGGCACGCTTGACTTCTGTGACGAGACACCGACCGTTTCGGTGCCGCCGTTCATCGACACGAACACTGGAACGGTGGATCAAGGCATCGTCTATTGTGCGAGCGAGAAGTGTACGGTGGGTATGGTCGAGGATGATCTGTTCCAGATCACGATCGCGCCCAATCCCTCGAGCGACCGCATCATCCTCTCAGGGCTTCCGGCCCATGTCCGTTCCCTTTCCGTGGTGAACGCGATCGGCCAGCCGGTAGAAGTGCCTGTTCTGGGAACCGGGTCGCAACGCCTGCTTGACCTGTCGAGCGTTCCTTTCGGGACCTATCTACTCCGCCTTTGCACGGTGGAGGGCTGTCGCTGTTTCCGAGTGGTCAGGCGCTGAGTTCCTTGTGAACCTGTGATCCGACGCGAAGCCTGGTCGGACCGGTATAGAGTTGAGGCAAGTGGGTCGCTGCCGATGATGCCCCGCTCACTCGTTCACCGTAAGTTCGGAATGAACAGTGACCCGGACCACGTTCGAGAACCTCAACACCCGAGTTCCATGAAACACCTTGCCGCGATAGCCTTCCTGCTGATGGTGCTGACCTCCAAGGCCCAGACCGTGACCAGCATTGCTGATGGCTCCTGGGATGATCCGGCGACTTGGGATTGTGCGTGTGTGCCCGTTGCCCCCGCTGAGGTGCAAGTGTTCCACCACGTGACCTCGCCCCAAGCTAACTTCCAGATGAACATGGAGGTGCACGTTTTTTCTGGGGGCTTGTTGGACCTTTCTTCTGCTCATGTTAGCGGAATTACTTCGGTGCCCAAGACAATTGATCAGGGCGGGTTGATGCTTGTGAGATCGGCCAGTTTTCGTGAGCTGGTCGTGAACGGTTCTTTGGTAGCCTCACTAAGCATCTACCTCTCCGGCAATCCTGCCGCCACTATCGGTGGCACTGTGAGCACACAAGCGGTCCTTTGCTATGGCGGTGATATCGTGCTGAATTCAGGATCGATCATGGTTTCAATTGGACTCACCATGGCCGGCTCTGGTAATTCGATCTCGGGAGCGGGCCAGATCTGTGCAAATGATTCAATAGGCCTGTACAACTGCACAGTAAGTGGCACTGTTGACCTTTGCGACCTTTCATCAACGACGGTCGTCCCCCCTTTTGTGAGTGTTTGCTACAACTGCACGGCAGCACCCACAGTGACTTATTGCAACGGAAGCAGCTGCATGGCATCGGTCCAGGATGTGGCTTCCATCGCAGCGTTGGTGGTTTACCCCAACCCCGCTCACGATCATGTCACCTTTGAAGGCATGCCTGCGGGTGTGGAACTGCGGATCTACGATGGCTTGGGGCAGCTTGTGCTTTTACCGAGTGTGGCGTCCGGCGCAAAGATGACCGTTGACCTAGGCGGTCTGCCCAAGGGCATCTACCTCGCTACGGCTACGAAGGAAATGCTGCGGCTCACCACACCGCTGCTGGTGGAGTGATCACTTCACCTGCCACTTCCGCACCGCCTCCAATGCAGCTTCCTTGCCCTTCACACCGATCACCCGAGCACTGTCCATCGGGTCGTAGTTGGTGAGCCAGGTGGTGAGGATGTCCTGCACGCCCTGCGGTAGTTCGCTGATGTCGTCCACGTCCATGGTCAGCAGGCTCCGGTCCACGGGTAGCGCTATCAACTTGTCGTCGCGCTCGTTGTCGTCGATCAGTTCGATGATGCCGATGGGTTCCACTTCCAGCACGGTGCCCACGGGAAGCGCCGGGCACAGCACAAAGAGGTCCAGCGCGTCGCCATCACCACCCTCGGCCTTTTCCATCAAGGTACCTGGGATAAAGCCGTAGTTGGCGGGGTAGGGCAGAAAGCTGATCCGGCGTGGCTTGCCATCGCGCAGGTTCACCGGAAAGCTCTTCGAAGCAGGGTCGTATTCGCGCTTATCGCTCGTTCCCGCTGGGATCTCGATCACAGCAACTACATGGCCGCTCGTGCTGAAGGCAGGCAGGTTATTCGGGTCGGTCATGGGCGTTGTTGAAGCACCGCGAAGATGCGGAACAACATCGCCTCCCGGATAGTAGGCCATCAGGGAAGCCTATAGCTCAGACTGAGCATCGCACCGAAGCCCGAGGAGCGGCGTGCAAACCCATAGTCCCGGTAAGCGTCGGTCAGGTGACCCCGGATCGTGGGTTCGATGCCCACTGACCAAGCGGTACAGAAGCCATATCGCACATAGGCTCGCGCAACATAGCCGAGCGCGTACGAGCGGAAGGGCTGATCGGCGTAGTCCACAAAGCCGTCGAGCACGTTGTCCGGCAGCGAGCCGCGTTTGCCTGTGAGCAGGCCGATCGTTGGACCTCCACGCAGACCGAAGCTCCAATGCCCTTTCCCGGCATGGGCATCCAACAACAACGGTATCTCCAAGTAGCTCAGCGTGTTGACATGTTCCTGGGCTTGCTGCACGCGCATGTTCGTGATCACGGTGTCCACCGTTTGGTCCAGCACGA